>WNFI01058369.1_pt1 | contig 15452 bp, 17 predicted proteins | sample 5400471 | NCBI WGS metagenome assembly WNFI01 (sample SAMN13153348, study PRJNA577476) | soil metagenome | isolation source: 100 cm saprolite on Douglas fir-dominated hillslope | place: USA:California | collected 2013-09-17 | reverse complement strand
ATTCCAATTTCATTCAAGTCAGCTTGTCCGCCTGATTCTACATTACTCTTTCTCATTAATAGGCCAGGTTTGCTACAAGGTGCTTCGTCCGCCAATGACTGACATGAGGTCAGTATCTGATGAGATTAAGAAAGTCATCAAGGTGAGCCTCGCGAATCTTTGGCCCTTCCCTCGCTTATGCCGTCTTTTCAAGCATTTAAGGAGAGAAATGAGGATTTGGAAGAATTTGAGACATCCAAATATCATTAGGTTCATTGGTTTTGCCATCGAAAATGAAAGTTATCGACCAACTGCCGCCTTGGTGTCCGAGTGGTGTGGACATGGAAATGTAATCGAATATTTAGGGCGGAATCCTGCAGCCGATCGTGAGATGCTTGTAGGTCGACACTGATCGTATCCTACATGTACTCTGATATCATGAATCTAGGTTGCAGACATAGCTAAGGGCCTCTTGTACCTCCATAGTCACGATCCTACCATCATACATGCAGACATTAAGCCGGTATGTCGAATGATACTAACGGACTTGCGAGTTACTCTGACCAAAATGCATTAGCAAAATGTTCTGATAAATGATATGGGACATGGACTGTTATGCGATTTCGGACTGTCTCGGATCCTTGACGGTCTTCCTACTGGTCATACAACTTCTGTGCAGCCGGGAGGCACACTGCGATATCTAGCCCCTGAGCTAATGGATGGAATGGATTCTGATGAAGGTGTATGTCCCACTACAAAAAGTGATGTGTTCGCCTTTGCGTGCACCTGCGTACAGGTGGGTGGAATATTTCCATCCAAACTATGTTGAGCGGGTTCAAGCTGTTTTCTTCAGATCCTTTTCGATCGTCAGCCATATTACAGACAGAAGACGAATAATGCGGTCATCATGGCAATCCATCGTAACGAAGCTCCTTGGAAATGGGGTGATACACCACTCGAGAAGATTTTGGCTTCTTGCAGTCGCCAATCAAGCTCCGATCGCCCTTCAATGTCCGAAGTAGTGCTCAGACTACCGGCTCATCTACCAAACTAGCACCATTTTTGTGATAAAAATCTTCTTGGGATCTTGTGCACGCAGCTCTCTTCACTCAGACTATGCCCAGCGCAAATATGGGCCCCGAGTCTCGACTCGTCTATGGTATAGGACCCCAGCCCGGCTCGCATATATCTTGAGCTGGTTCCCGATTACCGTCTGCCAGAATCTATTAACAGATATTTTTTCATCCTTCCTATTAGTTTGCGGACCTGTGACCGTTGAAAGTTCAAGGTCCGGCTGATGGAACGCACGCGCGAAAGTGGCGATGTGTCGATCGCGAAATAAGGCTATCACAGCAGGGGGTTTCAAAGTTGCTCGAATGAGCTTTCGACTCGTGGACCGTCGAAAAGTAGACACCTAAGGATGAACCTCACTATATTTTGGAATAGACAGGGGCAGCTTCGGGCTTTCCCAATATCACGGTTGATCGGGCGCCTATCCAACCTCTTGCTCGTCATTTGCCCAACGGACCTATATTATTTGGAATAATCATCTATTCTGCCTCATATTTATATTTTATACTTACTACCAAGGTTGCCTGATCAGCTTATGGATATCGATTCTGATGTTGACGATATCGATATGAATATAACAGTGCAAAGCCAATATGATATATTGCGCATCCATGTACAGAACCATTAGTGCGCGCGGCTGGATACCTTGTGCATACTCAGCTGTTGGTGGGCGGCTCCGTTAATATTTTGAAACATATAGTAACATCCTGTATGCAGAGCTGGTGCCGACAGGAGTATATATTGAATTCGGTCAAGTCATGTCGGGCTCATGGTTTCTTTCCTCCTCTGCGCAACGCAGGAACTTTCCAATTTGGCTTCGATTACATAGAACATGTAATACAAAAATATAGGAATCATTCCGAAGCGCTCGGATTAATATCCATATTTATAGTCGCTCAGCAGAGTTTCCCACGCTCCCCCTAAACGACATCTCCTGGCTTGCTACTGTATATCGGTTTTTAGCTGTCAAACACCACGGCCCCCCCGCCTGCCAGTGACTCTGCGGAAATTAGTATTTGGGGTCTCTCCTATACTAGCACACTACATCCCTAAATGGGTAAGAATTTCAATTCGAGCTTGATCGATGAACGGCACGCTTCCAACACGCATTCATCATCCTTGTTCTCGTTCAGGAGCTGCGGATACCTGAACATCTGCAATTTAGTCTGCGATGGATGCGGCTGGAGCCATCATCTCTCACCAGAACCTCGCCGCACATGCAAAGGCGAAAAATCCAGTTGGATGGCCGCTCGCGGAATTCTGCGGTTATGTTACAGACAAGCGCGCAGGCCTAGAAGATTTCCTGCTATCGAATGTCTCTCCAGTACGGCTTTGCAAAGCGAGGGTATGTCAGACCGCTCGTAAATGATTTCTGCTCCTGACAAACCTTTAGACTCACGAGTACGTTGTCCTCAAAGTGGAGTGTGCGCATCTGTATCATGAAGACATATGGATAAAATGTGAACGTCGCCCCAGCCTCATACGGATCGCCTCGATGCCGTTCCAAGAGCTCCGCGCTCCAGATACTGTGACCATCTCATTCCAGGATACCAAGGTTTCCCAAGCTCCGCAGAACAAGTCCATGGAAACTCAAGGATTACAGTTCAGTGATGTTGTTGTTTTGTGGCGGGTAATCGAAGAAAATTCTTCTCTTTTCAAGCTATCCTCCCTCAGCTCATCGTGGTTTGCATCAGTAATTTGGGAAAATTTAACTCAGATGTTCCCAACAGAGCCCACATTCACTACCCGTGATGACCTGCTCAGGAGAATCGTCAGATCGGTAGGCTCTAACCGGCCGACCCAAGCTGTCACTCGAATGTTCTTGGCTAAGTCTAGAGTCAGGTTGGAGCCGACTACACTCGGGGACAATAGGGCTGGTTCCGATGGTAGCATATCTATGTCGGACAGGAACAGCCTATTCTCCTCCCCTAGAGGCAAGGCGTCGCCCCTGACACCCATGAATTACCGCAATCAGATCAGTCCTCCCACCAAAGGCTGGGGCGATGAGGATGGAGGGGGCCCCAGATCCGTACCTGAAGGGGGCAAGCTGTATGAATCGCCTGAATCCTTTTCAATGCACCCAGAGTTACCGAGATCGGATGACATCACGGCTGGTGCATCTAGCCAGGCGAACTATCTGCAATTACCAGAGCTCCCGATTGACGATTCTCCACATACCGCCCGAGCTTCTCAAAGTACGGTCCAATACAATGAGCAACCCCACCTGGATTCCTACGTGTCGGACAACGCTCTTGGAATACTACTACCCCCATCCCCGGGACGCCACGACCTGAAGCACCTACAGGTTAACTATGAGGAGGAAGTCAAGGAAACCCCTCGCCCTCTCCCACGAAATGATCACATTCCTCCCGCATTACCGACTGGTACCACGTGGGCGGCCCTGATTGGTGAGCTTAGGCAGGCATCGGATGTTGAAGATCTCAGCGGCCAGTTCGACCACACTCACCGCAGATGGGTGGCCGCAGGAGGCTATTCTGAAGTATATCTTACATACTGGAGAGTTTCCACACAAACCAATCCCGTACCGGTCTGTCTGTGTATCTCGTTCTAAGTTAGTCTTGCTTATCAGGTCCACAGGTCTGCTACAAAGCACTCCGGCCAATCAATGACCTACGGCCAGCGAATGACGCGGCTCAGAAAGTTATCAAAGTAAGCTTTTCACATTTTTGCTTGTCCCTGTGATGTTAATTCTATCTGAACGGATTCTAAGCGTTTAAGGAGGGAAATGAGGTCCTGGAAGAATCTCAAGCACCCAAATGTCCTCAGATTCATTGGCTTTGCCATAGAGAACGAGAGCTATGGTACTATTACCGCCGCTTTGGTGTCCGAGTGGCGCGGGCACGGACATGTGATCAAATATTTGGGGCAAAATTCTATGGTTAATCGCCAGATGCTCGTAAGTCACTACGCATCCTGTCCTGTTGCGCATCGATGGCACACATGTTCGTCAATACAGGTTTCAGACGTAGCTAGGGGACTTGAGTATCTTCATAGCCAAGATCCTCCTATCGTCCATGGCGATGTGAAACCTGTATGTCCAAAAGATCCTAACGCACCTCTCGATTTGCTCTAACTAGACGGCCAGCAAAATATTCTTGTAACTGATACGGGACGTGCACAATTATGCGATTTTGGATTGTCTCGGGTTCTCGATGGTAGCCCTTCCGGGAACACAACTTCTGGACAGGCGGGCACGCTACGTTATCTAGCGCCAGAACTACTGGGCGGAAGCGCTTCCAACGAAGAAATGCGCCCCACCACCAAAAGTGATGTGTTCGCATTTGCATGCACTTGCATTGAGGTGAGTAGGATGCGCGGATACAAGCTAATGAATATGCAGAGTTCAGAGTCATTTCCTGCAGATCCTTTTTGACCACCAACCGTATCACTGGCATAAGACGGACTATCTGGTAATGAAGGCGATAGAACGTCATGAAGCGCCCTGGCAGTGGGGCGACAACCCACTGGAGCGCATCCTAGCTTCTTGTTGCAGCCAATCGGATTTCGATCGTCCCTCGATGTTGAGATTTATGGCCATACTGTCGACTTATTTGCCAAATTATTAACGTATTCAGTTTTTTACGTTTGGATCTTCCATCGGGCTGGATATCCGGGCGAGCTGTGGCCAGTCCTTCCTTTCAGCATGAAATGCTTGAGCTTCTAGTCTTGGCCGTGGTTGATTCTCAAGCCATTTATCCATTCCTATCGACCTCTGAGCCTACACACGGTACCAGTAGCAAGGGACATCAATTTCAAATCACGGGAAATGAGATGAAGGATCGATTCAAATATATCTAGAACATTCGAACTGAACCACAATACAACTGGCGGAAGGACCTTCCAATAGCATTAGACTCAGACAAGTCTATTTGAGAAGGGGAAGAACGAAAAAATAGATGATAGGGAAACGACAGACAAAGGTAGCTTTTGTGAAACTGAATCTCCTCCCAGGTCGATTGCCCCTGAATAAAGATAAAGGAATCAATGCAGAGACAAGTTACATAAAGAAAGTGAGGATATATGCTTATGGAGAACCAACACCTCTTTAGCCCAGGCGATGGTATAAGCTCGATTCTGCGGAAGGAGTTGAATAAACCTCAACCCTTCCAGATCCTTGCGATGGCCCACAACTACTCACAAATGCTGTGTTGTCCATATATATGTAGATGCCCTCTAGAAATCCATTCATCGAATTCCATCCAATCCATCATAGAATCTGTTGAGAGCCTACTTACTAGTGATGTGGAAATCATCTCTTGCCATCTGCAGTAGTAGCTGTCGTACAAGTAGCCTTGGTACGAGTAGTTCAAGTAGCAGTACTAGTCACTGCAAGTGGGTGGGTTAGTGTGCTAAAAAATAACAACACGACTATGCTCATTCAATGCCATAGCATGCATGTCTGACCTCTCAGTTTAGAACACCATAATCGATTAGATAGTTGGGTTCTTTCTACTATAGTTCTGTATTTATCAGATAGTATAAATAGCTGGCGAAGTCGGTCAGTGGGTTATTTAAACCGTACTTTAAGGTTTCAACCTCAAAAACTGAGATGACCAAAATCGACTAGGTCCCTGGTTGTAACTCAAAATAACCCGAAATAACAAGAGATGAGATACTGAGTGGTTGGTAGGTTATAGTGGTTTGAGACGTTGGATCATGGATGAGTCCAATTAGATTGGCTTTTTTTGCAAATGCTATGAGTAATAACTCTCGTAAATCAGCGGCTACCGTGATGTTGCTAGGTACAACAGTTTGTAAGTACAGGGTGGTACCAATAAACTATGTTACAACTAACCTCAGTCTCGTACAAGAGAACTGAGGAAAAGGGGAGGGGTAAGAAGTCGAGGTCGCTAGACTATATACAATCAGATGGAAAGTGACTCCTCGTGACCCTTCGGTCAGGAACCGAAATCCAAAGTTCGAACCGAACGAACCAGTAGGCGCCCTCTCTTCTTTCCTCACAATGAATATCTCCGGTCTCATTCCGCGCGGATCCAAGGTCCACAGCCTCTCCAACAAGCAGATCCTACTCGAAGAATGCAGGAAACGAGAGGAGGTTTATACTGGTATCGTCAATCTTGCCATACATATGGGCACCCTAGGTTTCCACCGCGTATGGGGTGGGTTGACGCTTCACCTTCCTGTCATTTTGTGGATCCTCCACTGGCTTTTGAAGAATATGAGACGCCGAATGGAGCTCAGGGCGGTTGCGGCTTCGGAAGATCGCACGACAGAACGTGGCGATTCCGATGATGCTCGCCCTATTGGCTCCCCGATTGGAATATCTCGGTGCTGAGGGCCTGAATGAGCTTGTTCTTGATTTGAACGGCGGGCCGACAGATTCCCTGGCGATCGACGTGCCTGACATGCCCAACATACTTGACGGCTCGATCCATGACCACGATTTCCATTTGTATGGTGCTACTACAGCTGCGCTTTGCGGTGGGGATAATATCAGCTTCGCTAATCTCGTACGTTTATGTTCCTAGCTTAAGCGCTCACTCAATTTGTAGGCTGGTCAGGGAATGGTAGACAGAGCATTGGAGTTACTCGAGGAGCAATTGTTGGTGAGTGGTGCACTTTGCGGTATTTCCTTTCCTTGGACGTTAATTTTATTTGTAGAGAGAGTCTCAACACCTTGAGGAGGAACCACCTAAAGGCTTTACCAACCTAGTGCAAGCTTTATTAGACGGAGTGAGTGATTTCTGATATTCATGAGGGCATGGCTAACCCCATTGTCTACATATAGATGTCAACTGGTGGCATCCTACGATCCAACAATTTTATAGTGAGTCATTGAATGTATACACCAGAAGGACAGAGTTGAATCATCTCCTCAAGTTCCACTGCGATAGGTGCAGCAAAAACCTTCAAGACCAGTGGTTCTGCTGTCCAGTCTGTGACGACTATGACATCGTAGGCATGCCTTAATTGATAGTACTCGATCTAGTTTATTCTGACATGCCTTCCATCAACCAGTGCACCGAATGCTTCACCAGGAATGATTATAATCATAAACATGAACTGGTATTCGCGAGGCAGGCCGAAGTTTCGAACGAAATCGACCAGCTGCGTCGACTCCTCACTTCCATCCAGGATGGCACTCTTACCATCGCTGAGCTACGTGGAACGTTTACGTTCTGCGATGGATGCCATCGCAGACCTGGGAACGGAATCTACTACTCATGTGAGTTGTCGGGCTGTGAAATATGCACATTCGCTAGAATGATGTACTCAGGCATACAATGCAAGGACTTCGATCTATGCAGAAGCTGCCTCACCGATGTATGTGAACACACGTTTTTCTTCGAAAGCCCTTCACTGATCTCATGAGTACGTAGCCGACCAAGCGGATAGAGCACAGGACCCATCACTTCGTCCCAGCCAAAGTGGCACAGCAAATCCCTGAAACTCCCAGGTACTGTCCTGAGTCCTGATCTTCTCCGGAGACGTCTTATGCAACTTGACTCGTAGCCCAACCATTCACCCAACTCCGCCTAGTAGCTCGCCACCCACCATGTCACGCCACACGAGTGATAGACGCAGTCCATCGTCTCATAGGATCAATCCCGTACCGGAGAGCACGTCAAGGCAAGCTTTCTCATCATCTCATATACATCCAGTGAGACCAACCAATCGGACTACAGAACTATTAACGCATCCAGTCATCCGCGAGCTACTAACGAAGAACTGTATCCAAAGTAAGTTCAGATCATTCGAATGAGGCAGCATGCCACAATTAACTGATTGAAATCCTATGCCCCCCTTCCTGTTAATCGCCACACATGCATAGAACACCATCTGGTTCCCCGAATCCGAGCCGTGATCCTACCCCTTCGCCCCGCCGTGAAAGCCCGGTGAATTCTCCCAGGTAGGACATTTGATGTAGAAGGATTGTTAATGGTGTTCTTCTAACCCGGGTTCTCTGTAGCCCGCCGTTTTCAGATCACTCGCTTGCAGACCGCAGAGCTTCGCATCGACGACCAGGTTATGCGCCTAACGAGGTACGCCCGGAGGAACTGTCGTAAAGGTAAAATTTGAGCGGTGTGCCCCATTAAAATCTAGTCTCAAGCATTATTTATTCCGGATTCGACCAAGGCAATATTCTCCGTCGCCACCACCGCCTACTCAAAAGGTTCCGTCGTCCAACAATAGTGCAGATAGAAGTCGCACAACAAATAGATCGCCCAGGTGAGGCGAACAAACATGGGTAAAATTGTGCTGCAGATCACGGCTGATGGGCTCAACCTCTATCAAAAAGTGCATCATCGCGATCGAGTCCGTTGCCATCTACAATCACTTCCTCATCACATTCTAGGCAGACGGGAGGCAACCAGCACCCTTCTAGGTAAGAACGGGCTGGTTATGGGTAATAACTGTTTTCTCAACGTGGAGGGATTCACATAGTCCCGAAAGGCAGCGTAATGACGCATCTCAATCATCCACCTACGGTATAAGCTCTGCAGCCAGTTCATCTCGCCAAAGACATTTGTCCACATTGTTCAACTCAAGTCCGCGATCCTCTCTGACGTTGCCTCCGTCATGTTCATCCGATTCACTGTCTCAATTACCGACGCTCCCGATTAATGATTCTCTAAATACCGCCCGACCTTCTCAAAGCACGGGTCAATACAATAAGCAACCCTACCTGGATCCCTACGTTCCGGACAACGCTCTTGGGATAGTTCTACCCCCGTCACCGACTAGTGCCACGTGGGCGGCCCTGATTGGTGAGCTTAGGCTGGTATCGGATGTCGAAGATCTTAGCGGCCAGTTCGACCATACTCACCGCAAATGGGTGGCCGCAGGGGGCTATTCTGAAGTATATCTCACATACTGGAGAGGTTCCACACAAGCCAATCCCGTACCAGTCTGTCTGTGTATCACGTTTAAGTCGCTCCTGCTTATCAATACCACAGGTCTGCTACAAAGCACTCCGCCCAATGAATGATCTACGGCCAGCGAATGACGGGGCCCAGAAAGTTATCAAAGTAAGCTTCTCATATTTTGCTTGTCCTGTGACACTAATTCTATCGATCGGATTTTAAGCGTTTAAAGAGGGAAATGAAGTCTTGGAAGAACCTCAAGCACCCAAATGTCCTTAGATTCATTGGTTTCGCCATAGAATACGAGAGCTATGGGACTACCGCTGCTTTGGTGTCCGAGTGGCGCGGGCATGGGCATGTGATCAAATATTTGGGGAAAAATCCTATGACTGATCGCCGGATGCTCGTACGTCACTACGCATCCTGTCCTGTTTGCGCATCGATGACACACATATTCGTGAATACAGGTTTCAGACGTAGCTAAGGGACTTGAGTATCTTCATAGCCAAGATCCCCCCATCGTCCACGGTGATGTAAAACCCGTATGTCCAAAAGATCCAATGCACCTCTCTACTTGCTCTAATTAGATGGCCAGCAAAATATCCTCGTATCTGATACGGGACGTGCACAATTGTGCGATTTTGGACTGTCTCGGGTTCTTGATGGTTGTCCTTCCGGAAACACAACTTCTGGGCAGGCGGGCACGCTACGATATCTAGCACCAGAATTACTGGGCGGAAGTAGTCCCAACGAAGAAGTGCGGCCCACCACCAAAAGTGATGTATTCGCTTTTGCATGCGCCTGCATTGAGGTGAGTTGGATACGTGGATATAACCCAATGAGAAGCAAGATTTAGAGTCGTTTCCTGCAGATCCTTTTTGACCACCAACCATATCACTGGCATAAGACGGACTATCTGGTAATGAAGGCGATAGAACGTCATGAAGCTCCCTGGCAGTGGGGCGACAGCCCACTCGAGCACATCCTGGCTTGTTGCTGCCAATCGGATTCTGATCGTCCCTCAATTATGGCCATACGATCGGCTCTTCTGCCAGACGATTGATGTATCCAGTGTTTTGCGTTTCGATCTTCTATCGAGCTCTAGGATCCTGTGCTGGATATCTCGGGCGAGCTGTAGGTGCTTGGGCGGCGAGCGTTCAACCCAGCGCCCTTTCAGCATGGAATGCTTGGGTTTCCAGCCTTGGCTGTGGTTGACTATTCTCAAGCCATTTATCTATTCCTGTCGAGCTTATACACCGTACCAGTAGCAAGGGGACATCAATCTCAAAATCAGATGAAGGATGGTTTCAAATGTATCTAGAACATTCGAACTGAACCACAGTACAACTGGTGGGAGGACTTTTCAATAGAATTGGACTCCGACAGTGAGGAGCCTCCTTGGCTACTGGTCGATTGCGCCTGAATAAAGGAAGCATTTTGAATCAAAGCAGAGACAATCTATAAGAAAGTACTGTTGTAAAGCAACTTGCTTCTCTCTCACAAGGTAAGAGAGGACTTAGCAGCACCGAGACGCCTTCCGATATATGCTTACGAAGAACCAAAGACTCAGCTCAGGCAATGGTATAAGCTCTGATTCTGCGGAGTACCAACGGAATGAGTTGAATTATCTACTTACAGATCCCGCGGCATTCGTCGCATGCCGTCTAATCCATTGTAGAATCCTCTTTGGACTCTAGCTCTGTAAAGCGGTATTGAACAGGTTCGCATGACGTGCATCACCATAAGAAAAGAAGCGGAAAAAGAAAGGAAAGTCGCTCGTGCTCTGAAATGAACAAGAATCCATATATTGCTTATAAATGATAAAGAAAAAAAAACAGCGTACATACGTTCCAAGGGGCAAAAAAAAAAACAGGTTTTTTTAAAAAAGGTAGAAAAAAAGTCGTACATACCACTATAAATGCATCCCCTATTAGTACAGTACTCTCATGGACATATTTATGCACATGAGAAAAAGAAACATGGCTACCATCGTAAGCGCGCCGCCCCCTTCCACTACTCCAAGCACTCTCTCACCAAAAACCAAACATCAAAGTCTTGAACTCATCGTAACTGAACATCCACCCAAGAAGAATAACACCAATAACTTTAACGATGGAGATAGATTCAACGGATCTAGATCCAGCCCCTTTTTTCGAGGATGTTGAGGATGTTGAGGTTGGATTAGGAGTCGTACTAGTCGTATTCGTCGTAGGAGGGAGAAGGGTCGTCAAGGGGCCACTACCAGAACTTGTTGAACCTGACAGACTGGAAGTCGTAACAGAATGGTTCGTAGCCTTTGCCTAAAACCGATGTGTGAGGTTGAGAAGAAATTTCATGACAATGTCAATGATGATCATACATGCACGTGTTTTGACTGGAATTAACGTACCTTGTAAGCATCAAACGTTTCATTCCCGGTAGTAGGAGGATTGATAGCTGCTACCATCCCCAACTGACAATGACTTGAGGGTTGGGGGGTCAGTTATGACAGGTAGAGAAAGAGAAAAAAAAAAGCCAACTCTTCCACGTCACAGTATATCCATCTAGGTTTGGTATCGACGACGGTGTAGTTGAATACAAATGGTTTACCCTTCGTTGCGACGTGACTGGATTATCAGATGGTATAGCACGGAAATAAGGGTGCGGTTTGATGAAGACAGGGGGGGTATTAGAACAACGTAAGTAAAACTTGGTCAATCATCAAGTCAGCTTCCCAGTGATGATGAGAAGGGACATATATGAGTCAACTAACATGTTTTATGGAGGTCACGAAAAGGAAGGAGACGATGTCTCCAGGCGAAGCGGAGAAATTGCTTGGTTGGAACGTCAACGTGCCGTTTGCTCCCATGAGGACAGGGATGACGGTCTTCTGATGGGTTATTGCATCGATAATATAAAATCATGGGTATGATAGGATAAAAAGAGGGGAAATGCGAGTTAGTCGCAGTGTATGAAAACAATAATGGACGATGTCTTACACCCCAAACACTGGTGGAAAAGAGGAAGAAGGTTGCCAGGAGAGTGCGAGACAGCATCATGATGACGGAATTTTATGAGTCGAATGACAGAGGATGGAATGTTTAGTGGAAAGTACGTTAAGGATTCGGGGGGTGTGGTGGTGAGGACTTGGAGGATGGATGAGGCGAGGCCCACGCTATTTTCAAACACAAAGGAAGCCTATTCACATCTATAGCACGATTATAGCAATGTGTAACCACCTGTGAAAAAACCATTCCGCTAACCTCAATCCGATCACCGACGGGACGACACATACGGCCATAATCGAAATCCGAATATGAATTCGGCTAAGACAGTAACAAGGGCGGGGTTCAATTTGAATTCGTCTGTCATTACGGCAGAGAATGACCAAAAAACCGGATAGAAATCAAGGTCAAAGGGAGATCTACTGTACTGTAAGGACTGGTGAGGACTGGTAAGGTCCACGCCACTACACAACTTTTAGCTCTTCGAAAACCCCGCCTGAAGTAGTAGTGAGCGATTCCCCATGTCGACGCTTCCACTCAACTAAACGCGTGGAACCCCCTGAGTGGCAGATTAACGGCGTAGCCATGATCGGATCCCTTTGTTTGTTTATGGTTGTTGTCCCTCCGGGCGAGGTCGAAGCTGGTCTGCTAGCGACGAGGACATTATTCTCCTAGTTCCTTCAGCAACCCCATGCTCGCTTATTACATAGAGCCATAACCAGCACCGACACCGGTGCCATTCCCTGGATCAGTTGAAATGGAAACGTGGTAATGAAAATCTAGGCCCCAGAAGCCTCAAGCAGTGCTCCTCATGGTCATGAATGAAATGATCAGCCTGGATTATTGAACATGCATGAACATACATGGGACGATAAGCCACAGCCTTTCGACGAAATTGCGTGAATTTCACTCTCTAGATTCCAGGCTTATAGCATATGCATATCACATTTTCACAGCCAGGTGCGAGCGCTCGCGCGCCGCGTGTACAAGTGCTGGTAGGAAACCTACAGGCAGCCACAGCCCTCTAATTCTATTTGATATACGTAGATTCAACGTCATATGGATATTCAAATAAACAGCTCCCAGGCCCAGGCCCAGTCTCATGGCGATAGAACTAATACTGTTCCGTCGTATGCTTAACCAGGCTTACCTTACCCTACCTTACCTCCTCCCAACCACTCCTTCACCCCTTCCCTTGGCCCTTCAACTAATCACTGATAGTCCCTTTAATGATCCCTAGTTCCAAGCCACCAAACTACAAAAGAATCAACTAAATCCATTCACACAAAATCATTATGGACGTCTCATTCCAAGAAGCAAACCGTAAATATACTACATAAAAGGATTAAAAGCGGGGGTATTTTTTCATGCTGCAAAGACCACTGATCCTATCAAAGTAGCAACCGTGCCCACGGTTCCCAAAAGCCCCAGAGATGATATGGACCAGGCAGCTGCAGCTCCGTTCTTCTTGGAGGTATAAGCTGGGCTACTACTAGTGCTGGTGCTGCTGCCAATATTCGTGGAACCTGTGGCGGTACCCGAAGAAGACGACGAAACCGATTTACCCTCTGCCTTTGCCTATGTTTTTTTTTTGCAAGGTTAAAGGGATTAGGAAATAAAAGAGAGGAGGGAGAGGGACATTACCTGGTAAGCTTGGAAGGTTTCTGAGCCGGAGGTAGGAGGATTGATGGCGGCTACCATGCCAGTTGGACAGTGACTGTGGGAATGGGGGACCCCCGGGGAGAAGAATTGAGGAAATTGATTGATAACCACGCAAATAGTCTTCAAGAGTCAGAACTCACCCTGGGATGGAGCAGTGGAGCCAAACGGGGTTCGTATCCTTTACGGTATAAGTGACAGAACCACTCGACTTGCTAAATAATTCCAAGCCAAGAACCGTAATGAGCTGAAATGATGATGCGCAAGGGGAAAGCCACAGCATACGTACACCCCACTGTCGAAAGCGGACGAGTTGGAATCCTTAGTGCATGGGTTATCAAACGTACCCTGTGTTGCACTCTTCAAACAATAGTGATATATCAAGTTGTTTGCATAGGCAAGGACGGTGTGCGTGAACGACTAACATGAGGTGTGCCGCTTCCAAAGCTGAAGATGACCGTATCTCCTGGAGAGGCGGTAACGGTGTTCGGCGAGAACACAAGGTTAGTCCCTTGGCCCACTTGAACCGTGAAGGAGGCCTATACATATACAATGTCAACGTCCACGAATTTGGAAAGAAAAAGAGAAAAGAAAAATCCTAACCGCTAAGGCACCTGATATGGCAGCGAGAAGAGCAAAAGCAGAAGAAGAGATCATAATGGGAGAATGAATCTTATGGCGTTAAGAGCAGAATTGGGCAAGCAAAGGGGAAGGGGAAAACGTGCAACGAGGGTCATTTGGAATTTCCTTCGATCCTTTTTTAACGTGCCGCCAAGTCTTATTTTCTCACGATACCATGCACCGATCACCGTCGGAAGCAAAGCCTAGAAAACTACGATCGGAATAGTACCATACTTTTGCCATGGGATTTCCCGTTGACTGCATGGATTTATCCTCGCTGATTATGAGCGCTAATTCGCAACCGGAAATTATTATGCCTACGCAACCCCCGGGCCCATTGCTCGATGGTGTCCGTGGAAATTATACCACAGCAAGTCATGGCCGAAAGTTCCACTGTGATCCAACTCCGCCACCCCCCTCCGGCTGGCTAATCGATGAGTTATTTTCGGATTTGAATGGTACGGCATGCAAGGCAAACTGATCGAAATCCGTGACGTCACATCGAGTTGATGAGTAATGTGGACCATAGTCATTGTAATACTGCTTGAACACTCTAATCGGCCGATGATGACTGTAAGAATATGCGTTGTCGGCCACCGCTCATGCACATGTGATTAGTTGATACAAGCTTATCCTTATCTTTCTCAAGTTGATCCGAAAAAGTGATTTCATGATCAATATCCATGTTTGTGTGCAAATCCCATGAACACACATATTTTTTTGGTGGAATCTGTAGGCTTGCTTTCACTCCGCAGTAATGTGTGATAGGTTGTAGTTAGAGGTATACCTCTGAGAGTAGAGTAGTTGCTAGAGCCTGTATTATTCACCATAAGGGAAATGCTTTATGCACAGTAGGATGTCATCCAAGTGTGGGACTCACCAGTGAGCCAGGACCTTATCTTGGCCACAAGCACAGTGGCTGCTGTCAAGCCCATTCCTTCAAAATGTGTTTGGAGGGCTGCCCACAACTCTAAAGGCACAGTCTTGTCATTCACAAGTGATGTGTCAAGGTACAGCCCTTTCCTTGTCCCCAGAGCCCCCCCCCCTGCATGTGCCTGCTTCACCCTCCCTCAACCTCTGTCCTTGTCAGTGCAACACTGCCCCCCATCACCCCCCATCAGCAAAGTCAGCCCATGTATCCTCACGGGTTGCCAATGTCACGATCCGCGCCGGGTTGTGTCACACGTCACAACCGTCACGCTTCTGTGACACATTTTCGACCCATATCGGGTAACATTGTGGAAGTCACTCTCGTGACTCCCCCAATCATGTATATAAATTCCCACGCTAA
>WNFI01656769.1_pt1 | contig 15459 bp, 16 predicted proteins | sample 5400471 | NCBI WGS metagenome assembly WNFI01 (sample SAMN13153348, study PRJNA577476) | soil metagenome | isolation source: 100 cm saprolite on Douglas fir-dominated hillslope | place: USA:California | collected 2013-09-17 | reverse complement strand
TGCTGAAGCCTACAAATCGGTTGGATCCAACGAGGCGCTCCTGATTCTCGCGGCGCTGGCGGCCGTCTATATCGTGTTGGGGATTCTCTATGAGAGCTTCATCCACCCAATCACTATCCTTTCGACTCTGCCCTCGGCTGGAGTCGGAGCTTTGCTGGCACTCATGTTGTTCGGCCATGATCTCGGTATCGTAGCCATTATTGGCATCATTCTGTTAATCGGGATCGTGAAGAAGAACGGAATTATGATCATCGATTTTGCTCTCGATGCTGAAAGAACTCGTGGCCTTACTTCCACCGAGGCGATCTACGAGGCTTCACTCCTTCGCTTTCGTCCCATCATGATGACGACTCTGGCCGCCCTCTTCGCAGGAATTCCGCTAGCCTTCGGCTCAGGTATCGGCTCTGAACTTCGACGGCCTTTAGGTATCGCGATGGTTGGTGGCCTCCTTCTTAGCCAGGTCTTGACGCTCTATACAACTCCCGTCATTTACATCTTCTTCGACAGATTGGGGCAACGGCTCGGTTCTCACAAATCGTTTCCAGTGGCAATCAATACTGGGGGGCAGCTATGAATTTCTCCGCCCCGTTCATAAAAAGACCCGTCGCGACAACATTATTGGCCGTTAGCGTCGCATTGGCCGGCTTGATTGCTTTCCGATATCTTCCGGTGGCCTCGTTGCCTTTGGTAGACCTCTCGGTGATTCAGGTGTCGGCCGCTCTTCCTGGTGCCAGTCCAGAAAGCATGGCATCATCGGTGGCGACTCCATTAGAGAAGCAGTTCAGTCACATCGCGGGAATTACCTCAATGAGTTCAAAGAACTCACTTGGCATAACCTCGATCAGACTGACTTTCGATATGAACAGGGAAGTCGACGGCGCAGCGCGTGATGTGGAAGCTGCAATCAATGCGGCCCGCAGCTACCTACCGGCAAATCTTCCAGCGAATCCAATCTATCGCAAGATCGATTCCGCGCGGGCACCTGTCATGGTGCTAAATCTTGCCTCCAAGACCGCCGACACAGGTGCGCTGTACGACACTGCATCATCCGTCATCCAGCAAAAGGTCTCTCAGATTAGCGGGGTGGGGCAAGTAACTATTCTTGGCGGATCTCTGCCTGCGGTGCGAATAGACCTCAACCCGCAACAAGTAAATCACTACGGTCTGGGGTTGCAGGATGTCGCCGGTGTAATCAGCGCACAAAATGCAAACCGGCCGAAGGGACAAATCTCAGACGAAAATACCACCGCCGACATCACGGCAAACGATCAGATATCGAAAGCTCGCGATTATGCGCCCCTCATCGTTGGATCGAAGGACGACTCCGTCATACGGTTGAGCGATGTCGCAACGATCACCGACTCGGTCGAGAATCTCCGCTCAGTGGCCTACGTCAACGGGAAAGAATCCGTTAGTCTACTTGTCTATTGTTCGCCAGGCGCGAACGTCATCAGTACAGTGGATGAGATCAAGCGCGAGCTGCCTTCCATTCGGGCTTCGATCCCTTCGAATGAGCAGCTGTTGGTCACGGGAGACCTTACCACGACAATCCGAGCTTCTGTCAAGGATGTGGAAGGGACACTGGTTCTGTCGATCGGCTTGGTGGTCTTCGTTGTCTTCCTTTTCCTGCGTAAAGCACGGGCCACCCTAATCCCAGGAGCTGCAGTAACGATCTCGGTGATTGGCACATTTGCGGTGATGTATATTTGCGGTTACACCCTAGACAATTTATCGCTCATGGCTCTCGCCATTTCCACAGGGTTCGTAGTCGATGACGCCATCGTCGTCATGGAAAATATCGTTCGCCTGATGGAGTTGGGCGTGCCCCCGATGGAAGCTGCTATGAAAGGTTCGGAAGAAACTGGACCGACAGTGTTGTCTATAAGCCTTTCGCTCATTGCGGTGTTCATTCCCATTCTGTTTATGGGAGGAATTCCGGGTCGACTTTTTCACGAATTTGCCGTAACTCTTGCGGTTTCGATTGCGATCTCCATGGTGGTGTCGCTGACTCTTACGCCGATGATGTGTGCCTATATTCTCCGACCTGAAAATGGAGTAGCACATGGGCGAATCTATCAACTCACCGAGCGAGCTTTTGCTCGTCTGTTGGGCGGCTATCGCAGTAGCCTTGTCTGGGTGCTAAAGCATCCGGCTATCGTATTGCTGGTGTTTCTAGGGACGCTTGCGCTCAACGTCGTTCTGATGGGACGGGTCACAAAGGGTTTCTTCCCAATACAGGATACAGGCTCGCTGCTCGGCGGGATTCAGGGGCCGCATGACGCTTCCTTCCACGCAATGCAATCGGCCTTGATCTCCGTTGAGAAGGTGATCAAAGCTGACCCGGCGGTAGATGTTGTCACTGGATTCACTGGGAGCACTTCCGGTCCGGGCAGCGAAGATGGCAGCAACTCGGGATTTGTCTTCGTCACGCTGAAACCTTCGGCAGAAAGAAAGCTGAGCGCTGCCGAGGTGCTTGATCGCATGCGGCCAAAGTTGAATGCAATTACTGGAGCGGCGACGCTCCTCAAGCCCTTCCAGGATATTCCGTCTGTTGGAAAAAGTAGTAACACTGCCTACCAGTATGAGTTGTCAGCCGACAACGTGGCTGATCTCAACCAATGGGGGCCAATCCTTTACCAGGAGATGAGAAAGCTACCTGAACTCAAGGATGTCAACATCGATCAGCAGAACGGTGGACTACAAACCGCAGTCAGCTATGACCGTCGCACGGCTGCTCGACTGGGCATCACCCCACAACTCGTTGATCAATCACTCTACGGAGCATTTGGGCAGGCGCAGATCTCAACCCTCTACACTTCGCTGAATCAGTATCACGTGGTCATGGAAGCAGCGCCGCAATATACACAGAGCCCTCTGGGAATGAATTCGATTTACGTCCACCCATCTAGTGGAAATGCCGTTCCGCTTGATGCTTTCGTGAAGACAACGATTTCGACTTCTCCTCTTTCTATTAATCATGACGGACTCTTCCCCGCAGTGACGGTGTCATTCAATCTAGCGCCAGGCGTTTCTCTCCAACAAGCCACCGTTGCTATTGAGAGATTGCAGCAGAGACTTGCGATGCCTCGTACGGTGCGCGGCGGCTTCGCCGGCATGGCGGGGGATTTCAAGAAGTCTCTCATCGACCAGGTCGTACTTGTTGTTATGGCGTTGTTCGGGGTCTACATCGTATTGGGAGTCTTATACGAGAGTTTGCTGCATCCGATCACGATTCTATCGACTCTTCCTCCTGCAAGCGTCGGCGCAGTGCTTGCCCTCATCCTCTGCAAAAGTGAACTGGATGTGATCTCGCTCATCGGTATCGTGTTGCTGATTGGGATCGTCAAGAAGAACGCGATCATGATGATCGATTTCGCTCTTCTTGCGGAGCGGGTTGAAGGGAAGAACTCAAAAGACGCCATATTCGAAGCATGTCTACTACGTTTCCGTCCGATCATGATGACTACAATGGCTGCCCTCTTCGGAGCTCTTCCGCTCGCGCTTGGTCACGGAACGGGATCGGAACTGAGGCGTCCGCTGGGAATCGCGGTCGCGGGTGGCCTAATCCTCAGCCAGGTACTCACGCTCTACACAACACCCGTGATCTATCTTTTTCTTGATCGACTCCGGCTACGGTTCCAGAGACGCGGTAACACCAATGAACTGGTCGTTAGCAGAGGCGCAATCTGATGATTTATTCCATGCAACATCTCGTTTCATGCTTTGCAAACCATCGCATAAGCGGGCGAAACCAATTCGGCCACCTTTCGTTATTGCTCCTCACGCTCTGTGGATTCGCTGGATGTAGTGTTGGACCAAAATATTTACGCCCAGCAGTTCCGGTCCCTCCTGCGTTCAAAGAGTTAGGTACTCAACAAGCGGCCGATGGCAGTACCTGGAAGACCGCACAGCCACAAGATGGAGCGCTTCGGGGAAGATGGTGGGAGATTTATCAAGAGCCAGAATTAGATGCTCTCGAAGATAGGCTGAATGTTTCGAATCAGAACATCGCTCAGTCCTACGACAATTTCATGGCTGCGCGGGCTCAAGTCCAGAAGGCTCGTTCCAGCTATTACCCGACGATCAGTGTCGGTCCTTCCTATGCGCGCAATCGGTCTTCTCAAACTCAAACAACAGCGTCCAGGCTTTCGAACGCCAACCCGAACAGTAATCTGTTCAACCTTCCTTTCGATGTGAGTTGGGAACCCGATCTTTGGGGCCGTGTCCGTAACACGGTACACCAATCCTCCTATGCAGCACAGGTGAGCGCTGCCGACCTAGAAAACGTCAGACTAACTGAACAGACGAACCTAGCGGTCTTCTACTTTCAACTGCGCGGCCAGGATGCACTGGAAGATCTTTATCAGAAGACCGTAGAAGTGGACCAGAAGGCGCTGGACCTCACGCGTGTCCTATACAAATCAGGTCTCGACAACGATGAGGCGGTAGCACAAGCTGAGATTGCTCTTGAGAGTGCCAAGGCCGCCGCGACCAACGCGGGAATTGCTCGTGCGCAGTACGAGCATGCGATTGCTCTACTAGTGGGTGAGCCAGCTTCTACCTTCTCCATGCCAGTAAAGGCGTTGACAACCCAAGTGCCTAGCATTCCGGTCGGTGTACCGTCTGAACTCCTGGAAAGGCGGCCCGATATAGCGGCTGCTGAACGAACTATGGCTGAGACCAATGCACTGATCGGCGTTCAAAAGGCGGCATACTATCCAACTCTCAGCATTACAGGTACAGCGGGATTCGAAGCATCGAAGTTCTCGAAATGGATGACTTCTCCAAGCCGCTACTGGTCAGTAGGACCGACAGCATCCGAAACCATATTTGATGGTGGTCTTAGGAAGTCGACAATGGCGCTGTATACGGCTCTCTACAATGCTGACGTTGCCGGGTACAAACAGACTGTCTTATTTGCTTTCCAACAGACCGAGGATTATCTCGCCTCGTTGCAGCTCCTCACCCAGCAGATAGAGCAGCAGCAAGAGACTGTGGCGTCTGCACAACGATATTTTGATGTCGCAACTGCACGCTACACGACCGGGCTCGATCCATACTTAAACGTCTTCACGGCGCAATCGACGCTACTCGCAAATGAGCAAACGTTGATCATACTCCGCGTGCAACAGATGACGAGTAGCTACAAATCTTTACACGCCGATAACTATTCTTGACGGAGTACGTGCAGCAGCTCATTCAAAATGGAAGCACAGATGGTGATTAAGTGTTGACACTAAAAGTGTCTCCGAAGACAACTGTGGTGGTTCTGTCTTTGTTGAACATATCGGATGTCCGTGCACAGCAAACACCGCGTGCAGACCTTTCCGGCAAGTGGCAGCTTGGAACGCAAGCTGAAAAAGGCAAGGAGGAGATCTCGACGCTCGACTTGACGGAGAGTGGATCGTCAGTGATAGGTACGGTCGTGCCTTCGAAAGGAAATCCACTGACTATCACCGATGGTTACCGCGTCGGAGATGCCATCAAAATCTCAGCAACTGGGAGACAGGGTCTGTTTTCAAGGTCCATAGAGATTTCGGGCCACATTGAAGGAGACAAAATGATCTTGAACATGAAAAAGGGAAACGGAAGCACATTCAGCGCCACTGCAGAGCGGACTCCTGTAGCTCGGGAGAGGTAGATCAGCATTGGACACAAGAACAGCTCAACGCTAGCTAGCGCCTTGTGGACTGTCAGATAAAAACACATTTGACATATTCCTATATGGGCATGTAATGTTCCGTCATGGCAAGAGCGAGCACCACTTCGGACGCATTCAACGCGGTCGCTGAACCCCGCCGGCGGGAGATTTTGAGCTATCTTGCCGGAGCCGAGCGGCCCGTCGGAGAGATTGTGGCAGCCCTCGGCCTGGAGCAGCCTTCCGTCTCCAAGCACCTGCGCGTGCTGCGCGAGCTCAACAGATTCGAATTCCCCAACCCCGAACCTTAAGGAGAAACGATGATTGCTACCGAACAGACCCTCGAAAACCTAACCCTCACGATTAACCAGGAAATCCACGTCCAGGCGCCCCTGGATATAACCTTTGCCGCGCTACTCGAGCAACTGGGGCCCGGCAACGAGACACCTGACGGCAAATCTCTCAACATGAAGATCGAACCGTGGCCCGGTGGAAGGTGGTACCGCGACTTGGGCGACGGCAATGGGCATTTCTGGGCCAATGTCAAGGCCATCATGCGGCCGACGCTGCTTGAATTCGCTGGTCCATTGTTCGCCTCTTTCCCGTTCGTCTCCAACGTGCAATATCGGCTGAGTGAAGTCAATGGTGGGACCTTGATCGCCTTCCGGCACACCGCGCTCGGCTTCGTTCCCGACGAGCACAGGGTAGGGATGGACAAAGGCTGGGCCTCGATGCACGAACGCGTTCGCAGGCATGCCGAGGCCGGCCAACAACAGCGCGTATCGCGATCAACGAGTCGCAAGTGAGGAAAAGCCCATGTGCCCACTGTGTCTGACAACCGCAGCGCTGATTGCTGGCAGCGTCACCTCTACAGGCGGACTCGCGGCCATCGCAATCAGGAAGTTCGGCGTGAAGGACGCCGTAGACAATCATCCCGCTCCAACACCTTCCGAGCTGTTTCGAAAAAACAACGGAGCAGGAGAAATCGTCCCGAACTCAAATCAAAGGAGAAATCAAGATGTCAACGAGCATGATAGAGAAACCGCAAATAGTGTCGCGAGATGAATGGCTTGCGGCTCGCACGAACCTACTGGCCAAGGAGAAACGGCTCACGCGCGAGCGTGATGCGTTGGCCGCAGAGCGTCGACGGATGCCTTGGCTGGCCGTGGAGAAGCAGTACGAGTTCGATGGACCCAAGGGCAAAGCGAGCCTGCTCGACCTGTTCGAGGGCCGCCGTCCGAGGGCCGCCGTCAACTGATCGTCTACCGCGCCTTCTTCGAACCCGGCGTGTTCGGTTGGCCCGACCATGCCTGCCGCGGCTGCTCCCTGGGAGCCGATCAGGTCTCCAACTTGGCACATCTGAACGCCCGCGATACCACTCTTGCCTACGCCTCGCGCGCGCCGCAGCCAGATATCGAGCGCCTGAAGGCGCGCATGGACTGGAAGATGCCCTGGTACACCATAACCGACAGCTTCGACACCGACTTCGGCGTGGACGAATGGCACGGCACGAACGCGTTCATCCGCGACGGCGACAAAGTGTTCCGCACTTACTTCATCAACAACCGCGGCGACGAAGCAATGGGTACCGTCTGGAGCTACCTCGACATGACCGCGCTTGGACGCCAGGAGAACTGGGAGGACTCGCCCGCAGGCTACCCCCAAACCAAACCGTACACGTGGTGGAACTGGCACGACGAATACCGCGACGTGGAGCCGTCCCAATGGTGGAGCGACCGCGGCAAAGACGACCTCAACCCCGCCGACTCCCGCCCGCGGAGCACCAACCCCGGAAGCACGACGACGCCATAAGAGCAGGCGAAGAGCTCCGCCGGCTCCTGCTGCTCGGGCGAGGGCCAGTCGTAGTCCACCCCATGAAAGCCGCATAACCACACAGAAGCTAAATCAAGTAGGAGAGGGTATGACAATCGCAGGCAAAACAGTTTTGGTGACCGGGGCGAATCGCGGTATAGGGCAGGCGCTGGTCGAAGAATCCTTGAAGCGAGGCGCGAAGCGGGTGTACGCCGGGACGCGCCAGCCCCTGGCTCACCCGGATGCACGCGTCACGTCGCTACCCCTGGACGTGACCGACACCGCGGAGATTCAGGCAGCTGTCGAGGGAGTGGAATCTCTCGATATCCTCATCAATAACGCCGGCCTGGCGAACTACGACGACTTGAGCGATCGTGCCGCGCTGGAACGGCACCTCGCCGTGAACCTCTTTGGACCGTATGGCGTGACCCAGGCCTTCCTTCCGTTGCTGACTCGTTCCCGGGGAGCCATCGTCAACGTTCTGTCCGTGGCGGCCCTTGCCGCCTTGCCAATCATTCCGGCTTACTCGATCTCAAAGGCGGCCGCGTTTTCTCTGTCACAATCGCTGCGCGCTCTCTTAGCCGGACGGGGTGTGAGGGTACATGCCGTCATGGCCGGACCCGTCGACACGGATATGTCCCGAGGCCTCGACATACCGAAGGCCTCTCCGGAGTCCGTTGCGCGAGCCATCTTCGATGGAGTGGAGAAAGGGGAGGAGGATATCTTCCCAGATCCCATGTCAGAGTCCATGGCGGAGAGCTGGCGCAATAGTGCGGCCAAGGCGCTCGAGCGCCAGAATGCGGCGCTCGTAGAAGCAGCGCCCGTCAAGTCATAAGCAGAGGGAGGGACACGGTGCAACTTCGGCACGGCCCGCTCGACGTGGACGGCGGCTTAAACGCGTAATAAACCGCTGCGCGAACGCGCGTCGAAGACCTGGTCGTATTGCGTCACACAGGCATCAGCAAGTTCTTCCGTGCTGACGAAGCCTGGCTGGTCTTTTCTTCGCATCGATTCAACCCATCCAAGTTCATGAGACAGGGTGGGCGTGTAAAACACCTCATTGAGCATCTCGGGTTTAGTACCGGGAAACGCCGCAGGGTGCAATAGACCGAGAAGGGGAATGGGATCATGCTGTTTGCCACGGCGATTGGAGGCCGCATTGATGGCAAAGTGCAAGATCAAGCGCAAACGGACACCCAAGTCTATTCTGAAGCTTCCGGACCTTGAGCAATCCAAGTCCGCCGTTTTGAACAGCCTGACGTCTTCAAGTTCACAGCGAACCTACGATCATGCGATTAGAGAATTCATCGATTGGTATTGCTCGGAACCCAGGCTCGCTTTCAATAAAACTGTGGTCACCCGGTACCGAATCGAAGACGCGCTTTCCGAGAGGTTGACCCCAGCGTTCGTCGGTTTCGGCGAAATATTGCTCGTACACGAGACGGCCGTCGTGTTCGATGAGGACGGCGTGAGTATTGGGAAATGTCCCGCCTTTGAGAGCCGCAGTCAGTTTTTCGAGGGCCATCGGCTGAAATTCGGCGTCTTTAGGATTGCGGACTTCCCAGTCGTTGCCGCGTCCGGGACCGGTAAGTTGGGCCTGCAGGCGGCCGGCGCAAATGGCAGGCACCAGAAGAGTCAAGAAGTCGCGGCGTCGGAGCATATGGGAGCATAGCATGTCCATTTGCACAATTATCGAGCAGGAACTGGTTATCACTTCCGCCGCGATTGAGGTCGAACGCGCGTGGGAACGGATCACGGGCCGCCGTTACATTACCGGATTATGGAAGGGTAGCCGACCAGGCCCGCGCATCGCCGCGGCGAGCTTCTATCGCAACTCCCGCACACCGCGTTCCAATTGACTCTGGTATTCGGCACTGTCGAAGTTGCCCTGCGAAGAGGCGATGAGTCCATCCACGCCGATCTGCCAGATCTCGAAGCCACTGATGCGAACTTTATGCCCGGTGCCGCCCGGCTCAGTCTTCGTGCCGATTAGCGTCCAGTGGTAGCCGGCACAGTCACCCCGCACTTGTATGTTATCCATGACCACCCGCATATCGGGGAACGCAGTCATGAATGATTGAGCGACTTCCGTGATTGCACTCCACCCCACGGCCGGAGCGCCACCGTTGACGGTGAGCGAGCCGGGTGAGTAAAAGGCAGCCACACCCGCGGCATCCTGGCTACACCAAAGCTGCGGCATAGCGCACCGCGAAATCACGCAATTCGGCGAGGTCAGCTTTGCTGTGCAAGGGGGATTTAACAGCTGTACTGGTAAATGTCGTCTCAGCACCGGTGTCAAAAACCGGTATACTCAGCGCCTACACAGATACTCCCAGCTTTCAGTACCAGACGCGGCTGCATGAGGCTGTGGCGACCAGGGCAACACGTGACAAGATCTATCGCGCCGGATCGGAACCTCGATACTGAGCCCGCGCGGAGGGTAGAACCGTGAGTGACATGTCTCGACGTGACTTCATCCAAACCAGTGCCGCTAGGTTACTCACGATGGCGGTTCCTCCGCCTTTCCGACATCGCCCCCACCCAGAGTGTATCTACCACGGTCGGCGAGGATCTCTGTTTCATGCCGGCCACCGCGCTCAGTGCGGCCATCCGCGCCAAGCGAGTGTCGCCTGTCGAACTCGTCAACGCCGTCTATGCGCGCCTTCATCAGATCAATCCGCGAATCAACGCCTTTTGCACGCTCACCGAGGAACAAGCGCACCGGGCGGCAAAGGAGGCGGAAGCAGCGGTGATGAGAGGCGATCGGCTGGGTGCCCTTCACGGCGTGCCCGTGTCGATCAAGGATCTGTTCCTCACGCGAGCTGTTCGCACGATGTATGGTTCCCGCATCCGGGAGAACTATATCCCCGAAGAGGACGCGCCCGCTGTGGCGAAGCTCCTCGCGGCGGGCGCCATCTTGATAGGAAAGACCACGACGCCGGAGTTCGGGTTCAAGGGCGTCACCGATAGCCCACTCACTGGAATCACCCGCAATCCTTGGGACCTCAGCAAGACTTCCGGCGGCTCCTCGGGAGGAGCAGGCGCGGCCGTGGCTGCGGGTCTTGGCCCGATCGCCATTGGTTCCGACGGTGGAGGGTCGATTCGCATTCCAGCTTCGTTTAACGGCATCTTCGGTTTGAAACCGTCGTTGGGTCGCGTTGCCAACTATCCCTCGTCGCCTGTTCCTTTCCTGGTGCACGCCGGACCGCTGACGCGAACGGTCCATGACGCAGCGCTGCTGTTGAACGTCATCGCTGGGCCGGACGAGCGTGATCTTCTCTCGCTGCCCGCTGACGCGACCGATTACCTGGCTGCCTGCGAAGGCGGCGTACGGGGTCTCCGGGTGGCCTGGAGCCCGACGCTCGGCTATGCGAAGGTGGACCCCGAGGTCGCGAGCGTCACTGAAGCCGCAGCAAAGGTCTTCGAGAGCAGCTTGGGCTGCAAGGTTGAAGCTGCCGATCCAGGCATCGAGAGCCCGTGGAGTATGTTCTCAGTTCTTTGGACCATGAGCTATGCTCTGCAGCTCCGCACATTCCTTCCGGAATGGGAGAATCGTATGGATCTTGATCTCGTCACGCTGATTAAAGGGATTGAGCGGCTTGGTCCGACAGACTACGGGGAGGCATTCGCAAAGCGTGCCGTCCTATGGGATACGACACGAAAGTTCTTCGATCGATTCGACCTATTGCTCACCCCAACGTCGCCTGTACCCGCTTTCGCCGCGAGCCGAAGCTCGCCGGAAGGTATTCCTGTAGTACCTGGGGCATTGCTCCCGTTTCCAGATTGGATTCCCTTCACTTATCCATGGAACATCACTGGGCAACGCTTCGGTACCGTGCGGGTTTACTCGCGAGCGGCTGCCGGTGGGGCTCCAGATCGTGGGCCGGCGCTTCGCGGAGGCGACCGTTCTTCGAGCGGCGGCTGCTTTCGAGCAAGCGCGGCCGTGGGCCGACAAACGGCCACCGCTGTAGGTCCCCGGTTAAACGACGGACGATTCCGGTTGGGCCGGTTTTCGCCTGAGAAAGACAATTCTCGGAAAGTAGCGGAGGAGCGCGTCGAGATCGTCCGAAACCATCTGGTCGCACGGTCGGCTCACGGAGATGCGTTCCGGTCAGTCACCCTTTGAGGGTTGTGCCCGAATCACGTTCAAAGCGGAAGTTAACTGACGATAAGCCCTACGACTTGCGGTACCGATCCAGTAAATCAGAGCTGATTAGAGCTCCCAGACGTCCGAGCTTGCTGTAAGCTTGCGTTCGATAGGCGAATGGGAGGCGAACGGTATCCTCAGCCTGACGTTTGTACTTTCCACCTCCCTGAGAACCTTTTCGGTTGATGGGAAGTCCTCATGACCGGGGCATATCCTAAATGTCTCAGGATATGGAGTCGGTTGAGCTTGCAGTGGAGTTCATGAAATCCAGGACTCCCCAGCGAATCAGACTTTCTTTCATCCTTCTCCATAACGTTTCAGAGCTCCTGATGCATTCGATGATAGAGACGTGGATTTTCGAAGACGAATTCTTCAGTCGGCTCCGACCACCTCAGTTTTCGAAGCTAAACACAGCGTCTTAAGTAATTGCGCATAGTCGCCGCAAGCTAATGTTGCCACGCAGCCATTGTTTAAATTGAGTTTCGACGGAATCGACGACCTCGCTGAGTAGTGGGAAGTATCGGTTGTGCAGGCATTGTCGCCGGGTGAGCTTCCAGACCCGTTCGATGGGGTTAAGGTCCGGCGAGTACGGCGAGTACGGCGGCAGATAGTCGAGGGTGAATCTGGCCAGGTGTTCCTCTCGCCAGTTTCGATGCAGCTGGGCATGGTGGTAGCGCGCGTTGTCGGTGATCACGACCACCCGTTGTTGAGATCCAGCGGTGCTGGCTCGATAGAGTGCCTTGAGAAAGGCAAAGAAGGTGGCGCCGTTGAACTTGCCCGTCTCGCGGCGGAAGAAGAAACTTGCCGCAGTCGAACCGCTCCGAAGTAGCCTACGCTTTGGCGAGTCGGATGATGGAGTAAAACGGGGTCTTTTGTTTCTGGCGGGATACACACATCTGGCAACGCGAACCGTGCTATTGAAAATGCACTTCGTCGATGGCCCACAGATCCACGCTGGGATCGGCCATCAGGGCCTGGAGTTTTTTTATGCGTCTTCTGCCGTTCCGGGTCCGCCTGCGCTACCATCGGGGGCTCGCGTAGGCGGAATCCCAACTGCCGAAACAATCGCTGGCTCTGGCGCACTCCCAAGCGGATTCCATACTGACGTTTAATCCATGCGGCCAGAGTCTTGCCATCCCATAAATTGCCGCTCATCCCAGCCTCTTTCGGTGTCTTGCGAAGAACCGCATCCACCTCCAACATCTGCTGTGAATTCAGACGACGCGGACGACCAGCACGTTCCCCTTCCTGGAGCATCGTGCAGACCAGTGCGGGCTGGCTGGCGCGGTCAGGCTCTGCCGGCGTCGCCACCAATGTCATCGGGCAACTTCTACTCTCGACCGACCAGGGGGGCCACCTGGTCGACTACCGGAACAGGTCTGACCAACGCAGGGCGAGCGACGCTCGCCGTGGCTACACCGGGAGACACAGTTGTCTTTGCCTTTGCCGCGAACCCCGATGGGTTCTCGCAGAGGGACCCTGTTTCGGTCTGACGATGGTGGCTTGCACTGGATCGCCTTGAACATCACGGGCAAAAAGCCGATCAGTGCGAACTTCCAACCGAATATGAACCTGATGGGCGTCCAGGCGTACTACAACCAACTCATCCTGGTGGATCCGGGGGACAGCACCCGGCGTACGATCTATCTGGGTGGCAAACTGGCGACGGCGAAGACGGTGGATGGAGGCGCGACATGGACGCTGATCACAAGCTGGTTTCCAATTCCAGGGTCGCCGTTCGACGACCTGCCGTACGTGCATGCGGATTGCCACTTTGCAACGATGGGAACGATTGGGGGTGTGAAGACGCTGATGTTCGGTACCGACGGCGGCATCTTCACATCTTCGGATGCGGGGGCAAGTTGGGACTTCAGCAAGAATGAAGGCATCGTTTCGGTTCTGACGCAAACGGTTGCTTCTTCGGCAAAGAACCCCCAGAGCGTCGTAACGGGACTGCAGGACAACGGAACTCGCGCGAGACTGGGCGCCTCCGATGTCTTCAATGAGTACGACGGGGGAGACGGTGAAGGCGTGGGTTGGAGCCAGGCGAACAACAACTTCACGCTGAGTTCGCACCCATACTACCTCGTCGCGAGCACGGGAGTGCACCCGAACACGAGATCAACTCTTCTCGCTTATTACTATTTCCCAGACGGCTACTTCTTTACACCGATCGTGACTCCCACTGCGGCTTTCGATCCTACTGGCGGGATATTCCTCTCCGCGATCAAGCGGGGTGTGATTATCACGTTCGATGGAGGCCAGAGTTGGTCGTTCTTTGCGCGATTCGGACGCAGGCTGCCGGCTTCGTTTGCCTTCCGTGAAGGATGGAACTTCATGGGGCTGAACACGGGACCGGACGGCCTTGCGATCGCGGGTACTACAGGACGTGTGGCGGTAACGGTCGATTATGTCCATTACGCGGTACACCAGATCCTTTGTCCGGCGACCAATTGCGTTCCTGGCTTTCGAGGCTTTATCAGCTCGCCGGTATGGGCTCCGGGCAGTGTGCTGTATGTGGCGTCAGAAACGACCATCCCGGGTAGCGTACGGGTTGTGCGTTCCGCGGACCTTGGAGTGTCGTGGACGGCTGCCGGCAATGGACTGCCGGACGCGCCGGTCTTCAGCCTGGCGGCCGATCTGCGCGACGGAAGCGGGAATACGATGTACGCCGGCACGAACGTCGGAGTCTATGTGACAACAGACGGCGGAGCGAACTGGAGGCTCTTCGGTGCGGGTTTACCGACGACCGCCGTGACGTCACTTTCGATCGATCCGGCCGGCACACTGCTGCGCGCTGCGCTCAACGGTCGCGGAATATGGGAGGTAAAGCCTTGACAGGGCTCTCGCGCAGAAGAACCACCAGGACGTCCGACAAGAAGACGCTTGACTACCAAACATTATGGACGCCCTCAAGGGCAAATGCCGCCTCAGCCGATCTGGCCGATGCCAAAGGGGCGGAACCCTGTCTGGCGTCTGCGGGACTTATTACCTAATGATTCCACACACGCTACGAGAAACAATCCTTCATCTGTAATGGCTGTCCAACTCAAGCCCGGCCCAATCCTGTCTACGCTCGATCAGCTCCACGGAAATCCAAGCAACTGAACGGAAGTTGGAGGGAACCCCGTCTGAAGAGAAAGCCAGGAACGGGTCGCGCGAGCGATCGGCAGAATAGTAACGGGAAACGCCGTTGTGATCACTTAGACGATGAGTTAGCGGTATCGGGCAATCGTCGATGAAGCCGCTCCTGGGGCTGCCTTCATCCGGAGTCGGCTTTGTTCGCCGACTCTGAAGCCGGTTAGAACTCTACCCGTGAGTCGGATAGTTCCGATTCTTCCACTGCCCGCCTCTTCCCTGATAGAACCGCGCTGCTGAACCGATTGTCGCCATCAGGTAGAACAACCCAATCACCGGGAGCAGCAATCCCCAAGCCGGAGAACGCCGGTAACGCCACAGCGTGGGTTGGAAGGCTAAGGCCATGCCGGTCCAGCAAACCGCCCCACCCCAACGCAGCGCGCCAGTTGCGAAGATGCTGGCCAGCGCCGGCTCAACATACACCAGTAGCATGCCGACGCATGTTCCTATTAAGACCCAGGGAGAGTACCCAAGCTGCACGTAGGCTGTCCGCGCAATCATCTCCCACACGTCGCCAAACCCGGCATATCTCCGTTTACTGACCACCTGGTCCCCGTGTCCGAGCCAGATCCTGTGGCCTCCGCGCTTGATCTCTCGCGCCAGAGCCACATCGTCGATCAGCGCCGCACTGATTCTGTTTACCCCATCGACTCTTCGTAAGGCTTCCTGAGATACCAGCATCGTACCGCCCGCAGCCGCAGCGGTTGCTCTCCCCGGATCACAA
>WNFI01046490.1_pt1 | contig 15463 bp, 16 predicted proteins | sample 5400471 | NCBI WGS metagenome assembly WNFI01 (sample SAMN13153348, study PRJNA577476) | soil metagenome | isolation source: 100 cm saprolite on Douglas fir-dominated hillslope | place: USA:California | collected 2013-09-17 | reverse complement strand
CAGCTTGGTTGAACGCCCGCCGGGAGCGCGACCTTCCCGCCAACCTCGACGAGAACAACCGGCGCCGTGCCGCCCAGGCGGCCGCGAATGCCGGCATCGTGCGCCGCAACGCCGAGAAGCTGGCGCAGACCGTGCTCGTCATCCTGCCGGCGGCCGGCGTGGGCCCGTGAACTCGGCCCGCCCTCCCGCGTCTCCGGCGGTCGTCCTGCGGGTGGTGCTCGGCTTTTCGCTCGCACCGGCGGCCGGGATCGCGCAGACCACTCTGTCTGGGACCGCGGCTGCGGCGCTCGTCGTGCATCAGGTGGACATCGGGTATGGTGTCGAGGAGTCGAGGGGCCTGCTCTTGCGTGCGGAAGCCGCGGTCGCTCTCTCGCGGCTTGAGGTCCTGATCCGCGCGGCCGGAGGGTCGCTGTCTACCTCGGCGGCGGGAGCTGAGAACCGGGACGTCGGCGAGGTCGGTCTGGAGGCCAGCGTCATGCCCGCACCATGGCTGGCGCTGCGCGCGAGCGCGACGTCGCGGACGTATGCCACGGCGATCGCCCGACAGCACTGGACCCTGGTCGAGATGGGGGCCGAGGTGCGGCTCGACTTCACCACGAGCCCGGTGCGGGGAATCCTGCGCGGCGGGCTCCTCCCCGTCGTGTCAGTGAATGGCTTGCCCCGACCGGATGTCGCGCTCACCGCGGCGGCAGGGATCGAGTACCGCAGCGGCTCAGTCACCGGTGGACTCCTTTACGGCCTCGAGCGCTACGACTTCCCACCCTCGCGAGCGACTCGTCGCCTCGAACAGCTGAACACGCTCACGTTCCGCATCACCATGCAGCGCGGCGGAGGGCGCGTGGGCCGCCTCTGAACGGTCCGCGAGCCGCCGCCGCGCGAGTCTTTGCTCGAGACGTCACCGTCACGGATTTTGGCCGCCAAGCTGCTAAGCCGAGCCTCAGTGACAGATTTTCTGGGCACGGGAGAACGGCCCAGGCGCAGCGCTTTATATTCCCACTCTGAAAGGAACGGCCGCATGGGTTCCACCCAGCAACGCTTCGCCATTGCGGTTGGCGCGGCGAGAGACCAGGCCAAGGCACTGCTGAGCCAGCTCGAACATCAGGGCCACGGCCAGACGGGTAAGTCCAGCGCGGTGTACCTCGCCCTCGTCACGATTCACAAGCGCTTGCTGGCCGTCGATCCGGCGCCACCGCCCCCGGCCCACTTTGTCCCTGACCTCGAGCAACTCCTCCGGGGGTGCGAGGGCAAGCTTTCCCCGCTGAAGCCGCTTCTCGAAGCTGCCCTTCGCGTGGCGCAGGAGAAGCGCGAGACGACGTAGGCTGCGGCGACGTCGGCGCCTGGCTCGACCACCAGTAACATGCGGGGCTACTGCGCGGCGGGCGGGAAGCTCCGAAGCGACTTGCGGCACGGCCGAGCACTTCTACGGACAAGCGGCGTGGAGGTCCTCTCCACCTGGAGCGGCCGGCTCCCCGTGGGGACGCGCGCCGGGTGGCGCAAGTCGATGAATCGCGTGAGAGCGAGCCCGACGGGGCGCCGGTTCGCGGGCTCGGTGCCACCGATCCCGCGATCTGGCGGCCGCCGCAAGTCGTCCTGACGCGGCTCCAGTAGGCCGCGCGATGCGGCTCGGACCCGCCCAAGCGCGCCGCCGTCGGTGCTGTGACGTGCGTCACGCACCACGCGGGCGCCGTCCACCGTTACGCCCCACCCGCCTCGCGAGTCTTGTAAGTTGAGCGCACGAGGGGACCCTCCGGCACCTGGGCCAGTGGGGTCCCCTTCTAGTGCGGATACACGGAGACCCGAGCGACATGACGCGCCCACAGAGTGCAGTGCCGACCTTTCTCGATCCGACCGGCCGGCGGTGGGCGCGGCTGCGCGTGGGTGCGCTCGTCACGGGCGTGGTCAGCACCGTGTTGTTCCTGGTCGTGCTCACGGGCGTGCTCATGCCGCCGCTCCTCCCCACCCTGCCCCTGACCCAGACGGCCGTCGACTCGCTCGGCCACGCGCCCCGGGTGCCCAGCACCGTCGCGAAGCATCCGATCTCGGTGCGAGCGGAGCGAGAGCGCGTCGCAAGCCGCCAGCGCCTATTCGCCTACTTGAAAGAGCACGCGGCCCCACCAGCGCTCCGCTACGCCCAGATGCCCATCGCCCGCCCCCGCGGCGCGGCCGTCGCGATCGGCGCGCCGATCGTCACTGGCTTCTTGGTCAACTGGGACGACAACTCGCTCGCCTCGCTCCGGAGCCACATCGACGCGCTCGACTGGGTCGTGGCGGAGTGGGGCTTCGTGGGCCGCGGGGTGAACAGCGTGCCGGTGCGTGTCCAGGTCGACCGCCGCGTGCTCGCGCTCGCTGCGCGCGCCAAGCAACCGGTCCGCGTGTTCGCCCTGATCACCAACTTCGCGGGCGACGATTTCGACTCGCTCGCCGTGACGCGGCTGCTCACGCGCCCGCGGCTCTGGCGGCGCGCCCTCACGACCATCGCCGACACGGTGGCGCACTACGACCTGGCGGGGGTGACGATCGACTTCGAGAACGTACCCCGGGCCGTGCATCCCGCCCTGCTGCGGTTCCTAGGGGCGCTCAAGCGGCGCCTCGCGCCCGCTGGGCGACTCGTGACTCAGGCGGTCCCGGCCGACGACCCCACCTGGCCCCTGGCGCGCTACGCGGCCGTCGACGACTACCTCTTCGTGATGCTGTACGACGAGCACGACCCGTCCGACGAGCCCGGCCCGATCGCAAGCGAGCCGTGGTTCGAGCACCACCTCGCCCGCGTGCTGGCGCAGGTGCCGCCGGCCAAGGTGATCGTGAGCGTGGGACAGTACGGCTACGCCTGGTCCGAGACGGGACGGTTGGCGACCGAGCTGACCTTCCAGGACGTGATGCAGCTCGCGCAGAACCACGCCCGCACGCCGGCCATGGATAGCGCTACCCTGAACCCGACCTTCGGCTGGGACGACCCGAACTCGACGAGCCATATCGTCTGGTTCCTCGACGCGGCGACAGCCTACAACCAGCTGCTCCACATCCAAGGGCTCGGCGTGCGGGGCGTGGGCGTGTGGCGGCTCGGGTCCGAGGATCCGTCGCTCTGGACGGTGCTCGATCACTCGGGCCTGCGCCGGACTCCAGCAGCGCTCGATACCATCCGCATCGGCTACGATGTGGTGTTCAACGGCACGGGAGAAATCCTGCGGATGGTGGCCCAACCCACCCTGGGCCGGCGCCTCGTGCGCACCGACAGCGCGACGGGCCGGATCGTCGTCGACTCCGTCATGAAGACCCCCTCCACCTACGTGATCGCGCGCTACGGCCGGAAGCACCACGCCGTGGCGCTGACGTTCGACGACGGCCCGGACCCGACCTGGACCCCGCTCATCCTCGATACACTCCAGTCGCGCGACGCCACGGCGACGTTCTTTATCATCGGGGAGAATGCCGAGCTGCACCCCGAGTTGCTGCGGCGCATGGTGCGCGAGCCGCCGCACCGCGTTGTTCCGCCCGCCCTACTTCGGGGACGCCGAGCCGACCACGGTGGACGAGCTCGAGCCGATCGCGGTGGCCCAGTCGCTCGGCTACGTCACCGTGGGGCTGCGCGACGACCCGGGCGACTGGCTCCAGCCCGGGGTCAGCACCATCATCGGGGAGAGCCTGGCCCAGCTCGAGCGCGGCAACATCATCCTGCTGCACGACGGGGGCGGCAAACGGGCGCAGACGGTGGCGGCGCTCGGCCCCTTGATCGATTCGCTGCGGGCGCGCGGCTACCAGCTGACCACCGTCACCGCGCTCGCCGGGCTCACGCGCGACCAGGCGATGGCCCCGCTGCCGCCCCACACCGCGCTGCGGCGCTTCGTGGAGCTCACGTCGTTCTCGCTCGTCGGATGGATCGAACTCGGGCTGAAGGCGCTGTTCCTCGTCGCGATGGTGCTCGGCGCCGGCCGCCTCGTCCTCCTGCTCGCCCTCGCGCTGCGCCAGCGGCGGCTGCGCCCGGTCGCGACGCCAGTGGGGGACGGCGCGTTTCATCCGAGCGTGAGCGTCGTGGTGCCAGCGTACAACGAGGAACCGGTGGTCGTGCGCACGGTGCAATCGCTCTTGGCCCAGGGCTACGACGGGCTGGAAGTGGTCGTGGTGGACGACGGCTCCGCCGACCGCACCGCCCGAGTGGTGGCGGCGGCGTTCCGCGGCCGCTCAGGTGTCCGCGTCGTGCGCAAGCCGAACGGCGGCAAGGCGAGCGCCTTGAATGTCGGCGTCGCGCGAGCAGCGGGCGAGATCGTGGTAGCGGTCGACGCGGACACGGTGCTCGCCCCCGGAGCGATCGCGGCGCTCGTGGCCCCGCTCGCCGACCCCCAGGTGGCGGCGGTAGCGGGCAACGCCAAGGTCGGCAACCGCATCAATCTCGTGACGCGCTGGCAGGCGGTCGAATACGTGACGAGCCAGAACCTCGACCGCCGCGCCTTCGCGCTCTTGAACTGCATCACCGTGGTGCCCGGCGCTATTGGGGCGTGGCGGCGCCGGCTGGTGCTCGACGCGGGCGGCTTCAGTACCCAGACGCTGGCCGAGGACCAGGATCTGACGCTGGCCCTGTTGCGGCGAGGCTTCCGGATCGCCTACGCCGAGCACGGGATCGCCTACACCGAGGCCCCGGATACGCTCCAGGGCCTGTCGCGCCAGCGTTTCCGGTGGAGCTTCGGGACGCTGCAGTGCGCCTGGAAGCATCGCGGTGCGCTCTTGCGCTGGCGCTACGGCACGCTCGGCTTCGTGGCGCTGCCCAATGTCTGGGTGTTCCAGCTCGCGTTCCCGTTCCTCGCACCGATCGCTGATCTGTTGTTCGGCTGGTCGCTCGTGACGGTGTACCTGAACAAGGTGCAACACGGCGCGGAATACGCGATGCAGAGTCTCGAGCAAGTCGTGCTCTACTACCTGGCATTCCTGGCGGTCGACTGGCTCGCCGGGATCGCGGCGCTGCTGATGGAACCGGGCGAGGAACGGGGACTCTCCTGGCTGGTGCTGCTGCAGCGGTTGGTGTACCGCCAGGTGCTCTACTGGGCCGTCGTCAGGGCCGTCGTGGCCGCAGCCCAGGGCCGCGCGCGTGGCTGGGGCACGCTCGTGCGCAAGGGCACGGTCGAGTTGCCGGAGGCGGCCTGATGCGAACCGGCACGCTCGCGCTGGTCGCGCTGCTCACGCTGGTCGCGGGCCGCGCACGCGCTCAGGGGTCGAAACCGTCTCTGTGGACGGGGAGCGCGCGGGTGGCGACCCTCAGCCTCAACGACACCGTCTCGTTCGGCGCGCTCTCGGGTGTGCTCCAGTACCGCACGCTCGGCTGGCTGCGATTCGGCGCCGCCCCCACGCTCGTGCGTGCGACCACCGGCGCCACGACGAAATCGGGATTCGGGGACTTGCCACTCGCGCTCGAGGCGTCGCACGAGTGGGACACCGCGCTCCATCCCGAGCTGGGAGCGAGCCTCATTCTGACCTTGCCGACGGGCAACGCCGCCTGCGGCTTGGGGAACGGGCAGACCGGCGTCGGGATGAGCCTCGGCACCGGATTCGCCCCGGCCGAAGGGGTGCACCTGTCCGCCGATGCGAGCCGGAGCTTCGAGGGCGCCATCACCCTGGCGTCACTGCGGCACCCACAGTCGACCTGGATCGACTTGGGCGGGGACGTGGATGTGGCCCCCAACTGGACGCTGAGCCTCACGGTGGGCGGCGACGTGGGCGGCGCGGACTCGGGCGCCGCAGACCGCGAAGTGGGAGGCGGTGTGAGTTACGCGGTGAATGGATCGCTCAACGTGTCGGTCGACGTTACGCACCGGTTGGCCGGCATGGCCCCACGCTGGGGCCTGGCCGTGAGCTTTGGCACGGCGACGACGGCGATTTCCCCCCTCAACACGCTCTCACCGGGGGGGCGCCAGGTGTTCGTGAGCAGCGGGGGCACTCACGGGCGGCCCGGAGCAGGCGGCGGCACCACCACGACCACTACCAGCTCCTGCCCGTAAGCGCGCCCGCGCAGCGAGGCGCTCCTACAGGACGACGAGCCGACCACCCCCCGTCACGACGATCACGAGATTCATCAGGAGCAGCATGAGATCATAGTGCCAGCCGTACCCGCGCTCGCCCCAAAACCCCGACTTCCACACGAAGATCTTCTTCTGGATCGCCCCGAGCATGATGAGCATCAGCCCGATGGCGGCGAGTTGGATCAGGATGCCAAAGGCCACCCCGATGCTGCCGAGCACTTCCCCGCTACCGAGAAAGGCCGTAAAAGCGGGGCTCGCACCGATGCTTTTGGAGCGTCCGACAGGGTCCTTGAGATGGCTGAGCCCACTGGTGAAGAACACGACTGCAACCATGAGTCGGAGGAGCAGGAGGCCGACATCGCTGTACCGCAACAGCACGGGAAACATGACGTTCATCGTTGGCTCCTGCCCCACGAGCTCAAGGGGGGTCGAAGATGGCCCTCAAAACGTAAAGGTCTGCTCCTCGGCAATCAGCATGACCGGCGGGCCGCCGCTGGAGATCTGGGCGGTATGCGCGGGGTTTCCTTCCCTCCGGCTGAAGCGGCGCACGCCTGCAGCGCCTCGAGCGACGGGAAGTGGATCTCCGCGATCCGATAAAAGGCGGCCTTCCCCTGGGGCGAACCGTGGACCTTCGTCGCGACGACTTTGGTCTTTCCGGAGAGTTTCGTGACGGCCATGGGGACGTGCTCGTCCTGGTACACGCGCTCGAACGCTGCGACGTCCTTGGGGGTTGGGTACGTCACGATGAGTTTGACGCCGGCCATGAGATCCTCCTCGCTGTCTCACCGATTCGGATGTATGAAGACGGGCACTTGACAGCCCTTAAGGTGCCCCAGCCAGACCAGCGGTCAAGGTCACGTCACGGCATTCCCGGCCGACGCACACCCCCAGCGCCGTGTTACGCGGCTCGGGGCTGTCACCGCACCTCACGCCCCGTCACTCGTCGGGGAACAGGGCGCCAGCGGCCTCCGGCGTGATGGGATGCCCCGCGAGGGTCATCGCGCGGGCCAAGGCCGGATCGCGTCCCGCGCGGAGATCCGCACCGCTCGGCAGGACGATCTCGTCCGGGATGACGCCGCGACCCTCGAGGCGCGTCCCGTCGGCGAAGACGAGATCGGCCACTGTCACTTGCATGTAGTAGAGCGCGACCACCTCGGTGCCGACTCTGTGGGGGTATCCTCTCGCTTCCATCACCGCCCCCGCGGTCCGGTCGCCCACCAGGGTTCCGCGCTTCCGCATCTGGAGCAGGTAGGCGAGCACCTCGGCCGCCGACCCGGACTGGGCATCGACGACAACCACCACGGTGCCGGTGAATCGGGGGCCGCTCGCGTCCGTGCGGATCGGCTCGGTCTTGGTGCGCTCGTGCCGGACCCCGAACGTGTCGGCGCCGACGAGGCCGCCCGCCAGGCGCAGCAGCGTCGATACTGAACCGCCGGGGTCGCCGCGCAGGTCGATCACGAGCGCCTTGAATCCCTGTGCACGGCGCACAAACCGATCGATTTCGTGATCGTCCGCCGTGAAGTCGGGGAGCTTCAAGACGATGACGTCGGTGCCGAATTCCACGTAGCGGCCCCGATTCGCATGCGCCACGTTCTGCGCCCGTCGTATCAGGCTCCAGATGTCGTCGCCGTGTGTCAGGTCCAGGATCCCGAAGCGGGACGTGACCTTCGCCTGCGCGACGACCAATCGCACCGTGTCGCCCGGGCTCTGGAGCATGAGCCGCACGGCGGGGCGAGGGGCGAGGGCGTAGTAGAAGTACAAGAGATTCGCTCGGTCGCCTCGATTCACCGCGAAACGGTCGACCGCGACCACGCGGTCGCCGGGCTTCACGCCCTGCGCGGCGGCGTCGCTCTTCGGGCCGACCTTGAGGATGTAACACGCGTCGCCCACCATCCCCAGGTTCCAGCCGTACTCCACGTCGGCGGTGCGTTGTGGCGGGACGAACAACGTGTGCGAGTCGCCCAGCGCGTTGAGCGTCAGCGCAATCGTGAGGAACGCCTCGCTGTTCGACTGCGCGGCGGCGATCCTGGCCTCCGCCGAATCGAAGAGGGGCGCCAGCTGGAGGCCGTGGAAGGTCGTGTCGTAGTAGTGCTGTCGGAGGTCTTTCTCGACCACGCGCAACATCAGCCGATCCCGCTGGCGATCGAAGCCCGTCATCTCCTGGCCGACGGCGGAATGGGCAAGGCAGGTCAGGCAGATGAAACGCAGCTGGAGGGCGCCACGCACCACCGGCCTCCGGGCTCGAAGGAGTCGCCCTCGAACTTGGCATGCCGACCGGACTTCTCGCAACCGAGCGTCCCGGGTCAGGTGACTCGTTGCCCGTCGCTCACCGCTGCCGGTTCGGGGGCCCCTCGCGCGAGCCCTGGAACATCGACAAACGAACGGTCCAGTTGGGAGATGGATGGGCAGCCCAAGAGCTTGAGGGAGCGCTCCAGGTCGGTGCGCAGGATCTCGAGCACGCGCGCGACACCCGCCTCACCCGCGGCCGCGAGTCCATACGCATAGGCGCGGCCCAGGAGCACCGCGCGCGCGCCGAGGCAGATCGCCTTGAGGATATCGCTGCCGCGTCGGACGCCCCCATCCATCAGTATCTCCGCCCGGCCGTTCACGGCGGCCGCGACTTCGGGCAGGGCGCGGAGCGACGCAGGAGCGCCGTCCAGCTGCCGCCCGCCGTGGTTCGAGACGACGATGGCAGCCGCGCCGCCGTCGACCGCGCGGCGGGCGTCCTCGCCGGTCAGGACCCCCTTGATCACGATCGGGCCGGGCCACAGGTCGCGTACCCAGCGCATGTCCGCCCACGTGATGGGGGTGTGGCCCAGGGCCGTATTGACGTCGACGAGTTCCATCGGTCCGCGGCCGGGGACGACGATATTCGGCAGCACGGGCAGGCCGCCATGCACCAGAAACGCCGCGAGCCACTGCGGATGGGCGAGGAGCTGGGGCAGATAGCGCAGCTTGGCGAGCAGGGGCCCTCCCACGAGCTGCCCCATGCCATTGCGGACGTCCCGCTCGCGCAGCCCCGCTACACCGGTGTCCACCGTGACGACGAGCGCCGCGTAGCCGGCCGCGCGCGCGCGCGCGATCGCCCCCTCGGCCGCGGCACGCCCACCGACCGGATAGAGCTGATACCACACGGGCCCCGAGGTCGCGGCCCGGACGTCTTCCAGGCGGTACCCCGAGACGGTCGAGAGCACGTATCCCGTGCCGGCGGCGCCAGCCGCCCGAGCGGCGCCCACCTCGCCGTGGGGATGCATCGCGCGACTGTACCCGACGGGCCCGAGGAGGGCCGGAAGCGCCAGCTCGGCACCGAGCACGGTGGTCCGCAAGTCGCACGCGGACACCGCGACCGCCTGACGCGGCCGGAACGTGACGGCGGCAAACGCCTCCCGGTTGGCGCGCAGCGTCACCTCATCTTCGGCCCCGCCGTCGATGTAGTCGAAGAGGAGCTTGGGCAGGCGGCGCCGCGCCAGGCGCCGGAGATCCTCGACGTTGATGACGCGAGGTGAGGCAACGGCCCGATGAGGGCGGCCGCTCACCACCCGATCTCGACGGCGATCCCGTCCCGCCGGAGTTTGCCGAGAAGCCACGCCTCCACTCGCGCCGTCACCTCCACCACGCCGTCCGCCTGGATCTCACCCATCACTTCCGAATCGCGGTGCAGCGCGGCGAGCAGCTTCCCGTCTGCGAGCGGCACCCGGATCTTCGCAACGGGTCGGAGCGCTTGCGCGGAGGTCCGGAGCGCCGCGGCAGGAGGTCGGCCTTGTTGAACACGTACACGGTGCGCTTGCGCTCCGGGGCTCCCGGCGTGGCAGGCTCAGCCTCGCTGCCGCGTTCGCCGTCGTACAGACCCATCTCGGCGAGCACGGTCTCGACCACCTCGACCTGCTCCTCCCACGCGGGATGGGACGCGTCGATCACGTGGAGCAGCAGGTCCGCCGCGCGCGCCTCCTCGAGCGTCGCGCGGAACGAGGCGACCAGGTGATGCGGCAGCTTGCGGATGAAGCCGACGGTGTCGGTGACCCGGAAGCGGTAGCCGCCGCCCACGTCCACCTCGCGCGTCAACGTGTCGAGTGTGGCGAACAGCCGGTCCTCGACGAACACGTCGGTGCCCGAGAACGCCCGCAGCAGGCTCGACTTGCCGGCGTTGGTATAGCCGACGAGGACGGCGCTCGGGACGTTGCGGCGGCCCTGGCGCTGGTTGGCGCGATGGTCCGCCACCTCCTCCAGGCGCCGCTTGAGCCCCGAGATCTTGCGGCGGATGGCGCGGCGGTCGGTTTCGAGCTGGGTCTCGCCCGGGCCCCGGAGGCCGATGCCGCCGCGGATACGGGACAGGTGGGTCCACATGCGGGTGAGGCGGGGGAGGAGGTATTCGAGCTGGGCGAGCTCCACCTGCATCTTCGCCTCGGCCGAGCGGGCCCGGGTGGCAAAGATGTCGAGGATGACCTCGGTGCGATCCATCACGCGGACCGCGAGCGCTTTCTCGAGATTTGATCCCTGGACGGGCGAGAGCGGCTCGTCGAACAGCACCAACGTGGAGCGCGCATCGTGCAGGACGTCCTTCAACTCCTCGACCTTGCCCTGCCCGATGTAGAAATTGGGTGTCGGCGCTTCGACGCGCTGGAGCGTCCGTCCCACCACCTCGGCACCGGCCGTATCGGCGAGCCGGCTGAGCTCGTCCAGGTGCTCGTCCACCTGGGCCGCGTCCGCCGAGCCCTTGCGCGGGGCGCCGACCAGGAACGCGCGCTCCACAGGCACCTGGATGTCGATTAGTTGACGGATCTGCGCACGCTCCCTGTCATGACTGCCCCTGCCACGTCGGAATGATCAACCGCGCCAGACCGCGGGTCTCGGCCGCTCCGGTCCCGCGCTTAGGTTCAATCTATTTCAGTAGCTTCGTTAATGGGACGTTCCCCGTCCCCTTGAGCACGACGGTCTCGGTCCCGACCGGGGTATCGAGCAGCACGCGGCCGGTCACCGCGAACCCGACGGCCCGCTTCGTGAGGAGGGCCTTGGCGCCGGCCCCGAGTCCCGCCCACTCGAAGCGCACGGGGACCTGGACGCGGCTGTGGGCCGTGGCGGAGAGGTCGAGCGGGCGCTCGAGCAGCGCGTCCCCGAAGTGGCTGCCCTCCAGGTCGATCCCCACCTCCATCCGGGTCGAGGTGATGCGGTAGGCGTTCGGGTTCCAGACATCGAACACGAGATCGCACGTGCCGCCCGTGAGGCCGATGCTCGTGATGGCGATCTCCTTCAACGCGATCTCGGGCTCCTGGAAGGCCACGCGCCCGAGCGTCGCGCAGGCAGCGACGAACGCCGCGACCAAGGGAAACACCAGCCGGCGCCCGGCCGGTGCCGCAATCGGGCACACCCTCCCTCGGGTCGCAGCGGTCACCGACGTGCCGCTCACGCCAGCTCGCTCACCACCGCCTTGGGCGTCGCGGCCCACAGCGGCGACCGAGCATGGTCGCGAAGGTTGCGCGTCGCGATCACCTCCGCCCCACACGCCTCCGCCGCGGCGACCTGCATCGCGTCCTCGCAATCCTTCATCTGCAGCCGGGTCGCCCCGCGGAGTCGCTCAGTGGTTGCCGGAGCGGCCTCGACAAACCGCATTAGGTCCAACACGAAGTCGCGGGTCGGGCGTCCCCCTCGGGTGGGGGCCACCAGATAGTAGAAGGTCGCGATGCTGTGCCACGCGACGAAGGCTGATCGAGATCGGCGTTCGAGCAGATCGAGGAGACCGGCGGCTGTTCAGCATGGAGCGCCCGGTCGAGCGCCACATCGATGAGAACATCGGTGTCAATTAGAACGATCACAGATACTTCTTGGTGAGGGCGCGGTACCGCTCATGGTCGCGGCCGGCGAGCGCGAACTTCCCCCGCCACCTGCGCGAAAACGATCCGGCTTCGTCGGCACCCATTTCCCGCAAGGCATTTTCGATGAGCCGTGACAGCGACAGGCCGCGCGAGCGGGCGTACTGCTTGGCCTTGGGCAGGAGTCGTTCGTCGATCGTGACCGTCAGCTTCGTCTTCACCCCTTACTCCGTATACGTATTGTGTGGTGGAGTATACGTATACTGCGAGCTCGGAGCACGGTCTGCCTGCACGTTGGCGCCGTGCCACTCACCCCGACCGTTCCGGGTTGCCTTGGCCGGCCGCCGTCTGCTTCAACTCGGCCCACCACTCCATGCGTTTCTTGATGTCCTTTTCGAACCCGAACTCCGTGGGCTCATACCAGGTCGCCCCGCGCAGCGGCTCGGGGAGGTAGTCCTGCGGCACGTATGCCTGGTCGAACGCGTGCGCGTATTGGTAGCCCGCACCGTAGCCCAGCTCCCCCATGAGCTTGGTCGGGGCGTTGCGGATGTGGAGCGGGACGGGCTCGGCGGGATGGTCGCGCGCGGCCGCCATCGCCTGATCGAGCGCGGCGTAGACGCGGTTCGACTTGGGCGCGGTGGCGAGGTAGACGACGGCCTCGGCGAGGGCGAGCTCGCCTTCGGGAGACCCCAGAAAGTGATAGGCGTCCTTCGCGGCGAGCGTGAGGGCGAGCGCGCGCGGATCGGCGAGCCCCACGTCCTCCGCGGCGATGCGCACGAGGCGACGCGCGATGTAGAGCGGGTCCTCGCCGCCCGCCAGCATGCGCGCGAGCCAATACAGCGATCCCTCGACGTCCGAGCCGCGCACCGCCTTGTGCAACGCGGAGATCAGGTTGTAGTGCTCTTCGCCACCTTTGTCGTACTTGGCGAACCGCTTCTGTAAGGCGTCCGAGATCAGGGCGGCCGAGAGCGGCGCGAGCGCGCCAGCCGCCGGGGCGCCCGCGCGGCTGCCCCCGGGGCCCGTCCCGGTCACATACTCGGCCGCGGCCTCCAGGGCTTGCAAGGCGCGGCGCGCGTCGCCGTCGGCCTCGCGGGCGAGCAGCGCGAGCGCGTCCTCGTCCAGCGTGAGCGCGAGACTGCCGAGCCCGCGGTCTCGGTCCGCGAGCGCGCGGCGCACCAGCGTCTTCAGGTGGTCCTGGGTGAGCGGCTCGAGCACGAACACGCGACAGCGCGACAAGAGCGCCCCGGTGAGCTCGAAGCTCGGGTTCTCGGTGGTCGCCCCGATCAGCGTGATGACGCCGTTCTCGACCCAGGGCAGAAACGCGTCCTGCTGCGCGCGATTGAAGCGGTGGATCTCGTCACAGAAGAGGATCGTGCCGCGGCCGTGATACTTGAGCCGCTCCTCGGCCTCTTGGATGATCTCGCGGACCCGAGCCACACCTTCGGTGACCGCCGAGAACCCTTCGAAATGGCGCTCGGTGTAGTTCGCGATGATGCGAGCGAGCGTCGTCTTGCCGGACCCGGGCGGGCCCCAGAAGATGCAGGACCCGACATCGCCCCGGCGGATCAGCTCACCGAGCGCCTTGCCGGGGCCGAGCAAGTGCTCCTGGCCGAGAAACTCGTCCAGGTTCCGGGGGCGCATGCGGGCCGCGAGCGGCTCGGCCGAGCGGGAGAAGAGCGTGGGGTCGGTCACAGCACACCGAAGGGGACCCGGGAAACGTAATCAGGGAATCGCACCCGAGCGCCACCACGGCGGGCCAGGCGGCCTGGGCGGCGAGCTCGGTCGGACCCGTGCGACTCCCGTGAGCGAGTTCCGGCGCGTGGTGGCACGCGGTTGAGGCGGGCTCGCTATACGGCTCGCGGTACGACTCAGTGCGTTACGGGCGAAGGCATTCCCGATTGGGCACTGCGATGTTCCAGAGCAGTGGCGACCGCAGCAGCTTACGACTCTTGGCGTCGGTAGGGCTTTTTCCTTGGGCGTCGTCGGCGTGCTCGACGTCCGGCGTGATCATACCGCGAGCCCGACCGCGCGCCAAGGCTCCGGGCGCCTCCCGTCAATCACAAGCCGGTGGTGTGACCAAGTCCGCTATCAGATTCGCGACATTCGGGGTGCCCCAACCCGAGGCCGCGTCCCAGCCTGTCGAGGCGCTGAAGCCGACTGGCGTTCCCACCAGTTGGTTGTTGCCCACGGTGATGTCGTGGAAGTCTTGACGATAGTTCCCGGAGCATCCGACTTGGTACAGCGTCGGGTTCAGGAACCCGAGAGGGGCTCCCTTCAACTGATTGGCCAGGGCAACGATCGACGCCCACTGGGGCGAGCCTGCGCTCGTGCCTCCCACAATGAACCAGATGGGAGTGCCCAATGCCGTGTAGTACACCAGCACCCCACCGTTAATCGCGGCGTCGTAAGACACGTCCGGCGTGGTTCTCGTCGTCAGACCCAATCCGCTTTGATAGGAGGGCAGCGAGAAGAGCACGCTCGGTGCGCCGCCCGTCGCTGCGCGGAACACGGGCTCGTTCCACACCTGCTCCGCCCCATAGCCAGTAGGCGTGCAACCGGTGGGGACTCCCGGTCTGGGGCCTGGACCGCACGTGCCGGTGAACGCGACCAGACCGGTCGTACAGGGACCCCCGCTGCAGCTTGCGGGGCTGGCAGGGAATGAATAGGGGTCCCCTTGGCTACCCCCAACCGCCGTGACCAGGGGATCTGAGGATGGGAACAAAGCGTTGGCTGTGCTGAACCCGTTCGTTGCGCCGCCGTCCCCGGCGGAGGCCAGCACCGTGATCCCCGCCGCCTGCGCCGCTTGATAATTGCTGTGCGCCTGCATGATCTGTGCATTGTTGTTATGGACGACGATTTCCGGGATGCCAAAGCTTTGCGACATGATGCTGCCGGGATATTGCGGAATGACCTTGGCCTCCGCGGTGTTGATCGCATTGCCTGAGCTCGTCGAGGCCACGACCAGCACGATGTTCGCACCAGGAGCCATGGCATGCGCCCACTCTACGTCCAACGAGGTCTCGATCGACCAGCCTACCTGATCGTGCGACGCGTTCTGCGGATTGAAGGTCGGACACCCGGGCGGATCGCAGACGATCGTGAACGACGGAGGAGCCGGAATGCCGAACGTTTGATCGAAGACGGTCAGATCGTGCTGGATCGTGGGGCTGCCGAAAGCGTCGACGATCAGGATCGTCTGGCCAGTCCCATCGATAGTGGACGGGAAGTTGTAGGCCGTCCGTATGAAGTTCGGCGAGTAGCAGACGATCGGTATCCCGCGGGTGGTGCAATAGGGCACTGCCTGGGGTTGGACGACGCCCGGGTCCGCCTCGACGCGGGGAGGATCTTTCGGGTAAGTAAAGTCGCTCTGTGAAGCGGTGAGCGCTGCGGCGAACCCTTTCGGGGCAGCTACCTGTTGCTCATCCGTGCAACCCCAACCCAGAGCTGCAGTTACAACAAGACCGACTACCCCTCGCGCCAGCCTCATGTGAACCTCCCAGCCAAGTGGCCGTGCCATTGAACGGTCCTCTGAAGGGTCGATGTATAGCGCGGCTCGTGAGGTGTCAAGCGGCCCTACGAGAAAGACCGAGGACCCGCCGGGACGTGCGACCGCTCACCCCCACGTACCACCACCCACCCCCCACCCTT
>WNFI01483263.1_pt1 | contig 15476 bp, 16 predicted proteins | sample 5400471 | NCBI WGS metagenome assembly WNFI01 (sample SAMN13153348, study PRJNA577476) | soil metagenome | isolation source: 100 cm saprolite on Douglas fir-dominated hillslope | place: USA:California | collected 2013-09-17 | reverse complement strand
CCAGGCGTTTTCGGCATTTCTCGGCTTGGGCATCCGTCATGCTCGCGACGGTAGCACCAGTAAAACCAAACGTCAATAACTTAACGTAGTAATACTAGGTGGCAGTGCCTTCCCCCATCCAACTGCTCCCGGCCTGAATCGTGTCCGTCGCTACGAAGAATATCGGGAGGGGTCCGTGCCAGTCTGCTCGTTATTATACATTTAGTACTAATATAGCACTATCAACTGTTATCCCTCACGATACATATTCGTGTGTTAACGCACGGCAGCGACGAAGTCGAAAGATCAGAAACCAAACAATTCGGAAAGTCCGCGCGATCCTGAAGTCTCTGGGACATTCTGAACAGGAAGGTTTTATAGCTCGATTCGCTGCCATTGTCTGTCCAGATTATTGGACTACCCAGATCCACTGGCCACATCGTCGACGGCTTTGGCACAAATCACTCCAGCACCCATACCCCCGTCTTTTTAAGAAACCGGAGAGCATACCGGGGATACGAGGTATCGGTCCACTGAGAGCGCACGACGCTAGCGTCGCCAACCGCCTCTTCCTTCGAACTGGCCATCGACACTTTCAACATCGATCCGACGTCCAAGCTGAAATTGCACGCAACTAAGAAAGCATTCTTGCTGACGTTTTCCGCGGCCGTTATAAACTCAATCGACTCTCCCCGAGAGTCTTTTCCCTGAAGCTTCACGGGGACTCGCAAGCGAACCCGCGCCTCACTGCGGCGCTCCACTCTTCGATCTCGGAGAGTGGTAGCAATAAATTCATTGAGCGCGTCAAAATCTACCGGCTTCTCGAAGTAGGCCACAGCGCCCAGATCCTTGCAAAACTCCTTAGTCTTTGCGCCGGCTTCGCCGCTGAGGATAATTACGGGAATCAATTGCGTGGAGCTCAACGAAGTAAGTGTTTGGCACAGCTCGAAGCCAGAGTACTTGGGCATGCGGAGGTCCAGCAGTATGGCGTCTGGCTTGTGCTCGAGGGCAAGGGCCAACCCCTCGCCCGGGTCGCCAGTGTCCACGATCTCGTGGGAATCCCCGAGAGTACGCCGCACCAGGCGCCGCAATGCTTCGTCATCGTCAACAATTAGTAGTCTGCCCATTTTTGCCTTTCCCCTACATCTACCTTGAATTGTGCTCCGTTGAGACCCGCTCCACACCCACGTCCAAAACGCTTCTAACTCTTTCAATTAATTTTTCTTCCGAAAATGGTTTGTATAGAAGATTCGTGCTCTGATCGAGGACCCCGTGACCGGCAATGAAAGAATCCGTGTATCCCGACATGTAAAGGATTTTCGTGTCTGGCCTCGTTACGAGCAGCCTCTCGGCAAGTACTCTGCCGTTAATTCCTGGCATGACGACGTCCGTAAGCAACAGGTGGATCCGACCAGGATGCTGTTTGGCCAGATCAAGGGCTTCTTCTCCATTTTGTGCCGCCAATACTTCAAACCCATGCCCCTCGAGCAGCGACTTTGCGAGTTTCCTCAAAGGGTCTGAATCTTCCGCCAGGAGAATCGTCTCTGAACTTTTGGTCTCTGGCGTAAAGGAAGGAATTTCCGGAACTTGCGTTACGGGTTCGTCCACCCGAGGCAGGAACACTTGAAAGGAGGCACCCTGGCCCGGGCTGCTGTCCACGGCGATGTAACCGCCGCTCTGCTTCACGATTCCATAGACGGTCGCAAGCCCTAAACCTGTACCCTTCCCGAGTTCCTTTGTCGTAAAAAACGGCTCGAAGATATGGCTGATCGTCTCCCGATCCATGCCGACACCTGAATCACGCACGGAGAGCATGATGTGGCGTCCCAGCCTTGCCCCTGGGTGATCGCGCGCATACATTTCGTCCAACTCACGATTTGCCGTTTGGATAAGAAGAGTGCCGCCAGCAGGCATGGCATCACGGGCGTTAACCGCCAAGTTCATAATCACCTGCTCGACTTGTCCCCGGTCTGCCCGGACTGCCCCCAGCCCGTCACCGAGTTCGATTCGGACGGCAATATCCTCACCAATCAACCGCGGTAACATCTTCTCCATGTCAGCGACCAGTGTGTTCAGGTCCAAAACTGTCGGTGTCATTATTTGCTGGCGGCTGAACGCCAACAATTGTCTCGTGAGGGACGCCGCCCGCTGTCCCGCCTTCTCGATCTCTTCCGCATACTCCAAGAGGTTTGGCTCGGACCGCATTTTGCGTTTCAGCAGTTGGCTATAGCCGATCATGACCCCCAAAAGATTGTTGAAGTCATGCGCGATGCCTCCCGACAGCCGTCCAATGGCCTCCATTTTGCCCGCCATCCGCAACTGGGCCTCGAGCACACGTTTGTCGGACACGTCTTCAGCAAACACCTCGTGAAATGCCGATCCCCCAGTTTCTTCCCTCACCCGACGGCCGCTGCAACGCACAGTGATAGGTGAGCCGTCCTTTTTCCGCCATTCGATCTCCAATCCCTTGAATTCGTCATGGGAATGCAATGTCTCTCGCATTCCTCGATAATCCTCAAGTCGTCGAAAAATCTCCTTCTCCAGGTTGATGTTCTGCAATTCATCGGTGTTGGGATAGCCGAGCATCCGTTGGAGGGCGGGATTGACGCGCAAGAAACGCCCCTCCTCATCGGCCTGATAGATCCCGTAGGGAGCATCTTCGACTACGGAGCGAAAACTCGCCTCCGATACGCGAAGGGCCTCCTCGGCTCTTTTCCTCTCCGTAACGTCGCGATTTACGATGACCATTTTTTCGGGTATGCCGCTCACCGACGGGATAACTCTGGCAGTGGATTCGAGCACCCTCCAGGACCCGTTCTTGTGGCGCATTCTGTACTCCAGAGTCCGTCCAATTCCGGTACGCCGTGCTTCAAGTGAAGCCTCCCTCACCCGCTCGCGGTCTTCAGGATGGATCTGTTCGAACGCAGATGACTTCTGAAGGTCCTCGGGGGAATAGCCTAAAACTCTTTCATAGGATTGGCTATTGTAGATTCGCCGGCCCTCAACATCCACCACGGCAATCATGTCCGCGGCATTCTCGCTGATGAGGCGGAATACTTGCTGGCTGTCCAAGAGTTGGCGCCGGATGCGGTGGATCTGCAGTTGCTGGTAAATGGTGTATAAATCAAAGAGCAAAACGACGCCCACGAGTCCTATCAACTCTGTCTGCAAACTGGAAAACGAATCCCCATTTTCTGGCGTCCGTAACATAGGCAAGAGAAAAGACACAATCCCGGCCGTCAACAGAAGGCTGATTGTTACCGCCGTGCCCCATAGAATCCACTCTTGACGCTCGACGCGACGAAGGCGCAGTCGTATCTCATCCTGGCTTCCATCTATCATCCCTACAAAATTGGCGCCGTCGCCCTCTTTCATAATGCCCTCATTGAACTTTTCCGCACGAACTCGTTTTGATTTTGACCTGTCGCGTCATCTGCTTGTTTTACCGTTTACCTTTGTCAAAATTCCCCCAGGATCAAACGGTCCTAGACCTTCACTGCTCGCCGTCGCAATCGCGGGATCGAATGGGTACAAATGGTCCGCCTTGAAATTGTGAAACGGGTAAGCTCCTCCAACGTGTCGCGAGTCGGTTTGCGCAGGATATTCACACCATGTGTCTCGGCGGTTCTTACGTTCATAGGTGGGTGCCGCTGTGACATGGTTGTTTGGGCTGGGCGGAACGAGAAGATGGGTGATCTCTGGCGCCGGGCGGGAATAAGCGGCGGGCAGGACAATCCTCTGTGGAACCCCGTTCAAATAGCACCTCGTCATGATTTTTGACACGCGAGCATCCTAGACAAGATACCCCGAACAGGTGGATTGGACGGTGGCAACGAGATTGCGTGAAAATTCCGGCTTCAAGATATAGTCGCGTGCACCCGCATGCAGAACACACCAAACCAAAACTTCATCATTTTCTAAGCTCAGAACAATGATCTTCACGTCCGGCCGGATCTCCAGGATCTTCTTCGCCGCATCTAAACCTCCGAGCACCGGCGTAGCAGTATCCATAATCACAATGTCAGGCGTTTGTTCGTTTGCCATCGTCAGAAGATCATCTTTTGCCGCTGCTTCCCCAACGATTCTCCAGCTTTGCTGATCGCTAAGGATTGATCGAACGCGGCGTCGAACGAACTCGCTCTCGTCCGCAATGAGAATCCGGATCTCTTTCATTTCCTCTCCAGTTAGGTCTGACCTGCTTAAGCGGAATTTTCTTTTCCGTCCGGCCCGAGCGAACTCCTGAGAAACGGAGATCACACAGCGTGAGAGACCCGGATTCCAGGGGAGGATCGCGCGGACTAGTACCGGCAAGCGCGGTTATCGGAGTTTGTGGATTTGTGCCCGCTGTCCCCGCACACCACCCAGACAAATATACCTTAGCCATCACTTGCAGCTGGCGAAGGCCTAGAGTGAGGGGAACTTCTACAGGCAGGACCTGTCCCTTATTCGGGACTTGATTGGATATCCGACAAGAAAGTGTACGACCATTCAACGAATTAAAGGTCCGCAGCCTGTTCATGGGGCTCTCTTACGAGAACTATGGTAGGCAGTCTTGCAGAAGACGGGGGCGAGTACCCATCGGAATATGATTTGCTTCGTATACGAAGCAGACCTACATAAGTCTTCTGATCCGTCTCGTACATCTAGAGTGTTGTGTGGACTGTCAGCTCTTCGGAAGACATGCGTAGAATGACTCTGCGTTTGGCATTCCAGTTGCTTGGGGTGGCGGGCGAACTGCCCCACCAAGTTCAAGGTCCCTTCAGTCGGCCATGTTTACCGCCTGACCCATCAGCTGTGTCCGCACCAGATCGAAGTGCTGGGGCCTGAGAGCAGCCTTGTACAAGGCGAGAACCAATAAAAAATGTTAGTCTCCAAGAATCAAGTCTCTACTTCACCGGGATTCAAAACTCTAAATGACTGTCCAAATTGCTCTGCCGTGCTGTTCGGCGTAGCCCGGCTCACTTGGACTTGCTCAATCGAAGAAAGGTCTCTAAACTAACCGCGGCGAGCGGCGATCAACTTCTCCAGATTTCGATTCCGCATTCTGCTCTTGGTGCGGCGGTTGCCTGGGTCCGGAACTTTTCGCTCGGAGCTAGGATTCATGCACACGATCTTGATTGTCGACGACGATCCGGCCATGCTGAGGCTTCTTAGCATCAATTTATCCGACACCTACACTGTGGTCACGGCAAATGACGCCGAACAGGTGTTAGGGCTTGCACTCAAGCATAAACCTGCGGCAATTCTTTTGGATCTCATGATGCCAAAATACTCCGGCTTTGAGCTGTGCCAGTGTCTTCATACTTTGAGTTACACCTCGCGAACTCCCCTCTTTGTGGTCACCGGGGAGTCGGCAGAACGGTACAAAACCCACTGTCTGAATCTTGGAGCCAGAGAGTTCATTGAAAAGCCGGTGGACTTCAATCTACTCAGGACAAAACTGGCCGCCGAATTGCAGCGGGAACGCCCCGAGCGTCGCGCCCATCTCCGCGTATCCCTCCGAGTTACCTTGGCGCTCAAGGCGGTGAACCAGGGCGGAGCCGCGTCAGAAGAAATGACCATGACCGAAAATTTGAGCACCGGCGGATTCCTCTGCCCTTGCCAAATGATGCTGCCGATTGACTCTGTTGTTGAAGTTCATCTTGGGATCGGAGCAGACCGTTTTGCGGGACGAGGGCGTGTCGCGCGCAAGGAGTCTCCTCGCACGCCGTGGCAGCGGTACGCGATTCAATTCCTTGAAAGCACCCACGAATGGGTGATGAATACTGCGTAAGAGTGAATATTCGAAGCGTTAGACGGCGCTCTGACTTGACGAGGCGAGACCCGGACGGGAGATGATGAAGACATCACCACGCAATTCGACCGCCGGTGGCGTGTTCCGGAAACGATGCAATACCCATGGAGACCGTAATCGCTTCGAGCACTTTCCCTAGGTGCCAGGTCCTGAGTGATTTCACCGCCTCGCGCAAACCTTCGGATCGCCTGGCGGCATCCTCTGCCTCCGCTTCTGGAAGCAGGATCGCAAATTCCTCTCCGCCATAGCGGCAGATTACGTCATCTCCGCGGTAGTGCACCCGTAGCGCACCTGCCACCAAACAGAGAACCGCGTCACCGGCATCATGGCCAAACGTGTCGTTGAAACGCTTGAAGTGATCGATATCTAGAAGAACGACCGTGAGTGGGCACCCTTTCCTTTTCGCGCGCAGCAGTTCGCGATCCAGCGATTCCTGCATAAACCGGCGGTTGAATAGTTCGGTAAGAGGATCACGAATCGACTGCTCTCGGAGCGACTCGCGCAGTCGCAAGCTAGCCAAAGACAACCCCACCTGCCCGGCTACCGCAACCGCAAGCCGCTCCTGGGATTGTTGCAAGGTCTCAAAGGCCTCCGTTCCCTTTGCGCTTTGGCTCCGATTGTACTGCACGTGCAAAGTCCCCAGAGTCTCCCCCTGTGCCGCCATCGGCACGCATAGATAACTGGCTGCGACAGGATTTTTCAGATGCGGACAGATCACTCCCTCTCCCGGTTGTTCACTCCAGTATGGTTGTCCCCGCCTCAACCCCCAGCAATCAGATGGAGAAATCACTGGCTCAGAAGCAAACCCCTCTCCCCAGGTCGCCGTCGCCGCGAGTGCTTCCTTGGACGGTCCGAACACGAACACCGTCCCTGCCGTCGACGCTGAAAAAAGGTTTCTTGCGGATTGAGCTACAACTGCAAACGCTTCATCCATGCTTCCGCAACACTGCAGCAAGCCTCCCATCTCGTTGAGCAGCGACATTTGCATGGTTCTCAGCTGCAGCTCCGTCACCAGGTTGTTCAATGACTTTGCATGTTCCCCAGCCTCCACCGCCGATCTGACCTCTTCTGAGATGTCGCGGAAAATCGCATACGCTCCCGACTGTCCGCTATCCAAATTGATCGCAACTTCATGTAGCTCCACATCGAGAATCTTTCCATCCTTGCGAACTCTCCGGACTGCCTTGTGGAGAGATTGCCCCGCCCTCGGGGGAACAGATAACTTATGATTCTCCGCTGCGCTTCCCGAAGGCCAAATCAACCGGTCCAGCGGATTTCCGACGACTTCTTCATGGGAGTAGAGGAATAGATCTGTGAACGCGCCGTTGCAAAAACGCACGGTCCCCTCGCCGTCCTGTATAGCAATCGCGAGAGGGTTGTGCTCAATCAGCGAGTTTAAGAAGCCAGTTCGGTCCTTCAATTGGCGGGCCGTCCGGTGTCTCTCCGTTACTTCCGACCCGACGACCAGCGCCGTCCCCGACACCGCCAGCATGACTACACCAACCCTGAGCTGAAAATCCGGGGGCAATGGAAAGATTCGCAAGGCGACCACAATTCCAAAATTGAACATCACAAGCGCAGTGACGATGCGCCGCATACCTTGCCTCATCGCAATCCAGATGATGGGCACGAATGCTAAATAATAAAACTGTTTGGACCCCAATGTTCGCCCGAACATGATCCACAAGACCAGGAGAATTGCACCTGCCTGTCCAATCGCTTCCAGAATCTCCCCTGTGTGACTCCTCCAAGTCTCTGTAGCTCTTCTTTCCGTACGTCGCCGCGTTTCCCGATGAAATGTCGACAGCTCTCTTGTGATCCACGGAAATACATGGACCAGAAGAAATGGCGCAAATCCTATCAGACCAATTGCGTCACCCATGTACCATTGCAGTGCCGAACTCCAAAACTGGCTCCACGCAATCGTGTGGTCCTTCACCAGGGACACCACTCCCACCAATGTTGCCGGCAGAGCCGCAGCCGTTGTTATCAAAATGTATCTCACAACGTCGCGCCGGTATCGCAACGTTGCGTCGATCCGCAATGGACCGCGAAGAAGATAAGCAGCGCCTGCGTAGGAGGCGGCGCCGATGAAGGGTGCGATCGTCACACCCCAGGAAAACAGTGGTTGGTGGTAGATCGCCATTCCTGCGAATACGTCAACTAAGACCAAAAGAGGGAAATAGCGCGGGCCCAGGCACAACAAGACCGCAAAGATGAGTCCTGTCGCGGGGTACCATGCCGTAAACCCCAGGCCGGGAGAAACCAAAATAACCCAAGGTTGATTGAGCAGTAGATATAACAGGACGAACGACAAAGCAAAGAGCAAATGACGTGCAATTAAATGGTCATTGTGGACCGTGGTGGCGCGGTCGCTAACATGATCGACCCACCTTTCAGCGCTATTTGAAGTTGACGCCATTTATCCCTTTGGATGCATCTCTTATCTAAACATGCGCGAGGTTCCGGCGTTTCAAAACTGAACTAGGGGATTTCATTTGAGTAAATACGGGGGTGAGTCAGGATCGAGGACTAATTTACCGACTGGTACTCTCGATTCGAATCGCTTGCCAAACTTCAACCGGAGTGCGGAGAAAACTGTCGCATACCCGAGAATCATATTGAATCCCTGACAAGCGTCGGATTTCCTCCCACGCTTCATTGAAAGAAACGGCCGATCGATATGGACGGTCTGAGGTCATGGCATCCACCGTGTCCGCAACGGCAAATATCCTCGCTCCCAATAGAACTTCCTCACCTTTCAGCCCGCGAGGGTAGCCCGTGCCGTCCCAGCGCTCATGATGCGTCAGAACGATTTCGGCAGCCTCGGAGAGAAAGGGGATCTGCTTGACAAGGTCGTACCCAATCTGAGCGTGGCTGCGCATGATGTGCCACTCTTCCTCAGACAGAGCTCCAGGTTTTAAAAGGATTGAATCCGGTATCGCCAATTTTCCAATGTCGTGAAGCGATGCGCCCATGGACAGGGTCGTTAGTTCTTGCTCAGGAAGGCCCAATTCTGCAGCGATTTTGAGCGAGTACAGAGCAACGCGGTGGGAATGTCCGGCCGTCGGACCATCGCGAAGATCGATGGCGGCACCGAGTGCGCGAAGCGTGTCTTCGTAGCTCCGTTCCAATTGTCCGAGCGCCGACTGAAGCTGTCCGGTTCGCTCTTCGACCATTTCCTCAAGTCGCCGCTTGTACCTTTCGAGCTCTTGCTGCAAAAGCTTCTTTTCCAGCGCACGCTGCAGACTTGCCAAAACTACTTCAGGCTGTAAGGGTTTAACGAGATAATCGTCTGCCCCATTTCTCATCGCTTCGATGCCGACTCTTACGTCGTCCTCCCCCGTCACAACCAAGAAGGCTAAATCTGGGTACCGGGGCCGAACAGCCATGAGAAGTTGCATCCCCGAGAGGCAAGGCATGTGCAGATCCGCAAGGATGGCAGTGACCTCCTCTTGTTCCAATACCCCCAAGGCTTCCTCACCACTGGCGGCCGTTCCACAAGCAACGCCCGAGTCTGTGAGCATGGCCGCTAAGAGTTTCCGCATTGACGGTTCATCATCAACGACTAGTACAAGGCCCATAGAGGTCTCAATCCCAGCGGTTCCATTCGTTGGCATTCCTGCGAGTTAAAGGCAAGCGGATAGCCTCCAGTACGGTCGGCACTCGACAACCAACAAACAGTACAAAACCGAGTGAGATGCAGTTCGGAGGGCTTCATAAGAGAAGCATCCCGAGATCGGATAGAATAGTTTCAGATCGGATTCCCGAAAGGCCGATTACCTAGATGCGCTGAGCAAGCAGGGGCCGAATTCAAAGTACCGCCCCGGCGGGCTTGACGCCCATTGATCTCACTCTCATCAGCTAGGCGGCATCTTCCGTTACTGGGGCCGGCTGGAGTGGGTTCGCACCTCCCTCAGCCACCGGATTGCCAGCTGCCCTTGGGGATACAACGTTATCAATCCCAGTGCCACAAGTACCGCACCGCCGATAACTTCCAAAACTTGGGAATTGGTGGGCTGCGCAACCGCGTCATACAGCAAGAGTCCTCCAGCCCCAAGCAATATCAACGTCGAAAGAATCATGAATTTTATGAAATAAGCTGCCACACGAACCTTTCCCCTGAAGTAACGACCGCAGTGAAGATGAGCCCCACGTCCGGACACCGTTAACGCACCTTGAAGAGCTGCTTTCTATCAACAGCCTTCGAGTCCTCGGGATTCTGAGTCGTCCAGAATTTTGGAGCGGCGTACACTTTTTTCATACCAGAGCCTCAGCAGCACCTCGGGTTGGTGCCGCCTTCCGGTCGGCCAGCAACAGTCACCACAATCTCGGACCGGCATGTGGGATTCGAACAGATCCACTTCTCCCCTTTTCGCATCTTCATTTGCCAACCCCCTCTCAACTTTTCCCTTGAGCAGCGGTCGCCCAAAGGGTAAGCTGCCCGGCGGTGCGTTGAGTGAACCGACCCGGTTTCGCCTCCGAGTAAGTCTTGCTGCCGCCAGCGTTTATTGGTTATTATGTCAATAGCGGATATGGATAGGGGAGAATTCGTGCCCCTTGCTTCGTATCCGAAGCAAGGGGTTAGCGATAGGGGGCCGTCCGGGATTCGGCGAGGGGCTCTTCGGTGTGTTGATTACGGTATGTGGTTTAAAGTACGTGGTTTACCACTACGTAGTCTCCGGTAGAGTGTCGAGGGCCGCGATTTGGATAAACTGACCTGATGAATTCAGGCAAAAGCCTAAAGGACTTGCGTACTCGGTTGGGAATTACCGTGCGCGAAGTCGAAGATGAAAGCCAGAAGATCGCGAGCGCCCAATGCAACCCAGAGTTCTTCGTTTCAAATAACTGGCTTACTCGACTCGAGAACTCAGATGCGGTTCCGAGCATCCATAAACTGTTTAGCCTGAGCGCTGTTTATCGCATAAGGCTCTCCGATCTCCTTCCCATGTTCGGTGTCGACATGGAATTGCTCCAGAAATACCAGATCGAGACCCCCCCCTCCCTCACGCATCTGGTCAATCTCGAAGAAATTGACTCGACCAAATCGGCCACTTTCCCAGTCCGCTTCGACCCGGGGTTCCGGGTCGAAGAGACTAATTTGGTATCACGCATGGTGCAGATATGGGGGGAGGTTCCCGTCGCACTGCTTCAACAGTTGGACATCCGGCGTGGTCAATACGGGTTTATAGGATTACAAGATTACACAATGTACCCGTTGCTGCGGCCAGGAAGTTTTGTGCTCATCGACGATCAGGTACGGCATATTCATCCAAATCAATGGCGGACTGAGTTCGACAGACCTATTTACTTCGTTGAGCTCCGCTCGGGATACGCCTGCTGCTGGTGTGAGAAGCGGGGCGACGAACTACTGCTGATCCCCCATCCCCTTTCTTCACGTCCCCATCGCAGCTTTCCCGTCAGCGAGGCCGAAATTATCGGCCAAGTCACCGCAGTGGCCATGCGGATTGTCGATCCTATCGCCCCTGTTTCTCTGTCCAAGACGCCCCCACAATTGCCAAAGCGATCCTGATGTTCGAGATAAACAGTTTGACTGTCACTGGATCGTCATGATCTGGAGCCAGGATCCGAAAAGGCTCCAATTTGTGCCATGTTGCCAAGAGCTCACCTGGGTGCGCGCACCCGGTACGAATGTATTGTTCGAGCTGAGTTACCAAGATTTTCAGAGGACTTAGCGCCAGACTTACAAAGAGTTCTCGGTGGGCCTCCGCCAAGACCCGTGCTGCCACCGGCTCCGTAAAACGGAAGTTTAGGCCGTCGTGCGTATAGCGGCCCGTGTTATAGTCGCGCGTCGAAGCCAGATAGATTAATCTCGCAAAATCTCCGTCGAGCTTTGCCAGAGTCCGATTCCGCAGATCGCGGAGGCCATCCTCGACTGCAATAGGAGTGGGCTGGTTTGGTATTTGTTCCATCGGCTTGCCGTTCTTCCCCTGGTCAGCGGATTCCTGTCTTCTGCGGGAATCCGTCCGACTTCACTGCGGCTTCGAGGACTCCTCTAAGGCTATTCGAAAGACTCTCGGCCTGCCCAACCATGTCTCGTATGGCCATCGGACCGCCCAGCCACAGAATCGCAGCGATCAGTTCATACTTTGCTAGGAAAGCATAGTAATCGATCGCGAGCCTGATCTCGGCGAGCGGTTCGAGTTCCTCCGATGCTCTGGCGGTGGCCAGATGTAGATGCATGCTAGTTCTCGCCTGCTCTCGCAATTGAGCAAGCCAGGACAGAGCAATCCCCTTCCGTTCCTTGAGAAACAATCGCTGAACTGGTTCCGAGGTACAGGTCCGGATGAAGTCCCAATCCTCTTGGCCAAAAATTTGATTTATTTGTTTCTTTCGGCAATCCTCCAACTGTGCTGCTGGAAGGGCTGAACTCCCCTCAGGAGGCCAGGAAACATCGTCTTTATCCGGTCCCCGACCGAACAAAAGAAAAAGCAATGATGCTATTAGCAGTACACCGATTGCAAAAAGGGCCACCGCTATGCTCATGGACGCGCGGCCTTTCCCAAGAACTCGCGTGCCTGAAGCAGACCCTTCCTGGTTAAAAGCGCGACTGATCTGTAATGTTCCTCGATTTTTGGTCGGGATTCCTCTACTGCAGAACCTTCCTCCGCCCATAGTGCCACGCACCATATGCCCAGGGCTGTGGCGTAGCAGAAAGGTTGAACGACAACCCACGCGGTCTGAAACGCTGGGCCGATCGACGCACGAAGAGTGAGAGCCAGCACTGTAGTCGCTATAAAGGTTCCATAGCCCGCGAATATTCCCTTAGCATAGCGTCCAAGGGGAACATGGTAGTACGCAACGAGCGTGGCCAGGACAATCAGTGATAGCGCCTGTATCGCGCGGAGATTACGCTCGAGTTCAAGAAGAGCGAATCCCCAGGAAACATTGCTGTGCCGGGTGCCGACTAAGCCTTTCGATAAAGCCATAACTAGCACGAAGCCCAGCACGTTGCGGGCCATCCGACCCGCGCCGGGGTACCGGCCGAGTATCAATCGAAAAATCTCCCAGGTGACTCCGCAACCCATCAGCAAACTGAAGAATTCTGTGTACCAATAAACCGGAGAGTAATACTTGAATTTGAAAAAATAAACAGCGACGACAAAGACGTTCTGCACAAACACGCTCGCCAAATAGCAAAAGAAAAATGGACATTCGCCATACCATCGAACAACCAGCGCGCGAGCCAAAATAACGCTCTCCAATGCAACACCCACAACGCCCAGAGTCAGTGAGTACCAACGCATACAATGCAGAAAACCCGGGTTATCGTAACACGGAAAGAGGAGAAGGCTTCGATTGCCGTCTCCTCCCCTTGCAATTAGCTTGCCCGGTCGGCGTCCGAGCGCCATGGAGCGGACGGGACTGCCGCGTCTGCCCGCAGCCGAGCAGCACTACCGGACTTCGGAGGGGGCAGAATCGGTGGCGGTGGCTGCGTGCCGTCTGCCTGAAGCAGTCCTGTACTTCCCAACTTCGGGGGCGGAATTGGTGGCGGTGGCTGCGTGCCGTCGGCTACCGTGAGACGTGGGCCGTGCGAACCTACCCTGACCGTGTCCCGGTTGGAATTGAAACTGGGCCAGAATCCTACTGCTAGGACAACTGTGAAACAGACTTTCCTTTTTGAATACATTTATATCCTCCGAATCGTGAAATTGGGTTGGAAATGGTGCTCGAACTGCTGTCTCAGATTAGGGAAAGCGAGGCACAGCTCATCGTTTTGGACCTGAACTGCTTCGTATACGAAGCAAGGCCCACCCCGAACGACCTCTGCGTATTATTTCGATTAATACTTGCGAAGATAAGATTGCCTGGTGATTTAGTCCGCCGGAACTGTGTCGGAGGTTAGCGGAGACGGCGCATGCGGTTAGACACGTTTTCCGTAGGCGCCCACTTCGACACGCAACCGACATCACATGTCCTGAGCAGGAGCCAAGCAAATCTCTCGGAGCGTATCTGCGGGGCGCAAACAGTTTTGTGCGCCAGCGTTTCGAATTTGGTCAATTGAGTGAAGCAATCGGGCCCCCGGGTACGTGCCGGCTGTCTTCGAGCGACCTGTCCTCCCGATAAGGAGAGCTTGATTGGGAACCCCGCTTCGAGTCCCGTTCATCGAAGACTCCGCCGACGATGCCGAACTGCAGTTGCGCCTATTACGACAGGCAGACTATGCCGTCGACTCGGAACGAGTGGATACACCTGATGTTCTTAAACAAGTGCTCGAGAAATCGTGGGACCTCATAATTTCTGATTACTACATGCTCCGTTTCCCGGGTACCGACGCGCTCCGATCGATCAGACAGCTTGGGTTGGAAACTCCATTCATTTTTGTATCTGGAACTATCGGAGAACAAACCGCAGTGGACGCGCTGAGGTTGGGTGCGCAGGATTACCTTATGAAAACCAATTTGAACAGGTTGATCCCCGCTGTTCAAAGGGAGTTGCGCGAAGCCGAAGAGCGAAAACAGCGGCGGCGCCTCGAGCACCAGGTCCACCAGCTTCGACGATTTGAAGCCATCGGTCGATTGGCAAGTGGCGTCGCCCATGATTTTAATAATGTCGTCGCCGCGATCATAGGCTGGGCGGAGATAGGATACAGTGAGGCCCCGCTAGATGGTCTGTTGCAGAATCGCTTCCTGAAAATCCGTCGGCAAGCGGAGCGGGCGGCGGCGCTCACGCGTCGATTGCTCGCCTTCGCGCAACAGCAACTTCTCCGGCCTCGTGAAACAAATCTGAACGAGTTGCTACGAGAGGAAGTCTCCCTTCTAAAAAGTGTCATTGGCGGAGCCTATTCGATCGAAATGAATCTCTCGGAAGACTTACTCGCGATTTGGGCCGATCCTGGCCAGATCGAACAGGTAATCATGAATCTTTGCCTCAACGCGCGAGACGCCATGCCCAACGGAGGACAACTGGCAATAACAACTGAAAATATCCTTATCGGTGAGGAGGAGCAGCGTATTCAGGAAAATGCCCGTCCTGGCCGCTATGTCCACCTCCGTGTGTCCAATGCGGGTGTTGGAATCGATCCAGACGCTCTGGAACAAATCTTTGAACCTTTCTTTACGACCAAAGAGGAAGGCAACGGAAACGGGTTGGGTTTGGCGACAGTCTATGGAATCGTCAAGCAACACAATGGTTTCATCGAGGTGGATTCAGTCAAAGGTAGTGGGACCACTTTTCGAATCTATTTGCCGGCCGCCGAAGGCGCAGAGCCGGCTCCTCGCCAGGCGCCCAAGTTTCAGCTACAAAAAGGCACGGAGACAATCCTCATCGCCGAGGATGACGATGACGTCCGGGAAACAACGCGCTTGATTCTCAAAAATCTGGGTTACAAAGTCTTCGCGGCAGCCAATGGATCGGAAGCCGTCGAGCTCTTCCTCCAGGTCAAGTCCTCAGTCGACTTGGTATTGCTCGACGTCATCATGCCAGTTCTCAATGGCCCTGAAGCCGCCGCCAGGATGTCCGCCATCAAACCGCATCTAGCATTCATTTTTGTGACCGGCTATGGCATCGACTCGAAACTTCGCGAGCTGCGTACCATTGAAAAAACAGCCATTCTCCAAAAGCCGTTTGACGCCTGGCAACTGGCCAACAAACTGCGAGAGGTGCTAGACCGCAAGGAAACCTAGCTGAAGTGTGCCTGCTCAAAGATTTCCTGTTCTTCGGCTCATCGCACTCCCGAACT
>WNFI01361375.1_pt1 | contig 15477 bp, 12 predicted proteins | sample 5400471 | NCBI WGS metagenome assembly WNFI01 (sample SAMN13153348, study PRJNA577476) | soil metagenome | isolation source: 100 cm saprolite on Douglas fir-dominated hillslope | place: USA:California | collected 2013-09-17 | reverse complement strand
CGACCGCGTGCTGGGCCTGGAGATGGGCGCCGACGACTACGTGCTCAAGCCCTTCTCGCCGCGCGAGGTGGCGGCGCGGGTGCGGGCGGTGCTGCGGCGGGCGGGGAAGTCGGCGCAGCCGCAGAACGGCGGCGCGGCGGAGGAGGACCGCGCGGTCCAGGTGGGAACGCTCTCGCTGGACCCGCGCACGCGCAAGGCGGCCGTCGCGAAGCGGGATCTGCCGCTCTCGCGCACCGAGTTCAACCTGCTCGCCGTCTTCCTCGGCAGCCCCGGCCGCGTCTTCGAGCGCAGCCAGTTGCTCGAGGCGGTGTGGGGCAGCGACGTGGTGGTGGGCGACCGCACCGTCGACGTGCACATGAAGGCGCTGCGGCGGAAGATCGAGGAGGCGGGAGGAGACCCGCGCGTGCTGGAGACCGTGCGCGGCGTCGGCTACCGGCTGCGCGATGGGTAGACAGGAGCTGCTGCTGGCGCTGGCGCTGCTCTTCCTGCTCGGGGTGGGGGCGCTCTCGGCGCGGCTCCTGGAGGCGCGGCGCACCGGGCTTTCGTTGCGATTGCAAGTGTTCATGCCGCTGGCGGCGACCACGCTGATCCTCCGGCCGGTCCTGCTCGCCTTCACCCGCAGCGCCAGCGACACCGACGTGGCGGTGCTCGACGCCTCGGGCAAGGTGCTGCTGGAGGCGGGCGAGGCGAACGCAGGGGTCGCCCGCATCTCTGCCGAGGCGCCCATCGCCACCGGCGGCCGCGTGCGCGTGCGCAAGGCCACCTTCGGGATGGTGCAGCTGATGAGCGACGTCGCGCCCAAGGTGGCGCTGCTCGCTTTCATCTTCGCGCTGGCGTCGGCGGCGCTGGCCATCGTCATCGGCGGAGCGGTGGCCGGCCCCATCGAGCGGCTGACCCGCGCCGCCGAGCGCGTCGCCGAAGGAGAGCGGCAAGCGCCGCTGCCGGAGCCGCGCGGCCGCGAGGTGCGCGCGCTCACCCATGCGCTGGAACAGATGCGCCGCGAGCTGGAGGAGCGCCACGCGCTGGAGAACTTCGTCGCCGACCTGTCGCACGAGCTGAAAAATCCGGTCGCCGCCATCCGCGCCTCGGCGGAGGTGCTCACCGAAGGCGCCGCCGACGATCCGCAGACGGCGCGCCGCTTCGCGCTGCGCATCCGCGAGAGCGCCGACAAGCTGCAGCAGCTCACCCAGGATCTGCTCTCGCTGGCGCGGCTGGAGGCGCGCGGCATCGAGTCGCCCGAGGCGGTGGACCTCGCCATGCTCGCGCGCGAGGCGGTGGACGCGCAGCAGGAAGCGGCGGCGGCGCGCCACGTGCGCCTCGAGCTCTTGCGTCCCGAGGCGGCGGCGCCGGTGCGCGGCGATCGGGTGTGGCTGCGGCGCGCGCTGGAGAACCTGCTCGGGAATGCCGTGCAGCACTCGCCCGACGGCGCGCAGGTGCTGGTGCAGATCGCGGCGGACGCGCACGGCGTGACGGCGACGGTGCGCGACCAGGGAGCCGGCGTCGACCCGGTCATCCGCGGGCGGCTCTTCGAGCGCTTCAGCACCACTCGCCACGGAGAGGGCGGCACCGGACTCGGCCTCGCCATCGTCCGCGCCGTCGCCGAACTGCACGGCGGCCGCGCACAGCTAAGAGAGTCGGGGCCGACGGGGTCAGTCTTTGCGCTCTCGCTGCCGAAGGCCTGAAAGGCCATCATCCGCGTGCACCGGCACATCGACCTCCACGGACACGTGCACGGCTCCGTGGCACGTGACACGTGACACGTGGCACGTGCCACGACAGCGTGCACGTTGCGTGCACGTGGACGTGAACGTGTCCGTGCACGTGGACGAGATTGAGACTGTCGCCGCGACTTCGACCGCGATCGCGGTCACTTCTTCTTGCGATGGCGTCGTCGCTTCTTGTCGGTATAGGCGAGCTGCGCTGCCGCCGCGGAGGAGAGAGCCGCCGGATCGAGCGACACGAGGCCCAGCTCGCGCGCTGCTTCCATCGCCGTCAGCGAGCGTCCGCCCGCCCAGAGCTTGCGCAGCACCTTGCCCGACTCGGGCGACTTCCACCACGGCATGCCGTCCGCCGTCTTGCGTGCTTCGAGCTGCGCTCCGAGCACCGCGCCGAGGAGCGGGACCGCGCTGCGGATGAAGGAGTCCGCCTCCAGCGCCCAGCGCCCGGCGTCGGCGTCGGACAGCACCGCGAACGTCGCCCGCTGCACGAGGCTGCGGTAGAGCGCCGCCTGCGCCTCCGCGGTGCGCGCGCCCTGGCGCCGCTGGATCTCGAACAGCACCAGCGCCGCCGACCGCCGCGCCGAGAGGAGCCTGCGCAGCGCCTGCGTATGCACCAGATCGTCCAGCGGCTCGCCGCGCAGCTGCGTCGTCTCGCGCAGCCACGAGGGATCGCCCGCCAGCTCCTCGAAGAGCTGCGCCGCGCCCTCCGCCGCCGAGCCGTCGCCGAGCTGCGCAAGCTCCCACGGCCGCGGGTCCGCCAGCGTTCCCCCGACCGCCCGCGCGCCCTCGTGAAACGTAGCCCGCTGCTCCTCGAATCCCCCCGCCGGCCGCAGCGAGAGCCGCACGTCGACCGGCGGATCGACCAGCAGCGCGAGCGGCCGCGCGCCCTTGGACGGCGAGGGCTCCGCATCGATCCGCAGCGTCTGTGGCTGCTCCACGCCGATGCGGGTAAAGACGTCCTTCGCCGATGGCCACGCCCGCCCGGCGGTAAACTGCGCATCGGCCAGCGCCGACCGCACCAGCCGCGCCAGGTCCGAGCGCCGCAGCCGGTCCGCGGGTACGCCGATGTTCCGCACCGATGTGGTCGACAGGGCCTTCGCTCCGATCGTTTCGGTCGCCACCAGCGTCCTCTCCGCCAGCGCCGCCAGCTCCGCGAGGCTGATTCCGTGTCCGCGCTCCTCCAGCGCGCTCCAGCCGCCGAGGTTCAGGGTCGCGATCGCCTTCTCCACCGCCGCATCGCGCGCCAGGGCCAGCGGCGCGAGCGGCAGCGCGGCCTTCGCCTCCGCCAGCGCGAGGGCGGCGCGCTTCTGCGCGCTCGGCTCGTCGGTGAGCAGGCGATCGATATCGCGCTCCGACCGCTCCTGCGCGCCGTCGCCTTCGGCAGCAAAAGAGAGCTGCGCGCGCGCCCGCTCGAGCGCGTCGATCTCCGCGCCGGCCTCGCGCGAGACGAGCAGCGTGGCCAGCCGTTGCTTGAGGAGCATGAGCGGCTTCGACTCCGGCTTTTTCAGCGCCGCGGCCGCGACCAGCTCCAGCGACTCGCGCTTTGCGAGCCACGGATGCTCCCCCAGCGCGCTCGCCGGCATCGCCCCCGCGCCGGTCGTCCAGCGGTTCCAGAGGAGGTTGCCCTCCGCGCGCAAGAGCGCGTGCGTCTCGTCGGAAAGCTCTGCCGCGGCCTGCACCGGATCGGACGACGGCGCCGGGACGCCGCCGTCGGGCAGGATGCGCGAGCTGGCTCGCGACGGCGACGCGTGTCCGCAGGCGGCGGCGAGGAGGAGCAGGGCGCAGGGCGATCTCACGCGCGTTTGACTCGCATTTTCCGCGCCTCGTCCGCAAGGGTTTTTCCTGCGCGGTTGAGCTATGAAGCACCTCGATGGCCGCCACCGCCGAACTCGCCCGCGCCCGCTCGGCGCTCGCCCGCTCCTTGCGCGATGGCCTTGAAGCGCGCGGCTATCTCGAGGTGGAGACGCCCATCGCGGTGCCGTTCGCGGGACAGGAGCCGCACCTGCGCCCATTCGAGACGCGGTTCACGCCCGACCTGCCGGTGCCGCCTTCCGGCGTTCAGCATGCGCGCCGCCTTCACCTCCACACCAGCCCGGAGTACGCGATGAAGCGCCTGCTCGCGCGGCCGGGCTTCTCGCGCTGCTACCAGTTCGCGCGCGTCTTCCGCGACGGCGAGGTCTCGCGCACGCACAACCCGGAATTCACGCTGCTCGAGTTCTACGCTTCGCCGGGCAGCGCCGGATCGATCATGGCGGACCTGGAAGCGTTGATCGCGGCGGTGGCGACGACGGCGCCGGGCCGCGCGGGGCACGGGCGCGCGCGGCCGATCTCGCTCGCGCCGCCCTTCGAGCGGCTCACCTGCCGCGAGGCTTTTTTGCGCTACGCCGGCTTCGATCCGCTGCCGCTCGACGCCGACGCCTTCGCCCAGGCCGCGCGCACCGTCGGCGTGCGTCCGCCACCGGAAACCTCGTGGGACGACGTCTTCACCCAGGTGCTGCTCGACAAGGTCGAGCCCTGCCTCGGCCTCGAGCAGCCGACCTACCTCACTGAATATCCCGCCTCGCAGGCGGCGCTGGCGCGGCTCAAGCCCGGCGATGCGCGCGTCGCCGAGCGCTTCGAGCTGTACGCAGGCGGGCTCGAGTTGGCGAACGGCTTCTCGGAATTGTGCGACTCCCGCGAGCAGCGCGCGCGCCTGCAGGGCGAGCAGGGGCAGCGCGCCGCGCTGGGCCGCGAGGTCTTTCCGCTCGACGAAGAATTCCTCGCCGCGCTCGATCGCATCGGCGAGGCGGGCGGTGTCGCAGTCGGGTTCGATCGCCTGCTCATGCTACTCACCGGCGCCGCCACCATCTCCGACGTCCTGCTCTTCCCCGCCGCCGGCGAATATCCAAGAGCGCGCACGTGATCGTGCTCCTCTTCCTGCGCACGGTGCTCGGCTGGACCATCGTCGTCCTCGCCATGTTCGCGCACGCCCTGCTCATCGGCCTCTCCGGCGAGACCGATTTCTCCGAGAAGGTGCTGCGCAACTGGGCGCGCATCTTCCTCTGGGCGGCGGGCGCGCGCGTGATCGTGAAGTTCGACGCGCCGCTCGATCCGCAGAAGAGCTACGTCTTCGTCTCCAACCACACTTCCAACCTCGACGCGCCCGCCATCCTCGCCGTCACCGACCGGCCGCTGCGCTTCATCGCCAAGCAGGAGCTGAAGCGCATCCCCGTCTTCGGCTGGGCGGCGCGGCGGATGGGGCACGTCTTCATCGATCGCAACGACACGCAGCGCGCGACCAAGGCGATCCGCAGCCGCATCGAGCGGGGCCTCTCGGGGGTGGGGCTCTTCTTCTTCGTCGAGGGAACGCGCTCGACCACCGAAGATCTTCTGCCATTCAAGAAGGGCGCGGCGGTGGCGGCGCTGGAGACGGGCCTCGAGTGCGTGCCCATCGCGGTCGCGGGCGCGCGCGACGTGCTCAAGCCCAAGGGCCTGTCCCTCTTCCGGCCCGGGCCGGTGGCAGTGGTGTTCGGCGCTCCGATCTCCATCGACGGTCATTCGCTCGACCGCAGGGACGAGCTGGTGGCGGAGCAGCGCGCGGCGGTGGAACGCGCGCTGGCCGAGGCGCGGGCGCTCGTCGCCGCCGCGCGGGAGCGCCCGCGGTAGTCTTCGTCGAGAGAAAGGGGGCCGTCGATGCGCCCACTTGCCCTGTTTCTGCTCTTGGCGGCGTGCGTCTACCCGCGGAAGCCGGCGGGCGACGAGCGTCCGCTTTCGTCGCAACCCGAGCGAGACGGGACGGTGGCGGTGCGCACCATCGACGGCCACCGCGTCGAGATCGATCGCCGCAGGCAAGTGCTGTCCGTCGAGCTGTCCGACAAAGAGGAGTCCGACAGAAGGGACGGAAAGGAGGAGTTGCTTAGCGCTTTCCTCCCGACCTTCGGGGTGTCGGCATCGGCGCTCGCAGCCAAGGCAAAGCAGTTCGACGACGGCCTCTACGCGGCGGTGGATCTCGCCGCCCAGTCCGGCGCCGGCGCCTTCTCCGGAAAAGGCGCGCTGCTCTCCTCGCTGGCCGCCGGATTGCGAAGTGCGGAGCCGGGCGAAGCCACCGTCACCATCTTCTCTGCGGCGAAGCTGGGCGGAATCGAGCTCGATCTCCCCGGGCGGGCGCAGGGGGCGGTCGAGCAGCGGATAGGCGCATTCCGCGCCGATGAGCGGATCTCGAAGCCGCTCGCGTTCTACACTTGGTCGCCTCGGCTAGCGGCCATCTTCCAGCAAGACCGGATGTTGCAGCAGCCGACGAAGGACGCGGCCGGCGTCGAGGCAATTGCCCGGCTGATCCACGCCGATGGCCGCCTGCGCGCCGCCTACCAAGGCTACCTCGACCTGACGGCGCGGCTCACCAACCCGCGATCGAGCGTCGCCAGCCGGGACCTGGGCGAGGACTTGCGCGAGACGCTGCGGGCGCTGGACGACGGCCATTTTCTGATGCCGGCCGCCGGCATGTCGTTCTTCCCCCCCTCGCGCTCGCACGAGGCCGACCTGGTGAAGCAGCTTTACGGAACCGGGCCCATCCCCGAGGGCTTCAGCTTGATCGACGAGCTGATCCGCCGCATCCGCTCGGGCAGCCTCAATCTCGCGCCGCGCGAAGATTCCGGCTGGTACGATCACCAGACTTGGGCGCTCGAGTCGCTCGTCATCCCGGAAAGGATGCCGGAGGCCGCGCACCTCCGGCTTGGAGGCCGCTACCGCGGATACCTGCTCGATCTCTTCCGCGCCATCCTCGCGCTTACGCGCGAAACGCACGTGAAGCAGCTCGAGTCCCCCGGAGTGGGTGCGGCGCCACCCAGCCGGACGATCGTCATCGACATCGCGCCGGAGCTGAGCGCCGAGCCGCTGCCGACCTACTATCGGCGGCGCGCTCTCTCCTACGCCTTCGTGCGCACCGTGGTTGCGAAGACCTTCGGCGCGGAAGCGCTTCGCCAGATGCACCGCCTGACGGCGGCGGGCCCCGTGGCCGCAAACCTCGACGAAGAGCTTCGCTCGATGGAAACGATCTTCCTCGGCGCCTACGCGACGGTGAGCGGCGAGCTGGGCATGGCGCCCGAGCCGTCTCCGGAGCTGGGCACCGGATCGCCCGGAGGCGACAGCGCGGCGTTCGAAGAGTGGGCGTCGAGCCTCTACCAGGACCCGGACCTCGGCCAGGACATCCGCATGATGGTGCCGCTTTTCTTCGACAAGCTGCGCGGGAAAACCAAGGTGCTGGCGGTGCTCGGCTGGGCAACCCGGCAGGCGCAGATCGGGTTCGCCACGCCGCCGTCGGCTGTCGTGCTCGACCTGGGCAGCGCGAAGCAGGCCGACGTCAGATTCCACTTCCGATCGCGGACGATGCAGCTCGCCTATCCAGTCTCCGTCGAGATCTACGTGGATCGCATCCTCGACCGCGACGAGTTCCGCAAGCTCTGCGATGAGCACCGGACGCAGGCGAAGATCCTCCAGGCTCTCCAGTCGAAGAGCTGAGCTGTCCGAAATGACCGCGGTTCATTTCGTCCGCCCCTCGACCAGCATCTGGTCGAAGGCGGCGTCGGCGCGGGTGAGCACGCCCTCGCGCGCAGCGGCGTCCACGGCCGCCCCGATCAGCTCCTTGATCTTCGCCAGCTCGAGGGTCGCGAGCACGAAGGTGGTGCCGTCGCCGCGCTCGAAGTGATCGGCTGGCGCTGACGCATCGGCCAGCCGCTGGGCCAGCTCGCGGCCCTTGCGGAGCGGCAGGCCCAGGCCGCCCATGCGCTCCGTGAATTGCTCCAGCAGCTTCGCCACCTCCGCCTTGGCGCGCACCTCCGCCGTGCTCCGGCGCAGGCGCGGGTTCTTGATCGCCGACGCCGAGCCGATGCCGGCGAGAGCGCGCGCACCGTCGATCAGCGTCGCGCGGCTGCCGCTTGCGACCCAGGCGGGCGCTTCCAGCGCAATCAGGACGGCGAGGGCGATCGGCATCGGGCTCCGCGGAGTCAGGCCCGGGATCATGCGCCAGGAGATAACTGAGCGCCATCCGAGTAGATTCTCTATTGTGAGGCAGATGCCGGGTGGAGAAGCGAAATGCCGTCCTCCAGGGTCGGGTAAGCGAGCCGCGGCACGAGTTCGTGGCGGCGCGACGTGTCGGCCACGGAAGAAGACATGCCGATGCGAACGAAGTCCAGCGTGAGGGGCGCGATCCTGCGAGTGACCGTGGCGTAGAATTCGGTGGCGGCGCCCGCCGTCAGGAAGCACCAGGCCGGCAACCGAAGAGGGCGCGGATGGCCCAGCTCGCGAGCCATGCGGTCAAGAAAGTCCTGCAGCGTAATAGGCTGATCGTCGCACAGTGGGTAGATGCCCTCCGCCCCCGGTTTCTCAACGGCCGCTTGGATGCCGGCGAGCAGGTCCGGCAGCGCAATGACGTGGAGCCAAGTCGGGCGGCGCCATACCGCCATCAGGCCGCCAGCGCATGAGCTTCCGCGCGGCTTCCAACATGAGGATTCCTGGACCGTAGACGGCCCCCACCCGCAACACGACGGGCGTCATCTCGCTGCCGGCACAGGCGTCAAACAAGCAGTGCTCCGCCTGCAAGCGCGTGCGCGCGTGGACCGAAGATGGGGTTCCGTCGCGCAATCCGCGCGCGGGTCGGTCGGGCGTCGTCTCGCCCTCCACGTGCGGGAAGCTCATGAGAACGAACCGGCGCACGCCCGCAGCGCGAGCGGCAGCGGCGAGATTGCGGACATAGACGACGGGAAGAAATTTCTCGGGCCGAGGCGCGAACAGCCGTCCGGCGGAATACACGATCGCGTCGCAGCCTCGGCACGCATCGTCGAGACCCCGGGTGGAAGCCAGGTCGCCAGCGCGCACCTCGGCCCGAGCGTGCGACGTCAGATCATTGGGAGGCGGTGTCCTGTGCACGAGGAGGCGGACGTTGTGGCCCGCCCCGAGCAGGTGGCGCGCGAAACGCGACCCCAGATTACCCGCGGCCCCCGCAACGAGGATCTTCACGACGGCTGCGGGTTACCGGCAATGATTCGACGGAAGTGGACCATCGCGCCCATGTCGAATAGAGCGTGCGCGACCATCGGAACCAGCAGATTCCCGGTCGCCTGGTAGAGCAAGCCCAGGAGAAGTCCCTGTGCGAGCGACCAATAGCCGATGATGCGAATATCCCGGCCACCGATGTGCGCGATCATGAACGCCACCGCGCCGGCCAAGACCCCCCACCGGCCCTGAACGAAGCCGCGAAAGAAGACTTCCTCGCCCACCGCCGCGGTGACTCCCCCCAGCAATACCTGGAGCCAGGAGGCGTCGGCGAAGTTGCGGGCCAGCGAGGCGGTGAGCGCCTTCGCGTAGACGGAGCCTGTTGCGATCCGGTAGCCCTGTTGCACCGCGACCGTCCAGCCCGCGATGAGCAGAGCCCCCGTTGCACCGAGGCCCAGCGCCAGTGGCGTGGCGGCCACCCGCACCGGAATGGCAAATGCCCGGATTCCCCATAGCCCGGCGCCACCCAAGACAAAAATCACCAAGAGATCGAACGCCGCGTGCCGCTTTGCGTAGAAGAGCATCACCCGAACCCATTCCGACCAATCACGACGAACAACGGAATCGCAACCCGGTCGGCATCAAACGACTCTGGCCGCGCGAAGGTGCGCAGCGATGGTACCGTATCTCTCTCTACTAGAGCACGCGCAGGATCAGGCACTTCAAGTAGCGCGTCTCCGGGACGCCCAGGAGCGTCGGGTGATCCCGGCCGGCGCCGCGGCGCTCGATGACCTGCACGCTGCGCTTCGCGTCGCCGGCGGCTGCGAGCACGGTGCGCTCGAACTGCGCGTCGTCGATGTGGAAGGAGCAGCTGCAAGTGATGAGCACTCCGCCCCGCGTCAAAAGATGGAAGGCGCGGAGGTTGATCTCCTTGTAGCCACGCAGCGCCGCGTCGAGCGACGACTTCGACTTCGCGAAGGCGGGCGGGTCGAGGACGATGGTGTCGTAGCGCTCGCCTTTGTCCGATTCGTCGCGCAGCAGGTCGAAGGCGTTGGCGACCTTGAACTCGACGTTCCCGGCGCCGTTGCGCGCAGCTGCCTCGCGGCCCTGCGCGGCGGCCTGCTCGCTGATGTCCACCGCGGTGACGGTGTCGGCGCGGCGGGCAAGTTGCAGGGCAAAGGCGCCGCCGTAGGTGAAGCAGTCCAGTGCGCGGCCGCGGGCGTAGTGCCCCGCCTCGACGCGGTTCTCCGCCTGATCGAGGAAGGCGCCCGTCTTCTGTCCTTCAAGGAGATCGGCGACGAGGCGCACCTCGCCCTCGAGGAACTCGACCGGCCCGGGCGGGTCGCCGCGCAGCATTCCCTTGCGCTGCGGAAGGCCTTCGTGCGCGCGGACGCGGAGGTCGTTGCGCTCGACGATGGCGCGCGGCTGCACCAGCGTCATCAAGATATCGGCGAGCAGCTCACGGCGCGCGTCGGTGGCTTCGATGAGCGTCTGGATGCTGAGGCAGTCGGCGTAGCGGTCGACGATGAGGCCGGGAATGAGATCGGCCTCGCCGTGCACCAGCCGGCCGGCGCGGCGGCGCTCGGCATCCGGCGCGGTGGCGTCCCGCAGCGCCTTGGCCTGCGACAAGCGCCGGGCGAAGAAGTCGTCGTCGACCGGCTCGTCCTCGCGGGTGAGCAGGCGCACCGCGATCTGGCTCTGCGCGCCGTAGAAGGCTTTGCCGACGAACCAGCCGCGCTCGTCGGCGAGGCGGACCACTTCGCCCCCCGAGAGCGCTGCCGGAGCCGCTACGTCGGAGCGGTAGATCCAGACGTGGCCCTGATCGAGGCGCTCGACCGCGCGCCGCGAGACCACCACGGTGGGTTCCCCCGAAGTCGCGCCGCTCTCGCCGACGCTGCCCAAAACCGGCGGGGGCCGCCGCGGCTGCGATTTGGTCATTTGACCAAATCGGCCCGGGGAGCCGGGCGGACGCGCAGGCGCAACGTCGCGCACCGCGCGGGAGCCGTGCTTCAGCCGCTCGAGGCGGCGCGCCTCCTTGGCCGACTTCGGCTGGACGGCGCCGGGCCCTTTCGTCGGGGAGGTCATGGCGGCGGACTGTATATGCGGCGCGCGGCCGGCGCGACGTGGATTTCGGTTCCCCAGGCCGGCGTTGCCCTCGTTGGCGGCGCCTTCGAGGACCTGGCTAGTCCCCTCTTGGTCAAATGACCAAATCGGCGGTGCTACTGTGCGGGACATGGCCGAAGCCTCGCTGCTGGAAGAAGCAGGGCGCATCGCGCGAACCTTTGCCCGCGAACGGCTCCTGTCGCGCGCGCGGGAACTGGAACGCCATGGCGGAGCGCCGGGCGGCGAGGTTCCGCTGCTCTCCTTGATGCGGGAGCTGGCCGAGGCGCTGGGCCTGCCGGAGCTGGCGCGGGAGGCGGCGCGGGACCAGGGCAGAAGCGAGGCGCTGCTCGCGAATCCGGAGCTGACCGGAACCATCCTCTACCAGCTGAGCCGTGCGCTGCCGGGATTCGCGTTGTCCTTCGGCGCCAGCCTCGGACTCTGCGGCCAGTCGCTGCTGCGGCGCGGGACGCCGGCGCAGAGGGAGCGGTGGGCGGCGCCGGTGCTCGGCTTTGCGAAGATCGGCTGCTGGGCGCTGACCGAGCCGGAAGCGGGGAGCGACGCGTTCTCGCTGCGCGCCTCGGCGGTGCGGCGGCCGGACGGCGGGTTCACGCTCTCCGGCGAGAAGGCGTTCATCACCAACGCGCCCGTCGCCGACGTGCTGCTCGTCTACGCGCGCATCCGCGGCGCGCCGCAGGACGGCGAGATCCGCCCCTTCGTGCTCGAGCGCGGCGACGCCGGGCTCTCCACCGGTCCGCCGCTGGAAAAGATGGGCATGCGCGCCTCGCCCACGGGCTCCATCCACCTCGACGAGGTGCGCATCCCGGCGGACCGCCTGCTGGGCGATCCCGACGACAGCGGCAAGCGCGCCGCGGTCGAGACGCTCCAAGGGGAGCGCGCCGGGCTTGCCGGGATGGCGCTCGGCATCATCGAGGAGAGCCTGCAACTCGCCACCACCTACGCCAAGGAGCGCAGGCAGTTCGGGCAGCCGATCGCGCAGTTCCAGGCGGTGCAGCTGCGGCTGGCGCGGATGTTCGCGGCGCAGGAGACGGTGCGCGCGCTGCTCGACCGCGTGCGCCGGCTGGTGGAGTCGGGCAACGCGACGCTGGCGCACTTCTGCGCCGCCAAGTACACGGCGTCGACGCTCGCCACCGAGTGCGCGCTCGAAGCGGTGCAGGTCCTCGGCGGCAACGGTTACACCGCCGACTACCGCGTCGAGGGATTCGCCCGGGACGCCAAGCTGCTGGAGATCGGAGGAGGGACCAGCGATATCCAGCTGCTCGCGGTCGCTCGGGAGCTGCTGAAGTAGGGTTTCTCGCGGGCGCCGCTGCGGCCTTCACTCAATGGAAACGCATTGCCGCAAGGCGCCGGAGAGATCAGCGTGCGATTGCGTTCTGGATCGGCCGGCGCTGCAGCACGGCGAGGGAGACGCCCGTGAGGATGGCCGCGCCGCCGAGAACGAGGCGGAGAGCCGGCTTCTCGCCGAGCAGCGCCGCTCCTCCTGCCGCCGCGAGCACCGGCACCGAGAGCTGCAGCACTGCGGCGGTGGTGGCTCGCAAATGCGGGAGCGCTGAGTTCCACAGGCTGTAGCCAAGGCCCGACGCCAGCGCGCCTGAAGCAACGGCGAGCGCGGCGCCCGCCGGACGGATGCTGGCCGCCTCGGGTGCGGCGAGGAGCGCGATCAGCCACAGTGCGGCCGCGAACGGGGCGCTGCGGATGAAGCCCGCCGATGGCGAGCAGCAGGCCCGCCCAGGTTCGCGCGGGCGGCCGCTCCCCCTGGATCACCGCGGCGGCGATCATCGTTGCCTGCACGGTGCCGAAGAGGAGGAAGGCGCCGACGCCTGCGGGCAGGCGCAGATAGGCCCACGAGAAGGGCGCCGCATAGAGGAAGAGCGCGGCCGCGGACCGCCAGCCGGCCTCTGCACCGGCGCGCGGGCGGTTGCGGGAGAGGAACCAGAGCATCGCCGCGCCGGAGAGCAGCCGCAGCGACGCGAACGACGCGGCGCCGGAGAGCGCTCCTCCCAGCGCCCGGCGGGTGAGCAGCGAGTTGGCGGCGAATCCGCACAGCGTCAGCGCGCAGATCGCGATCAACCGGTTGCGGGGCATCGCTGCCCATATCCCATCTTCTTGGTCAAATGACCAAGAGCTGCTTGACGCACTCTGAAGCGCGGCGCAAAGTTCTTGGTCAAATGACCAAGAGCGCAACCCGGCGAACCTTCGACGAAGAGGTGGTGCTCGACGCCGCCGCCCACGTCTTTCGCAGGCGCGGCTTCGGCGGCGCCACCGTCCGCGAGGTGGCGCAGGCCGCGGGCATGCTCCCCGGCAGCCTCCACTATCGCTACCCCAGCAAGGAGGCGCTGCTGCTCGACCTGATGGAGCGAGCGCTGAACCGCGTGCTCGCTCTGGGGCGCTCCGCCGTCGAGCCGGCGCGCGATCCCGCCGATCGGCTGCGGCTCGCCCTGCGCGCGCACCTCGACGCGCTGCTCTCCGGCGACGACGACTTCTACGTCCTGCTCTACGACTGGCGCTCGCTGGCGGGCCCTGCCATGCAGGGCATGCTGCGCCTGCGCGCCCGGTACGAGGCTTTCTGGGACGACCTGCTCCACGACGCCGTCCGGGCCGGCTGGGCGCGCCCCGGCATCGACGTCGAGCTGCTGCGGCAGTTCGGCATCGGCGCCATGAATTGGGTGGCGCAGTGGAGACAGGAGACCGATCCGCGCACGCCCGCCGAGATCGCCGACGCCTTCTGGTCCTACCTGGCCTTCGGGCTGCTCGCCGAGGACAAGCGGCGCGGCTTCGGCGGGAAGCCAGTTGGTCAAATGACCAAGAAGCGAAAGGGCGGGCGCAAATTACCCTCGCGCCGCTCAGGATAAGCCGTGCTCGTGCTCGTGCTCGTGTTCGCTCGGAGACACCGAGCACGAGCACCAGCACGAGCACGAGCACGAGACTAAGGCGGCCGCGGCCGGTCCAGCCGCCAGCGCCAGATCGGGTCCGGGTGCTCGGCCGGATCGATGAGCTCGCCGATCTTGCGGAAGCCAAGCTTCTCCAGCACGCGCGTCGAGGCGTTGGGCTCGGCGAGCGTGTGCGCCCGCACCCAGCGCACGCGCGGATCCGCGAACGCCATCCGAACCAGCTCTCCCGCCCCCTCCGTGGCAAGGCCTCGCCCGCGAAGCGACGGCGCGATGCTGTAGCCGATCTCCACCACTCCTCCGTCGTCCGGAGGGCCCTTGTATCCACCCATGCCGCAGATCACGCGCGGCTCTTCGAGGAGGAAGAGCGCCGTCCCCCAGCCGAGGGTCTCCGGCCGCCGCAAGAGCTCCTCGCGCGCGGAGCGGAACGAGGCGCGGAACTCGTCCTCGATCAAGCCCTCCGGAACCGCGGCTCCGAAGCGAGCCGCCAGCGCCGGCGGATCGTCGACCGCCGCCGCGAGATGATCCGCATCGCAGGTGATGACCTGGACCCGCATCCTCAAGCGCGGTCGAGAGCCTGGAACAGATCGTCCACCAGGTCCTGCGCGTTCTCGATGCCGACGGAGAGACGGATGAAACCGTCGTCGATGCCCAGCTTCCGCCGCGTCTCGGCCGGCACCGAGGCGTGGGTCATGATCGCCGGGTGCTCGATGAGCGACTCTACGCCGCCCAGCGACTCCGCGCAGATGAAGATGCGCAGCGACTTGAGGAAGGTCCGCGCCTCCGGCAGCCCGCCGCGCAGCACGCACGTCAGCATGCCGCCAAAGCCCTTCATCTGCCGCGCCGCGAGCGCGTGCTGCGGGTGGTCCGCAAGCCCGGGCCAGGTCACGCGCGAAATCTTCGGATGCTTGCGCAGCGCTTCCGCCACCACCCGCGCGTTCAGCTCGTGCCGCTCCATCCGCACGTGCAGCGTCTTGAGGCCGCGCAGGACGAGGAAGCTGTCCATCGGCCCCAGCTGCGCGCCGACCGCGTTCTGCAAGAAAGCGAGCTTCTCGTGCAGATCGTCGCGCCTCACCACCAGCGCGCCGGCGACCACGTCGGAGTGACCGTTCAGGTACTTGGTCATCGAATGCGCGACGACGTCGATCCCCAGCTCCAGCGGGCGCTGGAAGAAGGGCGTCGCAAAGGTGTTGTCGCAGACCGAGATGATCTGATGGTGCCTGCACAGTTCGGCCAGCGCGCCAAGGTCGCAGATCTTCAGCATCGGGTTGGTGGGCGTCTCCACCCAGAGGAGCTTCGTCACCCCGGGCCGGATGGCCGCCTCCACCGCGCGCGGATCAGACACGTCCACGTAGGTTTGCTCGATCCCCAGCCGCTTGAAGACCTTGTCCGCGAGGCGGAAGGTGCCGCCATAGAGGTCGTCGCTGAGGACCAGGTGATCGCCGGCCGACAACAAGTGCAGCACGGCGTCGGTGGCCGCGAGCCCGCTGGCGAAGGCGAGCGCGTGTTTGCCGCCCTCGAGCGCGGCGAGGCACCCCTGCAGCGCATCGCGCGTCGGATTGCGCGTGCGCGAATACTCGAAGCCCTTGTGCTCGCCGGGGCCCGACTGCGCGTACGTCGAGGTGAAGTACACCGGCGTCATCACTGCGCCGGTGGTGGGGTCGGGCTGCTGCCCGGCGTGGATGGCCAGCGTTTCGAAGTGGTCGCTGTCGCGAGTGCTCATGGCTGCGCACGCATAGCACCAATCGAGGCCCGGCGTGCCTTCACCATCTCCGACGCCA
>WNFI01334840.1_pt1 | contig 15483 bp, 11 predicted proteins | sample 5400471 | NCBI WGS metagenome assembly WNFI01 (sample SAMN13153348, study PRJNA577476) | soil metagenome | isolation source: 100 cm saprolite on Douglas fir-dominated hillslope | place: USA:California | collected 2013-09-17 | reverse complement strand
CCGCCGATGCCGTGGGGCGCGCGCTCGCCGCGGTTTCCCGGCGCAGGCAGGTGCTGTGCATCACGCACCTACCCCAGATCGCCGCCTTCGCTGCGCGGCACCAGGTGGCCGAGAAGGAGGTCGCGCGCGGCCGCACCCAGAGCCGCGTCGCCCTGGTGGAGGGCGAGGCCCGCCTGCGCGAGCTGGCGCGGCTCCTCAGCGGCCACGAGACGGAAGCCGCGCTCGTCCACGCCCGTGAGCTGCTCGACAAGGCCCAACGCACCCAGGACGGCATCGCCCGCGCCGACGAAGCCAAACCGAAGCGGGCGCGCAAGACAGGCTGAGGACGGATAAGCTTGCGCCATGGTCCAGGCGATGGCCCCGGCGCGGGCCCGTTACCTCTGCGCAGCCCGCACCGACGTCGGCATGAGGCGGGAGCACAACGAGGACAGCTTCCTCATCAACGAGGACCTGGGGCTCTACGTCGTCTGCGACGGGATGGGTGGCCACGCGGGGGGCGAGACGGCCAGCCGATTGGCGGTCCAGACGATCGAACGCGAGCTGCTCTCGGCCCGCCTGGGCGCGGACGACCCGTTCGTCGCCATCCGGTCCCTGGAGGAGTCGCCGTTGGCGCCCGCGCTACGCGAGGCGATCGAGGGGGCCTGCGCAGCCGTCTACCGCACCGCTCGGGCCAACCCGGAGCTGCAGGGCATGGGCACCACATGCATCGCGCTCCTGGTTCGCGGCGAGCAGGCGCTGGTGGGGCACGTGGGGGACAGCCGCGCCTACCTCCTGCGCGACGGCGCCATCACCCAGCTCACCGAGGACCACTCGCTGGTCAATGAGCAGGTCCGGGCCGGGCTGCTGACGCTGGAAGAAGCCAAAGTCAGCCGGCTGAAGAACGTGATCACGCGGTCGGTGGGGTTCGAGGACGACGTGCTGGTCGACTTGATCGGCGTCGAGACGCGCGCGGCCGACCGACTCCTCCTCTGTTCCGACGGACTCTCGAACCTGGTCGAGAACGAGGAGATCGGCCGCATATTGCACGCGCAACCGCTCACGGAAGTGCCGGAAAGGCTCGTCCAACTCGCCAACGAGCGCGGGGGCGACGACAACGTCACCGTGATCGCGGTCGCGCGCACGGTCTGAAAGGCCGGGAAAGGTTGACTCCCGGTCAACTCGTCCGATACTCAAGCTCGGCTTGCGGCCGAGCCCCTGAGCGCCCAAGTTCGGTGCTCGGGTGGCGGGCGAGCGGTGCGTCCGCAGCTCGCGGGAAGGGCCAGCGGCCCCTGCGGGTTGAAATGGGTTGGACGGTTCGTTGGGTGGTGGGTAGGAACGGGCGGCGATCCACGCGGCCCCTGGGAGACGGAGGACCCTTGGACAAATCGTACACGATCCTGGTCGTGCCGGATCGCGACGCCAAGGTGAAGAAGATTCGCGTCGAACACCGGACGCTGGTGCGCGTGGCGGTGGCGGCGACCGCGGTGCTGCTCGCGGTGGTGGGCATGGCCGCGCACTACTTCACGGTGGTGGGCAAGGTGGCCGAGAACGCCCTGCTGCGCGACGAAAACCTCGTCTTGCAGAACCGCTGGAAGGAAGCGGAGCAGAAATTCGGGCACATCAACGACGAGCTGGACCGCGTGCGGCGGCTCAACGCCAACCTGCGCCACATCACCCAGCTCAACGACCCCGACCGCGCGCTCGCCATCGGCCCGGTGGGGTCCTCGCGAGGCCAGGGCGGCGGCAACGGCGGCGAGCTGGTGGGCGCCTCGATGGGGCCGGCGGGCATCGCCACCGAGCCGTCGCAGATGGGCATGGTCGGACTGACCGCCAGCGAGCAGCGGGGCAAGCGCGGGACCGCATCGCCCACCGCCGAGGCCCGCGTCAGCGAGGCGCCGCAGAGCGAGGGCGACCTGCTGCACCAGCTCGACGACTTGGACAAGAAGGTCAAGGCACAGGAGCAGGAGGCGCGCGCGCTGAAGAGCTATTTCGAGGACCAGCAGGCCCTGCTCGCCTCGGCCCCCTCGATCTGGCCCGTGCGCGGCTGGGTGACGAGCGACTTCTCGGTCCGCCTGGACCCGTACACCGGCGAGCGGGTGATGCACGAGGGCCTCGACGTCGCGGCCGCCATCGGCGCGCCGGTCCGCGCCCCCGCAGACGGCACGGTGGTGTTCAACGGCGTCGAGGGCGGCTACGGCCATGTGCTGGTGCTCGACCACGGCTACGGCCTGAAAACGCGCTACGGCCACCTCTCGCGCATCGACGTCAAGGTGGGCGAGAAGGTGAAGCGCGGCCAGTTCGTCGCGGCGGTGGGCAACACGGGCCGCTCCACCGGACCGCACCTACACTACGAGGTGCGCGTGAACGGCGTCGCGGACAACCCGCGCAAGTTCATCCTCGAGGAGTAGCCGGTCACTCCTTGGGCGGCAGCGGTTTCTGCAGGAGCTCGCGGTGGTCCTCGAGTTGGCGGATCACCCGCGCAAGCTCGCCGCGGATCGAAGCAGGCGGCGCATCGCCGTCCAGGCGGATCGCGCGCAGCGTCCCCAGCACCGCGTCCGCCGAGAGGCGCGTGGTGAAGTCCAGGCCCTTCGAATTCGCGAGCTGGTGCGAGAGCATGCGGCAGCGCTCCCGGAGATCTTGGGTGGCCTTGCCGACCCGCCGCTCGATCAGCTCGTTGAACAGCTCCAGCTCGTTGCGCGCCGCCTCGGGAAAGGGTCCGTGCCCCAGCTCCGACTCGAACTGCCGCAGCCGTGCGAGCAGCACGTCGCGCTCGAAGCGAAGGCGGTCGTTGGCGAGCACCAGGCGCACTTTTTCTACCACCAGCTCGAGATCTGGCAGCGGCTTCTCCAGATAATCGCTTGCGCCCAGCCGAAGCGCCTCGATGGCCGACTCCACCGAGGCGAACCCGGTCACCACGATGCAGCCGCACCACGGCTGCAGCTCGCGCGCCCTTCGCAACAGCTCGATCCCGTTGACGTCGGGCAGGTTCTTGTCGGTGAGCAGGCAGCCCACGCCCGTCTCGCGCAAAATGCGAAGGGCGTCCGCGCCGCTGCCCACGGCTTCGGCGTCGAGCCCGCCCTCGGTAAGCGCCTGGCCGAGGATCTGGGCGATCACCGGCTCGTCGTCGACGACCAGCACCTTTTCGGGAAAGGCCGCGATCTCGAGTGGGGTCACGCTCTCGTCTCCCATGGGCCGTGGGCCCGCGGCGTCGCGGCCGCTCGCTGGATCCGGTCCTGTAGAGTACCCCGACCGCCGGGGTGCGCGCGACGGGGCCTGCGCGCCAGCTGAACAGAGGCGCCGACCAGCACCCGCGCCGGCGGTTTCCGGGGCGCTCCGCGCCCGCCGGCTGCCGGCTGCCGGTCAGGGATTGATTCGGAACAGGCTGAGCGGGGCGTTTCCCGTCCCCGCCGTCAGGTAGATGGCGGTGCCGCCGGCAAAGGAGATCGCGCGGCCGTCGAAGATGCGGGTGACGCCCTGGCCCAGGCCGTTGCCGCCAATTCCCGCGCACGGGCCGCTGCCTCCCGCGATGCAGCCGTTCTGGCCGGTGAAATCCGCCTGGGTCGCGGCGGCGGGGTTCGCGGTCCGGTAGATCTGGACGCCAGCCGGACTCGAGCTCGCGTTGTTGAAGCCGACGTAGAGGTAGCCGCCGGCCGCGGCGAGCAGGGTGATGGCTGTGTTGTTCGCGTCCTGCATCTGCGTGAGGTCAACGTCCCGCGGCGCGACGTTGGGGGCCACCAGCGACCAGTCTCCCAGGCTGCACTGCTGGTTCGGGCCGGTGGGGGCGCACGACCAGAGCTGCGGTCCCAGCACAAAGGTGGGGTTGTTGCAGCCCGGATTCCCTTTGTACGTGTTGCGCGCGAGGAAGAGCCGGCCGCCGAAGGGCACGATGTAGGGCACCGCCTTGTCCGCGGGCTCGAGGTCCCTCACCTTGAGGCTGGGGAGAGAGCACTCCGCGGCGTAGCTCGCGGCTGCGGCCCGGCTCGCGCCGAGGGCGTTGGGCGAGATGGCGACCCAGTCTGCGCAGACGCCTGGCGCAGTGCAGGGTCCGGGTGCCCCGTTGGTCGAGCGCAGCCAGCCCCCATTGTTGGCTAGGTAGAGCGCCTGCCCGCTCCCGGCCCCGAACGAGGCGAGCGAGTCGATCATCAGGGGCGGCGCTGGGCTTCCGGTCAGGTTGGAAGTGGCCCCTGCATTCGCGCCGACATAGGGCATGTAGTGGGCGCGCAGATCGACCAGATCGATGCCGCTTCCTGAGTTCGCGTTGATCCCCGGCGGCGCCGAAGGGACGTTGAGGAGCTGGTGCAGGACCGGTCCGGTGACCGGAGCGGCACCCGAGTTGCCCCAGTCCAAGTAGCCGATCCAGAGCGTGTTGCTGAAGGCGTATGCCGCGGTGGCCACGAGGGTGGTGTCGGGCACCGCGTTGCCGAGGCTGTCGTACGCGAAGTCGAGTTTGCCCACAGGGGAAATGATCGAGGGAGTGGTGAGGTAGAGGAAGCGGGCGCCGAGGGTGTCGCGGGCGCCGGTGAGCCCCATCCACTCGGTGTTGTTGACCACCGCGGAGAAGAAGAGGCCGCGGCCATTCTCGTTGTCGGGCCCGCAGGCCGCGGTCCCCTGCTGGCAGCCGGAGTAGCCCACCGTCGTCGCTTGCGGGGAGGTCGCCCAGGCGGGGTTGCGCGCCCCGTAGGGCGCACTCGCGTTGTCGACCCTCAGCTGGAAGCCGATCTGTGCAGGGCTGGTGCCGTCCGGAGCGATGGAGATCGCGCCGCCGCCATCGCCCGCGGGGCCCAGCCAGAGCTGGTTCCTGTAGCCGAAGACGTACGCGAAGGTGGTAGGCCGGCTCCCCTGGAACGGCGGCACAGTTACCGGCTGAACTGGCGCCACGATCGTCGCGCTCGCGCTGGCCGCAGAGGACGCGACAGCCGCGTTGCTGATCGCGTCCGCGCCGCTCGCGGCGGCGCTGAACGTCACCGGCCCGGTGCTCTGCGTTGCCTGCAGGGTCCAAACGTACGTCTGCGACGCGCCGGCGGCGATGGTGGTCGGCCCCGGCACGGGGCCGCTCGAGATTTGGACCGAGCTGGTGGGAGTGATGCCGAGCGTGCCAGGCTTCACCGCCGTTGCCGCCGTTTGCCCCGAGTTGGTGACCGTGAGGCTCAAGGTGATCAAATCGCCCGCCGCGAAGACCGCGGTCGGGGTGCCAGCGACGTCGGCGAGTGCCATCATGGCTGAGAGCGAGGCGGGGGTCTGAACCGTGAGCACGGGGCTGGTCGTGGTGAGGAGCGGCGCGGGCTTGCCGGTGACCTGATCGGTGCCGCTGCCCGAAGTGGTGAAGGTCGCCGAGCCGGCTCGGGTGACGCCGTACGTCCAGCTGAAGCTGGCGCTGCCTCCTGCGGCGATGCCGGTCGATGTCGCGTTGGGGTTGGTGAGCGTGAACGCGGCGCTCCCCGCGATGGTCGGCGTCAGCGGCAAGAATGCCTGCACCGGGCTGGCGCCGGAGTTCGTTACCGTCAAGGTCACGACCAGCGTCTGCCCCGGCTGCGTCGGCGATTGCGAGAAGGTGAACGCGCCGGAGAGCTGGGTCGTGGTCCAGGCGGCAGGCAGCCGGCCGCTCATCCCGCTGGGAGCGATGACGGTGAGCGCGTGCGGGCCCATCGGGAGGCCTGCGGGAACGGTGACGTCGAGCTGGTGCGGCGAGATCCAGGTCACCTGGGCGAGCCCTTTGTCGTCGAGGAAGGCGGTGAACCCAAGGTCGACGCTCACTCCGCCCTTGGCAGCGAGCTCGGTGGCCGTGAGGAAGAAATCGCCCGCCACGCTGGCGCGGAAGGCCATGGTCGGCGGCCCCCCGGCGGGGGACATCTGCCGCGGTGCCGGCGCGAACTCCGGGCTCACGCGCCCGTTGCAGGCGAAGAGCAGCGACAACAGCGCGGCGGCGGCCGCGCCACCGGGGCTAGAGCGCTTCAAAGCGGCTCCCGACGAGTAGGGCGAACCCGCGCAAAGGCTCGCGCAGGTTGGAAAGACCCGGGTCGGCGGTGAAGGTAAAGCGGGCCTCGACCAGCGGGGTGAAGCGGTCGAAGCGGTGCTCCACGCCCGCGCCCACGATCAGGCCCGGGATCGCGGCGCTCTGCGACAGGCTGGGTTGCCCGGCGAATTGCTGGCGGGTGTGCAGCAGCGCCAGCGAGGGCGAGAGCGAGAGGAATGCCCGCGTGCGGTCCGCGATCTCCGGCCTTACCTGAAGGCCGGCGGAGAGCAGCACGAAGTCGTCGCGCGATGAGACCTGGGGGGCGCCCGGCGGCGCGTCGGTGTGCGAGGCGAAGAACCAGCCCGCCTCGAGCAACGCGGCGAGCGGCTGGCCCCAGGCCTCGAAGCGCAGGGCGCCCTCGAGCGCCGCGAGCGGCGAGGAGACGCGGGCGAAGTTGCTCAGCACGCCGAGCTTCGGCGTCACCGTCAACAAGCGAGGGGCGGGCGAGAGCGGGATGCGCACGCTGTTCTCCGCCGCGCCCGACCGCACCCGGACCAGCGCGCTGCCGCGCTCGTGCAGGCGGGATGGCGTGAAGGTGGCGAGATACGAGCCGTCTGCCTGCGCGGTGGCCGCGCCCAACACGCCTCCCTCGGCGTGGGTTTCGAGCGAAGCGCCTGGCACCGGGTTGCCGAAACGGTCGGCGAGGACCACCCGCAGCCCGAAGCCCGTCTCGCCGTCCGCGCGCGCCGAGGGCGCCGAAAGCTCGATGCGCGCCTGCGCGGGCGCCGCCGGCAGCAGCGGCAGGGAGAGCGCGGCCATCGCCGGGCCGCGCGCGCAGCGGGCCGCGAGGGTGAGCTGCCGCGCGCCGGCGAAGGCAGCCGGCACCGCGATCGACGCCTGCGAAACGCCGTGCCCGCGAGCCGTCACCTCAGCGGTGCCCAGCGAGGGCGACAGGAGCAGCGCGTCGTCGGCGGGGTTGCCGGCGGCATCGCGCAGCGTCGCGCGCAGCATCACGCGAAGAGCGCCCTCGCCGTCCTGGCCGGCGACGAGCCGCTCGCGGTCCGCCTCCAGCACGAGTGAGGCGGCCGGTCCGGGAGCGCGCAGGAGACTTGCCTTGGCCGCGAACGCGGGCGCCTCCGCGAGCGAGGCGGAGATCGATTCCTCGCGGGCCGGACCCGGCGGCAGCCGCCAGGTGGTGCCGTACACGCCCTGGCCCAGGTCCGCGGGCGGATCGAGTCTGCCCGCGGTCGGGTGCAGCTGGAGCGCTGCCCCGGCCCTCGGCGCGCCGCGGGCATCCACCACGAAGACGCGGACAGCCACCTCCTCGTCGCGGTCGGCCGACGCGCGAGCGGAGGCGAGCGCGAGGTGCAGCGTGCGCGTCGGAGGAACGTGCAGGTCGATCGGCTCGGTGCCGCGAAAGGCTTGGAGAACGCCGGGCGGCACCACCACGGGCACCTGAGCGATGCCGCGCGCGTCGGCCTGCACGGGGCCGAAGTGCTCCTCGCCGATGCGCACGGTGATGCGGCCGCGTTTGCGGGTGTGCACTTCGGCGTCGCCGAGCCCGTACAGCGGAAGCGCGAGGAAGCCGATCTCGCCGGCGAGCGTCGCCGAGATCAATGCGACCTGGGGGATCGCCTCGTCTGGCGGGACGTAGTCGGCGAGGAAGCGCAGCGGGCCCTCCGCGCGCAGGTGGTCGATGGTCCCGACGCTTGCGCTCAGCCGTGGCAGCTCGGGAGCCGTGGCGAGCGCGGGCGCCGTCACCTCGATGGTGAGGCGCGCCGTGGCCGCGCCGCCCGGCCGGACCACGGCGGGATCGGCCGAGAGCGTCAAGCTGGCCGCGAGCGCGGCGGCGGCGAGCAGCGGCGTCATGGCGGTCTCTTGTTGCGCCAGCGGATGGCGAAGTCGTGGATGGCCGGCTCGGAGGGAGCGCCCTCGCAGGGCACGGTCCGCAGCTCCTCGCGCCCCAGCACGTCGCGCATGGCCACCAACACCGTGCGCTTGTTCTTCGGCTCGCGCGGCACGGGGACGCTGAAGCGACCCTTTGCATCGACCTCGGCGGGCGCCCCGTCGATGAGCACCTGCGCGCCTGACTGCGCGGTGCCCTCGACGCGGGCGCACAGATCCCGCGGACCCGGCGCGAGCGCCGTGCCGCTCACCTTGAGCAGCAGCTTGACCGGGATCTGCTCGGGCGCCCCGGGAGCCTCGCCTCGCTGCACCACTGCCTGGCTGCCCGCGGCCACCCTCACCACCTTGTCGGCCGCTCGCAGGTCTACGCTCCCGGTCTCGGTGGCCACGGCCACGGTGGTCCCGGTGCTGAGCACGCTGAAGCGGGCGCTGGTGGTCTCGGCCACGCCCCCGCTGGCCTCGTTCTCGATGCGCAGCACGCGCCGCCCGTCGGGTTGGTAGTCCACCGCGATGCGGCCGCGCTCGAGCCTCAGGCGGTGCACGGCGCGAGTCAGCTCGCGGATGCTCAGCTGGCTGGCCTCGGCGACGGAGAGATGGCTCCTCTCACCGATGCGCAGACCGGCGCTGCCGCCCTTGGCAGTGCGGATGGCGTCGTCGGCGCGGAGCCGGTCGCCGGCGGACAGAGGCGACCAGTCGCCGCCGGCCGTTGCGCGCTGCACGCTGCCCACCGCGGAGAACACCACCGCCTCCTCGGGGGCCGCGGCGGCGGCGTCGCCCAGCGGGACCTTCGCCGGAACCGATGCGGAGGAGGGCGGCTCGTAGACGGAGCGCCGGAACACCAGCGTCGCGCTGGCCAGGACCAGCGCGGCCAGCAACGCTGCGGTCAACCAGGTGCGGCCCGGCCGCCCCTTCGTGGCAGCAGGGCTTTTCATGGAGCCTGCGGGACCTCGAGGCAGAACTCGGTCCGCGCCCACGGCGCGCGAGAGGGGTCGGCATCGCCGACCAGCCACACCGTGCCGCCGCAGCGCCGCATCGCCTCTTGCGCGACGCGCAGCCCGAGGCCGCTGCCTTCTCCCGGGGCCTTGGTGGTGAAGCGCTCGCGGAAGAGCCGCGCCCGCCCTTCGGCCGGGATTCCGGCACCGTCATCGCTGACGCGCACCTGGCGTGGGCCGGAAGGGGGCGCGAGCACGCGCACCTCGACCCGTCCGCCGCCGGCAGCGTCGACGGCGTCGGCAGCGTTGCCGATCACGTTGGTGAGAGCGTGGAGCAGCGCGCCCGGGCGGCCCGTGCAGAGGAGGGAAGGCTCGGCGCCGACGCAGGTGAAGCGATCGCCCAGGCGGCGCAGGCGAAAGCGCAGGAGCCCGATCGCGCGCTCCACCACCGGCTGCAGCGCGAACCGCTCGCTGCCGGCGGCGGACGCGCCGAACAGCTCCTGGAATCCGCGCATCAGCTCCTCCAGCCGCTCGGTCTGGGTGGCGATGAGCCGGAAGCCCTCCAGCGGCGAGACCTGCGCGCCTGCCTCGCGCGCGAGCAACTCGATGCCCGCGCGGATGCCAAGGAGCGGCTGCCGCATCTCGTGGATCATGCCGGGCGCGAGCCGGAGCGCCTCCTTCTCCTCGCGCGCCTGCTCCTCGCCGTCGCCGTCGTCGTCGGGTGGATCCATCGCCGCCTCAGATCAGGTGGGCCGCCGCCGCCGCTGCCGGCAGGACGACCGTGAAAACCGCGCCACCGCCCTCGGGACTTTCCACCGCCAGCTCCCCATGGTGCGCTTTGACGATGGTGTGCGCGATGGAGAGCCCGAGGCCTATGCCCTGGCCGGGCTGCTTGGTGCTGAAGAAGGGGTCGAAGATCCGCTCCTGGATGTCCGCCGGGACGCCCCTGCCGGTGTCGCTCACGGTCAACTTGACCGCGTCGCCCGCCACGTCCGCGAGGGCGATGCGCAGCTCGCCTCCGTGCGGCATCGCCTGGATCGCGTTCTGCACCAACTGCGCCACCGCCTCTTTCATCTGCAGCGGGTCGCCCTGCACGTCCGGCAGACCGTCCGGCAGGCAGGTCTCGACGTGGATCCTGCGCTCCTGGCAGGCGGGCCCGTGCAACTCGAGGGCGGCGAGCACCGACGCCGAGAGTGGGAAGGCGCGTCCGGCAAAGGTCCGCTCCTGCTCGGCGAACCGGCGCAGGCTGCCGGCGATGTGGGAGATGCGCCTGGCCTGCTCTGCCATCGAGCGCACCAGTTCCTGGTGGCGCGGGTCGTCGCCGAGCTGGCGTTGCAGCAGCGCCGCGCTGCCGGTCAGTCCCATCACCGGGTTGTTCAGCTCGTGCGCGATGCCCGCGCCCAGGGATCCCAGCGCGGCCAGCCGGCGGGAGCGCAGGATTTGGTCCTGCGCCTGCTTCAGCTCGGCTGTGCGCTCGTCCACGCGCCGCTGCAACTCCGCGTTCCAGGCGCGGATCTCCTGGTCGCGGCGCCGCAGCTCCGCGGACATGTGGTTGAAGGCCTCGGCGAACTGGCCGATCTCGTCGCGCGCCGAAACCTCGACGCGCTGATCGTGGCGGCCCTCGGTGATCGCCCGCGCGGCCGCAGAGAGGCGCGCGATCGGTTCGGTGAGCCCGCGCGACAGAGCGTAGCCGAGCAGGCCGGTCAGGGTCAGCGCCACCAGCGCCCAGAAGAGCGCGTACCTGCCGACCAGGTCGGCGGCATGGAAAGCGACGGCCGCGGGCTGGGCCACCACCACCGCCCAGCCCAGGTCGCCGACCGGCGCCGCCGCCGCGAGCCACTCCTCTGAGCCGAGCCGCAGCGTCCGCACCAGGGGCCTATTGCCGGAAGCGCTCTCGGCGACGAAGGCCGCCAGCTCGGGCCCCGGGCGGGGCAGCGCGCCGCCCTCGGCGACCACGGGTGGCCCCAGCGCGGTACCCGCCGCCAGCGCGGGGGTGAGCGGCACCCGGCGCGCGAAAGCGTCGAGGTCAGCGGGGCCGATCGGATCGCGCTCCGGCGTCGCCGACTGCGACGCGAAGAGGGGCGGAACCAGCGCCCTGCCGCTGTCGTCGAGCACCGCGAGCACCTCGGCAGCGGCGAGCTGCCGGAAGGGGATGCGCAGCACCGCTGAGAGCTCCTGCGCGCTGAGCTGCGCGTAGGGCAGGTAGCCGACCGCCAGCCGGAGCTGTTCCACGCTCTGGGCGATCCACTTTTCGCAGCCGGAGGCCGCGGCGCGCGCGGTGGCGGCCTGCGCGTTGCCGACCGCGCGGGTCAGCTCGGCGCGGTTGACGCCGACCGTCTGCCAGCCGAGCAGCACCAGCGGCGCACAGCCGACCAGGGCAAGCGCGAGAAAGATCTTCCCTCGAAACGTCACCGGCGGTCCCCTCGGAGAGCGCGGCCTCCATGCCTATCGGCACCCGGCCAGCGCCCACAAGGGTTACACTGTGCGACAACTGCAAAGTTCTCCCAACATTTCCTGCGGGCAGCGGCGTCCGGGGGCCTGCTTGACACGACGTCCTTTCTTCTTACGCTTCGCCGCGAAGGCTGTTAGAGGGTGCAACTCGACGCTGGCCGCGACAGCGGGGCCTGGTGAGGGCGCCGATCGCGGCCTTGCTTTTGCCGTGGCCAGCAACGTCCGGACGGCGGCCGGAAGGCGCTCATGTTCAACTACGTAGTGAGGAAGATCGTCGGCACCCGGAACCAGCGCGAGCTGAGGAAGCTCGCGCCGCTGGTCGCGCGCATCAACGAGCGCGAGGGCTGGGCCAAGGCGCTCTCCGACGAGCAGCTCCGCGAGCAGGTGCGCGGCTGGAAGGGCGAGGTCGCGGCGGCGAAGGACAAGGCCGCGGTGCTGGAGAAGATCCTGCCGGACTGCTTCGCGGTCACCCGCGAGGCGTCGGCGCGCGCGCTGGGCATGCGCCACTTCGACGTGCAGCTGATCGGCGGCATCGCCCTCCACCGCGGCACCATCGCCGAGATGAAGACCGGCGAGGGCAAGACGCTGGTGGCGACCTTGCCCTGCGTGCTCAACGCGCTGGAGGGCAAGGGCTTCGATTACCTACGCGACAACATGAAGTTTCGCCTCGCCGACTACGTGCAGCGCGAGCTGCACTACGCCATCGTCGACGAGGTCGACTCCATCCTCATCGACGAGGCGCGCACCCCGCTCATCATCTCCGGCCCGTCCGAGGAATCGACCGACAAGTATTACAAGATCAACAAGGTCATTCCCGGGCTGGTGCGCGACCGCGACTTCACCGTCGACGAGAAGGCGCGCTCGGTGGTGCTCACCGACGAAGGCGTGGAAAAGGTCGAGCAGAAGCTCGGGGTGCAGAACCTCTACGATCCGGAGGAGATCGAGACCTTGCACCACGTCGAGCAGGCGCTGCGCGCGCACACGCTCTACCGCAAGGACCACGAGTACGTCGTCAAGGACGGCGAGGTGATCATCGTCGACGACTTCACCGGGCGCCTGATGCCCGGCCGCCGCTGGAGCGATGGTCTGCACCAGGCGGTGGAGGCCAAGGAGAACGTCAAGATCGAGAACGAGAACCAGACCCTCGCGACGGTCTCGTTCCAGAACTACTTCCGCCTCTACACCAAGCTGTGCGGCATGACCGGCACCGCCGACACCGAAGCCGAGGAGTTCGGCAACATCTACAAGCTCGACGTGATGGTCATCCCGACCAACCGCATCAACGTCCGCAACGACCTGCAGGACACGGTCTACAAGACCGAGCGCGAGAAGTTCAACGCCGTCTGCGACGAGATCGTCAAGCTGCACGAGAAGGGCCAGCCCATCCTGGTCGGCACCGTGAGCATCGCCAAGAGCGAGGTGCTCTCGCAGCTCTTGAAGAAGCGCGGCATCCCGCACGACGTCCTCAACGCCAAGCAGCACGAGCGCGAGGCGGAGCTCGTCGCGCAGGCGGGCCGCAAGGGCCGCATCACCATCTCCACCAACATGGCCGGCCGCGGCACCGACATCCTCCTCGGCGGCAACGCCGAGTTCCTCGCCCGGCGCGAGGCGGGCGCGGAGCCCTCCGCGGCGGAGGTCGAGGGACGGCTGGTGCAAGAGCGGTCGGCGGCGGCGCGCGCCGCGGGCGAGAAGCAGTTTTCGCCGGTGACCGCGGCCGAGGTCGAGGCGGCGCTGCAGGCTGACCTGGCCGCCTGGCGGCAGCGCTACGAGGCGGTGCTGACCCGTTACAAGTCGGAATGCGTGAAGGAGCACGGGGAGGTGGTGGCCGCGGGCGGCCTGCACATCCTCGGCACCGAGCGCCACGAGTCGCGCCGCATCGACAACCAGCTCCGCGGCCGCGCGGGCCGCCAGGGAGATCCGGGCTCGTCGCGTTTCTTCCTCTCGCTGGAAGACGATCTGATGCGGATCTTCGCCTCCGACCCTGCTCGAGTACGACGACGTGATGAACCAGCAGCGCAAGACGGTCTACGGCATGCGCAAGGAAGTGCTCGCCGCGGGCGCGGGCATGCCGCTGGTCTGGTTCACCGAGGACCCCAAGTCGAAGAAGAAGACCCGCCACGAGAAAGCGGTCTCCTGGCAGGACCAGGAGGAGCACCTCTACGACCTGATCGAGGACCTGATCATCGAGATGGTCGACGAGGCGGTGCCGCGCGGCAAGAACGCCGACTGGGAGCCGGAGGCACTCGAGCTGCGGGTGAAGGAGCAGTTCAACACCGACATCAGCCTCAAGGGCGCGGCGATCGATGCGCAGAAGCTGCAGCTCGACATCTTCAACGTGGTCGAGAAGAGGCTGAAGGCCAAGCTGGAGACGCTGGGCAACGACTTCCGCGCCTACGCGCAGTGGCTCTACCTGAGCGCGATCGACCAGCTCTGGAAGGACCACCTGCTGCAGATGGACCATCTCCGACAAGGAATCCACCTGCGCGGCTACGGGCAGAAGGACCCCAAGATCGAATACAAGAAGGAGGGATTCGAGCTCTTCCAGATCATGAAGGGCCGCATCGCCGCCTCGACGGTATCGATGATCATGCGAGTCGAGCCGGTGCAGCAAGCGGCCGGGCCGGCGGCGTCCGGGGCCTCGCCCGCGGCAGCTGCGGCCGGCGGCGCTTCCGGGGGAAGGGCCGCCGCAGCTCGCGGCGCGAACCTGCCTGCGGCGCCGCAGCGGCGCGCCCAGCGCACCATCGAATCCCACGGCGAGTCCCCGGCGTCGGGCGCAGCTGAGTAGGGCCTCAGCCGACGAGGGCGGCGACCGCTCCGGCGATTCCCGATCTCCGCCACCCGACGCGAAGCAGCCACGTTCGCGGCGGCGCGGTGAGCCCCGATCGATCGCATCCCGCCGAGCTGAATGGGTCAGCCGCCCGCAGCGCAGCCTTCTCGCTCTTCGCGCCGCGCCGGAGCGCGTGGACGACGAAGTTCCCCAGCACGTACCCCACCGCCCGCGCGACTTCGAGGGGCGTGCGCAGGGCGTGCGCGTGAAAACGGTCGGCGAAAACCTTCCCGCTCCGCCCGATCATCTGGTTGAGCCGGCGCGCGATCCAGGTGGCGAGCCCCTGCATGCCGCGAGACAACCGCTGGGCGTCGCGCGCTTCGACGATGAGGTGCAGGTGATTCCCCTGCACGGAGAAGTGCACGAGGCGAAAGCCGTCGCGCTCCTTGCAGGAGACGAACACGCGCCCGATGGCGCGGAAGGCGCGGCGGCTGCGCAGATTCCAGACGTGCGGCAGAACCCGCAGGGTGATGTGCGCGGGATGGTGCGACGAGAGGGCAGGGCGGCGGCAATGCGAGACGCCTGCGCGCGCCCCGGCGGGCTTGGCGCCGGCGCCTTTGCGCTTGCCGCCCCACGTGGGGAGACTCAGTCGGAGTTGTCGCGCGCTGGCTGCCATCTTGATTCAGCACTCTAACGGCCGATTGAGCTGTTGTCCAGGAGTTCTGACTGGTCCGATCCGAGATACATCGGTGACAGATCGCTTCGCGGAGATCGGGCGCCAGGAGCGCAGCATCGCCGGGCTGTGCCGGCGCCACGGCATCAGCCGTCGACCGCACCGCCTGGTTGGAAGACGCGATCGTACAACGCGCTCTGGTGCGTGGACTTCAACGGGGTGCCCGTTTGCCTCGCCAGGGCCTGGCGGGCTCTGTCATCTCTCGGTGTCGGGAAATGACTTCGCTTATCCGGAGGGCTTCGAGACGGCCAGGCTCACACGCCTCGGCCTGCTGCGCTGGAACGGCACCTGCTGGGACGTGCTGTTCGGCAACTTGAAGCCTGGCCGCCTCACCTGGAGCGGGAAGCGACGTCTGCGCTTTCACCGCAAGGAAGAGATGCGCGAGGAAGAGATGCCACCCATGTCCGTGGAAATAAACCGCGTCACCCATGTCCCTGATTGCACACCTCTTTCTCCTCAATCCTTTCTCCGCCTCGTCTTCCCCTCCCGGGTCTCCTCCGCCGGGCCTGCCCTCTTCCGGGCCCTGCTCCTCCGCCGGGCCCTTCTCCTCCGCCCGGGCCTTCTCCTCCGCCGGGCCCTCTCCTCCGCCCAGCTACCTCCGCGTGTACTCCTCCGCGGGCTGACTGCTCCGGGGCCTGCTCCTCCGGGGCCTGCTCACCGCCCCCGGCTCTGCCTCACGGCGAGACCCGGCCGCGCGCGGCGCTCGCTCGCCCGCTCTGCGGGCGCCCGAAGCGAATATCCCTAGGCGCCTGGAGCGGCGGTA
>WNFI01375139.1_pt1 | contig 15484 bp, 14 predicted proteins | sample 5400471 | NCBI WGS metagenome assembly WNFI01 (sample SAMN13153348, study PRJNA577476) | soil metagenome | isolation source: 100 cm saprolite on Douglas fir-dominated hillslope | place: USA:California | collected 2013-09-17 | reverse complement strand
CGATCGCGGCGCAGGTCCTCGTCACGGAAACAGCGGGCGATCTGGAAGTAGCGCTCCAACCCCGACACCATGCAGAGCTGCTTGAAGATCTGAGGCGACTGCGGAAGTGCGTAGAAGGTCCCCTTGTGCACGCGGCTCGGGACGAGATAGTCGCGCGCACCTTCGGGAGTCGACTTCGTCAGAATCGGCGTCTCAATCTCGAGAAACCCGTTGCGGTTCATGTAGTCGCGTACACCGAAGGCGATCTTGTGCCGTAGCATCAGGTTCCGGGTGAGCGGAGCCCTGCGCAGATCGAGGTATCGATACTGGAGACGCAATTCCTCGGCGGCATCCGTCTCGTCCTCAATGGCAAACGGCGGCGTCTCGGCGCGGTTCAGGATCTCGACGCGCGACGCCAGCACTTCGACGTCGCCGGTGGGCAGCTTCGGGTTGCGCGACTGTTCTCCCCGCTCGAAGACTTCTCCTTCGATCCGGACGACGAATTCCGTACGAAGCTCCTTCGCCACACTGATGGCCGCGTCGTCCGAACCGCGCTTGCGATCGACGATGACCTGACAGACGCCGCTGCGGTCGCGCACGTCGACGAAGACGAGCTCCCCAAAGTCGCGCTGCTTATGGACCCAACCGAAGAGCGTGACTCTCTGCGCGGCGTGTTCTTTACGGAGCGTTCCTGCATACTGACGTTCGTTCATAATCGGGAGAAAGGATACGGCTGAAGGATGAATGGCCATGCGGTTGGGCCATTCATCCTTCAGCCGTCATCCTTCTCAAATACTTTTCCTTGTAGTCGACATAGTGTTTCCACGATTCTTCGAGGCGCGCCAGCTCCTCGTCGGTCAGCCCACGCTTGACCCGTGCCGGCACGCCCAGCACGAGCGTACGCGGTGGCACGCGCATCCCCTCGGGGACCAGCGCACCGGCACCGACGAGCGCCTGCTCGCCAATCATCGCGCCGTCGAGGATGCGCGAGCCCATCCCGATCAAGGCGCCGCGCCGGATCGTGCACCCATGCACGATCACTCCGTGCCCGATCGTCACTTCCTCGGCGATGACAGTCGGCCACCGTTCGCCCGTGACGTGAACCGTGCAGTTGTCCTGGATGTTCGTTCGGGAGCCGATACGGATGGGCTGGACGTCCGCCCGCAGCACGGCGCCATACCAGATCGAGCAATCGTTGCCGATCTCGACGTCGCCGATCAGCGCGGCGTTCTCGGCCACGAACACTCGCTCCCCGAGCCGCGGCTTCTTACCCTCGTATGCCCGGACGATCATGAGGGCGGGAGATTAGCACAGGGCGGCAGAGCCGCAACCCAAGCGAGCCAGAACGTCATACCAGAGCGGTGTAAGCGAGGGAACGTAGCAGATGGACTTGCAGGCGCCGCGTACTAGGGCCTTTCGGCGTAGGATGGCCGAGGATGGAAAGAAAAGAAGAGATCCTCCGACAGGCGGGCTACTGGTACAACTTTGACCGGATGGCCTACGTCAATCGCGTTGCGAAGAAGGCGTTCAGCATCGAGTATGTGGACGATCACCCAGAAGAATGGCTCGCCGACAGAATCGCCGAGGTCGGCGATGTAGACGAGTGGCTTATCTATACTAACGAGGAGCTTTCGCCGAGGGTACATCGCGATCTCGTTACAGATCTCGATGGACAGCGCGCGAACCGTTGAAGAGACACTGATGCAAAGAAATTCGCGTGACGCATCAGGCGCGAAAGAGTGCTTCAAGCGTCCGCCGCGACAGCGGCCAAGGGAGGGTAGCCGGGGGTGCGTAGCGAAGCGGGCACCCCCGGACCAGAGCGCGCTATTGAAACGTGCCGCGACAGCGGCACGAAGAGAGAGCGTAGCCGGACGGCGGAGCGCATGTGGGTCACCGCTACTCGCTGGTTAGCACGTGGCACGGACACGATTCCGTTCCACATCGCGCGCAAGGTTGTGTCTCCGCTCAGAGCAGCATTCGATTTCGTCGTCGGCTTCGCGATCTCGCCTCGCTTCAGTTCACGCTCACCGCGTCGAGGAATCCGTAGAGCGCGTCGGCCGTCCGCGACGCCGCTTCGCGTGCCAACGACTCGTCGTCGCATACCCGCCGCAGCAACTGACGGGAAGTGTCGGCATGAACGACGTCGGCGGTCTGATGAACGGCAAAGAACGCGATGTCATGCGGATCGTCGATGGCGTAGAACTTCGCGAGCCCTTCGATCTTCGCTTTCGCTACCTCGGGGATCTGCGACTCGTACGTGTAAAGCGCGGCGAGCCCCTCGACGAGCGAGCTGCGAGAGAGATTGCGCATGCAGTCGATCAACGCCGAGGTCGCGGCGTTGGGCGTAGCGGCCTTCACGATATCCCGGTCTAGCCCAAGTGCCTCGCAGAACCGCAACCACAATTCAGGATGGTTCTCCGGGCCGCGCTCCTCCTCGATGAGATTCTCGAGCAGGTGCTGCCGCGCCTCGAGATCGTCGCTACGGGCATGCATGGAGCTCAGGAACGTCGGAAACGCCATCGCGTAGTGGTAGTACTGGCGGGCGTATTCCTGCAGCTCGCCACGAGTGAGCTCTCCGGCGGTCCAGCGCTGGTAGAAAGGATGATCGAGCATGCGTTGCCCAGCGATGCGCGCGTCGAGGCTCGAAATGAGTTCCATGGGTTCCTCCGAGTGTCGTTTTGAAGCGCGGAGTGTATCAGGCCCTGCCTGAAACCCAATTTCGCGCGGAGAACGCGGAGGCCAGGAGAGGAGAAAGGCAGTTCCGGGTTCAACTCGCGACCCGAAGACCCTCGTTCGTCGTCCCTTCTTCTCTGCTTTTCTCTGTGAACCTCTATGCATCTCCGTGCCTCTGTGGTTACGTTCCCTTGCTCAAACCACTCCGATGTGGCTTCACGGACGTCGATACTGCGTCACATATCGCGGGAGGGCGATGCCATGCGGGAGACGGTCGTCCGGGATCGGCGCCTGCGGAACGAGCTTGAGGGGCAGGACACCGGCCCAGAGGCCGAGGGCATAGTCCTCCTCGTCGTCGACAGGGCCGCCGGTGCGAACCTTGGCGGATGCCTCTTCGATCGGCAGTGCCAGGACGAGCGTCTGCCGCAGCTCTGATTCGTTCGGCGGGCGGGCGTCGGCCGAGCGGCCGGTGCAGACGTGCTCGACCAGGGCATCGAGCACGCGGATCTTCTCCGCACTTTCCGTGACCTCGCGCGCCGTGCCGAACACCACCGCCGACCGATAGTTCATCGAGTGATGAAAGGCCGAGCGCGCCAGCACGAGACCGTCGAGCAGCGTTACCGTGACGCAGGCCTCCACGCCATTCTTCAGCGAGCGGAGCATTCGGCTGGCCGCGGAGCCGTGAAAGTACAACTCGTCGCCGACCCGCGTGTGAATCGTGGGAATCACGACAGGTCGTCCGTCGACGACGAAGCCCACATGGCAGATGCTTCATCAATGATGGCCACGATCGCTTCGCGGTCATAGACGCCCCGTTTGGCGAGGCGGCGAACGGTGGTGCGTTCGGTTTGGAGGCTGGCGCTCATGCTTGCATTCATCCTTTTGTGCTAGTACAATCTACTAGCAGTGACAGTACAAAGATACATCCAGGGAGACACGTCCGTCAACATCGCCCGTTCCGTCGAGGCAGCCGTCGCCCACGGCCACCTGTCGGCTGGGGATCACCTGCCGCCCGTGCGAACGCTGGCTGGATCGCTGCGGGTGAGTCCCGCCACGGTCGCCTCCGCCTACAGGCTCCTCCAGGATCGTGGCGTCATCATCGCCGATGGCCGACGAGGCACTCGTATTCGTCACGGCTCCGCGGTGGCCGGACCCGCACCAGTGGCCCTGCCGAGCGGCGTGCGTGATCTGGCTGCCGGTAATCCCGACCCGGCGCTCCTGCCGGACCTGGCGACCGCCATTCGACGCGCACCGATCACGGCGAAGTTGTACTCCGACGATCTGAACGATGCCCGCCTCCTGGAAGTGGCCCGCAACCAATTCGAAGGGGATCGCATCCCGTCCAAACACCTCGCGGTCGTCAGCGGCGCCCTCGACGGCATCGAGCGCGTGTTGCGCGAGCACCTGCGAGCCGGCGATCGCGTGGCAGTCGAGGATCCGTGCTTCACCGGCATCCTCGATCTGCTCAGCGCCATGTCGCTCGTTTCGGTACCGGTCCCAGTCGATGATGAAGGGCTGCTACCCGCCAAGCTCCAGAAAGCGATCCGCTCGGTTCAGGCTCTCGTGCTCACGCCGCGTGCACAAAATCCGACCGGCGCGGCCATGAGCACGCGAAGAGTCAGGCAGCTACGAGCCATCGTGGCAGTACGACCGGAGTTGCTGATCATGGAGGACGACCACGCCGGCCCAATCGCGGGCGCTCCCTACCTCACGTTGGCCGACGCCTCACGCGAGCACTGGGCCGTGGTCCGCTCTGTTTCGAAGTCGCTTGGGCCAGACCTGCGCCTGGCCCTCTTGGCCGGCGATCGCGGAACGGTTGCACGCGTCGAAGGACGCCAGACCCTCGGCATCCGCTGGGTCAGCCATCTGCTGCAGACACTCGTGGCCACACTCTGGACCGATCGCAACGTGCAGAAACGCCTCGCTCGCGCGGAGCGAGCCTACGCCGAGCGCCGCCAACTGCTGATCGCCACGCTGGAGCAGCGAGGTATCGAAGCGCATGGCTCGTCCGGCCTCAATGTCTGGATTCCCGTGCCGGAGGAAAGCGCGGTCGTGCAGACGCTGTTCCAGAAGCAATGGGCGGTGAACGCCGGCGAGCGCTATCGGATCGCCACGCCGCCGGCCATCCGCGTCACCATCTCGACCATGACGCGCGACGAGATCCTCAGCTTCGCCAACGACCTGGCCTCGATCCTTCGCCCCCCACAACGGAGAACCTTCGCGTGAACCTGCTCCCCTTCGCCCTCACGGAACTGGTGCTCATCACGTCACCCAGAAGGATGTGCCGGCGGCGGCGCGCGAAGGCGCGGCCGAACAATCCAGCCCCACGCTCGGCACAGGGTCACGGGGTACGAAGCGTCCTGGATTCGTGGCCGCGAAGGCGGCCGCCACAACGGACCATACGTCGCGAGACTACCAGCCTCCACCGGCATCTTCAAAGATTCGACCACGGATCTTCCTTCGATTCTTGTGGTTGCCGCCTTCGCGGCGACGCGATCCATTCCACGCGGACGACCCCCGCGCCGAGCGCTGCGCCGAGCGCGGGGCTAAACTGTCAAGCGCGCCTTCGCGCGCTAGGCGCAATCTTTGGAGGACATTCGTCGAATCTGCTGCCGAACTTTGCGACAGAGCTACTTAGAGTCGGCCACGCGGACCGATGCGGCTCGGAGGTACGATTACGTCATGACTAGGACAGTCGCGGTCGCTGAATTCGAAGCACGCTGCTTGGAATTGCTCGAAGAAATCGCTGGCACAGGTAACGATCTGGTCGTTACGAGAGACGGGAGACCCTTCGCCAAGGTCGTGTCTATCCAACCGTCGCTTCGTGGCCCGATGTACGGGACGATTGAGATCCTCGGCGATATCGTCGAGCCCATCGATACCGATTGGGACGATGAAGTGATCGTCGTCGATACCCATGTCGAAAACGATCTGGTAGCTACGCCTCTACCAGCTTCCTCGCGAACATGCCTGGTGTATACGACGTGATGTGACCGGTGAATGCGGAGGCTGCGACGGAGAGGGGCGAAGCCAGCCAGAGCTTTCCCGGACCGCTGCGGCCTTTGTAATTGCGGTTGATGGCGCTGATGGTCACCTGATCGCCGGTGTCGGAGACGCCGGGGCCGCAGCCGATGCAGGCGCCGCAACCGGGGTTGAGCACGACCGCGCCGACGCGCTCGAACGTGTCGACGAGGCCGTTGTCGCGAGCGAACTTCTCCACTGCCTGCGAGCCGAACTGGATGAAGAACCGGACCCCTTCCGCGACCTTGAGTCCGTTGTCCACGGCCTCCTTGGCCACTTGATGGTAGAAGAGCAAGTCGTCGATCTTGCCGGCGGTGCAGGAGCCGGCGTAGGCGATGTCGATCTTCACTTCGCCGAGATCCTCGATCAGAGCGCCGTTCGTTGGATCGGAGGCGACACCGTGGTCGGGATCGCCGGGATGCGCGACCATCGGCCGGATCTGCGACAGGTCGATCGTGTGGACGCCACCAGCGTACTTGGCGTCGGGATCGGGGCTGACAGCGCGTGCACGCAGCGCTGCGAGATCGACGCCGGGCCGGATCGCCGCGATCCATTCGAACGTCTTTTCATCCGCTTCGCAGATGGCGGTGCGAGCAGAGCACTCGGTGGCCATGTTCGCCAGGGTGGCCCGCTCGTCGAGCGAGAGCCAGCGCAGACCGGGGCCGCCGAATTCCATGATCCGATCGAGCGTGAGCTGCGGCTTGGCGTAGTGCAGCAGGATGTGAAGCATCACATCCTTCGCCGTGACGTTCGGTTTCAGGGTTCCTACGAGGTCGAAGCGGATTGACTCCGAGACCTCGATGTTGGTGAAGCCCGCGTGCACGAGGTTCGCATACTCGGTCGTTCCCACTCCCCAGGCCAGAGCATTGTTCACGCCGCCCATGCAGGTGTGGCTGTCGGTGGCCTGGATGAAATCGCCCGGGTCGATGATGAATTCGCGCGCCACTTCGTGGCAGATGCCCGGCGACACTTTCTCCTGTGCGGAAAAGTCGCGACAGCCCGTGTGCGTCTGGAAGGTGCGCTGCAAGCCTCGGAGGGTCTCGATCTTGTCCATGAAGGGTCGCATCTTCGCGACTTCGTCGGCGTAGATGAGGTGGTCCTCGAAGACGGCGAACTTCTGAGGGTTCTTGATCGTGTAGTCGGGGCCGTACTCCTGCTCGAGGAAGTAGTGGACCTGCGCCGTGGTGAACTCGTGCGAGTAGCCGCCATCGACGCTCACGACGACGGCGGCGCCCGGCTTCACGTACCTCGGTCCGCTCGTCGGTGCAGCGCCGCCACCGAGGAGGTGGCGAGCCAGGATCTTCTCCCCCATCGTCATCGGGCGCGGAGGCGTGTGGGGCATCGGCAGCTCGATCTCGCCGTGGGCGACAGCCTTGGCGAATGGGAAGAGTCCACCCTGCCGGATGATCAGCTTGGTGATGGCGTCGCGACCCGCGCAGAGCTCCTCGATCGAGATCTCCTCCCCCGCCTGCAGACGAAGGAGCATTTCATGGCCGCCCATGAGCAGCCCTTGATTGATGTTGTTCCCGGCGTGAATGGGAGCGAACGAGGCGGCGACCGCCAGCCGAATGCCGCTGAAGACCTCACACTGCGTGGCGGTCTCACGCGAGCTGCCGACTCCCTTGCGGTAGCCGCTCACGATCACTTCGAAGTTGCCGTTCTTCAGAGCATCGGGTGGGAACAGCCGCTCGCCGTTGACGATCAAGCCGGCGTAGGCGTTTCGGGCGATGTCTTCCGGCTTATGGTCGAAGCAGACCCAGGCCGGAGTCATGGCGTCGGTGTTGATGTCGTCGAGCAGATCCTCGACACGGAGATTCTTCATCTCCAGGTCGAGCTCGCCCCGAAGCTGCTTGCGGATCAACTCGGGATCTTTGGTGAGAAAAAGAACCCGTTTGCCAGGAGTGAGACGGAACGTTTCCGGTGGCTTCATGCTTGATCATCAACCTCGGCTTTCGCCGAGGCATTCTATCGCGCTGCTCGGAGCGCCGGCAGCTTGCCGGCCGGTCCGCCCGCTGCCAGCCGGCTGGTGTTATCCTGTCTCGATCGACCGAAACACCGCCAAAACAACAGCCATGAATATGTTATCCGGACTTCATGCCAAGTGAAAGGCACTGTACAGCCGGCGCTCCGCGCTCACCCGTACGGTGTTTCTTCGTGCTTCTGGAACGGATAGGCGAGCTGGCCGATGTAGGTCTCGGGTGGCTGGAACTTCGTGGTCCCGTACCGTTTCGGCCAGTAGTCCGGCATGTGCGCGGTCCGGAACAACACGTCGATGAACGACAGGAAGACCGCGAAGTTCTTGTCGATTCCCTCTTCATCGGACGTGTGATGCCAGTGATGGAACTCGGGCGTGGCCAGGAACCAGCGAAGGTAGGGCCACCGGTGTTTCACATTGGCGTGGATGTAAACCGCGTGGAAGGAGACGAAGAGAAGGTAGGCGTAGAGCGCCGAGGGCGAGAAGCCGAGGACGAAAATCGGGACGAAGCCGAGGAAGCGATTGACGAGGGTGTCGACGAGATGGGAACGCGAGCCGGCCAGCCAGTCCATGTGCAGGCTGGAGTGATGGATGGCGTGGAACTTCCAGAGCCAGGGGACCTTGTGGAAGGCGCGATGAACCCAGTAGCTCACCAAGTCGGCGACGAAGAGCATCTCGAAGAATTGCAGCACCAGCGGCTGTGCTGCCACGTAGCGCTGAAAGTCGAGCTTCACGGTCCAGGCGAAGAGGACCTGAACCGGGATGATGGTCACGAAGGCGATGATCTGCACGCCGGCGTGGCTGGCGAAGAAGTGTTTGAGATCGGTTTGCCAACCGGTGCGGAAGATCTTCTGATCGCGAAGAGTCCAGAGCCGCTCCATGGGGATGAAGACCAACCCCAGGACGAGTAGCTCGAGCAGAAAGTAATCGAGGCCGGCGCTGATGGCACGCGGCTTCGTGGTGATCGGCTCTGCTTGCGAACCGCCGAGAAGAAGGGCAATCGCGGCGAGTGCGATGCCGATCGTGCCGTAAACCTTCGAGCGGATCATGACCACGCTCGTGGCCCCGAGGACGAGCGCGCCGATGATGATGGCTTGCAGCAATCCGCGAATCAGGACCAGATGCGCCTGATAGACCGGCAAGGTGTCGTGATAGACGAGGTAATCAGGAAAGAGGAAACAGAACTCGCCGAGAACAGCCATGGCGCCGAGGATCCCGGCGATGACGCTGGCGCGCTTGCCGACGTCCGGCGGACGGATCCGATTCCCTGACTCGTTGTCCATGCGAGCGGAGAGCTTAACCGAATTTCACCGATCGCTCTCGCGCTTCATCCCCTTGCGAGCCCGAATGACGAAGTGAATCGGGCAGCCGACCAGTCCCAGGGCGTCGCGGAACTGGTTCTCCAGATAGCGGCGATAGGAGAAGTGCAGCGGCTCGTCGACGTTTGAAAAGAGTGCGAAGGTGGGCGGCTGGCTTTTGAGCTGCGTCGTGTAATAGAAGCGTCGGGGCTTTCCCCGCACCGAGGGTGGCTGGTGTCCCGTCACCGCCCGCTCGAGGATCTGATTCAGTTGCGAGGTCTGGAATCGGCGCCGATACCCGCCGACGATCTCATCGATTCGGGGGAAGATCTTTTCGACACGGCGACCGCTCTTCGCGGAAATGAATTCGAGCGGCGCGTACGAGAGGAACTTCAATTTGAAGCGCACTTCCTCGTCGAACTTCTTCGAGTCGTCCTGAGCGTGCTCGCCCACGTCCCATTTGTTGACCAGGATCAGCGCCGCCTTCCCGGCATCCTCGGCGTACCCGGCCACCGTGGCGTCCTGACCGGTCACGCCGTCGGTGGCGTCAATCATCACCAGCCCGAGCTCGCAGCGCTCGATCGCTCTCCGAGCCGACATCACGGCAAGCTTCTCCGCTTCGTCGGTCGTCTTTCCTTTGCGACGGATCCCGGCCGTATCGATGATGAGGTAGCGTTTGCCGTTGCGCACGATCTCGGAGTCGATGGCGTCCCGCGTCGTGCCGGAGATCGGCGAGACGACGGCGCGCTCTTCGTTCGTCAGCCGATTGAGGAGGGACGATTTTCCGACGTTGGGGCGGCCAATGATGGCAATGCGGATCGGACCCTCAGATTGCTCGCCCTCTTCTTCGGCCGACCCGGGCGGAACGACGTCGCCGATCAGGTCCACCAGTTCATCGAGACCTTCGCCATGTTCGGCGGACATCGGAAGGACCCGCTCGAAACCGAGCTCGTAGAACTCCGGAACGTTCTCGGCCGCATCCTTCCGATCGACCTTGTTGACGATGAGGAGTGTGCGGCTCGCCTCCGAGCGCAGGCTCTGCGCGATCTCGCGATCCTCCGAGAGCACGCCGGCGGCACCGTCTACCACGAAGAGGATGAAATCCGCGCTTTCCAGCGCACGATTTGCCTGGGAGCGGATCTCTTCAGCGAACGCCGACATGGGCGAGTCGCCGTACTCGAGGCCACCCGTGTCGCTCAACTCGAAGCGACGGCCGTCGTCGAGTGTGACGATGTCGGAGAGCCGGTCGCGCGTCATTCCGGGCAAGTCGTGGATCAGGGCTCGACGCTTTCCAGCTATCCGGTTGAAAAGAGTCGACTTACCGACATTGGGCCTGCCCACGATCACGATTTGCTTGAGATTTCCACTCGCCATTCGGCGGCTACTCTACACGACGGGGCGCTCTTGAAACGATTTCGCCACCGGCGTCACAACCGTAGGCATGTTTTTCGCGTATATCGATTCGAATCGGAAATGAGTTGCACCGCAGCAGATCTTGTGGACGTCCTCGACTCGATCGAACACCTCGATGGGTTCGATCGCCGTCGTCGTGACCCGCCATAACCTTCATCCAGGCACTGGCGCCCGTACCCGGGAGCGCCTCGACGAACTGCTGGCGATGCTGAGCACCGCGCACGATCCGTTGCTCTAGCACCGGAGGAGTGGATCGGTCGGATCCGTCCGATCTGTCTGATAACCCTCGCCTGCCGCGATCTCAACCCTCGGCCCTTGACCCTCGGCCCTTTGCCCATTCAAAAGAACGTGAACCCAAACATCGGCACAAACTGGGCCGCGATCACGAACAGAATTGCCCCTGATGCCGTGTTGAAGAAGTTCAGGACTCCGTTGGGCACCGGCTCTTCCTGGTGAAGGTTCCAACTGCCGGCTACGCTTTCGAGCCAGGAACCGACGATGGCACAAACCGCGAGCGTCACGATCGTGTGGGACTTGTCGACCACGACCGAGCCGGCGAACCCCGGGGCCAGTCTGGAAATCGTCGCCGTCGTCCCCGCTACCGCGACCGCCAAACCCGCCACGATGCCAGCGAGCGTTCCTTCGAGCGAGATGGCTCCTTCCGTGCCTGGCTCGACGCGGCGCAGGGTCAAGGGCATGAAAGCCCGTCGCCCGAAGAGCTGGCCAATCTCCGAGGCGGCCGTGTCAGCCGCTGCGGTGGCCAGGGAGGCGATGCCCATGAACAGTGGCAGAAGGCTCGATTGGCGCCATGCCGCGATTGCGCAGATCGCTGCGACGCCAACGTTGGCAAACGCATGCGCCGCACCACGCCTCCCACCCTTTTCCTGAGCCAAACCGAGCTTTGCCTTACGGGCGTACCCGAACTTGGTGCAAGCGGTGCCGATGACGAAAAACACCAGCAGAGCGATGTAGAGCGAACCTCCGGCGCCGAGGATGATGATGTCGCCGAGCACCCAGCCGGCGACGACGCCCGAGAGGTCGACGGTGCGCGCCAGGTACCCGATGATCGCCAGCGCGGTGTTGACGGCCAGCCACCCCCAGCGGATCGGCGGCACGACCGCTCCCTCCAGCAACGGTGGTGCGAATACGAGGAGGACCGTCGCCGCGGCGACCGGCACGACGATGTTGTCGTTGAGACCCAATGGCAAGGTCTCCATGATCGCGGAAAGGACCAGCGCCGCAATAATGGCAGCACTTAGAGGAGCGCCAAACAGGCGTACCACGGCGACGACGCCCGCGAGGCCGCCTACCAGAAATGCCAGCATGCCTCCCCAGCTTTTGGCGCGATTCCATGGCAGCGAAGCGATCGGAAAGGAGCGTCCCACAAGGGTCGCCAAACCGTCGCCGAATGCCATCAACGCCCAGCCCACCGCGGCATTGACGAGCTGGTGGCGGAAGATCACGATCAGGACGAGAGCCATCAACGGATACAGGACGATCCCGGCATCCCATCCCCTCTCGTGGCGCGCTACCTGTTTCCCTACCAGCCGGTGCAGCAGGAGCCAGTTTCCCAGCACCGCCGCTGCCGCCACGGCTGCCGCGACCTGCCACGGTAGCCAGTGCAGCGCGCAGGCACCGAATCCGAAGCCGATGTGCAGGGCCTTGCGCAACCCTTCCCGTGTCTCGTGAGGCATGGTTGAAGGATGAAGGATGTAGGGTGATTGGGCAAGAGGCAGAATCAAGAGTGAAGGGTGAAGAGTGAAACGAATCCTGAGTCGCGTCGGCCAACATCAAGCCGCGAGCCCGGCAGAGCTATTCGTACTTCCTGCCTCACCCTGCTGAGGACTCAGGCCTCACTTCACCCATCACTCTTCACCCTTCACCCTTCCTCCCTTAACATGCCCCCCGCATGAACGATCAGCCCACCCGTGCCGCCGTCATCCTCGCTGGAGGAGCTGGAACCAGGCTGCGGCCACTCAGCTCGGACGACTGTCCGAAGCAGTTCTTGCGTATCTTCCAGGGGCAGTCGCTCATGCAGCTCACCTATCGCAGGATCGCACGCGTCGTCAGGCCGGAAGCGATCTTCGTCTCGACGAACGAACGGTACGTGGCGCAGGCGCTCGAGCATTTGCCGCTGCTTCCTCCCGAGAACGTGATCGCCGAGCCGGCGCGCCGGAACAACGCCGCCGCGATCGCGTTGAGCACATTCGCGATCGCTTCGCGCTTCAGCGAAGAAGCCGTCGTGGCCTTCCTCCCCTCGGATTCCTTCATCCTCGATGAGCCGGAGTTCGCCCGCGTCCTCGATCGGGCCCTGGCGTTCGCTGCGACTCGCGACTTCCTGGTCACGGTCGGGATTCGGGCCACCGAGCCGGACAGCCGCTATGGGTACATGGAGCTCGGAGAAGAGCTCGAACCGGGCGTCATCCGGCTGGGCCGATTCACCGAGAAGCCCTCGCGGGAGCTCGCCGAGGAGTTTCTCCGCGCCGGGAACTACGTGTGGAACGGCGGGATGTTCATCTGGCGGGCGGGATTGTTCCGCCGCGAGCTCACCGCGGCCGCACCGGAGCTCGCGCAAGTGACCCTGGAGAACTACGAGAGCATGCCGTCGACCTCGATCGACTACGCGCTCATGGAGAAGGCGCCGAACGTGGCCACGATCCCTGGCGATTTCGGCTGGTCCGACGTCGGCTCGTTCGACTCCCTGCGGAAGGCTGGGGCGGATATACCTTCCGAGCTGGGGTAAGCGTCTGAAAAGCGGCCATTAGTCAGGCTTCCCACGCACGCAGTCAGCCTGTCCACGCGTGGAGTCAGCCTGTCCACGCGTGCGGTGGCCACTCGCTACCGAGAAGGTAGACGAGCCGCGAGGGAGCTGTCACAAAATACTGATGCAAAAGAACTTGGCATCAACGCTTTGCGACAACTCGTCGGATTGTGCCCTTCGAGTCGGTGAGGAAACTCACACTTGCTTTCGCCAGATGGGACCAGACTGGGCGACATGCTCCGTCGGCTGGCAGCCCTCGTCCTGATCCTCGTCGCCCTCCCCCTCTTTGCAGCCACCGAGGGGGGCGCGATTCCGGTGCCGTTGCCGCTGTTTCCGACCAACAACTGGTGGAACACCGATGTCAGTCTGGCCCCGGTGGATCCGGGCTCGGGCAACTTCATTACGTTCATCGGACCGACCCGCGGCCTGCATCCTGATTTCGGAGGAGATGCGGGTGGCGGGGACGTCTACGGCTTTCCGTTCATCATCGTCGATGGCACCCAGGCGAAGAAGACGGTGACTTTCATGGAGTTCGGGGATCAGAGCGACGGCGTCGATCACGGCACCGGCCAGTCGTTTCCGTTCTATCCGATCCCGGATGAGGCCATCACCATGAACGGTTGGGTCGAAGGAGGGCAGCCTGGGAACGTGGACCAGCGGTCCGGCGAGGACCGGCACATGCTGATCGTCGACAAGACGAACAACACACTCTACGAGCTCTATCACGTCTGGTTCGACGGCACCGTATGGGAGGCGGGATCCGGCGCGTTCTTCGACATGAACACCAACAACCGGCGACCAGACACCTGGACCTCCGCGGATGCCGCCGGGTTGGCCATGCTGCCCGGCCTCGTCCGCTACGATGAGGTCAACGGACCCACCGAGATCGGCCATGCCTTTCGCGTTACCTTCAACTCTTCCAACGGCTACGTCTTCCCAGCCTCGCATGACGCGGGATCGACCGCCGGCGCCCTGCCGATGGGCGCTCGCCTCCGACTGAAGGCGAACAAGGACATCTCCACCTTCCCGGCCGACGTCCAAAAGATCTTCCGCGCTTTCAAGAAGTACGGCCTGATCGTCGCCGACAACGGCTCGGACATGTATATCAGCGGCACGTACGACACCCGCTGGGACAACGGCGTGCTCAACCCGGCCTTCGGCTCGCTCAAAGCCAGCGACTTCGAGGTCGTGCAGCTCGGCTGGGCTCCCTCGGTCTCGCTCGTCATCACGATCCCGACCGCGATGGGGGCAGGTGATCCGGCCGGCGCGACCATCACGGCTTACGATTCCGCCTATCACCTCGCCACCGGCTATCGGGGAACGGTTCACTTCATCTCCACCGACGGATCGGCCACCTTGCCGGTGAACTACACATTCACGAGCGGCGACTCAGGGGCTCACACATTCGCCGCCGGGTTCACGCTTCGAACGCCCGGACCGCAAACCATCACGGTGACGGATGTTGGCGATGGAACGATCACGGGATCCCGAAACGTGACGATCGGCCCAGCGACGCCGACCGGGCTCGTTGCCAGCGCGGTAACGACCACGCAGGTCAGTCTGTCCTGGAACGCCTCCTCGGGTGCTACGCAATACGAAGTCATGCGAGCATCCGCGTCGAGTCCCTATGCCACTCTGACGACGACTGCCGGCCTGACGTTCTCGGACACCTCGGTCTCGGCGGGTGCAACCTATGTCTATGAAGTGCGGGCGATCGATTCCTCCGCGCGTACCTCCCCTTTCAGCGCTCCCGATGCAGCCACGACGGTCTTGTTCTCGGACGATCCTCTGATCGCGAGCACGACAGTCGTGAAGGCGATTCATGTCACTCAGCTTCGACAGGCTGTCAATGCCATGCGAGCCGCGGCCAGCCTCGACGCCGCGTCCTTCACGGATCCATCGCTCAGCGCGCTGCCGATTCGCGCCATCCATCTCCAGGAGCTACGCAGCGCGCTCAACCCCGCCCGCGCCGCCCTCGGCCTGAGCGCGATCACGTACACGGACGGGACCGTCAACGTGGGAACCACGACCGTGAAGGCCGTTCACGTGCAGGAACTGCGAACCGCCGTCAAGTAGCGATCAAAGTTGAGGGTATGGTTCTGCCCCTCTGCGCACTCTCCTAGATGAGGTGCACGGGACGAGAACGGACGAGAACGCTCCCCGGGACTTCGAGCTGCTGACGGCGAATCTGTCGCTGATCGAGAGGGCCGTGTCATTTGCCTGCCGGCGATACCACCTCGATCCCAACGACGCCGAGGAATTCGTGTCGGTGGTCAACCTGAGGCTGGTCGAGAATGATTACGCGATCCTTCGAGCCTATGAGGGACGCAGTAGTTTCGCCACATTCATCAGCATCGTGGTGCA
>WNFI01349827.1_pt1 | contig 15484 bp, 14 predicted proteins | sample 5400471 | NCBI WGS metagenome assembly WNFI01 (sample SAMN13153348, study PRJNA577476) | soil metagenome | isolation source: 100 cm saprolite on Douglas fir-dominated hillslope | place: USA:California | collected 2013-09-17 | reverse complement strand
GGGCGTTCCTGCAGACGGGGTTCGAGTTCATCGTGATCGCGCTCGTGATCTTCATCGTGATCAAGGGCATCAACACCCTCAAGCGCCCGGCGCCGAACGCGCCACCCCCGGCACCGAGCAAGACCGAGTCATTGTTGCAAGAAATAAGAGATTCTCTCTCGAGAAGACAAAATTAGTCTCACAGGAGAAACAATCTAGGGGCGCGCAGGGTCTAGCGCAGCGCGCGGAAGGCGTCGCGCGTGAGGTTCTCGCACCCCGCGCGCGTGACGGCCAGGTCGTCCTCGACGCGGACCCCGCCGAACATCGAGAGTGCCTCGACGCGTGGCCAGTTGATGTGCCGTCCGTAGGGAGCGGCGCGGGCGGCTTCCAGAAGCTGCCCGATGAAATAGATCCCCGGCTCCACGGTCACGACAAACCCTTCTTCGAGGATGCGCGTGAGCCTCAAGTGCGGATGGCGGTCGGGGCGGGGAATGTCGGGACCGTCCGGTGAGCCCATGAGCCCGCCGACGTCGTGCACCTCGAGCCCGAGAAGGTGGCCGATGCCGTGGGGGAGGAAAACGCGTGTCAGGCCTGAAGCGAGCGCTTCCTCGGCGCTGCAGCGGATGAGGTCCGACTCGCGCAGCAGCTGAGCGGTGAGCTCATGGGCGCGCAACTGCACGTCGCGCCAGTCGACGCCCGCGCGCACGCCGTCGCAGAGCCTCTGCTGCATCCGGTCCATGCCCGCGATGAGTGCGGCGAACTCGGAATCCGCGCCCGAGTAGGTGCGGGTGATGTCGCTCGCGTAGCCGGCGAATTCGCAGCCCGCATCGATAAGGAACGAGAGCCGCTCGCGCGGCGGCTCTCGCTCGAGCACCTGGTAGTGCAGCACGGCGCCGCCGGCGTTCAGCGCGATGATCGGGTTGTAGGGCAGCTCCTGCTCGCGCTGCCCGCAGGCGGCGAGGAAGGCCAGCTCGATCTCGAACTCCGAGGCGCCGGCCTGGAACGCCCGCTCCGCGGCGCGGTGACCGAGGGCGCCGAGCCGGCTCGCCTCCCGCAGGCACTCGAGCTCGTAGGGGCTCTTGGTGGCCCGCTCGTAGTCGAGCCGCCGCATCAGGTGGCCGGGGTTGACGGCCCCGATGCCCCAGCGCGTCAGCTCCGCGAAGGCATCGCCGATGTAGGCCGCACGGGTGAGGTCGGCCGGCAACAGCGCGCGTGCGGCGCTGCGATCGGGGGCCGCCCGGATGTCGAAATGCCGTGTCCAGTAGCCTTCGGGCATGTCCGCGGGCTTGTGCCAGTAGTCACTCGCCCGGTGCACGATCAGGCGCGGGTTCTGGCCGGGATGGAACCACAGGAAGCAGTCCGGGACGTCACCGAGCGGGGCCCAGACCTTGAACGGGGCATGGGCCTCGAACGGGTAGGTGCGGTCGTCTTCGAAGACCGTCAGGAGGGAACCGGAATGCACCAGCAGGTCCGTGTACCCGCACGCGCCGAGCGCCTGTGCCGTGCGCTCGCACACCGCCGAGAGATGCGGGCCGAAGGCCTTTTCGAGCGCGGCACTGCGCTCGGGTGCTACGGGACTTGCGGACATGAGGGTTGCTCCCCGGCAGAGTACTTCCTGTCGCCTCGCGCCGACAGCGGCGCGCGCGCAACAGGTTTCCAATCGTACCGGGACTTCTATAGAATTTGCGTTCCGCGGCCCTAGGGGAACTCAGGGCCCGGGTGACCCTGGACGGTCACCACAGTTTTATCCATACAACTCTTGCTTCTCTCGGGGTACCGAATCGATGAAAACCAAACTTGCTCTTAGCGCTGTCGTTGCGGCGCTGATGCTGACGGCCTGCGCGAAGCAGGAATCCGCGAGCACCGAACAGGCCGCAGCTCCTCCCCCTCCGGCTCCGGCCGCGACCGATACGGCGGCACCTGCTGCCGGCGGCACCGCCGCTCCTGCGGCTGACGCAGGCGCTGCGCCCGCGGCTGGCACTGAGGCCGCGAAGCCCGCTGACGGCGCTGCTCCGCCGGCCCCGCCGCCGAAGCAGTAAGCTTCGCTTACCGCTGAACACTCGGCCCGGACGGCTCGCGTCGGCGAGCTGTCCGGGCCGTTTTCATTTGCGGCCTGGCTCAGCCTCGAGCTGCCATGAGTGTCACCACCGTCAGTGTGCGCGATGCGCGCGCGGCGCCCGCCGACCGGGCGTGGATCCAGAGCGTCTATCGCGAGTATCTCGACGATCTGAATCCCGGTACGGGATTGTTTCCCAAGCTCGGAGAGGTGGGACACCGCGAGTCGGACCTGATCGCGCACTGGTTCGGTGACGCGAACACGTTTCCGCTGGTGATCCTGCGCGGCGATGATCCGGTCGGCTTCGCGCGCGTGCTGCGCGCCGTATCGGGCGCGGGCGCCTCACAACCGCGCATCGACTACCGCATGGCGGAGTTCTTCGTGACGCGCGCGCGGCGGCGTCTCGGGATCGGCCGCACCGCCGTGCAGCTGATCCTCAGCCGCTTCGCCGGACGCTGGGAGATCAGCGAGTACCTGCGCAACACCGCCGCGGTGAGCTTCTGGCGCCGCGTGGTCGCGAGCTACACGCACGGCGGCTACCAGGAAAAAATCGTCAACGGCGAAGTGCACCAGCTGTTTGATTCCGCGCGCCCGCGCGCGGTGTAGTCAGGCGGCACGCCTCTCACGGCGTGCGCGATTTCGTCGCATGCCCGGCGGCGCCCGCGCACCCGCCGCAGCCGCCCTGTACCCGCAGGCGCTCCCGCAGCCTCGCGTGCCAGCGCGCCCCGTGCGCGCCCGGAAGGGCGGCAACGAGATCAAGACAACGCAGCCGCAGCCGCGCCGGCAGCAGCCGCCAGGTGCTGTAGAGCACGCAGCCCGCCACCAGCAGCGTAACCAGCAGCTCCTGCAACACGAGGCTCACGTGCCGATCCCTGCCACGCCACCGCCGAGCGCGAGCGCCGCGCGATAGGTGAGGAAAGCGCTCGCGTAGGCGAGCGCGAACAGGTAGAGCGCCATGTACAGCGGGTAGCGCCAGGAGTTGGTCTCGCGTTTCACGACCGCGAGTGTCGACAGGCACTGCGGTGCGAACACGTACCAGGCGAGCAGCGCGAGCCCGGTCGGCACGCTCCAGCCGTGCGCGATCACCGGCGTGAGGGCGCCGGCGACATCGGTCTCACCGGACATGGCGTACACGGTACCGAGCGCGCTCACCGCCACCTCGCGCGCCGCGAGTCCCGGCACGAGGGCGATCGAGATCTGCCAGTTGAAACCGATGGGCGCGAACAGGTACTCGAGGCCGCGGCCGAGGAGGCCGGCGACGCTGTACTGGATCGGCGGCCCCGCGGCGTGCGGCGGCGGGGCCGGAAAGCTCGCCAGGAACCACAGCACCACCATCAGCGAGAGAATGATGGTCCCGACGCGCACCAGGAAGATGCGGGTGCGCTCCCACAGCCCGAGCGCCAGGCTCGCGAGCTGCGGCCAGCGGTACTCGGGCAGCTCGAGCAGCAGCGGCCGGTACTCCCCGCGCATCAGCGTACGCTTGAGCACGAAGGCCACGGCGAGGGCGCTCGCGATGCCGGCGAGGTAGAGCGCAAACAACACCAGCCCCCGCAGGTCGAAGAGCCCCACCGTGCGGGGCGGAATGAACGCGCCGATCAGAAGCGCGTACACCGGGAGGCGCGCCGAGCAGGTCATGAGCGGGGCGATCATGATGGTCGCGAGTCGATCGCGCGCGGAGGGGATGGTGCGTGTGGCCATGATGCCGGGAATGGCGCACGCGAAGCTCGACAGCAGCGGGATGAACGCGCGCCCCGAGAGCCCGACGCGCCCCATGAGCCGGTCGAGCATGTAGGCGGCGCGCGGCAGGTAACCGGAATCCTCCAGCGCGAGAATGAACAGGAACAGGATGAGGATCTGCGGCAGGAACACGAGCACGCTGCCGGCGCCGGCGATCACGCCATCGAGCAGCAACCCGCGCAGCGGCCCCGGCGGCAGCGCCGCGCTGAGTGCGGCGTTGAGAGCGTGGATGCCGACATTGATGAGGTTCTGCGGCGCCTTGGCCCAGCTGAACACCGCCTGGAACATGAGAAAGAGCACCAGCGCGAGCAGCAGCGGGCCGGCGACGGGATTGAGCACGACCGCATCGAGGCGTTCGAGCACCGCGAGACGCGCCGGCACCCGGTAGCCGGCCGCGTGCAGCACGCGGCGCACTTCGCGCTGCGTGGCTTCGAGGTCCGCCGCCGTCGCCGCCCGTGGCGGCGCCAGCGGCCCAGCCGCGCGCGCCTCACTCTGCCGGTCCCCGCCGGTGCGCACCGCCACCGTCGGGATCACGGGCACGCCGAGCGCACTCTCGAGCGCTGCCCGATCGAGCCGGTAGCCGCGCTGCGCGGCGAGGTCACTCATGTTGAGCGCGAGGATCATCGGGCGACCGAGGCGCTTCAGATCGAGCACCAGGCGCAAACCGAGACGCAGGTTCGTCGCATCGACCACGCACACGAGCAGATCGGGCGCCGGCTCGCTCGCGTGCCGGCCGAGCACGACGTCGCGGGCGATGGCCTCATCGAGCGTGGCGGGCTCGAGGCTATAGGCGCCGGGCAGGTCGATGACGCGGAAGGGTCGTCCGCTGCGCGGACCCGTGAGGCGGCCCTCCTTGCGCTCGACGGTCACGCCCGGATAGTTGGCGACCTTCTGCCGGCTGCCCGTCAGGCGGTTGAAGAGGGCGGTCTTACCGCAGTTGGGAACGCCGACGAGGGAGACACTCAGGGGCGGCGCGGCCAACGCCGCGGCCGCGGGGCTCCACCTGCTCCCCGTGCACGAAGCCGAACTCGAGGAGCCGGCGCTCGAGCCCCGAGAGGGCCGCGCCATGCGAGCCGACCGCGACGACGTGACCGACGGCGCCCGGGCCGAGCGCCGCGAGGCTGACGAAGCGCGGATCGAGCGCAAGGCCTGCGGGAGTGGCGGCGGCGTCCATGCGGCTAAGTATGGATGAGAACGGTTCGCATTTGCAATCGCATCTGCAGTTTCATATTAATAATAATAAAATCAATTACTTGAATATACCGCTCGCCGAAATCGAGCCCCGAGGAGCGGCTTGAGGTACTTCCCGGTCCAGGACTCGGGGTGCGCGGCGAGGTCCTCGGGTGTCCCAGTGGCGACGATCCGGCCGCCGCCTTCACCGCCTTCGGGACCCAGGTCGATCACCCAGTCGGCGGTCTTGATGACGTCGAGGTTGTGCTCGATGACGACCACCGTGTTGCCCTCGTCGCGCAGCCGGTGCAGCACGTGCAGCAGCTGCTCGACATCGTGGAAGTGCAGCCCGGTCGTCGGCTCATCGAGGATATAGAGAGTGCGTCCCGTGGCGCGCTTGGCGAGCTCGCGTGCGAGCTTCACGCGCTGCGCTTCCCCGCCCGAGAGCGTGGCGGCGTTCTGCCCGAGCCTGAGGTACCCGAGCCCGACGTCCGAGAGGGTCCGGAGCTTGGCTGTGGCCGCCGGCACGTTCTGGAAGAAGCGCGCCGCCTCCTCCACGGTCATCTCGAGCACCTCGTGGATGTTTTTGCCGCGATAGCGGATCTCGAGCGTCTCGCGGTTGTAGCGCTTGCCGCCGCACACGTCGCACGCCACGTACACATCCGGCAGGAAGTGCATCTCCACGCGGATCACGCCGTCTCCCTGGCAGGCCTCGCAGCGGCCTCCCTTCACGTTGAAGCTGAAGCGGCCCGCATCGTAGCCGCGGGCGCGCGCCTCGGGCACGGCGGCGAACAGCTCGCGCAGCGGCGCAAAGAGGCCCGTGTAAGTCGCCGGATTCGAGCGCGGCGTACGTCCGATCGGGCTCTGATCGATGTCGATGACCCGATCGATCTGCTCGAGGCCCTCGATGCGCTCGCAGGGCGCCGCTTCGAGACGCGCGTCGTTGAGGCGCGCCGCGGCGTGCCCGAACAGCGTATCGACGATGAGCGTCGACTTGCCCGAGCCCGAGACCCCGGTGACGCAGGTGAAGAGGCCGAGCGGGATCGGCACGCTCACGCTGGCGAGATTGTTGCCGCTCGCGCCCACGATACCGATCTGGCGCGCCGGATCCGGCCGCAGCCGCAGGCCCGGCACCGCAATGCAGCGCTTGCCCGCGAGGTACTCGCCGGTGATCGAGGCGGGATTCGCGGCGATCTCGCTTGGGGCGCCCTGGGCGACGAGGTAGCCGCCGTGCGCGCCGGCGCCGGGACCGAGGTCGATCACGTGATCGGCGGCGCGGATCGCCTCCTCATCGTGCTCGACCACGATCACCGTGTTGCCGAGATCGCGCAGCTGCGCGAGCGTGACGAGCAGCCGCCGGTTGTCGCGCTGGTGCAGTCCGATCGAGGGCTCATCGAGGATGTACATGACGCCCGTCAGTCCGGATCCGACCTGACTCGCGAGGCGGATACGCTGCGACTCTCCACCCGAGAGCGTCTCCGCTCTGCGATCGAGCATCAGGTACTCGAGCCCCACATCGGCGAGGAAGCGCAGCCGCTCGAGCACGCCCTTGACGATCCTCCCCGCCACCTCGCCGCGCCAGCCGGCGAGGTTGACGCCGCCCAGGAACTCGAGCGCACGGCCGACGGTGAGTGCGGTCAGCTCCGGCAGAGTGCGTCCGGCGACGAGCACGAAGCGTGCCGCACGGTTGAGGCGCGTGCCCGCGCACTCCGGGCACGGTCGCACGCCGAGGTAGCGGGCGAGCTCCTCGCGCACCATCGGCGACTCGGTCTCGCGGTAGCGACGCGTGAGGTTCGGCAGGATGCCCTCGAAGGCGTGCCGCCGGCGCACGCGCCGGCCGGTGCCCTCGGGATACGTGAATTCGATCTGCTCGGTGCCGCTGCCGTTGAGCAGCACCTGCCGCACGGCCTCGGGGAGCTCGCTCCACGGCGTCTCGATGTCGAAGCCGTAGTGCTTGGCTAACGAGCCGATCAGCTGGAAGTAGTGCTCGTTGCGACGGTCCCAGCCGCGCACCGCGCCGCCGGCGAGCGGCAGGTGCGGATGGCGCACCACGCGCTGCGGATCGAAGAACTCCTGCACGCCGAGTCCGTCGCAGCCCGGACAGGCGCCCGAGGGGTTGTTGAACGAGAACAGCTTCGGCTCGAGCGGCGGCACGCTGTAGCCGCACACCGGGCAGGCGTGGCGGCTCGAGAACGTGAGCTCGCTGCGCTGCGGCTCGTCGAGGAACACGAGCCGCGCGAGCCCTCCCGAGAGGCGCAGTGCCGTCTCGAAAGACTCCGCGAGGCGCTGCGCGGCGTCGGGCCGGATGCGCAGCCGATCGACCACCGCCTCGAGGCTGTGCTTCTTCCTGCCGTCGAGAGCGGGCAGGGCGTCCATCTCGTGGATGCGTCCGTCGATGCGCACGCGCACGAACCCCTGCGCCGCGAGATCGCCGAGCACCTCCTGGTGCTCGCCCTTGCGCTCGCTCACGACCGGCGCAAGAAGCGCGGCCGCCTGGCCCTCGGGGAGCTTCAGCACCTGGTCGACCATCTGGCTCACGGTCTGGGCGGACAGATCGATGCCGTGGTCGGGACAGCGCGGCGTGCCGGCGCGCGCGTAGAGAAGCCGCAGGTAGTCGTAGATCTCGGTGACCGTGCCGACGGTCGAGCGCGGGTTGTGCGTGCTCGCTTTCTGCTCGATCGCGATCGCAGGCGACAGTCCCTCGATGCTGTCGACATCGGGCTTGTCCATGGTGGCGAGGAACTGCCGCGCATAGGTCGAGAGCGACTCGACGTAGCGGCGCTGCCCCTCGGCGTAGAGTGTGTCGAAGGTGAGCGAGGACTTGCCGGAGCCGGAGAGGCCCGTCACCACGATCAGCCGCTCGCGCGGCAGATCGAGACTCAGGTTCTTCAGATTGTGGGTGCGCGCCCCGCGCACGCGGATCGGTTGCATCGAACCGTCAATGGTACGCGCGCGCGCCACTTAAACCCAAACCGGCCGAAGCGAACGCTAGAGCAGGGTGCCCCGGGCGGCCAAACGACAGCGCGCAGACGCGCTACCATAGCGGCGCCGTCTACCGGGGGAGGGGTTCCATGTCCAGGCTCGCGCTTTTCAGCGCCTTCATGGCGCTCATCGCTACCGGAGCGCTCCAGGCCCAGGGCGCTCCGGAGGATCCCAGGATGGAGGAGTTCCGCGCCAAGCTGCGTGCCCTCGACTGGGTTCGCGGTCCGCGCGCGGTGGCGATCGGAGGCAATTCCACCCTGGCGCTGCCCGATGGCTACGTGTACCTCGACGCGGCGAACACCACAAAGTTCGAGGAGCTCAATGAGAATTTCTCCTCGGGCAAGGAGGTGCTGGTCGCGCCGCGCGATCTGCACTGGGAGGCATATCTATTCTTCGAGGAGGAGGGCTACGTCAAGGACGACGAGAAGATCGATGCCAACGCCATTCTGAAGTCGCTCACCGAGAGCACCGAGGCGGCCAACGAGGAGCGCAAGCGCCGCGGCTGGCCCGACCTGCACGTCGTCGGCTGGAGCGCTCCCCCGGCGTACAACGGCGCCACCAAGCGCCTGGAATGGGCGACGCTGCTGCGTTCACCGCACGGGGAGAGCACGAACTTCTTCACCAAGGTCCTCGGCCGGCGCGGTTTTACGACCGTGATCCTGGTGGCGCGTCCCGAGGGCACCCAGGCAGCCATCGGCGATCTCGATCACGTGCTCACCGATTACCATTTCAACCCGGGCAATACCTACGCGGACTGGCGGCCCGGCGACAAGATGGCCGAGTACGGGCTCACGGGGCTCATCGTCGGCGGTGGGGTGGCCGCGGCGGTCAAGACCGGATTGTTCAAGGGGCTGTGGAAATTCCTGCTCGCGGGTGCCGCGGCGCTGTGGAAGTTCCTGGTGGCCGGCGCCGTGGCGGTCGTGGCCGGCATCAGAGCGTTGTTCAGGCGCAAACAGTCCACCCCGGGCCCGAGCTGACCGTCGGCTCATGCCGGTTTCATCGGAAGCGCTGCTGGCTCTGGCACTCATCGCGGTTTACCTGTTCGATTCGGCGCACTTCCTGTGCATCGGCGAGGCGGTGATCACGACGCGCGGGGAGTCGCTGCGGCGGCTCTCCTTCGGCTCGGCGTTCGAGCTCGGCGGACGCCGCCCACTGCTCCCCAACCCGCTCACCCCTTTCTGGCCTGAGTTCCGTGTGGCCTGGGACGTCTCGGGAGGCGTCGTGGCGAGCACGGCGCAGGCGGCGGCGCAGATGAGGCAGCAGCTGCGGGCCCTGCGTCCGATCTCCTGGCTCGCGGGTGTCTGCGCGGGGTTGATCCTCATCGCCGCGCCACTCGCGCTCGTGGTCGGACGGCCACGGGTGTTCGTCGCCGTGGTGCTGCTGTGCCTCGCGATCGCCGTGGTCGCGAGCGCACTCGTGTTCGCACGCCGCCGCGAGCTCGGGCTCAGGAGCTGGCCTGCCGTGGGGCTGATCCTGGTTGCGCTCGTGTGCCTGCCGTGCGCGGCGAATCTCGCGCGCGCCGTCGCCAGGGAGCACCGTCCAACCGTGGCGGCCTCGGAGCTCCCGGGGTTGGGTTTCGACCCCGCACAGGTCGAGCTCATCCGCCGTCAGCTACTCGAGGTGCTGAGTCGGGCCCGGCAGCTCCTGCCCGAAGAGGGTCGCGAGCACCGCACGGTGAGTGCGCAGTTGCAGAGACTGCAGAGCCGAGCCGATGAGTTTCACTGACCTTGTGGTCGTGATCGTGGCCGGGCTCGTCGGCTTCGGCCTCGTCTCGTGGGTGATCAACGTGGTGCGCCAGCAGCGGTCGGCGCCGGTCGAGATCTCGCCGGGGACGCCCGGTGCGGGGACGTCCGATGCCGGGACGCCCGATGCCGCACGGGCCGCGCGCGCCGCCCCGAGCCTTGCGGAGCTCGGCCGCGGGTGGCACAGCACACTCGGCGTCTCCGAGAATGCGACCCGCGAGGAGATCGAGGCCGCACACCGGGCGCTGCTGGCGGAATGTGACCGGGTGAGCTCGTCCGCGGACTCCCCGGAGGGCGAGCGGCAGCGCGCCGAAGAGCGGCGCGCTCAGGTCAACGAAGCGTTCGAGTTCATCCGCACCCTCAGGCGCTGAGGCTTGGCTCCCCGCCGGCGAGAATCGCGTCGTAGACGAGGCGTGCGGTGGCGATGTCCTCCACCGCGAGCCCCAGGGACTTGAACACCGTGGTCGCCTCCGGCGGGGGGCGCTTGCGCCCGGCGAACAGCTCGCCCGCCTCGGCGAAGATCGCAGCACCCGAGAGGATCACGTCGCCCGACTCCTTGAACGCCGCCTCGCGCGAGTCGACGATCAGGGTGCTCCCGAGCAGCGCCTCGTCGTCGAGCTCGCGCCAGTTCGGGCGCGGGGCACCGACCGCATTCACATGCGCGCCGCGCTTGAGCCAGGCGCCCTTCAGCACCGGCTCGCGGGCGTCGGTCGCGACGACGATCACATCCGCCCCGCGTACGGCCCCTTCCGCATCGAGCGCGCGGGCTCCGGTCTTCGCGGCAAAGCGTTGCGCGTGCCCGGGGGTCGGGCTCGAGACCCGCACTTCTTCGAAGCGACACACGTGGCGCAGCGCCTCGAGGTGCGCGTACGCCTGCACGCCGCTGCCGATGAGCGCCAGCACCCTGGCGTCCGTGGGGGCGAGATGGCGCGTGACTGCCGCCGACACTGCCGCGGTTCGCATCTCGGTGATGAGGCGGCCGTCGAGGAAGGCGACCGGGCGGCCGTGAACGCTCTCGAAGAGCGCGATGCTCGCCAGATGCGTCGGCACCTCCGTGCCGGCATTCTTCGGGTAGAAGGAGACGAGCTTCGCCCCCATGGCCTCCCCTGCCACCGCGGGCATCACGCCGAGGTAGCGCTCGCCTTCCTCGATCGTTAGGACGGTGCGCAGGGGCTGGACCACTTCCCCGGCCGAGAAGGCCGTGAGCGCCCGCTCCATCGCCGGGATGAGCTCGGCGTAGCCGAGCACGCGGGCTACGTCCGCCTCGGAGATCGTTCGGATCACGCTCATACTCTAGCGTGCCGGAGCGCCGCGTGCTGCGGCGCGAGCGCCAAGCCTCACCCGACTTACTGCCGCTTGTGCGCGGATATGCGGTTCGCCTCATGCCGTGCCGCTCCTCTAGAATAGGCCCCCGAAGAACGTAAGGACCTGCCCATGGCGCGTGGCATCAACAAAGTCATCCTGATCGGCAATCTGGGCGCTGACCCCGAGACGCGCGCCATGCCCTCCGGCACCACGGTGGCGAACCTGCGCGTCGCGACGAGCGAGAGCTGGCGCGATAAGCAGACCGGCGAGCAGCAGGAGCGCACCGAGTGGCATCGCGTGGCGCTCTTCGGGCGCCTCGCGGAGGTCGCCGGAGAATACCTGCGCAAGGGCTCGCAGGTGTACATCGAGGGGAGCCTGCGCACGCGCAAGTGGCAGGACAAGCAGGGGAACGAGCGCTACTCGACCGAGATCATCGGCAACGATCTGCAGATGCTCGGCAGCCGCGGCGGCGGGGGCGCGGGCGTAGCCCCCATGGGAGGCGGCGCCGAAGGTGCTTCGCGCGGCTCGACGGGCAGCGGGGGCGCGGCGGCCCTTTCCGAGGAGTCGGGCGGCGGCGGCGGCGGGAAAAGCGAGGAGTTCGACGACGATATTCCGTTCTAGCGGCGCTTCATCCGCGCGACGGTTGGCGGGCATAATCTGATGGTGGCGTGTGTAAGTCATTGGGAAGGAATGAATTTTTCTCGCCCCGAGTGCCCCTGACGCGTAGGGTAGAATTTCCTTTCCCGACGCCCATGCCCCGCCGCTACTTCATCAAGACCTTCGGCTGCCAGATGAATGAGTACGACTCCGCCCGCATGGCGGACGTATTGCGCGAGGGGGCGGACCTCGCACCCACCGACGACCCGGCCGAGGCGGACATACTCCTCATGAACACCTGCTCGGTGCGCGAGAAGGCGCAGGAGAAGGTGTTCTCGCTCCTCGGGCAGTGGCGGCTCCTCAAGGCGCACCGCCCCGGGCTCATCATCGGGGTCGGCGGCTGCGTGGCGAGCCAGGAGGGCGAGGGGCTGAGCGAACGTGCCCCGTTCGTGGACCTGGTGTTTGGTCCGCAGACGCTGCACCGCCTGCCCGAGATGATCCGCGAGCTGCGCTCGAGCGGCGGGCCGGTGATCGACGTGAGCTTTCCAGAGATCGAGAAGTTCGACCGGCTGCCGGCCCCGCGCGCCGACGGGGCACATGCCTACGTCTCCGTCATGGAGGGGTGCAGCAAGTACTGCAGCTTCTGCATCGTGCCCTACACGCGGGGCGAAGAGGTGAGCCGCGCCTTCGATTCGGTGCTCGCGGAAGTGCGCCACCTCGCGCCCCAGGGGGTCGCCGAGGTCACGCTCCTCGGGCAGAACGTGAATGCCTACTCGGGCCCGATGGCCGACGGGGCGCGCGTGGATCTCGCGACCCTCATCCACCATGTCGCGCGCGTGCCGGGCATCGAGCGCGTCCGCTTCACCACTTCGCACCCTCTCGAGTTCAACGACAGCCTGATCGAGGCCTTCGCGAGCGTAGGAAAGCTCGCGAGCCACCTGCACCTGCCGGTGCAGAGCGGCTCGGACCGGATCCTCGCGCTGATGAAGCGCGGCTACACCGCGCTCGAGTACAAGGACAAGGTGCGCAGGCTCCGGGCTGCGCGCCCCGACGTCTCGATCTCCTCCGACTTCATCGTCGGCTTTCCCGGGGAGAGCGAGCGCGACTTCGCGGCGACCCTCGCACTCGCGCGCGAGGTGGGCCTCGACCAGTCCTTCAGCTTCCTCTACAGCCGCCGCCCCGGAACTCCGGCGGCCTCGCTCCCGGACGAGATCGAGCCGGCCGTCAAGCAGGAGCGCCTCACGCGGCTGCAGGCGCAGCTCGAGACCCAGGCGCACGCCATAAGCTCAGCGATGGTGGGCACGCGTCAGCGCGTGCTCATCGAGCGCGCGGCGCGAAAGGACTCCCGCGAGCTCGCCGGGCGTACGGCGAACAATCGCTGGGTGAATTTCCCCGGACCCAAGGCCCTCATCGGCCGCTTCGCGGATGTGATCATCACCGCAGCACTCGCGCACACCCTGCGCGCGCGGCTCGCGGAGAGCCCCGTGCAGAGCAGTCCTTCGCTTGCTGCCGCGCCGCCCCTTGCGGCCAGCGGCTGAGTGCCAGTGGCCGCCTCACCGCCTGAAGCCCAGCGGGAATTCGCTCTCGTCCCCTTGGACAACGCGCGGCTCGCCAATCTCTGCGGGCCGCTCGATGAGAACCTGCGGCTGCTCGAGACGCGCCTCGACGTGCGCATCCAGCGCCGTGGGGGGAGCTTCCGCGTGAGCGGGGCGCAGGCGCAGAGCGCCGAAGGGATGTTGCGCGAGCTGTTCGCGCTCACGAGGAGCGAGGAGCTCACTCCCGAGCGGGTGCATCTCGCGCTGCGCGAGCAGGAGTCCGGGCCGCTGCCGCCCGATGCGGATCGCACCGAGCACGGCGTGCGCGTGCCGCGCGGCGGCATCCGCGCCCGCGGCGCCCACCAGCGCGATTACCTCGAGCACATCCGTACCCGCGACCTCACGTTCGGCATCGGACCCGCGGGCACCGGCAAGACCTACCTCGCCGTCGCCTGTGCCGTCGAGGCGCTGCAGGCCGATCGCGTGCGGCGGCTCATCCTGGTGCGCCCCGCGGTCGAAGCGGGCGAGCGCCTCGGTTTCCTGCCCGGGGACCTGACGCAGAAGGTCGACCCGTACCTGCGGCCGATGTACGACGCGCTCTACGAGATGATGGGCTTCGATCGCGTGGCGCGCTTCATCGAGCGCAACGTCATCGAGGTCGCGCCGCTTGCCTTCATGCGCGGCCGCTCGCTCAATGATTCCTTCATCATTCTCGATGAGGCGCAGAACACCACCATCGAGCAGATGAAGATGTTCCTGACGCGCATCGGTTTCGGTTCCAAGGCGGTGGTGACGGGCGACATCACCCAGACCGACCTGCCCGCCGGCAGGCAGCCGGGCCTGTCGCACGTCGTCGACGTGCTGCGTGCGGTGCCGGGAGTTGCCTTCACTTTCTTCGACGCCCAGGACGTGGTGCGTCATCCGCTCGTGCAGCGCATCGTGCAGGCCTACGAGTTGCACGGAGGCTCTGCGTGAGGGCGCGCGGGCCACGCGACGCCGCGCGCGCGCGCCGCCGTGCGCCGCCGCCGGTACGCCTCGAGCTGACCCGGCGCGCGCGCGGCTGGCTGCCCGCGCGGCGCGAGCTCGCGCACTGGGCGAGCGTCGCGGCCGGCCGCGAGGCGCGCGGGCGCGAGCTCGGCGTGTGCGTGGTCGGGCCGACGGAGAGCGCCCGGCTCAATGCCCGCTTCCGCGGGCTTGAAAAGCCGACCAACGTGCTCTCCTTCGGCGCGGCCACGCCCGCGCACGCCCCGGCCGCATCCGCGTGCCCGCTCGGGGAGCTCGTCGTCTGCCCGCGGGTGCTCGCCGCCGAGGCGCGCGCCCAGGAAAAGACACTGAAAGCGCACTGGGCGCACCTCATCGTGCACGGCACGCTGCACCTGATCGGCTATGACCACGCGCAGCGCCGCGACGCCCGCCGCATGGAGCGGCGCGAGATCGCGGTGCTGCGCCGCTTAGGCTTCGCCAATCCCTACCGCGAGCGCGGCGCATGACGCGCGATCTCAATGCCACCGGCCGCTGGCTGAAGCGCCTCAAGCAGGGGCTCACCGCCGAGCCGCAGGATCGCAAGGAGCTGGTGAGCCTGCTGCGCGAGGCCGCCGAGCGCGGGGTCCTCGACGGCGATGCGCTCAGCATGCTCGAGGGGGTGCTCGAGGTCGGCGACCTGCAGGTGCGCGACATCATGGTGCCGCGCGCGCAGATGGTGTTCGTACGGCGCGACCGCGAGCCCTCACGGATCCTCCCGGCCGTGGTGGAATCGGGCCACTCACGCTTTCCGGTGATGGACGAGGATCGCGACGACATCGTCGGGATCCTGCTGGCGAAGGACCTGCTGCGCCTCACCACGGCGAGTGCACGCGAGCGTTTCGATATCCGCGAGTACATGCGCCCGGCGGTGTTCGTGCCGGAGTCCAAGCGCCTCAACGTGCTGCTGCGGGAGTTCCGCCGCAACCGCAACCACATGGCGATCGTGGTCGATGAGTACGGTGGCGTGTCGGGACTGTGCACCATCGAGGACGTGATCGAGCAGATCGTCGGCGAGATCGACGACGAATTCGACGTCGAGGACGACCAGAACATCCGCCGCGAGGCCGAGCGGCAATTCACCGTGCGCGCGTTCACCCGCATCGCAGACTTCAACGAGTACTTCGGTGCGCGGCTCTCGGAAACCGAGGGCTTCGATACGATCGGGGGCCTGCTGATGAAGCATTTCGGCCGGCTGCCGCGCCGCGGGGAGAGCGCCCACATCGAGGGATTCGAGTTCCGCGTGCTGCGTGGCGACCGGCGCCGCATCGATGCGCTGCGGGTGGTGGCCCCGCGCGACGTGCTGCCCCCCGACGAACGCGCCGCGGGCGAGCGCGAGCAGCGCCCCCGCCCCGAGCAGC
>WNFI01087103.1_pt1 | contig 15484 bp, 13 predicted proteins | sample 5400471 | NCBI WGS metagenome assembly WNFI01 (sample SAMN13153348, study PRJNA577476) | soil metagenome | isolation source: 100 cm saprolite on Douglas fir-dominated hillslope | place: USA:California | collected 2013-09-17 | reverse complement strand
AGGCCACGAAGCCGCCTTCGCAATACGGCGATTTCGTCAGCGGCCCGGCGACGACCGACGCGCAGGGAGTCCCGGTGGCGAAGCCCAATCCCATTTCCCGGGAGGAGGACGAAGGCGTGCTCGGCGGAATCGACACCACGCCCGGCGAGCTGACGGATAAATCGAACGCGGTGGACGCACCCAAGCCGTCCGACACGGAGGAGTAAGGGCACGGTGACATTGCTCCTCGCGCCGCTTGCGCACTACGGCGACGGTGCGAGGATCGGCGAGATCACAGGCGCGGCGCGCTGGCGTCGATCGCGCGGGCGGCCAAGCGTTGGAAGGCGCGCTCGCGGCGCACGATGGCAGCATAGCCCCTGCAGGGCACGGGCGAAACGCGCTCGGGGCAGGCGAGGCATGGCGTGCGATCAGGGCCCCGAAGGCGGTACAGCACGAGAGCGGTACCGAGCGCGAGCAGCGCCAAACCAGTCGCCAGCAGCCCGACCGCCCCGCCGTGGCGCAGCCCCAAGAAGGTAAGTGCCGTCAGCCCGAGCGTCGGAGCGAAGCGCGTCAGCCATTTGCTGTGACGACGTGAGCGAAGCGCCAAGCTCATCGTCCCCGCGCAGACGACTCCGAGGACGGCGCCCGCTGCGAAAGGCAATGCGAGCGCCACGACCACGCCGACGCCCATGCCGAGCCCTGCCAGCGTGCATCCCTTGCAAACATAAAGGCGACGGAATGGCCGTAGCAATTCGGGGGCGTATTCGTTGCACAACGGATGGTGCGCGAAGCGATGGAACCGGTGCGCTCGCTCGGCCAGCCGGTCGAGCCGACGCGCCAGCGCCCGCGGCAAGTGCCGCGTCATCGCTTGGGGCGTAGCTTCACGGCGGTGCCGTAAGCGACGATCTCGTTGGTGTTCTGCATGAGCTCGCCCGAGTCGAAGCGCATGGCGAGCACGGCGTTGGCGCCCATGGCGATGGCGCTGCGCTCGAGCCGATGCATGGCCTCGTTGCGCGAATCGGTGGCCAAGGCAGTGAGCGCCGAGATCTCTCCGCCGAAGATCTGCTGGCAGCCGGCGCACGCGGTTCCGACGATGCTGCGCGAGCGCACGGTGATACCCCAGCAGGGGCCGACGACGCTCTCGACCTCTTGACCCGGTGGGGCCTCGAAGGTCGTGAGGATGGGGATCGCATGAGCCGGTGCGGTCATCGGGCTACCTCCCGGCGTCGCTGAAGACGCGGAGCCGTTTCGGGGTTTCTTGGTATATACATTTCTTCTGTTTTGCGCCCATTCGGTACGGCCTGGTGGTCCTCGCGGCGCCGTACGCAAACCAAGGTGAGGTGATCCCCGTGTGTTCGTCAAGACTTGGGAGTCCGTCCGTCCAACAGGCTTTCGCGATCCTGCTGACCGTGCTCTGCCCAGCGCTGGTTTCCGCGGCCGTGCCGCCGGCGACGCACCGGCTCGATCCGTCTCCCGCCACCGTCGTCTGGGGCTACTATGACGCCGCGGCGAAGCCCGCGCTGCACGTGCGCTCCGGCGACACGGTGGTGGTCCGCACGCTGACCACCGCCACCCCGGAACGCCTCGAGAAGGCCGGCGTACGTCCAGAAGACGTGGAACCGGCGCTCCGCGAGATCAACAAGACCGTGACAAAGGGTCCGGGATCACACATCCTCACCGGGCCCATCTTCGTCGAGGGCGCCGAGCGGGGTGATGTACTCGAGGTGCACATCGAGAAGATCGAGCTCGCCGTGCCCTACGCCTCCAACCGGTTCGCGCCCATGCGCGGCTTTCTGCCTGAAGATTTCCCCTACGCGAAGGAGCGGATCATCCCGCTCGACGCGCGCGCGATGGTGGGTCATTTCGCGCCCGGCATCGACATCCCGCTGCATCCCTTTTTTGGGAGCATCGGCGTCGCGCCGCCGCCGGCCATGGGACGGCTCGACAGCGGGCCGCCCTACATCCACGCTGGGAACCTCGATAACAAGAACCTCGTCGCCGGCACGGTGCTCTGGATTCCAGTGCACGCGCCGGGCGCCCTGCTCGAGGTGGGCGATGGCCACGCGGCCCAGGGCGACGGCGAGGTGGACATTACCGCGCTCGAGACTTCGCTGATCGGCACGCTGCGGCTCGTGGTGCGCAAGGACGTGCACCTGACCTGGCCGCGCGCCGAGACGCCGACGCATTTCATCACCATGGGGACCGACAAGGACTTCGTGCAGGCGGCGAAAATCGCGGTGCGCGAGGCGATCGGATTCCTCATGGCAGCGCGCGGCCTGTCGAAGGACGACGCGTACATGCTGGTCAGCGTGTCCTGCGACGTTGCCGTGACACAGCTCGTGGACGGCAACGTCGGCGCGCACGTGATGATCCCCAAGACCATCCTGCGCGGGGCAGCTCCACAGCCGCAGTAGCCCCGACGGCGGGACAGTGTACGTCGCCGGACACGGAGTCAGCTCTCGCCGCGGAGCCGCGTGCGTCCGAGCGGGCCGCCCCGCACTTCGACAGCGTCACTTCACGCGGCGTGGCGTGGCGCATTTTTCTCGCTTCCGCGAAGCCGGCAACCGCTCCTAGAGTGCTCGCGAGCGCTCGGCAGCTCGCCTGGCGCAAAACGCGGGAGATGAAATGTCCGACGCGGTGCAGGTACAGGCGGATCGCGAAGTCGACCTCGACCTTGGCGGCGATGTGCAGCAGGAGCTCGAGCTGCACATCTGCCTCGACGCGCTGGTGTCGCAGCAGGGACCCAAGGTCCGCGGCGAGCTTCTCCTCCAGGATCTGAAGGCGCTGCTCGAGAGCCTTGCCCCCGCCGCGACCGGTCCACTCGAAGCACAGCTCGACTGGCTGGAGCAGCTCGTGCGCTGGCTGCGCGCGCGGCGCAGCGGCTTGGGCGGCGGGGCGCCGGGCGCGCTCAGCTCGGCGCGTCTGCGGCTCCTGCTCGAGGCGGTCCGGCAGATGCCCGCGCAGGCGGAGGCGCTCTCCGTGCTCATCGCCGGCACCCTCGTGGGCACGCGCGGGCTCGCTCTCTTCGCCGAGACGGGGCTTCCCAAGGACCAGGGGTTCGCCGGAGAAACGTGGGACCGGCTCCTCGGAAAGTTCCTGCCGACGCCGCCCGACGCGGCCGACCTGGCGCAGCTCGTGGCGCGGCTCTTCCCCCGCGCGCGCGACGCCGACTGGCTCGAGGAGCTTGCGCCGGAGCTCGCGAGCGAGCTCGCGGCGCTGGTGCGGCTGCGCGAGCACGGGGCGCCGTTGCGCGAAGCGATGGCCGACGCGCTGACCATGCTCTCGGCGCGCGCCTGCGCGCTGGGACTCTCGACCGAGGTGCGCGAGCGCGGCATCCGAGCGCCGCTTGCGGAAGACCCGTTCCTGCGCCTGCCCCGCGCCTGCGACGCCTTCGTGGTGGCGCTGCGGGCCGGCAGCGACGCGAGCATCGTCACCACCGCGCGCGCCTGCAGGGCCGCGCTCTCGCACTGCGGCTGGGCGGTCGCCGCGGTGCACGCACACCTCGAGGAGTCGGGCACTAGCGTCGAGCTGGTGTGGCGCCTCGAGCGCACGGTGAAGTCGCTCGACCGCGCGGCGGCGCTGATGGCGGTGCTCGCGCCGGAGCCGGACGGCGACGCCTCCGCCGCGGCGCTGCGGCTGGCCGCGGGGCTGGTGCGCGATCGGCTCGAGGATCGCAGCCTGCGCTCGCTCCTCCACACGAGCCTCAACAAGCTCGCGCGCAAGGTCATCGAGCGCGCCGGCCAGAGCGGCGAGCACTACATCACGCGCACGCGCGCGAGCTGGCACGACATGCTGTCGTCGGCCGCGGGCGGGGGCCTGCTCACGGCGGGCACCGTCGCGCTCAAGTGCGCCATCGCCGCGCTGGGGCTGCCCATCTTCTTCGAGGGCCTCGCCTCGTCGTTCAACTACGCGGGCAGCTTCCTCCTCATGCAGGCCCTGGGCTTCACGCTGGCGACGAAGCAGCCCGCGTTCACCGCGGCGGCCCTGGCGGCCGAGATGCGCCCCGTGGCTTTCCCCAAGCCGGGCAAGAAGCACATCGACGTGCACGCACTGGTCGAGCTCATCGGGCGCATCACGCGCTCGCAGATCGCCGCGGTGGCCGGCAACCTCGGCATGGTGCTGCCGGCGGCGCTGGTGCTCGACGCGCTCTCGCGGCTGGTGCGCGGACGGCCCGTCCTCGACGCCGAGGCGGCGCATCACTACGTGCTGTCCTTGCACCCGACGCACAGCGGGACGGTCGTGTACGCGGCGCTCACGGGCCTTTTGCTCTGGCTCGCGAGCCTGGGCGCGGGCTGGCTGGAGAACTGGGTCGTGTTCCGCAGGCTGCCGGAGGCGCTCGCGGGAAGCCCCACGCTGCGGCGCGTGCTTGGGCCTGCGCGGGCGGAGCGCCTCGGCGCGATCGTCCTGCGCCACGCCGCCGGCATGGGCGGCAGCATCACGCTGGGCGCGCTGCTCGGCATGCTCCCGGCGCTGGGCCGCTTCTTCGGCGCGCCGCTCGAGGTCCGCCACGTCACGCTCTCGACCGGCGCGCTGGCGCTCGCGGGCTCCGCGCTGGGGCCCACGCACGTGCTCGACGCCGCGTTCCTGTCTGCCATGCTGGGGATCGCCCTGATCGGACTCCTCAACTTCGGCGTGAGCTTCGCGCTGGCGCTCACGCTGGCGCTCAAGGGCCGCGAGGCAAGCGGCAAGGACCGTCTCGCGCTCCTGCGCGCGCTCGCGGCACGCTTCGTGCGCGCGCCGCTTTCGTTCGTGCTGCCGCCGCGGTAGGGCTGAGCTAGACTCCCGGACAGGGAGAGCAGCGTGAGCGACCACGACGACGACCATGATCACGACCACCAGCCGGGGGAGCATGGCGCGCCGCTGACGGAGACGCAGCTCCGCGTTCGCGCCCTCGAGTCCCTGCTGGTCGACAAGGGCCTCGTCGACCCCGCCGCGCTCGACGCGCTCATCGACACCTACGAGACCAAGGTGGGCCCGCGCAACGGCGCCCGGATCGTCGCCCGCGCCTGGGTGGATCCCGCCTACAAGAAGCGGCTGCTCACGGACGCCACCGCGGCCATCGCCGAGTTCGGCTTCGTCGGCCGCCAGGGCGAGGACCTGGTCGTCCTGGAGAACACGGCGCAGGTGCACAACCTGGTCGTGTGCACGCTCTGCTCTTGCTACCCGTGGCCCGTGCTGGGGCTGCCGCCGGTCTGGTACAAATCGGCGCCCTACCGCTCGCGCGCGGTCATCGATCCGCGCGGCGTGCTCCGGGAGATGGGCCTCGCCGTGAGCGACGAGGTCGAGGTGCGCGTCTGGGACTCGACGGCCGAGCTGCGCTATCTGGTGCTGCCCGAGCGGCCGGCCGGGACCGAGAGCTTCGGCGAGGAACAGCTCGCTGCCCTGGTCACGCGCGACGCGATGATCGGGGTCGCCAAGGTGGCCGCGCCCGCGGGGAGCCGGCGATGAACGGCATCCACGACCTGGGAGGCATGCACGGCCTCGGGCCCGTCGAGGTGGAGCCGGACGAGCCGGTCTTCCACACCGAGTGGGAGGCGAAGGTGTTCGCGCTCACCGTCGCGACGGGGTTTCTCGGCAAGTGGAACCTCGACATGTCGCGCTCCGCGCGCGAGCAGATGCCGGCGGCCGAATACCTGGCGACGACGTACTACGAGCACTGGCTCTTCGGGCTGCGCAAGCTGCTGGTGGACCAGGGTCTGCTCACCGCGCAGGAGCTCGCGACGGGCCAGTCCGAATCCCGGGCGCGGGAGGGTCGGGTGCTGAAGGCCGCCGAGGTGCCGAAGGCGCTGCAGAACCGCCTCGCCGCCCGGGTCAACGACGACGTGCCGCCGAAGTTCAGGCCCGGCGATCGCGTCATCGCGCGCAACTCGAACCCGGCCGGCCACACGCGGCTGCCGCGCTACGCCCGCGGTCGCGAGGGCATGATCGATCGGGACCACGGCGTCTTCACTTTCGCCGACGTGAGCGCGATGGGCCTCGGCAAGAAGCCGCAGCACGTCTACAGCGTGCGCTTCGGCGCGCGCGCGCTGTGGGGCGAGCGTGCCTCGCCACGGGATAGCGTGTATCTCGACCTGTGGGACGACCACCTGGACCCGGTATGAGAGCTCCCCTGTCGATGCCCTCGGGTGCGGCCCTCTCGGCGCTGCCGGCGATCCCGCGCGACGGCGAGGGCCCGGTGTTCCGCGCGCCATGGGAGGCGCAGGCCTTCGCCATGGCGGTCAAGCTGCACGAGGCCGGACACTTCACCTGGACGGAGTGGGCTGCGCGCCTGGCCGCGGAGATCGCCGCCGCTGGCGCGCGCGGCGAGGATGCCGACGGCTCACGCTACTACCTGCACTGGCTTTCGGCGCTCGAGAAGATCGCGGCCGAGAAGGGCCTCGTCACAGCGCACGAACTAGCGACGCGCAAGGACGCGTGGGATCGCGCCGCGCGCGAAACCCCGCACGGCAGGCCCATCGAGCTTCCTCGCTGATCGCAGGTCCTACAGCTCGCGGCTCGGCGGCGCTACTCGCCGTGCGAGCGATGCGCGCGCCGCAGCTCCGGTCCGAGGCGGCCACGGAGCGTGAGTGCCCACATCTTCCAGTCCGCGGCGAAGCTCCACAACGGATACTTGAACGTCGCCGGCTTGTTGTGCTCGACGAAGAAGTGCGCGACCCAGGCGAACGCGTACCCGCACAGCAGAGCGGCGAGGAGCAGCGCCGGTCTGCGCGCCGCGATGGCCCAAACCATGAACAGAAGCGAGAGCGTCGTTCCCGCGAAGTGCAGCGCGCGCGTCGCGGGCCGCGAATGCTCGCGTAGATAGAAGGGCCAGAACTCGGCGAACGTCTGCATGACGCGGATTCTATCGCGGTTCACAGCGCCGGCAATCGGTCGGGGGCCCAGGGCGGTGGCGCCGGGTGACGCCAGCGAAGACACGCCCTACCCTCCTGCATGCGAAGAGCTTTCGCTGCGCTGGCGCTCGTGGCGGTATCGGCGCGTGCAGACCAGGCATCCGACCGGACGATCCTCGCCTACCTGAACAAAGCGATGGTCTGGTACCGGCAGCAGCAGACGCACGTCGCGCTCGCCACCGACCCGGCAGACCTCCTCACCATCGAGCAGGAGCGGCGCATCGGGCGCGAGGTGATCGCTCTGGCGTTCGACTTTGCGCGGGCGTTCGTCGCCCTCCAGCCGCAGGAGGCGCAGTTGCAGGCCGGCCCGGGCGGGGTGCCGAGCCCGCAGGAGTTCATCCGCTTGTCGAACGACGCCGAGACTCGCGTGCTGCAGTTGCAGGCCGAGATCGCCAGTCTGAAGCGGCGCATCGCCAGGGCCAATTCGAGAACGCGGCGCGCGCTCGAGCAGAAGCTGGCCGAGACGCAGAGCGAATTGCAGCTCGCGCAGGCGCAGCAGGAGACGATCAAGACGATGGTGCAGTTCATCGGCGAGGTCGGCCAGGGGGGCGCCACCAGCGGGCTGCTCGGGCAGATCGCGGAGATGGAGCGCTCGGCTCCGGAAGCGAAAGCTGCGGACGTGAGCAAACCGCCGGCCGCTCCCGTCGCGAACACGACCGCCGCGCGCAAAGCCACGCCGACCGGCGTACTGGCGCTCACCGGCTCTGTCCTCTCGCTCGTGCGCAAGAAGCGCGCGGTGCGCGAGGCCATCGCGCTCACCACCGAGCTGCGCGCGACCGACGACAAGCTGGAGGCGCCCCTGGTGGCCGAGATGCGGGCGACGCTGCAAAAGGGCGCGGAGGCCGCCAAGGGCGCCGGCACCTCCTCCGGCCCCGACCTGCAGCAGCGCGCGCACGAGATCGACCAGCTGACCTCGCGCTTCAAGAAGCTCTCGGCGGCCGTGGTTCCGCTCGGAAAGCAGGCGGTGCTGCTCGACGCCAACAAGGTCAACCTCAACGAGTGGCATGCGTCGATCGATGGCCAGTACGACGATGAGGTGCGCGCGCTCCTCCTGCACCTGGGGCTGCTCACCATCGCCGTCATCGCCATCCTCGCCGCCTCGGAGGCGTGGCGCCACGCGACCTTCCGCTACGTGCGCGACCTGCGCCGGCGGCAGCAATCGCTCGTGCTGCGCCGGATCGTCGTGGCGCTCGCCCTCGCGCTGATGATCGCCTTCTCGTTCGTGACCGAGCTCGGCTCGGTGGCTACCTTCGCCGGCTTCATCACTGCCGGCCTCGCAGTGGCGCTGCAGAACGTAATCCTGTCCGTGGCCGCGTACTTCTTCCTCATCGGCAAGTACGGGATCCGCGTCGGCGATCACGTCTCCATCTCCGGCGTCACCGGCGACGTGATGGACATCGGCCTCGTGCGCCTCCACCTCATGGAACTGCGCCCCGACGGCCTGCCCACCGGCCGCGTGGTGGTGTTCTCGAACGCGGTGCTCTTCCAACCGACGGCAAACTTCTTCAAGCAGATCCCGGGCTCGAACTTCACTTGGCACCAGGTGTCGTTGACGCTCTCGCCCGACACCGACTACCGCATCGCTGAGAAGCGGCTGGTGGATGCCGTCGAGCAGGTGTACGCGGAGTACCGCGGCAGCATCGCGCAGCAGCACCAGCAGATCTCGCAGACCCTCTCGATCCCGGTGCGGGAGCTCCGGCCGTCGAGCCAACTGCACCTCACCGATTCCGGGCTGGAGATGACCATCCGCTTTCCGGTCCCCCTGGAGCACGCGTCGACGATCGACGATCGCATGACGCGCGCTCTCCTCGAGGCGCTGGACCGCGAACCGCGGCTCAAGCTCGCCGGCGGCTCGCCGCTGATCCGTCCGGCGCAGCCTGCCCAAGCCTGATCCCTCAGGCGGCAGAGGGGCCGCCAGATCGCCTCAGGGCGATGGCTGCCGTTCCCTCACCTCGATGAGGTTCGTGACTCCCCTGACGCCGAGGACGCGACTCACCGCACGCGCCGCCGACTCCTTCTGTTCATGGTCCTCCACCGTACCTTCGAGCCTAACCCAGCCACTGTCCACCGAGACTTTGACGCCGCCGCGGACGCTGAGCTCGACCGCCAGCATTGCGGCGCGGGCGATCTCTTCGTCCGCGCGCTGGTCGCTGATCGGCAGCTCGACCTCGAGCTCGTTGACCACCGATTCGACGCCCTCGACGCTCAGTGCGATCGCCTCCGCGTGTCGCTTCTTCGTCTCGCTATCGACGCCACCCACCAGCGTGACGATGCCCTCCTCGACCGTCACGGTAATCAGACTGGCCTCCAGGGCCTCATCCGATTTCAGCGCCAGGGTGACGCTCCCTCTGATCTCTTCGTCGCGCACGTTGTCCTCCGCGTTTGTCGGAGCGTCACCGAGCACGGTGCGGTGAGCGAATAAGCTACGTCCCCAACGCGGGGGATGAAAGATGGCCGCATTGGGCGATTGGTTGCCCCCCGAGGGCAGCGCCGGCCGGCGACTCGTCGCGCGTTCGTAGCTGGACAGGCTTCGACGCTCAGAGCCCCATCTCGGTCAGGCCGGGATGATCGTCGGGCCGGCGACCGAGCGGCCAGTGAAACAACCGCTCGTCGGAGCGGATCAGCAAGTCGTTGATGCTGGCGTAACGCCGCCGCATGAGGCCCTGCTCGGTGAACTCCCAGTTCTCATTGCCGTAGCTGCGGTACCATTGCCCCGAGTCATCGTGGCATTCATAGGCGAAGCGCACGGCGATGCGCGCGCCGTCGAAAGCCCACAACTCCTTGATCAACCGGTAGTCGAGCTCGCGAGCCCACTTGCGGCGCAGGAAACCGTGCACCTGCTCGCGGCCCACCGGAAACTCGGCGCGGTTACGCCAGCGCGTGTCTTCGGTATAGACCTGAACTACGCGGTCTGGGTCGCGCGAGTTCCAGGCGTCTTCGGCCTGGCGCGTCTTCTGGCGTGCCGTCTCGGCGGTGAACGGGGGCAGCGGCGGGCGAGCGGTGTCCATTGGGCGGTCCTCCTGGGCTCGATGTAGACAGAGCCGGTCTCTCCGGTGCTCTGCCTAATCTGCGGCTGCACCACAAGCACTGGCTACATTACGATTCGTGAGGACGCCCTGGCCCGCTTGAGGTACGGGTGCGCCCGGCCGCAGCGCCTGCCGCGCGGCGTGGACTGGCGTTGGATCAGCTAGGGATGCATGCTTCCCCGCGGCGTGAGCGATTGCTTGGAAGGAAGGTCAGATGAAAGTCGCGATCCTCGATGACTATCAGAATCTGGCGCTCGCGATGGCGGACTGGTCTTCCGTCGCCGGCAGAGCCGAAATCACCGTCTTCAACGATCATGTCGCCGATCCGGATGCGGTCGTCGAAAGGCTGCTGCCGTTCGACGTGATCTGCGTCATGCGAGAACGAACGCCGCTGCCGCGTGAAGTCATCGAGCGCCTTCCGCAGCTCAAGCTGATCGCTTCGACCGGGCGGCGCAACGCCTCGATCGACATGGTGGCGGCCGAGGAGCGCGGCATTCGCGTCACCGCGACCGGCTACCGATCGACGCCCACCATCGAGATGACGTGGGCGCTCATTCTTGCCAGCGCGCGCCACATCGTCCGGGAAAGTAATTCCGTCCGCGACGGCGGCTGGCAGACATCGATCGGCCGTGAGCTCGACGGCAAGGTGCTGGGCGTGCTGGGCCTGGGCAATATCGGCGGACAGGTCGCGCGCATCGGTCTCGCCTTCGGCATGAAGGTCATCGCCTGGAGCCAGAACATGACGCCGCAGATCGCTGACGCCGCGGGGGCGACATTGGTCACGAAGGACGAGCTGTTCCGCGAGGCCGATGTGGTGACCATCCACCTCATCTTGAGCAAGCGCACGCGCGGGCTCGTCGGCGCCGCCGAGCTCGCGCTCATGAAGCCCACCTCCATGCTGATCAACACCTCGCGCGGCCCCATCGTCGATGAAGGCGTTCTCATCCAGGCCTTGACGTCGCGCTCGATTGCAGGAGCCGCGCTCGACGTCTTCGACGCCGAGCCCTTGCCGGCCGATCATCGCTTCCGGGCCTTGGACAATGTGCTGGCCACGCCGCATATCGGATATGTTGCGGAGAACCTCTACCGGACGTTTTACGGTGACGCGGCCGCAAGCATCGCCGCATGGCTCGATGAGATCGCTTGATCCAGCGGATCGATGTGCAGCGAGCCCGCTCTAAGCTCGACGAGCCTCCCTCCGCTGACGGCCGGACTCCCGGCCGGGCCGCCTCCGGCGGCGGGGTCAACTCAACTGAGCGGTGGGATTAGCTACCCTTTCCCTTCCGCCGCCTGCCACCCCCCGCCGAGCACGTTGTATAGTTGCACGAGCGCCAGCAGCTCGTGCAGCTGTGCCTGCGCCAACCCGAGCTCGGCCGCGAACGTCCTCGTGTTGCTATCCAGGACCTCGAGATAGCTCGCCGTCCCGCCGCGGTAGCGTTGCTCCGCCAGCGCCTGGGCATCGCGCGTCGAGTTGGCCAGGAGCTCCTGCTGCTCACGGAATTCGCGGTCCTTGCGGTACGCAACCAGCGCGTCGGACACCTCGCGAAACGCTTGCTGGATGGTCTGCTGGTACACGATGAGCGCCTCCTTCTTCTGCGCCTCGGCCAGCTTGACCCCCGAGCTGAGCCTGCCACCCGCGAAGATCGGCTGCGTCAATGAGCCGAAGAAATTCCATACCCCCGACGGTCCTTCGAACAGGTCGGTCAGCGCGGTGCTCTGTAGCCCGCCGCCGCCGGTCAACGAAATCGACGGAAAGAACGCCGCCCGCGCGACGCCGATGCGGGCGTTCGCCGCGATCAAACGTGCCTCCTGGAGCTGAATATCGGGCCGCCGCTGCAAAAGGGACGAGGGAAGTCCGGCGGGAACGACCGGATCGTGCGGCTGCTCGGTGAGCTTCCGCCCGCGCGGGATCGGCCCGGGATTCCGGGCGAGCAGCACGCTGACGAAGTTCTCCTGCTGCTCGGTCCGACGCTCGATGTCGATGATCGTCTGGGCGGCATTGTAGACGAGCTGCTCGGCCTGACGTACATCGAGGAGTGACACCACCCCCTGGCGCTCCTGCACCTCGACGAGCTCGAGCGACTCCTTCCGCGACGTGAGCGTCCGCTTGGAGATCTCGAGCTCGAGATCGAGCTCCAACAACTGGTAGTATGCGCCGGCGACGCTGGCGATGAGACTGGTGATCACCGCCCGATCGTTCCAATCGGCGGCGAGCAGATCGGCGCGCGCCGCCTCGGTGGCGCGACGGAACTTCCCCCAGAAATCGAGCTGCCACGACGCCGAGACGTTTCCCTGGAACAAGTTGGTCGTGAACGCCGGAGTCCGGCTCGTCAGCCGGACGCGCTCCCTTCCGGCCGCGAGCCCGAGGTTCACCGCGGGAAGCTGATCGGCCCGCGTGATCCCGAGTTGCGCCTCGGCCTGCTCGATGCGCACCGCCGCGATCAACACGTCCTGGTTCCGCGCCAACGCGGTACGAATCAGCTCATCGAGCGCAGGATCGGGAAATACCTGCGCCCAGTCCTTGTCGGCCAGCGACGCGGCGTCGCCCCCCTCTGCGCCGCCACGATAGCTCGGCGGCGCCGACACCGTTGGACGCTTGTAGTCGGGTCCGACCGCGCAGCCCGGCCCGAGCACCAGGAGCAGCGCCAGCAGCGCCGTCCGTTTCATTTCGTGACCTCCGGCTCGGAGGGACGGGACGCTGGTTGATCGCGCGCGCGGCGATTCGCCAGCCGCTCCACCAACACGAACAGCAGCGGAATGATGAAGATGGCGACGGCCGTCGCCGCCAGCATGCCCGTGATGACCACCGTCCCCAGGATCTGCCGCGATATCGCGCCCGCGCCCGTCGCCACCCACAGCGGAATCATGCCGAAGATGAACGCGAACGACGTCATGAGGATCGGGCGAAGACGCAGCCGGGCTCCCTCGAGTGCCGCCTCGACCAGCGGCCGTCCCTTCTTCATCTCGTCGCGCGCGAACTCCACGATGAGGATCGCGTTCTTGGCCGCGAGGCCGATCAGCATCGCCAACCCGATCTGGGCGAAGATCCCCAGGTCGAAGTTGCGCAGGTAGAGGCCGAGAAACGCACCCAGGACCGCCACCGGCACCGACAGGAGCACCGAGAACGGCAGCGACCAGCTCTCGTACAGCGCCGCCAGGATCAGGAACACGAACCCCAACGAAAGGGCGAAGATCGCCCCCGCGGTACCCGACGCCTTCTTCTCCTGATAGGAAAGATCGGCGAATGAATACCCCATCTCGCGCGGCAAGACCTGCGCCGCCACTTGCTCGAGCGCGGCCAGCGCCTGCCCGGAGCTGTAACCCGGCGCGGCCGAGCCGAGGATCTGCGCCGCGCGGTACAGGTTGAATCGATTCGTGTATTCGGGCCCGGCGACCCGGCGCGTGCTCGTCAGCGCAGACAACGGCACCATGTTGCCCCGCTGGTTGCGCACGTAGTACTGAGCGATGTCTTGCTCGGTCAACCGGTCCTCGCCCTCGGCCTGCAGAAACACGCGCCATTGGCGGCCAAATCGATTGAACTGATTGACGAACAGGCCGCCCAGATAGGTCTGGAGGGTCTGGTACACGTCGCCGACCGCGATCCCCTGCTTGAGCACCTTCTCCCGATCCATCTCGGCGTAGACCTGCGGGATGTCGGCGGTGAACACCGAGTTGACGCCGGTCAGCTCCGGCCGCTTGCGCGCGGCCTCGACGAACGCCTTGACGTTCTCATCGAGAGACTCCACCGACGCGCCGCTGCGATCCTGCAGCCACATGGAGAAGCCGCCGGCGTTGCCGAACCCGGGAATCGCCGGCGGGCTGAACGCGAACGCCGTCGCCTCCGGGACCTGCGCCGCCAGCGCGCGGTTCAGGCTGCGCAGGATCCCGCGCGCCTCCAACGCCGCCCCTTTGCGCTCGTCCCACGGCTTGAGCCCAACGAACAGGAAGGCGCTGTACGTCGACGAAACCCGCGTCAGCAGGCTGAAGCCGATGATGGTGGAGAAGCTCTTCACCCCCTCGGTCTTGGCCAGGATACCTTCGATCTTCTTGACCACCGCATCGGTGCGCTCCAGGGACGCAGCCGCCGGCAACTGCGCGTTGAGGAAGAAAAAGCCCTGATCCTCCTCCGGGATGAAGCTCGTGGGAAGCTTGCGACCCACGATGCCGTCGACGGCGATGAAACCGACGAGGATGGCGACGCCGATGAACGCCTTCCGGATCAGGCCATGGCTCCATTTGACGTAGCCTTGCGTGGCCCGGTCAAACACCCGATTGAACCATCCGAAAAACCGCGCCAGGGGGCCGCGGCCAGGCCGCCGCGGCCGGAGCAGCAGCGCCGACAACGCCGGCGAGAGCGTCAGCGCGTTGAAGGCCGAGATGAGCACCGAGATCGCGATGGTCACCGCGAACTGCGTGTTGAGCCGCCCCTGAATGCCTCCCACGAACGCGATCGGCACGAACACCGACGAGAGCACCAGCGCGATCGCCACGACCGGTCCCGAGACCTCCTTCATCGCCTGCAGCGTGGCTTCGCGCGGCGACATTCCCTTCTCGATGTGGTGCTCCACCGCCTCCACCACCACGATGGCATCGTCCACCACCAACCCGATGGCGAGCACCAGCCCGAACAAGGACAGGGTGTTGATGGAGAAGCCCAGCAGTGGAAATACCGCGAAGGTGCCGATCAACGACACCGGCACGGCGATCATGGGAATGAGCGTGGCGCGCCAGTTCTGCAGGAACAGGAACACCACCAGCGTGACCAGCGCCATCGCCTCCAGGATCGTTTTCGAGATCTCGCTGATCCCCTCCGTGACCGCCGCGGTGGTGTCGAGCGTGACGGTGTAGTCGAGATCCGGCGGGAATCGCTGCTTGAGCTCCGCCATCACGCTTTTCACCCCGTTGGCCACGTCGAGCGCGTTCGAACCGGGAGCCTGGAACACCGCGATGATGCTGCCGGGCTGCCCCTGGACGCGCGAAACTTGTTGGTAGTTCAGCGCGCCGAGCTCGATGCGGGCCACGTCGGACAGGTGCACCACCGAGCCGTCGGCGTTCGCGCGAACGACGATCTGCGCGAACTCCTCCGCCGTTTGCAGGCGCCCCTGCGCCCGGACCGTGTAGGTCATCTCCTTGCCGAGCGGCGCCGGCTCCGCTCCCACCCGACCGGCCGGGTTGACCGTGCTCTGCTGCGACACAGCCCGCACCAGATCGGGGACGGTGAGCCCCAGCTTGGCCAGCACGTCCGGCTTGAGCCAGATCCGCATCGCGTAATCGCTGGCCCCGAACAGGCGCACCTCGCCCACGCCGCGCACGCGATAGAGCGCGTCGTTGATGTTGATGTTGGCGTAGTTGGCCAGGAACAGCGAGTCGTAGCGCTGGTGGGGCGAAAACAGCCCAATGATCAGCATTGGCAGCCCGGTCGACTTCCGGTAGGCGAGTCCGAATTGATTGACGTCCGGAGGCAGGTTCGGCTGCGCCTGCGACACGCGGTTCGTCACGTTGACCTGATCGATGTTGGGATCGGTGTCGATGTCGAACGTCACCGTCAACGCCATGGTGCCGTCATTGGCGTTGGTGGACTGCATGTAG
>WNFI01640827.1_pt1 | contig 15486 bp, 16 predicted proteins | sample 5400471 | NCBI WGS metagenome assembly WNFI01 (sample SAMN13153348, study PRJNA577476) | soil metagenome | isolation source: 100 cm saprolite on Douglas fir-dominated hillslope | place: USA:California | collected 2013-09-17 | reverse complement strand
CCACGGCCGACGACACGCTCGGCATGCGGCTTGCCCCGCTCAGCCAGCAGGCCCGCCAGCGCTTCAACATCCCGCGCGAGGTCAAGGGCGTGATCGTGGCGGATGTGCGCTCCGATGGTCCGGCCGCGGGGGGCGGCATCAATGCGGGCGACATCATCAGCCGCGTCGGCTCGGCCTCGGTCAGCTCGCCCGAGCAGATCGCCTCCACCGTCAAGGAAGCGAAACGCGCCGGCCACAGGGCGGTAACCTTCCTGGTCAACCGCGGCGGCGAGGAGCACTACATCGCCGTGCCGCTGAAGGCCTAACCTCCGGCTCACAACCGCCGGCGCTTCCCCGAACCCTCGGGGGAGCGCCGGTTTTTTGTGCGCTGATCACCTTTCCGCCCTGGTCTTGAAGGCGAGCGCGACCTTGAGGCCGGGGCGGTTGTCCTCGAGCCTGAGCTCGGCATCGTGCAGCTGCGCGACCGCGGCCACCAGGCTGAGGCCGAGGCCGCTGCCGGGCGCCGAGCGGCTCGCTTCGTAGCGGCTGAAACGCTGCGTCGCCTTGTCGCGAAAGTCCTCCGGAATGCCCGGCCCGTCATCGGCGACGATCAGTAGCGGCCCATCCTCGCCGGGCGTGACCGCGAGGCGGACATGTCCGCCTGAGGGCACGTATTTGACCGCATTGTCGAGCAGATTCGCCACCGCCTGGGACAACAGGTGGCGATTGCCTTGGATGCTGAGCGCCGCCGGCGCACCGCTCGCGATCTCGATATCGAGGGAGAGCCCGCTCTCTTCGGCGAGCGGCAAGTAGAGCTCGGCCGCATCGCGGGCCACTTCCCCGAGATCGACCGGCTCGAAGGCCGCCCTCAGCGCGCCCGACTCCGCCATCGCGATGTCTAGGAGCGCATTGAAGGTGGCGAGGATCGCGTCCGCCTCCTCGATCGTCTCTCGCACCACACGGCGATAGCCCTCGCCGTCATTGGGCTCGATCAGGCTGATCTCCAGCCGGCTGCGCAGGCGCGAGATCGGCCCGCGCAAGTCATGGGCGATATTGTCCGCCACCTCGCGCATGCCGTTCATCAGCCGCTCGATCTGATCCAACATGGCGTTGAGATTCTGCGCGAGCTGGTCGAACTCGTCCTTGGTGCCGCGCAGCGGCATGCGCCGCTTGAGGTCGCCCATGAGGATGGCTCGGCTGCCGCGGTTGATGGCATCCAAGCGCCGCAGCAGATTGCGGCCCATGACCATGCCGCCGGCTGCGGCCAGTACCAGGGTCAGTCCGAGCGCCCCCGCGAGCGCCGTGGTGATCAGCCGCTGCAGCTCGCTGCGCTCGGTCATGTCGCGGCCAGCCAGCAGGCGGAAGCCACCCTCCAAGTTGAACGTGCGGGCGCGGGCGATCTGGGCCACCAGGCGGCCGCCGACGTCGGTGGAGACCTGAAAGGTGATCCAGCCCGGCTCGCCGCGCCCCTCTTCGGGCCAGGCATCGAGATTGCCGGCGAGCGGCCGGTACTCGGCATCGCCCAGGAGGTAGAGGCTGCGGCGGCCGAGCGGGCTGGCGCTGCGTTGGCGAATGGTGACGATGAGGCCGGGGAGGCCTTGCAGGTGGTAGAGGTCGGCAAGGCCCGCGGCCTCCACCTCGATGGTGGCGTCGGTCTCGCGGGTGATGACGCCGGCGGTTTCCCAATAGACGAAGCCCAGCACCGCGATGGTCGAGGCGGCGAACAGCAGCGCATAGATGAGCGCGTAGCGAAAGGCGGAGGTGTGGAGGAAGGTCACGTCGGCTCAGGCCGGGTCTGGCGCCCTCAGGCTATAGCCTGCGCTGCGCACGGTGTGGAGCAGCGGCTGGGCGAAGCCCTTGTCGATCTTCTGTCGAAGCCGGCTGATGTGGACGTCGATGACGTTCGTCTGCGGATCGAAATGGTAGTTCCAAACGCTCTCCAGGAGCATGGTGCGGGTCACCACCTGCCCGGCGTGGCGCATCAGGTATTCCAAGATCTGGAACTCGCGCGGCTGCAGGTCGATCTTGGCGCCGGCGCGCTGGACGGTGCGGGTCAACAGGTTGAGCTCGAGATCGGCGACCTTGAGCACGGTCTCCGGGGCAGCGCCGCTGCCGCGGCGGAACAGCGCCTCCAGCCGGGCCAGGAGCTCGGCAAAGGCGTAGGGCTTGGTCATGTAGTCGTCGCCGCCGGCTCTGCAAGGCCTCGACGATCAAGAGCCCGTCGATGCCGGGCAGCATGCGGTCGATGACGATCGCATCGTAGCGCTCTGTCGTCGCCAGATGCAGCCCGTCCGGGCCGGTGTCGGCATGGTCGACCGTATAGCCACTCTCGCTCAGCCCCTTCATCAGGAAGGCGGCCGCCTGACGGTCGTCCTCGATCACCAGGATGCGCATGGAGGCGCGTCGACGACCTGGGTGGGGGAAGGCAAGGCGATCCGGATCCGGGTTTCTCAGCCGCCCGCGGCCTGCGGCAGGACCCGCGCCTCGGAGCGTTCGGCGCTCAGCCGCAACCCTTCGGCGAAGCTCATCGGCGCCACGCCCAGGCGTTCGCGCATCTGGCTGATGTCGAAGCTCTTGTCCTCGACCAGGCGGCGAACCTCCTCGGGTTGGATCGAGGGCAGGCCGGGAAGAAAGCGGGTCATGCGGGCCAAGAGCAGCAATGGCGCGAGCGGGATGCTGACGATCAGCGCCTTCAGCCCGCGGGAGCGGGCGAGCTCGCGGATCATGCTGGCGTAGCTCATCGGCGCTGGTCCTGCGATCACGATGGCGTCCTTGGGCGGGTTCTCGACCAGGATCGCCGCCTCGAGCGCGCGCACGACGTCGTCCACGTGAATCGGCTGCACCAGGCCGCCGCCGCCCGGCAAGGGCAGCACCGGAACCCGCCTCAGATAGGCGAGCACCCGTTGCAGGCTCGAATCCTCGCCGGTGCCGTAGATCAGGGTCGGGTGCAGCATGACATGGGGCAAGCCCGAAGCGCTGAGCGCCGCCTCGGCCGCCACCACGTCGGCGGCGAGCGCATCGCCGAAGCGCGTGAACTTGCGGGTCGAGCCCATCACCACCAGCCGTTGCAAGCCGGCCGGGGCGGCGGCGATCAGCGCTGGCACGTAACGCGGCGGCACGCAGCTCACCACCACCTCGGCGTCGGCGAGCGCGGACTTGAGCGCGATCGGATCGTCCATCGCGGCCCGCCGCCGCGGCACCTCGGGCGCGAAACGCTCGAGCTCAACCGGGTCGCGGCCGATTGCCACCACGTCGCGGCCAGCGGAGAGAAGATGTGCAATGAGGCGGCGGCCGGTACGTCCCGTCGCGCCGCAGACGGCAATGCGCGGCATGTTGGCGCGTCATCCGGTGAATTGCCCGCCGCGAAGCTTAGCGCAAGGTCCGGGCCGCGCATAGCAAAGACCGGCGGCGCATCGCCTTGGGCGACCACCCGGAGCGGCCCCCTTGACGCAATCGCCCGATCGGGGCGATCACCCAGGCATGGAGCGGCCTCCCAACATCTTGTTCGTGACCGGCGACCAATGGCGGGCGGAGTGCTTGTCGGCGGTCGGCCACCCGGTCGTCGAGACGCCGAGGCTCGACGCGCTCGCCGCCGAGGGCACGCTATTTCGCCGGCATTTTGCCAATGCCAGTCCGTGCGGGCCGAGCCGCGCCTCGATCCATACCGGCCTCTATGCCATGACCCATCGCTCGGTGCGCAACGGCACGCCCCTGGATGCGCGCTTTGACAATTGGGCGCTGGCGCTCAGCCGCCACGGCTACGAGCCTTGCCTGATCGGCTATACCGACACCAGCGCCGATCCGCGCCGCTTTCCCAAGGACCATCCCGCGCTCAGGACCTATGAAGGCGTACTGCCGGGGATGACGCCGCTCCTCGTCTTGCCGTCCGATCATGCGCCCTGGCTCCAGTATCTCCGGCGCGAGGGCTATGACGTGCCCGCGGTTGCGCCAACGGCCTGCTATACGCCGCAGGCGAGCCATCCCGATGCGGCCTCGCGCGGGCCGACCTTTGCGCCCGCCCTCTATCGAGCCGAGCACAGCGATACCGCCTTCGTGACCGATCGCGCGCTCGCCCACATCGCCCAGAATCGCGGCCGGCCATGGTGCCTGCATCTGGCGTATCTGCGGCCGCATCCCCCGCACGTGGCGCCGGCGCCGTTCCACGACCGCTACCACCCGGACCGCGTGCCGGGCCCGCACCGCGCCGCCGCTGTCGAGAGCGAGGCGCGCCAGCATCCCTGGCTCGCCCATCACCTTGAGGCGCAGAGCTACGCCGCCGATTGGCCGGAGCCGCATCGCCGCCAGCTCCGGGCCACCTATTACGGGATGATCGCCGAGGTCGACGATCAGATCGGCAGGCTGCTGGCCGAGCTCAAGGAGTCCGGCGAGTATGACCGCACCATCATCGTCTTCAGCGCCGACCACGGCGAGATGCTGGGCGACCATTGGTTCTTCGGCAAGGACGGCTATTTCGACGCCGCCTTCCATGTGCCGTTGATCATCCGGGTTCCGGGTGGCGTCCGCGGCAGGGTGGTCGATCACTTCACCGAGCATGTCGACCTGATGCCGACCCTGCTCGACTTGGCCGGCGTCTCCGTGCCCACGCAGTGCGATGGCCGCTCGCTGGCCCCTTGGCTTGCGGGCGGCCATCCCACGAATTGGCGCCGTGCCGCCCATTGGGAATACGACTTCCGCGACGTCGTCGCGGGTGCGCCGGAACGCGCTCTCGGCATCGCCATGGATGCCTGCTGCCTCGCCGTGCATCGGGGCGAGCGCTACAAATACGTGCACTTCGCCGGTCTCGCCGGCCTCTTGTTCGACCTCGAGCAAGATCCGCACGAGCTCGACGACCGCGCCGCGGACCCGGCCTATGCATCAGTCCTGGCGGCGTGCATGGGCGCCATGCTGAGCTGGCGGCTCAAGCACGCCGAGCGCACGCTGGCCGGGACACTGCTGACCGCGGCGGGGCCGATCGAGCGCCGCTAACGCGCGGCCGCGGGCGGCGCCTGGAGACGGCTCAGCAGCGATTCCACGCGAGCCACGATGAAATCGCGGGCGATGGCGTAGTCGTCGCTGACCGCGGGGCAGTCGTCCCAACGCTCGATCGGGACGCCCCGGGGAGCGATGGCGGCGAGATCCAAGCCGAAGGAGACGACATAGGCGGCGCTCGCCAGACCTTCCTTGCTGACGCGCTCCGGTCGCTTGCCGCCGACATCAATGCCGTCGGCGCGCAGGCCTTCCACGACATGGCCGGGGATCTCTGGATCCGGTTCGGGGCCGGAGGTGGTGGCATCGAGGGCGAGGCCGCTCAAGGCGGCGCGGCGGCGGCAATGCTCGGCGGCGATCAAGCTTTTCGCGGAGCCGTGCAGGCAGACGAAGGCGATCGTGCGGGACTTGGACATCGCGGATTTCCCTTGGATGGTGGACGGTCGTACCTGACGCCACCACGCGCCTTGCGGATTCGAGGGCGAACAGAAGGAAGGCCGAGCCGCCGCTCGAGACGGCGCCGCCGCAATTCACCGAAAGATCGAAAGAGAGTGCGGTGCTCATGCGTCCGGCCCTCGATCCCGCTTGGCCTCGAGCCAGCGAGTGGTGGGGCAGCGCTTGGACGGAGCACCGTCTTGGGACGCCGGGAGTCTGCCAACCCCGACGACCTCACCATAAGGCGGTGACTTTCGCCGAGCAAGCGCGCATGGCCATTGCCGTGGGCCGCCAGGCCCACGCGCTTGCCGGCGCGCGGCCGCTGGTCTATAACGCCGCGGTCGGGCACGGCAGACGCCCGGCTTCCCAAGACGCTCCTCGTCCAAGCGCTGCCCTACCTCGAGCATGAGGAGGGTCAGGTCTTGGCTATTGCGATCCCCGCATCGTCCGGCTACGCCGGCGCCGCGCATCTGGCCGCCCTCTTGCTCGCTTCGTCGCACATCAGCAAGGGAGAACTGCCATGAAATGGGTTACCCGCGAGCGTCCCAAGATCGACCGCATCGCCTGCCCCTGGCTCGTCCAGCGCTTCATCGACAAGGAGCCGGAGTTTCTCTATGTACCGTCGAAGGAGGTGCTGGATGTGGCCCGAAACACCGGCGCCATTCCCTATGACGTGCCCGATGTGGAGCTCAGCCATGAAGGGCCGCTTTGCAGCTTCGATGCCTTTCTCAAGAAATACCGGCTGGATGATTCGGCGTTGGGCGATCTCGCCGTGATCGTGCGCGGCGCCGATACCGGTCGGCTCGACCTGGCGCCGCAGGCCGCGGGCCTGCTCGCCCTCTCGCTCGGTCTCTCCAACCTCTATGCCGACGATCACGAGATGCTGCGCCATGGCATGGTCATGTACGATGCGCTCTACGCCTGGTGCCGGTCGGCGCGCGGCGAGACCCATGGCTGGCCGCCGACATCTTGAGGCAAGCGGCGACGAGAATGGTGAGCGAGGTTGCAAGAGGCGCCGAAGGGCGGAATGAGGCAGCGGCGCACCCGTCCTTCGCCGAGGGGTTTCGTCTTTGGCTGAAGCTCGGCGTCATCAATTTCGGCGGCCCGGCCGGGCAGATCGCCATCATGCACAAGCTTCTGGTGGAGGAGCGCCGGTGGATCGGCGAAGAGCGCTTTCTTCACGCCCTCAACTACTGCACGCTGCTGCCGGGGCCGGAGGCGCAGCAGCTCGCAACCTATATCGGCTGGCTCCTGCACCGGACGGCGGGCGGCGTGGTCGCCGGCACGCTGTTCGTGCTGCCTGGATATGTCTGCCTCATGGGGCTGAGCGCCCTCTATGCCGGCTATGGCGCCGTTCCGGCGGTGGACGCGCTCTTCTACGGCCTGCAGGCGGCGATCCTGGCGATCGTATTCGAGGCCCTCGTCAGGGTCGGCAAGCGGGCGCTAGCCAATCGCCTGATGGTGGCGATTGCAGGCCTCGCCTTCCTGGCGCTGTTCCTGCTGCAGCTGGCGTTTCCCCTGGTGATTGCCGCCGCCGCGCTCGCCGGCTTTCTCGGCGGCGAGATTTGGCCGCATCTATTCAAGGTAAGCGGCCATGGCAGCAAGGCCGCCGCGGCGGCCGATCGGATCCTGGATGACGGCGCCCAGCACGTGAAGCCGTCGCTCGCCCGCGCGATTCGCGTGGCGGCGCTGTGGCTGGCGCTCTGGTTCGCGCCGGTGGTGGCCTTGGCCGCCAGCCACGGGCTCGCCGACACCTATGTGCAGCTCATGCTGTTCTTCAGCAAGATGGCGGTGGTGACCTTCGGCGGCGCCTATGCCGTGCTCGCCTATGTGGCGCAGGAGGCGGTCACCCACTACGGATGGCTCACCCCCGGCGAGATGCTGAAGGGCCTGGCGCTCGCCGAGACCACGCCCGGGCCGCTGATCTTGGTCTTGGAGTTCGTCGGCTTCCTCGCCGGCTACCGCGACCCGGGAAGCCTGCCGCCGATGCTCTCGGGCGCGATCGCGGCGACGCTCACGGTCTGGGTCACCTTCGTGCCGTCGTTTCTCTGGATCTTCGTCGGCGGCCCCTATGTCGAGCAGCTCCGCAGCAATCGCCGGCTCGCCGCCGCAATGGCGGCGATCACCGCGGCCGTGGTCGGCGTCATCTTGAACCTGGCGCTGTGGTTCGCCCTCAACGTGGTGTTCCCGCGCTTGTCGTTCTTCGATTGGCATGGCTTCCACTTGCCGGCGCCGGAATGGGCATCCTTCGACCCGGCGGCGGCGATCATCGCGCTGGCGGCCGCGGCTCTGCTCTTCGGCCTGCGTCTCGGCATGATGGCGACCTTGGGCGCGGCGGCGGTCTTGGGCATGGTCTGGCGGCTCATCCTCGCCTAACGTCAGGCGCCATGGCCTACAAGCTTAAATCCTCGCAAGAGGTCTATCGCAACGCCTGGATCCGCGTGCGCGAGGATCGGATCGAATGGCATGCCGGCGCTGCGGCGCTGTTCGGCGTCGTCGAGGTCAAGCCCGGGGTGTGCGTGCTGCCGATCCATGCCGACGGCCGGGTGGTGCTGGTGCGCGAATACAAATACGCGATCCAGCGCGAGGCGCTCGAGGCGATCAGCGGCGGCATCGACGCGGGCGAGAGCGCGGAAGCAGCCGCGATCCGCGAAGTGGCGGAAGAGACCGGCTATCGCGCCGGTCGGCTGGTGGCGCTGGGCAGCATCGACCCGCTGAGCTCAGTGGTGAGCGCGCCCGCCTCGATCTTCCTCGCCGAGAACCTCGAGGCGGGCAAGCCGGCGCCGGACGAGGCCGAGCATGTGAGCGTGGTCGAGATGCCTTTGGCCGAGGCGCTGACGATGGTGCTCGACGGGCGGCTGAGGCACGGGCCGACGACCATCCTGGTGCTGCGGGCGGCGCGGCTCCGAGGGCTCTGACGGGGTTGCGCGCAAGGCTCAGACGGCTTGCAAGCCGGCGCGGCGCTGCAGCTCGGCATAGAGCGGGTCGGGGACGGCGACGCCATAGGCTTCCGCGCGTCGGCGGAGCGCCAAGCGCCTTTGCCCGGGAAGCCGCGTGCCGGGCTGAGCCAGGATTGCGGCAAATAGCGTCTCGGCGCGGGCAAGGGCCCCGGCGCCGCCCAACCGCTCGGGATCGAGGGCGATGAACAGCTGGCCCACCCGCGGCGGCGGCCCCTTGGCATCGAAGAAGCTGGAGGCCTCGTAGCCGAAATTGCTGCCGGTGAGCGCCACCGCCAGCAATTCCACCATCAAGACCAAGGCGGCGCCCTTGGCATCGCCCATGGGCAGCATGGCGCCGGCGAGCGCCTTCTTGGCGTCGGTCGTGGGTGCGCCGGACTCATCCAGGGCCCAGCCCTCGGGGATCGGCTCGCCCTTTTGCGCCGCGACCATGATCTTGCCGCGGGCGACCTTGCTGAGCGAGAGATCGATCACCAGCGGCGGCACGCTTCGGCGCGGCCAGGCAAACGCGATCGGATTGGTGCCGAACAGCGGCTGGCCGCCATCCCAGGGCGCGATGGCGGCCGGCGAATTGCCGAAGGCGATGCCGACGAGGCCGGCATCGGCCAAATGCTCGACCGGCAGGCCGGCGACGCCGAAGTGGTGCGAGTTGGCGATGCCGAGCGCGGCGATGCCTTCGTTGCGCGCGAGCGGTATCAGCGCCTCGAGGCCGAGCCGTATCGCCGGGAAGGCAAAGCCGGTGGCGGCATCGACCCTGAGCGCCGCTGCCGCAACCCGCTCGACCTTGGGCCGCGCGAAGCCGTCGACCTTGCCGGCGAGCGCCTGGTCGGCATAGGCCGGCAGCCGCGACAGCCCATGCGAGGCGAGCCCGTCGGCTTCGGCGGCGACGAGTGCCTCGGCGACGATGCGGGCGTTCTCGGGCAAGGTCTTGGCGCGTTCCAAGACGGCGGCTGCCAATGTGCGGAGAGGTTCGAGCCCGAGCTGAGCCATGAGGGCTGTCTTCTAGCACCAAAGCCCGGCGCTTCGGCGGACGATCAGGCGCTGCGGTAGAGCTTGGTCATGGTGAATTCGCGGTGCCCCAGCGCCTCGGCGGCGGTGAGCCTGCCGTTGCAGGTCCGCAGCAGGACCTCGATGAGCGCGTCGCCGGCGTCGTCATAGGTCATCTCGCGGCGCAATATGCCGGAAACGTCGAGGTCGATGTGCTCGCCCATGGTGCGAACGGTCCGGGGATTGCCGGAGAGCTTGACCACGGGAAGGATCGGATTGCCGATCACATTGCCTTGGCCGGTCGGAAACAGATGCACGACAAAACCCGCGGCCGCCTGCAGGGTCACGCATTCGGCCGCGGCGCTCGAAGTGTCCATGAAATACAGGCCGGGGCCCTTCTTGGGCGCCTCGGCTTCCTTGAGCACGTCGATGAACTTAGTCTTCCGGCCGATCTTCTCGAGGTTGCCGAAGGCCTTCTCCTCGATCGTCGTCAATCCGCCGGCGATGTTGCCCTTGGTCGGCTGGCTGTCCGACAAGTCATTGGTCTTGAACTGAAGGATGACGTCGTTGTAGGCCGACCAGGTCTTCAGGAACTTCTGCGCCACCTGCTTGCTGGCGGCGCGGGTGGCGCACACATGCTCGGCCCCGGTGATCTCCGAGGTCTCGCCGAAGCATGTGGTTGCGCCCAAGGGGTCCAGCTTGTCGATGAGGTTGCCGACCGTAGGGTTGGCGGCGATGCCCGACGTGGTATCGCTCTCGCCGCACTTCACCGCCACCCAAAGATCGCGGACATCGCAGGATTCGCGCCCGAGCTCGCTCGCCCATTGCAGGAGCTCCTTGGCCTTTCGGCTGGCGCTCGCAATGGTATTGAGGTCGCCGTTGCGCTCGATCGAGAAGCCTTCGACCGGCTTGCCCGACTTTGCGATGCCGTCCACGACCCGGCCAGTCCAGCCGGGCTCGATGCCGATCACCACCACCGCTGCAACATTGGGGTTGGTGCCGGTTCCGATCAGCGTTCGGAAAAGCAGGTCCAGATCTTCGCCGAACTGCAATCGGCCATAGGAATGCGGAATCGCGAGCGTACCCTTTATGTTGTTGGCGACCGCCTCGCACGCAGCGTTGGACAGGTCGTCAACCGGCAGGATTATGACGTGATTGCGTACCCCAATCCTGCCGTTCGCTCGCCGATACCCCATGAACCGAAAGCGGTCCGAGAGCGCCCGCGAGCGCGCCGGGGATTGACCCGATGCGCGCCCGCGCGACTTGCTGCCAGTGGCCGCAGCAGCGGCCTTGGCTACCTTCATCGACTGGACCCCTAGGGGCTACTTCTTCTTCTTGCGCTTCGCCTTCTTCCGCTTCGCGGTCTTGCGCTTGGCGGTCTTCTTGGCGGCCTTCTTGCCTTTCGCGCGCCGCGTCGTCTTCTTCACGGTCGCTGATTTCCCGGTTTTACGCTTGGCCGGCTTCGCCCGCTTGGTGGCTTTCTTCGCCGCCGCTGGCTTCGCCCGCTTGATCTTCGACTTCTTCGACTTAGGAGACTTCCCCGCCATGTCACCACCTCTTGGTCTTGACGTTGTGGACGTGAACGAGGCCGCCCTTGCGTATGACGGCCACCGCTTTACCGATGTCGTGCCCATACTTGATGATCGTTTCGCCGACCTTGATGTTATTGAGCGCAAGCTTGTGACCGAGGGGTATGTCGTCGACGGCTTTCAAGGTGACAGTCGCATTCGTATCCATCACCCAACCCGTGAGAGTCTTACCCCTACGGGCGTCTTCGACGACCACGACGCCAACCGTGTCTGCTGGATTGTGCACCAGGAACTGCGGCGTCACCCTCACCCCTCCCGAGGTATCTTCGCCGTGCTCGCATGCATCCGATTACGCCAAAAATGCACGGCTGAATTAACTCCGAACTAAACCGCAATAGAGCTTATGTCAATCATTGCAATCGAGTGCGCTGTTGTTTGCGCGCGCGCGCGCGCTCAAATCGCCGTCGCTGATGCGGCGCGCGCGCCGTCTTGCGCGCGTCGATGCGCATCATTCAGGAACGCTGCGAAGTTCCTTGCGACACCGCATCGTCATCGTGAAACACTAGATATTCCGCGCGTTTTCGCATGCATGCAGCAAGACTGCGCGCGCGTCTTGCTTCGATCGTCTTGTCAAGCGGAGATGCAACGACGATGAGACGCGCGATGACTTCCGCCGTCGCCGCCGCCGTCGCTGGCGACTTGCCCGTCGCGCTCCGAATTTTGGCGAATCTGTCGGCCGCGGGACCCGAATTTGCACAAAGTGAGTCGCGGAGCGGCTCCGACCACCTGCGTCCGAGGATCGAAGAGCGGTCGTCCGACACCCCCGAGCGGCGGATCGAAACCGGTGCGGACGCTCGAACGGAAGTCACGACACGCGGAGGCGCGCTGCGTTGCGCCGACCGCCGAGCGCCAACACCGACGCCGTCGCTGCGCCCCCGGCGCCATCGCCCGCGTCGGTGTCGGGTTGGAGTTTCTCTTGGGCGTGGGCGCTGTCGCCCGGCACCGCGCGACGCTGCCGACGCCCGCTTACAGTCGCGGCTCGAATGGCACCCAACCGGCCGCGCTGCGAGCGCGCCTTCTCCCGCATCGCGGCGATGCGCCGCGCGACCGCGTCGGAGACATATAGATAGAGACAGGCGAGGCGGTTCTCGGGAAAGCGCAAAGGCTTCGATCGAAGCGCCGCGCCGCTTCCGCCATCATGCGTAATCGGCGAGTATTCCGCTAAAATTACTCAGAAAATGCCCCGACAATCCTTGGCAATTGGTAATGACCCTCCAGCGTACATATATTAAAACTACGTGAAGGACGCGTTCAGAAGAGAACGGAGGTCTTGAATGAGACAATCCTTCTGGCGGCCCGTCGTTTCGGTATCTTCGCTGCTCCTTGCTCTCTCTTGGTGCATCGGCGCCGGCTACTGGACGGTGCAACGCTGGCCATTTCGAGACAACATGATGCGTCTCGAGCTGGCGCGCAGCGAATCCGAATGCGCCAGCCGGCCCGGTGGTTCCGCCAACGTCGAACGCTGCAAGGATCTGGTGCGCATCAGCCATCGCGGCGAAGAGGGTGCGCTCATACTGCAGGACGGGCTCGTGGTCTTCGGTCCGACGGCGCTCGGCCTCTGGATCGCCTTCAGCGTCCGTCGCGGCGGCCACGATCGCGACCACCGGCTGCATCGCGAGCACCGCAACCGCATCGCCTGACGGTTCGATCGGCCGCGATTTAGCTCGCCCTGCCGCCGGCCGCGCGCTTGGCCAGATCGGTCAGCGTCGCAAAGGCGGAGATGTGCTCCAAGCTCGCGCGCACATCGACCACCACCGGCCCTTCGGCGATGAGCGCTTCACGCACCACATCCCCGGCCTCTTTCGTGGATGCGATGGTGAGTCCGGTGGCGCCGAAGGCGCGTGCGAGGGCGGCAAAATCCGGATTGACCAGGTCTGTCGCCATGGCGCGGCCCGGGAAATGCCGCTCCTGGTGCATGCGGATCGTGCCATAGCTGCCATTGTTGGAGATGAACAGCACCGGTTTGACGCCATGTCGCCTGGCGGTTGCCAGCTCATTGCCGGTCATCAGGAAGCCGCCGTCCCCGATCAACGCCACCACCTTCACATCGGGATGGCGCAGGCTCGCCGCCACCGCCGCCGGTGCGCCGAACCCCATGGCGCCAGAGATGACGCCGAGCAGGCGCTGGCTGCCGGCGAAAGGGAAGTGCCGGTGCAGCCAGCCGCTGAAATTTCCGGCATCGGTGATGAGGATCGCCTCCGGCGGCAAGTGCGCAGCTAGGGCGGCCACCACATGGCCGAAGGAGACACCGTCTCTTGCCTCCACTGCCGTCCAGCGGGCGCGCTCGGCATGGATCCGATGCAGCCGCTCGATCCAGTGGCTGCGGGCATTGGGCGGCGGCGGCGGTGAAATCTCCGACAGGCCGCGTACGAATTGAACGGGATCGACGGCCAGCGCCAAGGTCGTCTCGTAGACGCGGCCGAGCTGTTCCGGATCCGGGTAGACATGGATGAGCGGCTGGCGCGGCGTGGGCGCTTGCGGCAGCCGGTAGCCTTGGCTGGTGACGTCGCCGAGCCTGGTGCCGACGGCGATCACCAAATCGGCTTCCGACAGCGCCGCCACCTGATCCTCGGGGATCATGTAGCCCAAATGCCCGGCGAAGTTCGGATGCAGGTTTGGAAACAGATCCTGCTGCTTGAATGAGGTCGCGATCGGCACTTGCCAGCGCTCGGCGAGCGCCAGGATGGCGGAGCGCGCATCTGGACGCGTCAAGACGCCGCCTACGATCACCAAGGGGCGCTCGGCCGCGGCGATGCGCCGACCCACCTCCGCCAGATCCGCGGGACTTGCCTCGGGTTGCGCCGGCTGGCGCGGGCTTGCCGTGCCGGCGGTGACGGGGTCGAGCAGCATGTCTTCCGGTACCACCACCACCACCGGTCCAGGCGTGCCGGACATGGCGCAATGAAAGGCCCAGGCCACCGTCTCGCCGAGCCGGTCGCCATCGATGACTTGCCGCACGCCCTTGGCCATGTCGGCGAAGGTCTTGGCGTAGTCGACCTCCTGGAAGGCGCGGCGGCCGAAATCCTTGCGCTCGACCTGGCCAATGAAGACGACCAGAGGGGCGGCATCCTGCTGGGCGGTGTGGATGGCGATCGCGGCGTTGGTGGCGCCCGGGCCGCGGCTCACCATCAAGACGCCGGGGCGCCCCGTCAGCTTCGCGTCCGCCACCGCCATGAAGCCGGCGCCGCCCTCGTGACGGGCGCTCACGACCTCGATCGAGCGGCAGTCCGCGAGCGCATCCAGGACCGCGAGATAGCTCTCGCCCGGAACGCAGAACACCCGGTCGACGCCATGCGCCACCAACGAGTCAACCATGAGGTCGGCGGCGCGGCGATGCGGGGCGGCTGATTCTTGCAGCATCGGTCCCTCCTGGATCAGGCGGCATAGTAAGCGATTTCCTGGACTTGGCTCACTGCAATGGTCACCCTCTCGGGCGTAGCCACGAGAAGGGGAGCGGCATCGATGAGCCAGCGGTGGAAACGACGCCCGGACGGGTCGAACTGGGGCGACTTTGGCGCCGACGACCAGCGCGGCCGCATGAACCTGGTCACGCCCAAGAAGGTGTTGGAAGGCATCGCCGAGGTGCGCGAAGGCCGCACCTTCTGCCTGTCGCTGCCGCTCGACTATCCCGGCAGCAATGTCGTCTTCGAGATGCGGCATCCGCCCCGGATGTTCGCCACGCTCAGAGGCAAGCTCGCCAACTACAATTTCCAGGCCCGCAACCTCAACCCGGATTTCATCGACATCGTCTCGGACGAGGCGGTGCTGCTCCACACCCAGTATTCGACCCAGTGGGACTCTTTCGCCCATGTCGGCCAGGAGTTCGACGCCGACGGCGACGGCAAGGCGGAGATGGTCTACTACAATGGCTGGCGCGCGGGCGAGCATGTGGTCGGCGCCGAGCAGAAGCCGGGCCCGCTCGCCTGGGACAGCTTCGAGGGCGTGTCGGCAAAGGCGCTCGGCATCGAGAACCTGGCCGTCTCCGGCGTCCAGGGCCGCGCCGTCATGATCGACCTCCATGCGCATTTCGGCCGCGAGCGCCGCGCCATCGGCTATGAGGAGCTGATGGGCGTCATCGCCGCCGACAAGATCGTGATCACTGAAGGCGACATGGTGGTGGTGCACACTGGGTTCGGCGACGTGCTCCTGGAGCTGAGGAAGCAGCCGACCCAGGAGGCGATCGAAACCTTGGGCGCCGGCCTCGACGGGCGCGATCACCGCCTGCTGCAATGGATCACCGACAGCGGCCTCGCGATCTTGGTCTCCGACAATATCGGGGTCGAATACTTTCCGCCGAAGCCCGGCGGTCCGGGCAAGCATGTGCGCTTGCCGCTGCACGAGCACTGCCTCTTTAAGCTCGGCGTGCATTTGGGCGAGCTCTGGTATCTCTCGGAGCTGGCAAGCTGGCTCCGGCAGCATGGGCGAAGCCGCTTCCTGATGACCGCACCGCCGCTTCGGCTTCCGGGAGCTGTCGGCTCGCCGGCGACGCCGGTCGCCACCGTGTAGCTGCTTTCGCTCAGGCCTGCATCCTCGCGCCCTTGGCGCTCCCGGCC
>WNFI01630942.1_pt1 | contig 15486 bp, 18 predicted proteins | sample 5400471 | NCBI WGS metagenome assembly WNFI01 (sample SAMN13153348, study PRJNA577476) | soil metagenome | isolation source: 100 cm saprolite on Douglas fir-dominated hillslope | place: USA:California | collected 2013-09-17 | reverse complement strand
GATCTACGACGCCTTCTACGACGACGACACGGCGCGCGGCTTCCTGCATTCGCACTCGCACTCCGGCAACGCGCTCGCATGCCGCGCGGCATGCGCGGTGCTCGATATCTTCGAGCGCGACGGGGTCATCGCCGCCAACGAGCGCAAGGCCGCGCGCTTCTTCGCCGCCGCCGCCCCGCTCGCGCACCATCCGGGCGTTCGCGACTTCCGCCACCTGGGGATGATCTGGGCCTTCGAGGTCGCGACGGAAGACTCGGCGTTCGCCGCGCGCGCCTTCGCCCTTGCCCTCGAGCGCGGCGTGCTGCTGCGGCCGATCGGCAAGACGGTGTATTTCATGCCGCCGTATGTGATTGGCGACACCGAGTTCTCCCAGCTCGTCGACACCGGGCTCGCCATCGTGGAAGCGTTCGCGCGCCGATGATGCGCCGTCTCCTCGCCCTGGCGATCGCCCTGGCGCCCCTCGCGGCCGCGGCAGAGCTGCCGCGTTCCGTAGCCGAAGCGCTCGCGCGCGCCGGCGTGCCCGCGAGCGCCGCGAGCGCCGTGGTGCTGGGCGTGGAGGGCGGGACGCCGCTCGTGTCACATCAAGCCGCCGGCGCGGTGAATCCCGCATCGGTGATGAAGCTCGTGACCTCGTTCGCCGCGCTCGAGCTTCTCGGGCCCGCGTTCACGTTCCACACCGATGTGCTCGCCTCGGGTGGGATCGCCAACGGAGTGCTTGATGGCGACCTCTGGATTCGCGGCGGCGGGGATCCCAAGCTCACCTACGAGCGCCTGTGGCAGCTCGCGCACCAGCTGCGCTCGAAGGGCTTGCGCGAGATCCGCGGCGACGTGATCGTCGATCGGAGCTATTTCGCGCCGTCGCGGCACGATCCCGCGCGCTTCGACAGCGATCCACGCCGCGCGTACAACGCCGGACCCGACGCGTTCCTCGTGAATTTCCACGCGCTCACGTTCCGCTTCGCCCCGGAGGGCGACCTCGTGCGCGTCACCGTGGAGCCCGACCTGCCCAACGTCGAGGTCGCGAGCCGCATCCGCCTCACCAAGGAGCCGTGCGGATGGTGGCGCGGCAACCTCAAGCAGGAGATCGGCGGAGTGCTTCGCGGGCGCGTGCGCGCCGGGACGGTGCCCGCGACCGCGCGCCTCATCCACCGCCAGGAGTCGGAGCCGCTCGCCAACCTGCTGCGCGACATGAACAAGTACTCGAACAACGTGATGGCGCGCCATATCTTCCTGGCGCTTTCGGCCGAGCGCGCGCCGCCCGGCGATACGCAGGCGAGCGAGCGCATCGTGCGCGAATGGCTGCGCGCACGGGGCATCGAGGCGCCCGGGCTCGCGATCGAGAACGGCGCGGGGCTGTCGCGCGACGACCGCGTGAGCGCCGCCACGATGGCCGCCATCCTCCGTCAGGGATGGTCGAGCGCGGTGATGCCGGAGCTCGTTGCCTCGCTGCCGATCTTCGGCACCGACGGCACGCTCAAGACGCGGCGCGCCGCACTCGCCACGGGCCAGGCGCACCTCAAGGGCGGAACGCTCGCCGGGGTGCAAAGTGTCGCGGGATATGTCCTCGATCGCGGCGGCAGGCGCTGGATCGTCGTCATGATCGTCAATCACGCCAACGCGAACGCGGCGCAGTCCGCGCTCGACGCGCTGGTGGAATGGGTGCAGCAGAGAGACGCGAGGGGCGAGACGCGAGACGCGGGAGGCGCGAGATGAACGACGACGTCACGAACCAGCCGCCGCCGCTCGATGGCTACGACGCCTACGAGAGCGACGCGTGGATCAAGGCGGCGGTTCGCCACGCGCAGGTCTCGTGGATCGCCGGCGCGGCGTCGAGCCTCGGGCGCTTCGCCGGCTCGGCCGAGGCGCAAGAGCTCGCCGCCCTCGCCAATCGCCATCCGCCGGAGCTGCGCACCCACGACCGCTTCGGCCATCGCATCGACGCGGTCGAATACCACCCGTCGTATCACGCCCTCATGCAGCGCGCGATCGGGGCCGGGGTGCACTCGCTCGCGTGGAAGCGCGCGAGCGGCGGCTTTTCCGGGCGCGCGGTGCTCTTCTATCTCTGGAACCAGCTCGAGCAGGGAACGGCGTGCCCCGTCACGATGACGTTCGCGTCCATTCCCGTTCTCGAGCACGCCGACGATATCGCGACAGAATGGCGTCCCAAGATACTTGCCGACGCCTACGATCCGCGGCCGGTCGCGGTGAGCGAAAAGGCGGGCGCCACTATCGGCATGGCGATGACCGAAAAGCAGGGAGGTTCCGACCTGCGCGCGGTGCGCACGCTCGCGCGCAAGGGCGGCGGCGCCTTCCGGCTCGACGGCCACAAATGGTTCTGCTCGGCGCCCATGAGCGACGCGTTCTTCACGCTCGCGCGCCTGCCCGAAGGCGTGAGCTGCTTCTTCGTGCCGCGCTCGCTGCCCGACGGCACGCGAAACGCGTTTCTCATCCAGCGGCTGAAGGACAAGTGCGGCAACCGTTCCAACGCTTCCTCCGAGATCGAGTACCGCGACACGGCCGCGTGGCTCGTCGGCGAGCCGGGGCGCGGGATCGCCACGTTGATCGAGATGGCGCACCACACGCGCTTCGACATCGTGGTCGGGCATTCCGCCTCGCCGCCGCCTTCGACGCCTCCGCCGCCGATTCCGGCGAGCGCGAGCTGCAACGCGTGCTCACGCCGATCGCCAAGTACTGGCTCTGCAAACGCATGACGCCCGTGGCGGTCGAGGCGATGGAGTGCCTCGGCGGCAACGGCTATGTCGAGGAGGCGCCCCTCGCCCGCCTCTACCGCGAAGCGCCGTTGAACGGCATCTGGGAGGGAAGCGCCAACGTGATCTGCCTCGATGCGCTGCGCGCCATCGCACGCTCGGAAGCGGCGCTGGGGGCGCTCATGGGCGAGATCGCGGCAGCCCCGGACGCGCGCACCGCGCGGCTCGCCGACTGGGCCGCGAAGGCGCTTTCCGACCCGGTCACCGCGGAAAGAAGCGCGCGCGCGATCGTCGAAGCGCTCGCCCTCTGCACGCAGGCCTCGCTGATGAAGCGCCATGCGAACGCCGACGCGGCGGAAGCGTTCTGTGTGTCGCGGCTGGATTCGCAGGGAAGCGCGCGGGCGCTCGGAACGCTCCCGGCGCAGGTCGACGTGGCGGCGATCGTGGCAGGCGCCGCGCTCGCGGGGTGACCGAAGGGCCTACGCGGCCTTGGCATCCTCGAGCAGAGTGAGCTTCTCGCGTGTGAGCTCGAAGCGTTCCGCCATTTCCGCAAGCGCCGCGCCGTCGAAGCGCTCGCCGAGCTGGCGGAAGAGGCCCTTCTCTTCGGTTTCGATGTGCCGCGCGATGAGGTCGCGCACGATGTTGAGGCGCGCGTGCCACTCATGTGTGCCGGGGCCGCTGCGCGAGAGCTTGTCGAAGAGCCCTTCGACCAGTTCGTGCTCGATGAAACGCTCGTCGGCGCGGTCGCTGGAATCGGTCGACGCCACGCCTTCCGTCGCGCGATAGACGACCGTCTCCTCCGCGAGCGCGTGGATCACCCAGCCGCGCCGCAGTTGCGCCAGCAGCTCGTAGCCGCGTTGCGGGTCAGCGTCGGCCTGCAACGCTTCCAGCTGCGCGAGGGCCCGTCGATGGTCCTCGCGCAGCTGGTCGCGAATATCCGAGCCCGGCGTGAATCCGCCGCGGGCTCGTGGCTGTGGCGTGCCGCTTGCGGTCGACAGGCTCACAGTCGGTCCCTAGTAGCGCTTGTGCTCTTTGGCTTCGCCTTCGACCTTCGCGCCGGCGGCCTTCACGTCCTGGCCCGCGCCTTCGATGGTGTTGCAGCCCGTGACGCCAAACAGATACGCCGCTCCAATAATCGCTGCGATGAACGCTTTCATTGTGCTATCTCCGTTGTTGCCCCTCGCGGGGGAAAGTTGAACGCAGGACCACCCCTGGCAGGCAGTCCTCCCAGTCGCAGCCCCATCCTCCGCTTCCGGGGAAGCTGCTGAAATCAGGAAAGAGCGTTCGCGCGTGTCGGCGCCGTCCTACGCCGCCGCACCATTGGGAAGCGCGCGGCTGGCAACGAAAACCGCCGCCAGGGCGGCGAGGATCGCTGCGAGAAAGGCGGCGAGTATTCCGAGGGAAGCCAGGGCAACAGCAAGAGTGAAGAAGAAAGCGGCGAAGCCGGTAAGCCCGGCGGCGAAACCGCGGGCGAGGCGCGCGACCGCATCGGGGCCGTAAAGAGCGAGCGTGAAGGGCGGCAGGATCGAGCCCGTGACCGGCACCGAGAGGAGCACGCCGCTCACTACGGGGCCGAAGGTCTTCGCGGCCCACAGGATCAACAGCGCGAGCGCGAATGCCGCGGCGAGCCGCAGGCGCAGCTCGGTGGCGGGAATTGTCGGCAGGCGCGCAGGCTCGGCCGGCCGCGGCAGCCAGCGCCACGCGCAGCCGAGTCCCGCAGCGGCGAGCGCGAGCGCGATCAGCGGCGTGAGCGGAAGAAAGGCCACCGCGGTCGCGAGGAGCGCGAAGCTCGCCCATCCGGCGGCGAGCGCGGCCGGCCAGCGCCAGGCGCGTGCGACGTGCGCGAAGGCCATGAGGTGCGCGGCCTGCCCGAGGATCGCGGCGAGCGTCACCGTCGCCGATTGCGCCGCGAACGCGGGGCCGTGATCGAGCGCGAGGTAAAGCGTGATCGGGCCGCCGATGAGCGGCAGCCCGCCGAGGTATCCGGAGACGGTATGGCCCCAGCGGCGCGCGGCGAGGCTCGCCACCCACACGGCGGCCGGCACCAGCAGCAGCCGCAGCAGCGTTTCCGGCGTCACCGGCGCCGAGGCGCCCCCGCGGCCGCGTCCTTCCTGCGATTGCCCCCCGCCACCATGCGGTACTCGTAGAGGCGGCATTCGAGCGCGCCGTTGTAGAGCACGGTGCGCCGCGTGGCTTGCAGCCGGATGCGCTTGGCGATGTCGGGATCGCCCGAGAAAATGTAGGCGGTCCACCCCGAGAACTTCTTCTTCAGCGCGTCTCCCAGCTGCGGATAGAACGCCGCGAGCTTTTCCTTTTCCCCGAGGCGCACGCCGTAAGGCGGATTGGTGACGATGACGCCGCGCGAGGCGGGCGCGGAGAGCTCGAGCAGGTTCACCTGCTTCAGCTTCACCGCCTCCTCCAGCCCGGCTTCGCGCAGGTTGAGCACCGCGTGCCCGAGGGAGCGCCCGTAGAGATCGGAGCCGAAGACCGGCAGCGGCTGCGCCGGCTTCTCGCTTTTCTTCGCGTTGGCGAGCATGCGCTCCCAGGTGGCGGCGTTGAAGCGCGCGAGCTTCTCGAAGCCGAAGGAGCGCTCGCGGCCGGCCGCGCGCCCGAGCGACATTTCCGCCGCCTCCGAGAGGAAGGTTCCCGCGCCGCACATCGGATCGAGGAGGGCGAGCCCCGGCCGCCAGCCCGCGATCCGCAGGATGCCCGCGGCGAGGTTCTTCTTCAGCGGCGCCTCGCCCACGTGGTCGCGCCGGCCGCGCTTGAAGAGCGACTCTCCGCTGGTGTCGACGTAAAGCGTGCACAGCTTCTCGTCGAGGAAGGAATGCACGCGCAGGTCGGGATCGCGCGGCTCCACCGACGGGCGCCGCCCGGTAGCGCTGCGGAAGTGGTCGGCGATCGCGTCCTTCACGCGCAGGGTCACGAAGTCGAGGCTCTTCACCGGGCTGCGATGCGCGTTGGTCTCGACCTTGAAGGTGCGATCCGCGGTGAAGTACGCATGCCAGCGCACCGCGTGGGCGCCGTTGTAGATGTCCTCCTCGGACTGGTAGGGGAACTTCGCCACCTGCCACAGGATGCGGCTCGCGATGCGCGAGTACAGGTTCACCGTGTAGATCAGGTCGAAGGGACCGGTGAACGCGACGCCGGCATCGGCGGGCTCGGTGTGCTGCGCTCCCAGCTCCGCCAGCTCCTCGGCGAGCACGCCGGAGAGCCCGCGCGGGCACGGCGCGAAGAAATAATGGACGCCCGTGTCCTGTTTAACCAGGATGCGGGGCGCGGGTTTGGTGTCGGACTTGCTCAAAAAGGCTTGACGATGACCAGGACCACGGTGGCGGCGAGAACTAACAATGGGATCTCGTTGACCCAGCGGTAGAACACGTGAGTGCGGCGGTTGTCGTCGCGCTCGAAGTCCTTGAGGATCTTGCCGAGCCAGAAGTGATAGACCACGAGAATCGCGACCAGCGCCATCTTCGCCTGCAGCCATACGCCGTGGAACTCCCACCCCACCAATAGCCAAACGCCGAAGACGATCGTCAACACCGCGGCAGGTAGAACAACCCCGCGAACCAGGCGACCACGAAAATGACGTGCAGCGATTTGATCCACAGCATGGGCCTATAATTTTACGTTACGTGATGAACCTTCGCATTTTCGCTTTCGCAACCGCCTTCACCTGCGCTGTTTTCGCGGTGCGCGATGCTGCGTGCGCGCCTTCGGTGAAGACCGAGCACGTCGAGGCCGAGCTCGTCGCGGACAAGGCCTCCGCGCAACCCGGCAAGCCGGTCACGGTCGGCCTCAAGCTGCGCATGGAGCCGCACTGGCACACGTACTGGAAGAATCCGGGCGACTCGGGATTGCCGACGACGATCGAGTGGATCCTTCCCGCGGGCTGGAAGGCGGGCGAGATCCAGTGGCCGTATCCGCATCCGCTTCCCGTCGGCCCGCTGCTCAACTACGGCTACGAGGACGAAGTGGTGCTGCTCGCGGAGCTCACGCCGCCGGCCGATGCGACCAGCTTCCCGTCGAGGCGCGCGGCTGGAAGTACCAATCCGCGCTTCAGGGCAAGTCGCTCGTGGTGCTGCTCACGCCTCCCGAGGGCAGCAGCGCGCCCGCGAAGGCCGCGTTCTTTCCCGAGCGCGAAGGGCTGATCGAGCCCGCGGCCGCGCAGAAGGTGACGCGCGAGGGCCGCTCTCTGCGCATCGAGATGAAGCTCGCCGATCCTCCGCCCGCGGGAGTGAAGGCGGTGAAGGGCGTGGCCGTCGCCGATGCGGGCTGGCCCGCCACGGAAGGACGCAAGGCGATCCACGTCGATGCGCCCATCGCCGCTTCGCTCGGCGCTGCCGCCGCGACGACTTCGCCCGCGAGTACGGGCGGCGGCGGGACGCTCCTTGCGCTCCTCTCCGCGTTGATCGGCGGCGTGCTGCTCAATCTCATGCCGTGCGTCTTTCCGGTGCTCGGCATCAAGGTGATGGGCTTCGTCGAGCACGCGCATGGAGAGGCGCGCGCCATGCGATTGCAGGGCCTCATCTATGCCGCCGGCGTCCTGCTTTCGTTCGCCATCCTGACCGGCCTCATGCTCGCGCTGCGCGAGGGCGGCACGCAGCTGGGTTGGGGGTTCCAGCTCCAGTCCCCCGTGGTCATCACGTTGCTCGCCGCGCTCTTCTTCGTCCTCGCGCTGAACCTTTCCGGCGTCTTCGAATGGGGCGCCTTCGCGCAGTCGATGACCTCGAACCTTTCGGCGCGCGGGCGCTACGCGGACGCGTTCCTCTCCGGCGTGCTCGCAACGGTGGTCGCCACCCCGTGCACCGGGCCGTTCATGGGAGTGGCGATCGGATTGACGATCACCGAGGGGGCCGGCATGGCGCTGGCGATCTTCGCGACGATCGGGTTCGGAATGGCGCTGCCGGTCCTGGTTCTGGCGCTTTTCCCCGCGCTGTTGAAGAGGCTCCCGAAACCGGGCGCATGGATGGAGACGTTCAAGCAGGTGCTTGCGTTCCCGCTCTACGCCACCGTCGCATGGCTCGCGTGGGTGCTCGGAGTGCAAGCCGGCAACGACGCGGTGTTCGCGCTGCTCGCGGGACTGGTGCTCATCGCCATGGGCGCGTGGTTCCTCGGCCGCTGGGAGCACCTGCACGGCGCGTGGCGCTCCGCGATCGCGGTGATCCTCGCCGCGGCCGGGGTGCTCGTCGCGTGGCCGGGTGCGGTGGCGCCGCTGGCAGCGGCCGATTCGACTCCGGTGGCGCGCGCCGGCGAGCTTCCGTGGCAGGCGTGGTCTCCAGAAAAGGTGCGCAGCCTTGCCGCCGCGGGGCAACCCGTGTTCGTCGATTTCACCGCGGCATGGTGCGTCACCTGCCAGGTCAACAAGCGCGTGGCCCTGAACAACGACGCCGTCGTGAGGGCCTTCGCGGCGCGCAACGTGACCGCCCTCAAGGCCGATTGGACGCGCCAGGACCCCCGCATCACCGCGGCCCTCTCCGCCCTCGGCCGTAACGCCGTTCCCGTTTACGCCCTCTATGTGCCCGGCGAGGAAGCGCCGCACCTCTTGCCGGAACTGCTCACGCCTTCGCTTGTCCTTGCAGAGATCGCGAAGCTGCCGGCCGCGAAGCAAGGCACCGCCATCACCCGACGCTGACATCAAAGGTACCGCCATGAACCGTCGCTCCCCGCTCGCCGTCGCCGTCTTGCCAGCCGTCGTCCTCGTCCTCGCCGGCGCGAGTCCCGCGTTCGCCGCGGCGAGCCCCGGCCAACCGGCGCCGGGATTCACCGTGACCGACCTCGACGGCAGGGCCGTGAACCTCGCCGACTACAAGGGCAAGACCGTGGTCCTCGAATGGCACAATTTCGGCTGCCCATTCGTGCAGAAGCATTACCGCAGCGGCAACATGCAGGGCCTGCAGAAAAAGTACGCGGGCGAGGTCGTGTGGCTCGCGGTGAATTCCACCAACAAGACCGCGTCGGACTACACCGAACCGGCGAAGCTCTCGACGCAGCTGAAGGATTTCGGCGCGGCGCCGGCGCGCTACCTCATGGACGAGCCCGGCACGGCGGGCATGGCATACGGCGCGCGGACCACGCCGCACATGTACATCATCGATCCTGCCGGCAAGGTCGTGTACAACGGCGCCATCGACGACAAGCGCTCGACGAGTCTGGGCGACGTGAAGACCGCGAAGAACTACGTCGTGGCCGCGCTCGAGGAGCTGAAGGCCGGCAAGCCGGTCTCGACCCCGTCGACCACGCCGTACGGCTGCTCGGTGAAGTACAAATGAGCCGCCGGGCGGGAATCGTCGTCGCGATGTCCTTCTCCCTGCTCTCCGCCTGCGCGCCTCTCGTGACCCAGAGCCCGGGCGAGGGGTTGAGCCCGGTGAACGCCGTGTCCGAAGGCGCGGACAAGCACCTCATGCTCTTCGGCCACGACGTGGTGAGCTATTTCACCGAGGGCACGCACCGGATGGGCTCGCCCGCGATCAAGTCGGTCTACAAGGGCGTGACGTTCCGCTTCTCCAAGCCCGAGCACAAGGTGCTCTTCGACGCCGCGCCGGAAAAGTACATCCCGCAATTCGGCGGCTATTGCAGCAACGGAATCGTCTACGGCATCCCGTGGGGCGGCGATGCCGATGTGTGGTGGATGCACGACGGCAAGCTCTACATTTTCGGCGGCCGGGGCTCGTATGACGGCTTCATGCTCGACGTGCCGCGCAACCTGGCGTTGGCGAACAAGTACTGGAACGAGGAAGTGAACGGCTCCAACGCGTTCATCCAGCGCGCGAAGCGCCTCATCTTCCGCGTGCCGCACTACGTGAGCGGCAAGGAGCTCGCCGAGCAGGTGGCGAAGGCGAAGGCCGCGAAGAGCTAGCGCGAGGTTTCGAGCCCCGCGAACACGAGGCGGGAGCGGTTCATGTCGAGCGCGGCGGGGAAAGGGTCATTTCACCCAGCGCGCGACGATCTCGCGCAGCACGTGCAGCTTGCGGTGGAAGAAATGTTCTCCGCCGGGCACGACCACCACCGGCACCTCGCGCGCCGTGGCCCACGCGATGGAATCGGCGAGCGGCACGGTCTCGTCGAGGTCGCCATGGACGATGACCGTGTTCATCGAGCCGTGGCGCCCCGGCGAGCCGAGGTGGGGATCGGCCGGATCGGGAGGCTCTCCCATGCCGTGGCCGGTGATGCGCCGGAATCCCGGCGCCACCAGAACCAACTGCGTGAATTCCGCGCGTTCGCTGGCGCGCACCGCGATCGCCCCGCCGAAGGAAAAGCCGGCGAGCTCCAACGGCAAGCTTCCGATCGCGTCCTTCGCGTGCGCGACGACCCGCAGCATGTCCTCGGTCTCGCCCCGGCCCTCGTCGTGCGCGCCCTCGGAGGCGCCCACGCCGCGGAAGTTGAACCGAAAAGTCGCGGCCCCCGACTCGACGAAAGCGCGCGCGAGGGTCGTGATCACCTTGTTGTCCATTGTGCCGCCGAAGAGCGGATGGGGATGCGCGATGACCGCGATCGCCCGCGGCGCGTCGGGGACGGAGGAGACGACCTCGATCTTGCCGGCCGCGCCGCCGAGGAGCGCGCGGGCGGTCGCCGCGGGCATCAGATCAGGAGGCGCTCGACGACGCGGCCCGCGACGAGGTGCTCGTCGACGATCTCGTCGATGTCCTGGCGGTCGACGTACGTGTACCAGGTGCCTTCGGGATAGACCACGATGCAGGGGCCGTGCTCGCAGCGATCGAGGCAGCCGGCGGAGTTGATGCGCACGCCCCCTTCGCCCTTGAGCTTCAGCGCCTTCACGCGTTTCTTGGCGTGGTCCTTCATCGCCTCGGCGTTATGGTTCGCGCAGCACGCCGCGGGCGGATCGCGCTTGTTCAGGCAAAAGAAGACGTGGTGTTTGTAATAGCTCATGCCGCCATTTTACCCTCGGGGTGGTGTCGCACGCGCAGGAAGAGCGCGATGAGATAAAGCAGCGCCAGGAACGGCCACGCCTCGTGCAGGAATTGCGTGAGGCTCGCGAACGATGCGAGCTGGCCATAGGGCCAGCGGAAGAGCTGCAGCAGCTCCTCCAGCGCGCCGTAGGCGCCGAAGATCTTGGAGAAAAGGGCGCCGGCGAAGACGAAGACGAGCGCCAGGTAGATCCTCCACGCCCGCGGCAGGCGGCGCAACGGCACCAGGGCGAGGACACCGGCGAGCAGTCCCATCACGCGCCCGCTGCCCAGCCACTCCTCGGCGAAGTGCGGCTGCAGCATGAACGAGGCCGCCATGAACTTCAGCCACAGCGCGACGCTCAGCAGCGCGAGCGTCGCCCGAAGCGCTCCCGTCTCGCCCTTGAGGATCGCGGAGACGTACAGCCCGAAACCGCAGATGCTCATCGCCACGGCGAGCCACTGCAGCGCCGCCAGCCCGCTCAAGCCCTCGCCGGTGTCGACGATGTTGCCGGCGCCGAAGAAGGGCAGCGCGGGATTGAGCTGCGCGATGATCCAGAGCGAGAGCAGCACGAGCGCGGCGTCGCCCCACCCGCCGGGGATTACCCACGCCTCGCGCCGCTCTCCGAGCGGACGGGTCACGAGCGAATAGAACGGGTCGGCAAAGACCAGCGCGCCGCCCAATGCGCCGGCCGCGTTGGCGAAGACGTCGTAGATGGAGGCGACGCGGTAGGGAATGAAGAGCTGGGCGGTCTCCATCGCGAAGCTGAAGCCCGCGCCGAGCGCGGTCGCCTTCAGGATCGAGCGCCCGCGCTCGCTGGCCTGGCGGAAATACAAGCACGCGAGCGTGCCCATGGGGAGGTAGGCGAGCACGTTGAGCGCGACGTCGGACGAGGGAATGAAGCGCGGGCGCGAGAAGAACGCAACCACGCTTTCGAGCGACGTCGGCCGCAGGGGAACGAACGGATAGAGGCTCGCGTAAGCGAGGAGGAGCGCCCATACCGCGAGGGATCCGCGATACCGGCTCGCGATCATTCCTGCGACTTCAGCCCCTGCCGGTAGCGCTGCGCGCGCTCGACATAGTGCTCCGCGATCCAGGTGTTGGTCGCGATCTCCTCGGCCGTGAGGCTGCGCACGATCTTGTTCACGCCCAGCACGAGCGAGCCATCCGGGATCACCTTGCCCTCGGTCACCGTCGCGCCCGCGCCGATGAGGCAGTTCTTCCCGATCACCGCCTTGTTGAGGATGATCGCGCCGATACCGATCAGGGAATTCTCGCGGATGGTGCAGCCGTGCAGCATCACGAGGTGGCCCACGCTCACGTTCTTCTCGAGCACCACTTGTATTCCGCCGTCGGTATGCACGACCGACCCGTCCTGCACGTTGACGTTCTCGCCCAGCGTGATGACGTCGTTGTCGGCGCGGATGGTGACGTTCCACCACACGCTCGCGTTCCTCTCCATCACCACGGAGCCGATGACAGCGGCGTTGGGCGCCACGAAGTACTCGCCCTTGAAAATCGGCTTGCGGTCTTCCAGCGCGTAGATCATGGGAAAGCTGTTTTCACATCTGCTTGAAAAGGTGGGAGTAGATGCGGGAGACGGCGAGGCTCTCGTCCTTGCCCTTGATCTTCACGTGCGCCTGGCCGCGGAAGTCGCGCGTGACGCCGGCGATGGCGCTCGCGTTGACGAGCGTCGAGCGGTGGATCTGCCAGAACACTTCGGGATCCAGCCCGTCGACGAGCTCGCGAATCGGCGTCTTGATGAGCGCCTCGGTCTCCACCGTCACCACGCGCGTGTATTTCTCGTCGGACTGGAAGAAGAGGACCTCGGCCACCGGAATGAGCCGCAGGTTCTGGCCCACGGTCGCCTTGATCCACTGCAGGCGCTCGCGGTTGCCGCGGATCTGCTCGGTCAGCTTCGCGAGCACGGCATTGAGATCCGCCGGAGGCGAGGCGAGCTTCGCCTTCAGCCGCTCGATGGTGACCGCGAGGCGCTCGTCGGTGGCGGGCTTCAGGATGTAGTCGACGGCACCCGTCTCGAAGGCCTGGATCGCGTATTGGTCATACGCGGTGACGAACACCACGTGGCTGCGTCCGCCGACATGCCGCGCGACTTCCACGCCCGTCATCTCCGGCATCTGGATGTCGAGGAACATGAAATCGGGAGCCCGGTCCTCGAGCGCCTCGAGGGCGGCCGCGCCGTCCTCGACCGAGGCGACGATCTCGAGCTCGGGCCAGAGCTTCGCCAGCTTTCCTTCGAGCTGCGTGCGAAGGATCGACTCGTCTTCGGCGAGGATCGCGGTCGGCATGCTGCGGATTCTACTTGGGGACGGAAACCTCGTCCTTGCTCCGGATGCGCCGGTACACCCACCAGATGCCGAGTCCCAGCAGGATGAACGGTGCGAGCACCGGGAAAACCGACACCAGCACCACGAGAGGGATGAAGATCGCGAGGCCGACGAAGAGGAATCCCAGCCCGTAGACTACCGCGAGCACGATCGCGAGTGCCAGGACCACCACCGCGAAGGCGGCCGCGATTCCCGCGGTGCCGATGAGCGCGCCCGTGGCACCCCCCACCGTATCGGCTCCGATCTGCACCGGGAACAGGCCCGTGGCCACGCCGACCATGCCGAGCCCCGCGAACACCGCCGCGGCCACGACGAGGACGACAAAAGCGAAGGAAAGGCCCTTGCGCCATGCGCGCTCGGCGCTCCCCATCGCGGCAAGCGTGCGCGCGGTGGCCGATGCGGGCTGGGCGCCGGGGGCCGCTGCCGGCGCCTCTGCGAATGCGGCCGGTCCCGAGGGCGCGGCGGCACGCGCGCCATCGCGTGGCACCTGGATCGTCGCGATCACGCCATGAGGCTGCTGCGCCTCGATGATGAGCTTGCCCTCGGCGCCGTAGAGACCCGCGAGCCGCTCGCGAATGTTGGTGAGCCCCACGCCGGTTCCGGGCGTATCGCTGAAGCCGCGGCCGGTGTCGGCGACCGCCACGCGCAGCTTGCCGTCCCCGGCGCGCGCGCGGATGGTGACCTTGCCGCCCTCGCGCTGCGGCTCGAGCCCGTGCTTGATCGCGTTCTCGACCAGCGAGGGCAGCATCAGCGGCGGGAACGGCGCTTCCATGAGCTCGGCGGGAACGTCGATGTCGAACGCGAGCCGCTTGCCCATGCGCATCTGCAGGATGTTCAGGTAGGCGCGCACCAGCTCGATCTCCTGGCCGACGGTGGAGACCGGTTCGCGCATCTTCGGCAGCGCGTTGCGCAGGTACTGGATCAAGTGCCCGGTCATCGCGTTGGCCTGCTGCGGGTCGGACTCCGTGAGCGCCTGCACGCTCGCCAGCGTGTTGTAGAGGAAGTGCGGCTCGACCTGCGCCTGCAGCGCCGAGAGCTTGGCTTCCGTCACCTGCTGGCTCATGCGGTGGTAGTCGGCTTCCTTGCGCTTCAGGTCCGCCATGTTCTGCGCCGCCCTCGAGCGGTCGATGAAGAACTTGGAGACGACCGCGAGCACGAACAGCGGGATGAAGAGCAGGATCAGTCCCGCGCCGATGCCGATGCGGTGGATGTCGCCGGTGATCTTGCGGCGGATCTCCTGGCGCAGCTCCGGAGGAAGGGGAGCGCTGATGTGCGCGTTGCCGATGTCGATGTCCACCATCGGCTTGTCGGTGCCCGGCACGGTGACCGTGACGTGCGGCTTCTTCTCCCTGGCGGCTTCCTTCGCCTCGCCCACCGCGCGCTGCGCTTCGTCCTGCGCTGCCTTGGCGGCATCCAGCGATTCCTGGAGCGATTTCTTGATCGCGTCGCCCTCCACGCCCGCATCCTTGAGCGCGCGCGCGGTCTCGCGCTGCGCTTCGGCGATCGCGCGCGTCACGTCCTTCACCGCGCCGGTCACGTCCTCGGCGGCCTGGCGCTTGGCGCGTATCACTTCCGCGCCCGCCTCGCGGATGCTTTCGCGCGCCTGGTCGATCTCCTCCTGGGCGCGCTCGAGCTCTTTGCGCAGTTCCGGGTCCTTGGTGTGCTCGTACATCTCCTTCACGATGCCGCGGGCGATGTCGATGGCGCTCTCGGAGAACGCGGAGTTGATCTCGCTCTTGATGGCGCGGTTCTCCTCGGGAGTCGCACCGCTTTTCTCCAGGTTGATGACCTGGAAGGGCGTGGTGAAGAGCGCGAGCCCGACGAGCAGCGCCATTCCCCCGACGAGCAGCGCCCACCAGGGGGTGTGGTGAAGAAAATTCGAAACCGGTTTCATCGCATCCTTGGACGGGCAAGCCCGCCATTATCGGCAGTTCGGCTAGTAATCGGCCAGCATCGCGATCACCGCGGTCGCGAGGCAGAAGACCAGCACGCCGAAGAACATCAGGACGGTCGCGAGCGACGGACCCAGGGACTGGATGAGCGACATGGATTTCGGCCTCTTTTTTTCGCGTTGCCGGCGTGCGGCCGGAATGAGGCTACTTTAGGGATGCGGCAGGCGGGATTCCACGGCCGGGAGCCGAAATGCAGAATCCGGGGGGCGAAGAGTGGAAATTGGATCCCGGACCGCCTCCGCGATGACCGTCGTGCGCGGAGTTTTTCACATCTGCTTGAAAAGGTGGGTGAAAGCCCGGGATACGGTCAGGGTTTCGGGATGCTCGCGCAGCGTGATCTCGGCCTGGTCCTTGAGGCCGCGCTTGACCGCGGCGATGTAGTCGACATTGACGATCGTGGCGCGGTGGATCTGCCAGAACTTGGCCGGGTCGAGCTCATCGAGGAGCTCGCGGATGGGCTTGCGGATCAGCGATTCGGCCTCCGCGGTGACCACGCGCGTGTATTTCTCGTCCGACTGGAAGAAGAGCACCTCCTCGACCGGAATCAGGCGCACGTTGGAACCCACCGAG
>WNFI01096601.1_pt1 | contig 15488 bp, 27 predicted proteins | sample 5400471 | NCBI WGS metagenome assembly WNFI01 (sample SAMN13153348, study PRJNA577476) | soil metagenome | isolation source: 100 cm saprolite on Douglas fir-dominated hillslope | place: USA:California | collected 2013-09-17 | reverse complement strand
CACGCGTCGTCCCTGAGACCACATACTCTCGGCTAACCGACGACTCCGCTCGAAGGGGATGTGAGTTGGGGATCAGAGTAGGGATCGCAAACCGTTTTCTGAGAAAATGTCTAATATTTCATGTACTTAACACAGATTACTGGCGGAGAGGGAGGGATTCGAACCCCCGATACGGTTACCCGTATGCCGCATTTCGAGTGCGGTGCTTTCAACCACTCAGCCACCTCTCCAATCCATTGAATATGCGATGTTTTCAAGCTGATGGCCGAAGCTTGAAAATAGTCGTTTGCTACCCTTTTGCTACCCTTTCGTTTTGCGGCGCCGGTTTATAGCGTCGCGCAAGGCCAGGTCAACGCGACCAGCCGCTTCGGCCTGCATGCCCGGCAATACGTGGCTGTATAGATCGAGCGTGATCGCGACACTGGAATGGCCGAGCCGCTCCTGGGCGATCTTGGGATGCACGCCAGAGGCCAGCAATTGGGTGGCGTGGCTGTGCCGCAGATCGTGTAATCGCACGCGCGGCAGTCCGCGCATCTTGAGGAACGCCCCGAACGCATGCGTGAGGCTGCGAGGCTGCAATGGCTTGCCGTCTGCGCGCATCAGGACGTGATGATCGTCCGCTAGCCGCACGCCGAGCCTCAGGAGGCCCTCCGCTTGCCTGAGACGATGCTGCCGCAGCTCATCGACCACCATCGCGGGCAGGGCTACGGTGCGGCGGCCGCGCTCCGATTTTGGCATTTTCTCGCGAACGGCAGTGCGCGTCTGCTCAGTGCTGGCGACGATGGAGATTTGTCCGCACTCGAGATCGACCGATCGCCAGCGTAAGGCGGTGATCTCGCCACGGCGCGGTCCGCACATGACCGCAAGCAAGATCGGCACGAACAGATTTGTTTTGCGCGCAGCCTCGAGGAGCTCGGCCGTAGCATCGGCATCGAGTGCCGTCATCTCGCGTCGATCGGGCTTCGGTGGTTTCACGGCATCAGCGGGATTGCGGAGCAGTAATTGCCAGTGCACCGCTTGCTGGAGCGCCTGGCGCAACACACGGTGCATGTATCGCACCGTGCTCGGCGACAGGCCGCGGATGAGCTCGAGGGGCGTTTCGCCGTCCTTTGCCGGCCACCGTGGCCGGCGTCCGCTTTCAAGGGCTTTGACGTAGGCCTGTGAGATTGCCGCCGGCCGCAGTTTGGTGAGCGGAATGCTGCCGATTAGCGGCACGAGGTTCTTGCGGGCGAGCTCGGTATAGCGTTCGTGGCTGCGCGGCTCGAGCTGCGCCTTCTTGTGATCGAGCCACCGATCGAGGAAGGCTGCAACCGTCGTCTTGCTCGGCTCGAGATACACGCCCGCCTTGACCTCGGCGACGAGGCGCGCGCAGTCGCTCTGTGCTTCGCGCTTCGTCCCCTTAAACGAGTGCCAGCGGCGCTTGCGCTTGCCGGTCTCAGGGTCTCGCTGATCGAGGACGATGGCCCAACGTCCCGGCGAGCGCTGGCGAATATGACCCTTCATGGTTATTGCTCCATCTATCTCAGGTGAGGCGGTGGTGATCGCGACCAACCTTTTGCCTGTGGCCGGCGAGATCGTATCGAATTTTCCAGAAATCGAGTGGGGGTCAGCGTATGTGACCTAGGGGGCGACGCCACTTCATCCTCCCCTTGATCGCTTGAGGCTGTTAAAAGCGATTTGATGCTCTTCCGAGCAGAACTTGGCGTCCCGCCGTCGGCCTGCTTCAGGCCCTGCTTTAAAGGGGATACCGCAGTGGAGGCACTCGCGAACGGCAGAGCCCTCGTACTGCGCCTCACTAAGCTGCAACCACAGGGCCGCCTCTAAGTCACTTGGTGCAAGACCGAGGCGTAACTTGCCGGTAACAGGATTGGTCGCGAGGCCTACATTCATGGTCCCGACGTGCAACGCTGCATCCAAGCGAGAAGAGGTCAAAACGTTTCGCATCCGATCCGCTGCATCGAGCACCATGAACACCGGATGCCCGTCTTTTGGCTCCGAGAACTTGTAAAGCTCGGCAGGAATGGGCCAAACCTTACCCCAGAGAGCGCCAAACTTGGTGAAAAAATCGAGCGCACGCTCACCAGATGTCACCGTGCGTGCGAAGATTGCATACAATGTTTCGAAGTTTTCCAGCGGGCGATATGGTTCCAGCTTTCCACCGCGTCGTACGATGTGGCGGAAATCCATCTTTTTCTTCTTGGCCACAAGCCGCTCGTAATATTCGAACGGAAATCCAGTCCATCGGTTCTTCTCAAACAATTTTCTCGCATCCAATCGCTTGATTTCCTCAGCCTCCGGGTAGCGCCGTCGGTCTGGCCCCACGAGGGAATAGCCAGCGGTGTCGCGGTACCAAACAAAAGAGATCTCGAATTTGGCCATGTGATAGATGTGATGGATGTCTATTTTATCCATGACGACTGAGAAAGGCAAGCGTATATGCGGGATCCTCGCGGTCAAGTCATGAGGATCGGCAATGAATCAGAACACAGACGGCAACGCGAAGACGTTGTCCGTGCCCGAGGCTGGACGACGGTACTTCAACCTCGGCCGAAATGGCTCGTATGAGGCAGCCAAACGAGGCGAGCTTCCCGTAATCCAAATCGGCGCGCGGAAGCGCGTGCCGGTGATCGCACTGGAAAGGATGCTCGCCGAACCGGGACAACGCGGGGGCGAGTGATGCGCAAAACACCCCCTGTGTTCACCCTCCGCAACGGTGCGCCGACCACAGTTCCGATCGCCGATATTGTCGTTGGGCCACGCCTACGCGCGCTTGACCCGGCGGTGGTGGCTACCCTGGCCAAGTCGATAGATGCGATCGGATTGAAAACGCCTATCACGGTGCGTCGGGATGGAACAGTTTATGTTCTCGTTGTTGGCTTCCATCGTTTGGAAGCCGTCCGCGCGCTCGGCCGGCAGGAAATTTTAGCTGTCATCATGCTCGGAAACGACGAGCGCGAGGCCAAGCTGTGGGAGATTTCGGAAAATCTGGATCGGTGCGAACTCGCGGCCCTAGAGCGCGCCGACCACATCAGGGAGTGGGTCCGGCTCACCGAAGAGAAACTGGGCCAAGTTGGCCCACTTTCTCACGGGCGTGGTCACGAAAGCGGCGTCCGCAAGGTTGCCCGCGAGCTTCCGATTCCGGGCGCGACCGAGGAAGCTCGACGTCACCATGCTCGCCGTGCCGTCAAGATCGGCGACTGACCGAGGACGCCAAGGCAGCCGCCCGCGTACACGGCATCGACGACAACCAGTTCAAATTGTTGCAGGTTGCCGCCGAACCGCCCGAGCGGCAGGGCGACAAAGTCAAAGAGATCGCCAAACCGACCAAACGCATCCCAGAGGAGATAGCCGCCGACAAGCGGGAAAAGGCGGAGCGTCAGGCCGCCAAGCGGGCCAGGCAGGAGGATGAGCGCCGCGTGCAAGCTGATCGCGATGCCGCCGTGACGAGCATGGCAGTCTTGGTCCTCGAGCTTCCCGAGCCGTCGGTCCGGAGCTTCGTTGAAAGGGCAGAAGCCGCCCCGTTAGCCCGCATCAGCCAACTCGTGAGCGCCATGCGTGCGTTACGTCCCGAGCAATTCGAGGGCGAGCACGATGAGGCTTTGTCCGGCGGCTGCCGAGGGCGTGCACTGTCCAGATTCACGGACAGATCGGGAGATTGTCGTGTCGGCGAGAGCCACCTCGCCGACTTCGGTGCGGAATCGGTGAGCAAGAGCCGATTTTCGGGCCGTGACCTTGCGAGGATTTCTTTGATGCTGAACCGGCGCTTCGCCCAGGCGAACCGACCACCCGAAGGCACCTCGTGGTGCTGGTTGACCGCAGAGATGCTGGAATCACCGGCATGGCGTGCCCTGACCGGAAATGCCTTGAAGGTGGTGTTGCGCATCGCCCTTGAGCATTTGAAGCACGGCGGCGTGGAAAACGGTTTGCTGCCGGTGACCTATAAGGACTTCGGGAAACCTGGCTCCCACAACACAACGGCGCTCCCGCGAGCAATCGCTGGACCCGCATCAAATCTGACGCAGACGCTAAGGCGGCGATCAAGGCTGCTAAGGCGGAGCTGGCGCAAGTTCGACGCCTTCCCGCTTTCTTCAATCGACAAAGAAAACAGACTCCCACCCCCAAAAGCGTTACTTGGTCAGGTGACGGTTCCGATACTTGCCCCGGTAACGACCCGTTATCTGGCGAGAGCAACTCTCCACAATCTACAAGTAACGACTGCGATACTCCTTTCTATATCTCGGCTAGGAGCCATCCTAACAGAACCAGTGCAGTTCCCGCCTCGCGCAAGCCACAACAGTCGGATGCCGTCGACCTGAGCGAAGCTGAGCCTAACTCTCAGAAACGCAAAGGTGGGACATGACGGTCACGATCATCGTGGCGCCGATCGCGTCCTCGCCGGGCCGGTTCATGGCCAAGCTCGCCAGCGACGGGGACGTGCTAGTCACATCTTCCCGAACGCCATTCCTAGACGCGGCGCGACGACTGCTTGAACTTGGTTATTCGGCCGACGCCGGACTCGTGATGCGACACGCCGGGTCGGTGGTTGACTCCTTGCGCGCGACCGTCGGTACCGCCGCTCGCCTAACGGTGAAGGAAAAAGCGGCGGGCAGCGTACCGAGACTGGCCCGCTGGGAGCCCTATCAGTCGTCTCCGGTCTCGCCGCCCATCGCGCCGAATGTGGAGGCCGCTACCACACTAGTCGACGCGCCTGAAAATCCCCTGAGCGAGCCCGCTGGGCCGCCGACGCGGTGATCGTGATGAAGCGCGACAACCATCTTCGGTTTTCCTGCCATCGTGAGATGCTTATTACCGGGAGTGAAGTGAAATCATGAGTAAGAAGTTCGTTTCCGGCATGGTGCCGATTGCCGATATCAAGATCGGCTGCCGCCACCGCCGCGACTTGGGCGACATCCCCGCCCTGGCTCGCAACATCTTCGAAGAAGTCGGCGCGTTGCTGCACCCGGTCGTGATCACGCCAGCCGGCGACTTGGTCTCCGGCAAGCGCCGGATTGCCGCCTTTGTGCATTACGGGCGTGACAGCATCCCAGTGACCGTGATCGATCTCGAAAAGGTGGTTCTCGGCGAGTACTCGGAGAATGTTTTTCGCAAGGCCTTCACGCCCTCCGAGGCGGCCGACATCGCGGACACAATCGAGCCGTTGGAGCGCGCCAGGGCGAAGGAACGGCAGGGCGAGCGTACCGATAAACATCCGGGGAAATTCCCCGGAAGTTCGAAGGGCAGAGCCCTCGACAAGGTTGCCAACATCATCGGCAAGGACCGCAAGACAATCGAGAAGGCGCGCGCCGTCCGTGACGCTGCCAGAGCCGAGCCGGCAAAGTTCGGCAAGCTGCTCGAACAGATGGACGATACCGGCCGCGTTAACGGCGTCTATCGGCGACTGAAGATCGCGAAGCAGGCCGAGTTGATCCGCTCCGAGCCGCCGCCGCTACCGGGCAACGGCCCGTATCGCGTCGCGTCCATCGACTTGCCTTGGCCTTACGGGGTCCGCAGCGAGGACCCATCGAAGCGGGGCGTGCGTCCTTATCCGACAATGTCAATCGAGCAAATGTGCGTCTTACCCGTTGCCTCGATCATGCATGAAGATTCGATTTTGTGGATGTGGACAACAAACGCTTTCATGCGCCACGCCTACACCGTCCTCGACGCTTATGGCTTCAAGGACAAGACGATCCTGACCTGGGATAAGGGCCGGTTCGGCACTGGCGACTACCTACTCGGGCAGACCGAGCACGCCATCATGGCAGTCCGCGGTAACCCAATCGTCACGCTCACCAACCAGACCACACTCCTACTGGCACCAGCGCGAGGACATTCGCAGAAGCCTACCGAGTTTTACGATCTCGTGGAATCGCTGTGCCCGGCGCCCCGGTATGCGGATCTCTTTTCGCGCTACCAGCACAACGAGCGATGGGACTGCCACGGCGATGAAGCGCCACGAGCGGAGGCGGCCGCGTGACCGCGAAGGAGCGCGGCGGGCGTGCGGCAGGCTGTTTGACAAGTGAATCGGCGCGTAAGGGGTCGAGTGGGCGGCGCTCGATCCCTTGCGCCAACTACTACGCAACGGAGCTTATGTGGCTAGTCCCATAAAGCGTGTCCGCGCCACCAAGGCCGAGGTCGAAGCACGCCGCGAGGCTCTGCTTGCCATCGTTGACGACGGCAGGCCGATGACGGTCAGGCAGGTCTTCTACCAGGCCACCGTGCGCGGTCTCGTCGCGAAGGTCGAAGCTAGCTACGCTAAAGTGCAGAACGATCTCACGCTAATGCGCCGGGCCGGGGAATTGCCCTATGACTGGCTCGCCGACAACACGCGCTGGCAGCGCAAGCCGCGCACGTTCGACAGCGTCGAGGATGCGCTCAATGAGACGGCGCGGTTTTACCGCAAGAACCTCTGGGCCGATGCCGATTGCTACGTCGAGATTTGGCTTGAGAAGGACGCGCTTTCCGGTGTCGTCCTTCCGGTCACATCCATGTACGACGTGCCGCTGATGGTGGCACGCGGGTACGCCAGCTTGTCCTTTCTGCACACCGCTGCCGAGTACATCAACGCCCTGGACGTTCCGGCCCACATCTACCATCTCGGCGACTTCGATCCGTCCGGCGTCAATGCCGGAGAAAAGATCGAAGAGACGCTTAGGGAAATGGCGCCCGACGCCGACATCACCTTCGAGCGCCTTGCGGTCACGCCCGAGCAGATCGCGGCATGGGACTTGCCGACCCGTCCGACAAAAGCATCCGATACCCGCGCAAAGGGCTTCGGCGACATCAGCGTCGAGCTTGACGCAATCGAGCCCAATCGGCTGCGGGAGATCGTACAGCGCGCGACCGAGCGGCATCTTCCCCCGCGTCAATTCAAGGTGCTCAAGGCCGCCGAGGAAAGCGAGCGCACACTCATTCGCAGACTTGTCGCCAGCGTGACCGGCGACGAGTGATGACCGAGCGCGGCGGCACCCGCGCACGCCCAAGGAGGATGACATGCCCAATCGAGCCAAGGAGTGAGAACGCCATGGACGATGACATCACCAGTATCTACCAATTGCTTGACGCTATTGAGGCCGTCATCAAAGCGGCCGACCCTGCGAAGCGCGAAGCTCTTGCGCGTACCATTGATGCCTATGCCGAGGACTTCCCCGAGGACTTCTTTTGGGCCACCGGCTCACAAGCGCCGATGCTCCTGCACCACTTACTCAACACAATCGATTCGGCATGTCGTCCGGAGGCACAATCAAAGCCGCGCCCCGCCATCCGGTTGGTTGACATCGATGGCGATGATGTCTATCTCCTCATGGCCGACAGGAAAGGTCGGCCCCACCACGCGGTTCACTATATTGCGTCGCCCGATTTTCAGACGGCCGTCCGCGTAGCCGACAGCGGCCTCGACAATCTTCTAATGCTGGTTGGGAAAGACGGCCTCAACTTCCAACTGCTTGTTCCCCAAGACGACTAACCGAGCGCGGCGGCGATTCCGCGCAACAGGAGACTGATACAGCTGAAGAGACGAAGCTTGAATCCGCACTTGACGCGATGCAGGAATCGCTATCCGCCGCCTCCAAGGCCGCGCACAAGCTGAAACCGCAAGAAGAGGATGACGACGACGTAGTTGTTTTGGGTGACGGGTATGTTGAACTCGACCGCGTGATGGAGGCGGGGTTGGTTGTCGCCGGTATTTCAGAGCTATGCACACCGCACCTGAAGATTCTTGCACGCATAGTCGGGATGCTCCTGAAGCTGCACGAGGGCGGCACCCGCGCACAACAAGAGGAACGACGACAATGATCGACGCGAACCGATTGATCCATGGCGTCGTGCGCGTCGGCGACGGCCGCGGCTTCGTGGTTAGATGTCAGAATTACCAAGGCCACGAGGAGCTAATTGTCATCACCGCCGCCCACTGCTTGCCGCACTTTCCGCCGCCTCATCCCGCGATGTATTTGGAGGAGCGGCAGCGCCTTCTTGGCCCATTGAAGCGCGGCCGGGTGGTGTGGGCGGAATGCTTGTTCGCCGATCCGATGGCGGACATTGCCGTCTTAGGTAGCCCGGACGATCAGGCCCTATATGACAAGGCTGAATTTTACAGGCAGTTGGTGGCGAGCGCTTATCCCTTCACAATTGCCGACGCACCGGCCCAAGGGCGTGAGCTTGTCGGAACCTTGCAGATTGAGTGCCCCACACCGGGCGAGGGTATTGCGTTCGTGCCGTCCCGACTGACGTTGTCAGGGACATCGTGCGCGACCACTACAGTCGCGCCGCACCGACGCCCCCAGCGGCTGAGCCGAGCTTGGTGGATCGGCTGGTCGGGAAGTTCGAACAGCGACATGACTGAAACACTGAAGGTGTGTAATGGCGGCCCTACGGAATACTCAAGTCGGGCGGCTTTGGTGGCGGCGGTTTCTGGAGCGGGTTGCTCTTTATTTTTCCACCCTTGAGCCTTCCCTCATAGTTCGTCCACGCAAGAATTTCGTCTGCGTAGACGAAATACTGCTCCTGGGTCATCAGGAGCGGTACGTCGACGTGCAGTACCGTTAAGCTGCCGAGATCCTTCAATCGAGTATTGTCTCTCGCGATTTCATCTAAATTCACGAATGCGAGCTTGCCCGATTTATCGTCGTACCAGACGCAATGAGCGTATTGGTTCCGAATTTTCAGGCAATGCCGGACGGCGCCCACCCCCATCTCGAACTCAGTTCCGAGACCTCGGTCGTGGTAAAAGTGCCGTCCGAGCGCGTCAGCGATATCGATACGAGATGTTTCGCCCCATGGCCGGAACATCGCCTTGAGTACCGCATCGAAGTCATCGCGCACGACCTGTACGCAGTGCATCAGTCCCACTTCGAGGGTTGTGTAGCCCGCCAGCAGGCGGCCGATGATGACAGCTTCTTTGTGGAATGTCAGGAACGGCGCCAGAATCGGTCGGCTCATTACTCCAGGCCCTTCGTGCTAGAAATCACTTTGCTTAAGCCCCGCCAGGGCGGGCCTGGTCGCTGTCTATGCCCGCGACTGGCCGCACCGCTCAACGCTTGGCCCTGCGACGCCTTTTGACCTTGCGAGCCGACTTATCAATCAGAAAATGTTCTATCTTCTTTCCTCGCTTTAATGCCTCAACAAGCCAAGTTGGTCTGGCCCCGCGCCCGGCCCAAGTTTCACCCGATGGACTACGATATTTCGGCGGGACCTTCCTGCCTCTCAACGAGCTTGCCCGGCCACGAGGTCCGGTGATGTGAGCAATCGCCCCGCCCATCCTTTCTAGTAGCTTTTGTATTTCGGCACGATGCTCAAGCAGCCTTTCGTCAACTTGCCTTCGCAGGTTCATAAGTCCTTCGACGTTCATCCCTGACAGATTTACCCTTGGCATGATAGCCCTCCAAAAACAAAGGGGCAGTTTTAACTGCTTTATTGAGCAAAGCAATGGCTATTACGGCGCTGCTGGACCGAGATCAGGTTCGTCGCGATCCTCCCAGTAAGCGTCATGTCCTGGGACGGCTGGCAAACCTTCACGCATGTACAAAGCAAATCCGCAGGAATGACATTTCATGAAAATATCACGATACCAAATTCGCCCAAAAATGATCTTGTCCTTCTCATAATTGCAATCGACATCGGAAAGAAGGTTGTGTGTTGGCGCAGGAAGCACATATCCTTTCCATTCCTGCCGTTGCCACGGACCACTGAACTTCGGTTCCAGCTTATCACATGTAGCAACCGCGACCGTTCCAATAAATGCAGGCGTTTTTCCGTAGTTGTTAATCGTGACAACCAGTCTGCTGGCGTCAGCTTGAATGTCGCCGGTGTAAAGAGTTCTGGTTGGGAAGTTGGCACCACCGGAAATGTAGGCCCGCTCAACACGGGGACAGCGCCTCGATTGCTGCGATATGAGCGTTATTGAGACCCTTAAGCCATCCGCCCTTTTGCCGCCACGCGAAGCCCTTCGGCGCGTCTTCGATAGGAAACTGCGTACCGTCTTGGGAGTGGCCAGAGTCGAGCCGCGCGAGTTCGAAGATAAGATAATCGAGGGAAGTCCGGAGATTGTAGCAAGTCTCCCCAACCAGAGTGCCAATCCGGAGAGGCATGGGGATGACTTTGCTCACTCCTACTATGATTTTGCTAGGGTCTTGCGGATTGAATTGCCACGCAGCGGTGTGGTATTGCGCATTATTCCAGATCGCAACTCTTCGCTTAAGCTCACGAAAGTGTTCGTCTGCCCGATCTACTCGTTCAAACGCGCTATCGAGTGGATGGACGGCCATGTTGTTAAATAGGCCACGCAGGCGCGACCGGAAGGCCCTGAGGGTTGCGACATTGGCCCAACTGATCCTCAAACGCGCTTCGAGTTGCCGATGGTTGGTCGCTGGTGCTCTGAACCGGATAAGGAAACCGAGACTCAGGAGTTCCTTAGTATCACCCCTCCAGAGTGTGGCGGCAGTACCGTTTATTTTTGGTCAACGGGCTATAGTGGACCAGGAAGGGGCTATTGTGAATTCGAAAAAATCGAGAAGACTGCACCAGATGTTTATCTAGTGCAGGCACATTGTAAAGGTCAATCAGGTATTGAGGGTGAATGGACCGAGAATTTGGAGCTTCAAATAATCAACGGGCACTTAGTGATTACAGATATACCGGAAGGTTGACCATGACCGCTGTCCTGATACAGACCATTGCACGCCAGATTGTGCGAGCGGTGGTATGGGCTGCGCTAATTATGTCGGCGAGTGAGGCCGCATCCCAACAACCAACTGACGATACGAGCGCTAACTCCGTGTTTCTCGGCTGCAAGGCATTTGTGGATGCCTACGCCACACTGCCCAGACCCTCATGGAGGAAGCGGGCGTTCTCCCACACATCGTGGACCGCGTGCTCAACCACAGCACGCCCGGTATGGCTGGGCGCTACGGACACCACAACTGGATTGAGGAGAAGAGGGACGCCCTGGAGCGGTTGGCGACCTTGTTGCGGACTATCGTGGAATAAGTGCGGAGGAGCCCCGGCGGACCAACGTCGGAGCCCCTCCTATCATCAACGTGGAGTAACACGTCAATGGATGTTCGAAGTCTAATCGTACTTGTCGCCGCGTTGCTGCTGTTCCTGGCCATCGCGGCGCTCATCATGGCGTACCTGTTCCAGCCCATCCCGGTGCAGTGAGGAGCCCCAGCAATGATCACACTGTTCATCAAGCGGGGCTGGTTCTGGGAGTTGATGTTCTGGCTGCTGGTGCTGGAGCTTGCCAGGGTAATCGGCGGATAGGCAGCGAGCAGCCCTAAGGCTCGCGTCCTTGAGCCGCTCCGCGCGCCTTTGGTTTTTTTGGTTGGCGAGGTTTGTAGCGCCATGGCCGCATTAGCCACTCGCGAGCGCCGGGTTCCTTGAACCAGGCGGCGTCCGGTTCCATCAACAAATCAAACCGCATGTACATTTGCCCGCAATCCAGGGCCGCATCTTGGATGTCGCTCAAATTGAGTTCTATATACTCAAAGTCGACTTCTGATCGGGCGATATGATAGTTAGTTGAAATTATATGCTCTCCGAAACTGTCTCCGCCACGATGAATAAGATAATCGCGGAGTTTGGTGATGTGGCCGAGATGGTCGAACAGGAACTCTAGTTCGTTGCGTTCGGCGTCGGCCACTTTGCGAGCTATGATTATGCGTCGAATGAGGCTGATAAGGGCAGATAGGTTCATCCCGCCGTCGATAGTTCGGGCCGCCTCTTGTGGTAATCCACTGAAGTGACGGAAAACGTAATGGACCATGCGTTCGACATTCGCGTACCAGTGAATGAACTGGCCAAATTTCGCGAAGTAATCGGGGTTAGCCATGGCAAAACCCAAGACCGAGGTCGAGCTTCATCCCGACGCATGGGCGCGCAATCGAGCGCCCGACCAGCGGACCGCAGCCTCTATAGTTCATCGGCAGCTTTGTAATGGGGCCGTGTCAATCCATACTTGATGGCCCAGGCCGCAGCGACGATATGGGTCGAGTTCTTGTCTTCCAAAGTTGTTGGACCAAATATCTTGTCAATTAGCTGGACCATGCTGTCCTTTCTTTCTTCGTCAGTAGTAGATGGTGCAAATTACCATCGGCTCCGACGCGAGCATCATCGACAAGGGCAAAGAACATGGCTTGCGCCATGGTGAAGATGGTCTTGTCTATCTGTTCCATCTTGGCCGTGAGTTCCGGCGCGCGTGCGGTCAGCTTGCCGTAATTGACGCCCGGTTTTGGTCCCTCCAGGAGCGTTTTGGACATCTGGTTTATCTCTTGCAGTACTCCAATCCGCTCTTGGTGAGCTTCTTTAAGTAAGTCCCTGAACTCGGCCCACGTAGCATCGACATTGATCCTGCTTAGCCGGTTGATGCTCTCGTTCATTTCGTAAAGCGCGCGAGTGCCATTCCTTATGCCCGTCACTAGTCCTCCAGTCCCCGACTTGTCCTCCGCAAACTCCTTCTTTGTAGTTTCTTGCAGGCGGTAGAGGACCTCCAACTCACGAACGAACTCTTGAACAAGTGCAATGCGGGCCGTCTTCTGAGCATTTGCCGGTAAGGGCTCCGATTGTACTGACGCGCAAGATGCCCCGTAGACGATAACTCCAAGGAGCAGTCCTATCCAAAGCTGCTTGTGCATCATGATGCCCTCCGCATGACGAGGTAGGTTCTTACCTGTTTGAGACAGGCGGTACCAGGGCGGAAGGGCCGCTGTCCCATATGGAGGTGGGACAGCGGGGGGCATCTGGGACACATCTGGGACAGCTAAGAAGTCCCCATTACATCGGCACTTTTAGAGCCTTAGAGCGCCTCTGTCTCAGATGTCTCAGATACCTACCCTATTAATACCCTTGCAGGGGGGGGTAGGGGTCTATGGGGTCAACGACTGGCTAGGTTCGATGTCTTTCCTGTTATGCGAGGAGATTTTGTTCGCGAATTACACTTGATGCTGACGAGCAATCATGAACTGCCCGTGTCGCTTGGCAGTTCTGATCGGCGCTACCTCATCCTCGATGTTGCCGAGGACCGCATTGGCGACAAGGCATGGTTCGGCCGCATCTACCGCGACTTGGCCGAGGGCGGCACGGCGCAGTTCCTTAACTACCTGCTCAACTATCCGCTGGGGTCGTGGCATCCGCGCGAGTTGCTCAAGACCGCCGAGGCCATCGAGGCGCAGCAGGAGAGTGCCAACTCCGAACTGCAATGGTTGCAGGCGTGCGTCGATGATGACCACATCGTCGGACATAGTGGCATGGACAAGTGGACACTCGGACAGCGGATCGAGGTTGAAGTACTTCGCAAGGCATACGTCCGCTTCTGCCAGGATCACAAACTGCACGCCGACAATCCGATCATGTTCGGCAAGCAGCTCACGAAGCTGTTCGGGAAGCGGGTTCGCAAGACGGTGAGCGGTCCCGGCGGCGAACTCGGGCCGCGCCCATGGGCCTACTCCATACCTACGGGCGAGGACTTGGCGCGCCGTATTTCGGCAGAGCTTGGTGTCCCAGTCCCAGATGCAGAGAAGCGGCCGACAACCTGCTGCTTGTCGCCGACCTCGGCGCTGTGACGCGGGCCAAAGATGTCGAGCATGACCCGGCCAAGCGTGGTCTTGCCTGTGCCGTGCTTGGTTGACTTGAGGACGACAACGGTTTCGGCAGGCTGTTCTGGATGCTGAACTGCGGACGCAAGCCATCGGATGAGATAGTCGAACTTGGCGTCGTCGTTCCGGCAGATGATCTCCTTGGTGTGGTGCAGCAGCGGCTGCATCAACTTGCGGCCCTTCTTCGGCTTGATCGCAAAACCATGCCAAAGGTTGTACTCGCCATCGGTCAAGTCGCCTTGCGGCTTGAACACCAGGGTATGTGTGCGGCGTAGTGGATGCCCGCGCCACCAGATGTGGCCAGGCACTGGTCCATCATAACGCCGATCATAAGCATGTCTCTGAACTCAGCCCACCTACCATCGACCTTAATGATGTTTAACCGGTAGATGCTCTCGTTCATTTCGAAGAGCGTGCGAGAGCCAATCCTTATGGCCGTCATTAGTTTTCCAGACCCCGAACTATCCTCGGCAAATTCCTTTTTTGCAGTTTCTTGCAAGCGGTAGAGGACTTCCAACTCACGAACGAATTCTTGAACAAGTGCGATGCGGGCGGCCTTCTGAGCGTTTCCCGGTGAGGGCTGAGATTGTACTGACGCGCAAGATGCCCCGTAGGCGATAACTCCAAGGAGCAGTCCTATCCAAAGGTGCTTGTGCATGATGACGCCCTCCGCATGCTCAAGAGCGCGGCCATAAGCGCTAGCGGCACGACGGTGCCGGTTAGCGCGGAGATAAATTGCCCACAACAGGGCCTCGCCGAGATCGCGCAGCGCCCACGAAGCGAGGGCGACACCAAGCCATAACCAGATTGTTCGCATTCACGCCCCCTCGATCCCCATGGTGGGCGGTAAAAGGATCATGCCGGGAACCGTGGCGCATTTGGGCCGGATATGGGGCCGAATGTGGAATGTGACCGCTGTCACTTACTCCAGTCTTCTTCGGCCTCCCGCGTCACGGCTGGTGCATCCGGGTTCTTCATTTTGAGCCAATCAGGCGAACGCCCCGACCGGTAAGTCGAATCCTTGTTCACTTCGATGAGGTCGAAGGCGTAGAGGAAGATGCTTTCGTTAGCGCGCTGGTGACGGATGAGATGGAACGAGGCCACGCCGTTGTCATCGCAGGCAACAGCTTCGCCATCGATGATGCAGGAGCGCGAGCGCAGGCGGGCCAATGCCTCGACGATCAGCGGGAAGCGGCGCGTGGCTGATAGCGATCTCCAACAATTTTTTGGTTGCCCGGGCGGCATATGATGCAGCCGTCAAATACAATCCGAGAGAGCGCTGGCTCTTGCGCGATGGCATTCGCGTTGTGGAGCGGTATCAGCCGTAGTTTGGGGAGTCGCGTTGAGATGCTGCAGGAACCCGTAATCAGGCGGGCCGCCCTCTTAGTTTCCCATACACGTAACCGTGTTTCCAAACTGCGAGCAGGTTTGTATCGACGGCGGCTTGTAATTCGGTCCTCTGAACGGGAAGTCGGCGAGGCGTCCGTCAGAAGGACCGCATGCGTAGCTCATGCCGTACCAGGTAACCGGGCCGGGCAAGATATCTATAAGCAATCCTCCAGCATGGCTCTCGCTATCCAAGATTTGATACGAGCCCCCTCGGCAATCTCTGGTCGCCTGCTCATAGCAGCCCGTCGGCGATTTGCATTTCGCTTGGTGGGCGGGCCTGAGGGGCTTTCCGTCCGGACCAACAATTGTCTGACCTAAACAGCATCCCGAAAATAGGACCGCCGCAACAAAGCAAATCATCCCAACTGATTTAGCCATCTAGCCCTCCACCTTGATAGGAGTAGCTTAGTCCGCATTGTCCAGTTCTTTCATTTCCTTCGGCGTTAAATAGTGTCCTTTGCCCCTGTTACGATCCCAGACCCAAACGCGGCATTTTTTCAGAAAGCGAACGGC
>WNFI01086881.1_pt1 | contig 15488 bp, 13 predicted proteins | sample 5400471 | NCBI WGS metagenome assembly WNFI01 (sample SAMN13153348, study PRJNA577476) | soil metagenome | isolation source: 100 cm saprolite on Douglas fir-dominated hillslope | place: USA:California | collected 2013-09-17 | reverse complement strand
CCTTTACCACCTATTCCGAAGGATTTTCAAGTTCGTCAACCGTCGTCCAAGTTGATGATGGGTACGGGAGCGGGAACTGGGGAAGGTGGTAAGGTTGGGGTGGTGTCGTCGTCTAGTAGTAAGAGGAGGAGTTTGTGGATTATTGGAGGTGGGAGGAGAGGTGGTGTTGGTACTGCTACGACTGCTACTGCGACTGCTGTGGCTAGGGGCGGCTAGGCTAGTGGTTGTTGTTGTTGTTGCTGGGATGGAGGGGGGGGTGAGTGAAGGACGCGGCTCGCTCAATGGTCCGTTGTTCTTCGCCCTCGACGTCGTAACAAATGTTTTTCGTTTTGTTGTTGTTATGTTTGAGAAAATCTTGTTTTCTCTCTTTTTGTGTGTTGTTTCTTTTCATGACATGTTGTTGTTGTTGTTGTTGAGCTTGTTATCGCTATGCTCCTGTCCATTCCTTTTTCTATTTCATTCATTCATTCATTCATTCATTCACCCAACCCAATCGCTCATTGTTTTCACTCCTTTTGGTTTCTCGGAGCATGTGTGTAATGTTATGATTTTGTCCAACGTCAAAGATATACATTTACAGTTACCCTCGTTTTTTTTTAAGAAAGAAAATAGAAGAAAGTTTCTTTTTTTTTTTTACTTGCATAGGGTTGGCCATGCATGTATACTTTTCTCATATAGATTACGGAGGCGGCCTGTGGTGATGCGATGCTATATATATATACCACTTCTCATCGCACGCGCGCCCCTTAGCCATGGGGCGTCAAATCGTATTCAAGATCGTAAAGAAAGATCCTGCATACAGTGCAATTCGGCCAATCATTCGTAAAAATCAAATTCCTTTCCACGATCAAACGAATCCGAGCTGTTCTGAGCTTCTGTTGTTGTTGTTGTTGTTGTTAATGTACTTATTTGTAAAACTATCTTAATTGAGTCGTGCTATATAGTGCTGTTTGTTATACGCATTTTATGGATGCATGTCTGGGGTACGATGGGGCTTATGCATGGTGTGCCTTATGGATATGGACGGGATTGAAATTTTGAAGTATTTATTTTTTGGGGGCTTTGATGTGAACGGCCGGGATTAAGTTGAACTGTTGAAGCTTGCGATACCCCCCCGGCTGGCTGGTTGGCTGGCCGGCCCTGTCAAAGCCACCTGCGTCGAACAAATGTAACTGGGGGCTTAAGGTAGTGTGCGAATATAGGGTATACGCCTCAACAACTGCAGCAGGGGAGGGTGATAATAATTTCGACAAAGATGGATGGATTTGAACTAAATTTTTTTTTTTGGGAGGTCATCTACGCACAAATCGGATCCTTTTTAGACTTGTGGGTAAGTAGCGTACCAAGACTGTGGTTCGTGTGATAGTGGACCCAGGGTAAACAGCGTCAGGCGTGAGAGTGCTTCGGGCGAGAAGAACTATCTTCCAGTCTTCTGGAGGAAATGAGGTAATGATCATGTTATGAGAGAGTTGGTCGTTGATTGATCTGGGCTTTGGGTTCGAGCCGAATAGAAGGCTGGGTTATTTTCTTTTTTTGGGGGAAGGGGGAGGCATGAGTCATTTATTTGCGCCACGTGGAAATAGGCAGGAGAAGGTTGAGAATTTTGGTATAATGAGGGCTCGATTTTTTCAGGGGGCGAAAAAGCCGAAGGAATCGGATGGATGAACGTGGGGGAGGGGGGGAGGAAGAGTTGGTGTTATGTTGAGACTTGAGGGAAAAGGTAACACGCATCTTTATTAGGAAAGGAAAAGGCCCGGAGGTGAGATACTTCAAATCAGTTTGGGCGATACTCATCATCGTTTCTGTAAGTATTGAAGTTGATAAAGTCATGGCATTTGATCGATACATGGTGGAACTAGGCCTTGCTTTTGCAGCACGCACAATTGATCGGCCTGCTGGATCAGTCGGGAACACGTAGGAATTGCAGAGTTGTGCGGTTATCATGGGCGTGGTTATGCCTGAACGGGTAGGATGAGCAAATAACCCTCGTTTGTGCCGTGGCTGATCAGATGCTTTTGACTCCTAGAGAAGTAATGTGGGTGGGATGATGGCACGAAAACAATTCAGACTAGAGGAGGGTTGGCTTGGAATCTTTAGGGCTTTCCTATGCTTGGGAAATCAAGTATCCTGTGAAAGATTGCAGAATTTCTAAACTGGTCGTAGTTTGCCCCTGGGGTGAGGTTAAAATCAGCCCTGGGGAAGGGGGGATTATTCAAGTTACGGATAAGAAATGATATTGTGAATGCTGAAATCAACAAAGGTCACTGAGATGCTAGCCTTGGTCTGCAGGTATCCAACCCCCCAGCGAAGAACAAAACATGCAGGATCTCCATTGCAGAGAGAAATACCAGGGTTTCCGAAGGCAACGAAAGCTCGAGAATAGGTCAGCCCAAAGCATGGAAGGGAGTCCTTCGTTCGATCCAATGGGACTAGGTGTGTAAGTCAATGTGTGGTGCAAGAATATTCCCCACCTACGACGAGTGGCAAGTCCAGACATCTTATGAAGATAAATAACGAAGCCAGGCTGGAGGGATTAAGTCCCAAATCTGAGTCGATGATGTTTTAGACGATGGCTGTACTTCCACTGGGGAGGTGGCCTGGGAAACCGCGCAAACAGGCGACATTCTCACTTCTAGAGCAGAATACCACCGATCGTCTGGAATTTCGTGGCATTCACGGCCAACGGTGGGAGAAGGTGGAGAAATAGACGCGCAGGTGCAATCAAGTTTGGCAGTCGGAAGCAAGGTCGGACTCGGCCGAGTCTGTGACCGAACCCAGACGTCTCACTCAAGCAGCCGGTCTTGTCTTGATCTGCTACTCTTTCTTCTTGCTCATTGTGCTATTTAGTACTTGAGGCGGTGGGTTGCATATTTAGCACAGCTTAACCGTACATACCATCTGTTCGTGCACCATGGGAAACACGAGCTCTTCACGAGATCGTCACGCGGAGGAGTCAGTCGACTTTGGCGCGCTGACGCCGCAAGGAAGCATCTACTCCTCTCAGCCAGACTGGAATCAAACGATCGTTGCTCAGCTGATTGTTCAGCGTAAGCTTGCTCCATTTTATAGACCACTAGAAGATTACGAACGAGATTGGAATGACGATCAAATATTGGCCTCGAGGAAGAAGGCGTCAAGCCCCGAGTCGAATGGCGATGAAGGGACACACAAGGACGGTGCATCGGGTGCCACTGTTCCGCCATTGCAAAGTGCCACGTCTGCATTGAAACACGCCGCCAGCAGCAAATCGTCATCAAAGTTACATCAATCTTCGAGAGAGCTTCCTCGGAACTATGAAGCCCGAGTCTACCGCGATGCTGTAGAATGTCCCATCTGTTTCTTGGTCAGTACATTCTCGATTTCTCGATTTCTCACCGTCCTGAACTGCTTATCTTACTCATGATGTAATTCATTCGCTAGTATTACCCCCCCAACGTAAATCAAACCAGATGTTGTGATCAAGCCATCTGCACTGAATGTTTTGTCCACATCAAACGCGCAGACCCAACGACTACTCACGTCGTCTCTGAACCTGCTTGTTGCCCTTACTGTATGCAACCAAACTTTGGTGTAACATATACGCCGCCGAGCTGGCGCGCGGGCATCGGGGGAGAGAGTAACCCACGCCTAGACTTCCTTGCACAAGCGTCCTCAGGGGCAGCCAATTCCGTGGAGATGAGCGTCTCTGAGGGGAAACGGCGACGACGTAGCGTCAGTCACACGAGTCGTGAAGTGGTGACGATTGGTAAGAGTTTGACCTTGTTATTGAGTTCTAGTGGCCTTTGGAGCTTGCTCAATGTTTCTTTCGCCTCTACCACAGACCAAATCAGACCGGACTGGGAAGTGAAGCTCAATCAAGTCCGGGCGGCCGTCGCCCGTCGGGCGAACCGGCGTATCATTATGCGGCAGGTCGGCGATCAGCTCATTCCCGTCGGGGTCTCACGGGGGACAGTTGTTACCCTTCCTATCGGGACGGAGGGTCCGTCATCAGATGATAGTTCAGGTGGAAGTGGGACCCGTAGGAGCAGGCGGCGCGAGAGGCATGGCGAATATGCACAGTTTATGGGTATGCATGGGCAAGACTTGGAGGAGGTAAGAATATTTGATCTTGTCGTGTGCAATGAAATTCTTACGATTTGTTGGATGACCGGGTTTATTCACCTTATTCACAATGCATTAGCTCATGATCATGGAAGCAATGCGACTCTCAATGGTCGAGGAGAATGAGCGGCAACGTCGTTTACGGGAGGAGCAAAATCAGCATAATGTGGCCGGCTCAACACTGCAGGCAGAGCCTTCCGATCCTGTACCCCTCTTCTCATCTCATCAGCCTCCGGCATCTGAGCAGATGGCCAATGATATACTGAACATTTCATCAAGCGTGCCTGCCACTTCATCCCTGCACTTTTCGCCATCTGGGCGACCCCATACTATCCTCTCTATACCTTCGAGCAGCAGCTCTAGCTCTAGCGCTTCGAGGAGTCGTTCAAGGTCGCGTCTTCCGCGTGATTCCTCAACCTCTGGTGAAGTCGGTAGTGCCCCTCCTTCCCACGCTCCTCTTAGTGTACGACCCCCAACCTCTAGTGCACTCAGTGTACTTATTGGTGCCAGTGCTCCCGCGATAGCAGTACTCAGTGATGGAGAGCAAAATCGGAATACCGGTTCATCAGGATCACCGGTTTCTCTTGAGCAGTCGGTTGAAGTGTCTGAGAGGATTGACGGACATGATGTGGATACCCCAAGGGTCTCAAGGTCTAATTCGATTCCTACTAAGCGATCATCACTTCATGAGGGCGGTATAGAGCCACCGGTGATGAGTGATCAAGGCCCTTCTGAAACCGCGTCTGAACCGCAGACCTCCCAGGTATCTTGGACTTCTTCGAGCCTCCAGGTTCCCATTCCCCAACGCCGGACCATATCCTCTTCTGCGGGACAGTCTCTACATACTCGACAGTCAATGAACTCAGAAACAGCTGAGGAATACGACTTTCTTCCCTCGACACCTCAATCCTCAGTGCTCTCAGATATGTCTGCTCGCGTTCCTCTCGTGGAGACTACTAGCAACGAAGAAATTGAAAGGAGCGGAAATAGCCCCAGTCTTTCTAATGGAAACGGACGAAATCGCAGAAGTGATGTGAATTTGTCATTGGTTGAGGATCCAACTATGTCATGATATTCACCGCTTTTCCTTGTTGGTAAGTGTAGCAGACCGTAAGTGTTGTGATACACACAGGCGCTGGGGATGATCTTTCTGATCGCATATCTAGTTCGTTCAGATATGTACAATTAATGTTGCATCCATGTTAAACTTAGTATCATGATCCTGCTCGTAATCATCTACACCCTCTACACCAACATACCGATAAATTTCTGGGCGAGGATGCATAGGTCGCGATACTATACATCGTCGCTAAGAGTAAACGAGTAGGAACCAATAAACCAGATTCAACTGCCCCAACTCGTCCAACATAACTGGTTCTGAGATTTAAGAGACGCAGATTCTAGAGGAGTTACCAGGAATCCCATGCAGTGCCAGAAAAAGTGAACTGTAAAGGGTGACAGTCAAGAGCAGGAACAAAATATTAGGTAAATCCGGCGGTACAATGAATGGATGGCATATGAAAGCGTTCATCTCCCGTACAATATATCGAAGCAATGAGCATGAGACTCCGTCAACTCGTCGTGATTAGAGTCGATAAGGACCAATGGGATGTTCTTTCTGTCCTGCTTTGGATGGGTCGTGGAAGATAGCCCGTCCTCGTCAGAGCAGCGGGCGGGCCCAGAGAAGAAAGGGGCAACGAGCATGTGAGATTCTCGATGGAATAGAAGGTAGTATGAGGAAGGTTCCAAAGTCTAGAATAAGGAGTGTTAACACCTCGCTCAGTTACAGGTATTTGATTATGTAATAATAATGAATTGCTCGTTCTCACGGTCAACTGTGGCTCATATAGCTACATATATCCACAGGATAAGGAATCATTTAGCGCATCCATGTCTAGTTATTTGGCGCTCATTCCTCTATGAGAAGCTGTCCCCGGCATTTCCCCTGCACGCTTAGTCTGAAACCTAGTCGTGCCACCGGCCGACGGCCGTCATGCCACACCGTCTATGCCACCTTTCATTCAGCCTTGACAGCATTCTTTCTCCAGAGCCGCTAGATAAGGCTAGTTCGGCTGTGCTAAAATTTGGCTTCACAGCAGCTCAGACCCTCTAGGACGGACTTGTTCGATTTCGTCCGCTAGTCCAAATCTAAATTAATGCACCCTTCGTCTCTCTTGGATATGTGCCTGAATCACAGGTTTTTTTTGGCTATAAAGGGCTGACCCTACTAGAGCAGGTCCATCGCTAATTCCACGGCGCACGTCTCGATCACCTCGCACACCTCTATCATGGACTCACAATTTGCTAGCTATGTTCTCATCAACAACATGCTCGGGTATATCAATAGTGCCCTTGTAGCTAAGAAAGCTCAGACAGCCATCTCGCATACCGATGAGATGGAACTTCGCGTACTCAACCATCTCATCGACCAACTGTGTGCTGCGATAGACATGATTGATTCCTCGGTTCTTGCCCTTGACAATCTTTCACCCATACTGTCAACCCCACGCTTTTCCGAGAAAGCGTTCATCCCCACGGTGGTTGATATGGCGCCCGAGGTTAGTTGATATCATCTCATCCCCTTTGTCAGGGCCGGAATTCATCGTCTTTGGCCTATTTCAGCCCGCATTTATCTGCGAATCTGCTACGGATGAGGGATGTCACATGCTGGACTACGATGCTTCTGAAAAGGGACTCGGTGTTTCAGTGCACAAACGTTATGATCTGTTCGCGGCTCACTGTCCATCTGAGCGCATTCGCGATGGGGCCCTTACCAAGCCTATTATTCCTGTTCCTACTTGCCCTGATTTGGAGAATCCAAGAAGTCTACCACGCCATGATGCAATGAGCCGTCTTCCCCGTCTCCGTAAAGTTCGGACATCCAATAGAGCAGAAGATGAGAGTGCCACAAAAGACGTTATTCCCCTATCCCCATCAACTTCCTCATATTGGGGTGAAGATGAAGAGCCGGAACAGGTCATTATTCTTGACGAGTACTTTGCAGCATGTCAGGTCAGGTCACCGATACAATCTACCTACTCATTGAGCGAGGATGACGAAGAACTGGAGGAAATAGATGACAGGCTCGACGACTAGAGCCTCTAGAAAGCACATGCTTATCACGGCCGCAGTTAGAAGCATTGGCTTGTATTATATTCTTCGGTGTTCATTAATTCGCTCGTACTCTATTCATGAGTTGTTGTATTTACTAGACCTTTTTTTGTTTTGTTTTACACTTATCAATCAGAATGGTATACAGAAATGAGAGTGCAGACGGTTTAGTCTTGCAATAGCAAACAGCAGCCCAAGTCCGATGGTCTGCGCGTTTAGCGTCGGATAGTAACGGACAAGAACAATGAGAATCGAGTCTTTGACTATCATTCCTCAACCGTCCATTTATGACATTTCTGTATACATAACTCATTTAATCTCAATGATATTATACGTACTGGAAAAGAGACGAGGTGAATTGATGAAGTTTTCACGAAGTCAGCAAGCATTTGTGATTTTTTTTACCGTTTTCGGTCAGATACTTATCTTCCAAACAATGTCATTTACGATCAAGTCATGCACTAGTACAACATCAGAGAGGGTCGAATGATAGTCAAAACATGTGATTCTCATCCGTTACTGTATATACATTCATAGTGTGGAAGTGTTCGAAGCACCGATTGTCCAGTCCGATATCTTGAGGTCAAATTAAAGCGCCGCCGGCAAGCCACGCGTAGCGGTGAGGCTGAGGCGCACATATTGGTTTTCTCCCCATAACGATGTTCTGGAGCGTTAACGCTTTGGCTTGCATGTGCATACTAGCAACAGCGACACTCAGACTTTTTCACTTATCGATTAGTGATCACTGATCACCCACCGCCGTGCGCGTGGTAGAGCTTGTCCCATTGTCGCGTCTAGTTCCACCGATCGCCTGAGTTTTTGACAACTAAAACGGCGCAGGACTACAAGCCAAGCAACCTGACTTACATCACGGCGACCTACGTCATCTCCGTTTGAACCGCATTCGGGACCGTGGCTCCATGCCCGTCGTGGGCACGGCTCGAAGGATGGGGACTTCATGGTGTTTCATTTAAGATAATCCAACAGTAACTATGCGCGGGCAGCGATGGTCGGAAGAACCGTCGAATTTGCGAACTTGGAGACCCGTGGAGCTCTCTTCGCCAGATTTATTGGCTACGCATCACCCAAATGGTGCAGTTCGGGGGGAATTGCAACTAGGACAGATGGCCATTTCTAAAGTAGGGCAGTAGTCAAGTTTCACTGTAAAGTCCCACCTTGGAACATAAGGAAGCAAATATGGCAGACGTGCACAGGGGTTGAGAACGAGATTCATATGATCAGAGAGCCTCTATTAGCGCAAGACACTATCGGTATCTGGTTGAAGTTAACAAACAGCTCATCGAGTGGCAGTGGTTGGATATATGTAGTCCGCCCTCTCGATAAACCGACGCGTGGTGTAACCAAAGAACTGATAAGCTTGACGCGGACCAATTGATAAGCCTCCACAGAGTCCTACTGGGTAACTGACAAAGAAAACAGATTCCGAATTATCCAAGGGGGGAACAAAGGAGCTTCTATATCTACCAAGAACGTGCTTGACTGGGTTTTAAACCCAGGAGTACAAGAAGATATTATCGTATGCGATCATCGAGCACTAGAGCACTGGGCGAACGACAGAGGGATGCAATATGCCGTCATGCTTTTCATTTTGTACCTATATTGGATGAGAGCTTCTGGTCCTCTAGCTCTGTTTCCAGGACAATGAACATTCTGTTCAATCTCTGAAGACAACAACCCGATGGTGATGGCAATGTTCTGGGTTGCAATCTGGCAAATGACCACCGGGAAGCTGCCATTAAAGAACAGCACCTCACGACACATCCCGGACACAGAAGTGCATTTGTTCGGTGAACACCAATGGCTGACAGCGAGTTCCATTCAGAGTATCGGGGACTGGTCGCGCAACGGATGGCCAATCAATTCAGTGAATAGGATCAAATGGGCATATCGTAGAGGAGGACGATCATCGGCACAACAGAGAGATGCCAGAGGAAATGAGAAATCAGTAGAGGTAGCATGAAAAAGATAATTTAAAAACGGAGAACAGGAACGCCTAGTTCATTACACATTGACGAGGTGAAATCATCCGTAGCCGCGGGTAGTGTGGGATAAGATGAACACGAAAACACAGCAGTAACAAGGCAGTAATTACAGACGCCAGTCACCCTGTGAACGGTGGACGGTGCAGCGGAGATCCCAAAAGACGTTGGAGACAAATAAAACTACTAAGAACATGCCGACAGCGAGTAATCAGATCAGTGTGAGTGATGACTATGCCGAGATACAACAGCACAAACCTGGAGTCTCATTCCTCATTTTCTTCATCGTCCTTCTTCGTCTTCTTCACTTTCGAGGCTGGCTTCTTGGACTTGGAGGCAGGCTTCTCCTCCTCAGGCTCATCCATCTCCTCATCCTCATTGTCGCCGATGCTCTCATCTTCGGACTTGGCTCCCCTCTTGCCGCGGGTGGATTTCTTTGTAGGAGCAGTCCTGGGCTTATCGGCCTTGGGCGCACGGACCTTCTTTTCCTTGCCCTTGTTGGGGTTCTGGTCTGATTCCCCCCACGAGGCAGCGACCTAGTATCATTAGTAGGGTTAGTCCAAGTTGACATCAAGTTGCCAGGCAAGAAGTATCAGGTCAATAGATGATTAGTAGCAAAAACGTGCTGCCCGGGAGCAAACCAGGTTGCAGCGTCAACCTCACAATAGTCGGACGCTGGCCATCACAAGTGCCTCAGAAGACACAACACAAAGTAGTAAAAGTACAATAATGAAAGATGAGGCCTTATGGCAAAAGATGGCCAAGAGATGATGTGAAAGGGGATTGATGGAAGGGAAGAGCAAAAAAGACGCACAGCAGAGAATGCCTCCTTGTGAGGGGCAGTAGGATGCTTTTCCTTGTATTCAGCAAGCTTTTCCTTCATGAATGCCATGTATCTACAAGAACGAAGGACGCGATGAGTAATCGCCCACAGCTAACAACAAGCAGGTTGATGGGGAAACGCGCGGATAACATGCAACAGTGAAGCATAGTGTCAGTGTGATGACTTACGGTGAAAGTGGCTTCTTGTCCTTCTTTTCGCCCGAGTCTGGGGCGCAAGTTTTCGCATGAGCATCAAAATCCAGTGATCGCTAGTGGAGATACGGCCTAAACGGCCCATGATGACGGTTAACACACCTTTCTTAGCGGGCCGCTTCGTGGTCTCCCTCTTCTCAGTCTTGAGTGCTGATGGGGCTTTAGGCATAGTGAAAGGAGGCTTCTGGTGGTGTTTGAGGGGAAAGTTTGAGGTGGGGGTGCGATTTGGGGGGCATTTCACCCAAAGCGCGACTAGCCCTCATATTATGTGCAGCTGTAATCCATTAGCTTCCGCAACGACGGAAGCAGGTTGGTTTGTTTTGAAATCGACAATTCGGTTCAAATAAACCACAACAGCAAAACTGTCAACCTTCGGACTGGCTTCACTCGTTAGATAGAGGCTAGAGTTCCTCTATGACTCTTTAAATGGCCTCACTTTAGCCTTCACCAAGAGGGCGCCTTTATTTTTGAGTCATCGGGGTGCAATTTTCACTCACTTCCTGAAGTTGGCGTCTGTGGATTCCTGCCTATGGGCGAGCGCAAAATTACGCATCGTAACCTTGTGCCAACCGGTGCTCTCATGGCTTGAGTTCAATTTCTATTCTATGCACTGGCTTGTCTCCGAACGTCTGTTGAATTCTTATGGAATCGTTTGACGTATGCGGCATCACCCGGCCCTTCTTGACACCACATCCCACATGTACCGTATGTCTTCGTATTCGGTCGTAACGCCACAAATCCCTCCGATTATCCAAGGCTATTCCATAGGAATTGACTTCATGATGGACATCATCTATTTGACCCTGGTTTATATATACTCTTCTCATCAAATATCTCATCATCATTCCTACTGTCATCAAGAGGACCTTTCCAAGTGATATTATACCATACGGTGCATCCCAGATAGTCCATTTCTCCGACTAAAGTATGTTCCCCCGTCCTTCAATAAGTAAAAGGGTTTTCGATAACAAGGGTATTGCATTCGCCAAGTACAGTGAAGGCTATGCCAATACATAGAAGCAATCATCGCCCACCAATCTCATCGAGAGGGACGGGCTCAGTGTCTCTCCGCACAGGACCTGGTAGTTGACTCTCAGTGTCATAATCCCTTCCTCTCTCCAGGTCAGGAACATGATCCGTGAAACTCGGTACCGAAGGAGCACGACTGTGGCCTCCAGATTCCAGGAGATATATACGAGGGGGGAACGGCAGGTGCGAATTAGGGGAAGTAAGTGAAGGATAGTACTGGTGGTAGGCGAAGTAGGAAAGAAGCAACCCGACAATGGAACCCACGAGAACATCATGCCAATGATCTATAGATCGAGTGAAAGATTGAACATTCCTCATGAATGAAGCCTCAGTAATGACGCACGTCTATAATCCATTGTGCGGCTGATCGCAACGAGCATCGCGCCCGTGAGAGGTGAGATGAATATGAACGACTTAAAAGTGTGGCCATTACGATCAAAGAGGTGCATTTTTCCGGCGATGTACCTTGGAAGACGGTGTGTCAAAATGAGAACTATGCCAACTCGAGTCACTACAATAACTGACCAACTGAGGAACCCAAGTCCAGCAAAGGACACTAGAGGGGACGTAAGTGCCGCTTTGGCTGGAAATCCTGAAATGCTGCCCACAGCTTGCGTGCCCGCTCCAAAAGCTCCGGAAGCCATCCTTCAGTTTGGCCATATTAGTCTGCGTACAGATAGCCGCCGTCGCCAGGTCATGAAGAGCGGCTCTCGGCTGACATCTGGAAATAAAGTCTGTAAAGAATTAGGAATGATACGGAACAGATACATGCCAAGAGGGCTCACCCGGTCGAGGACGACCGACGGTCACCTTCACTATCTGGGTGAGAGCCGCAGTCATCGACAAGCCTAAAATGACTGCATCCGAATGTGTGACGATATGAGTAAGAGGCCGTATCACATCAGAGCATGGCTTACTCACGCCCAAGCCACGAGTTATGCCAGTCCCACCAACTTCGAACGGTGACCGCATTGATAAGGGGTAGTAGCACTAGAGGTATCCCTAGTGCTATTAATACCAGCGCCCAGTTCTGGGTAGGGGTTGGGTTAATGAATAGCACAAACGAGTGATGAGGCTTACTGGCACACGTTCCGTAACTACAAAGCTTTAGGAAGGGGATAAGAACCCGAGGTATACGTTCAAGTAGTTGCACATACGGATGTTGAATGCTAAAGAAATCATCGGTGGTAAGGGAGGCATAGATTATGGTAGTGGCATACTCACGAGGTATCGTCGAGGGAGAACTCTCTCCAGAACCCGTGAATTTTATTAAGAAGATAAAAGCATCCACTGTGGTAAACAAGTTCGTAAAAGCACTACTAGGCTATTGGACGCATTGGGGACGTACCTGATCACCACGACTAAGATCCTAATAGAGGCAATGTCAATTTTTCAAGATATCACTTGGTGTGTTTCTCTGTACGTACCAATCTGGAGCATAGGAGATGAGGAGCTCCGATCTTATTCGAGGGACTTGCGATCTTCTCCTTCCCTCACTAGAGGTCCGCCATTCAAACATGATGGGTTGTTCGTCGTGGCGCTCTTCGAGTTCGTGAACGTTGCTGCTGCTTGGCTGAAATAGGATCCGGTACGCTGAACTAGAGGCACCTCGAAAAAACCCTCATGCTCGACCTTTCTTGGACGTGGGGGATACTCAAGAAACTTGCGACGTACGTGAGATAACGCTTTAATCTGTCTATCGAGCCCATTGCGATGAAATGATCTGTCGGGTTAATATTTGCAAAAACTGGTCGGCTGGTTGCGGGAAGTGTGGCGAGACATAAAAATTCGAAGAAAGTGTAATTTTGAAACATCGAAACATAACTCATAATACAGGTATTTTCGAGAATGTATCGGAAAATGAAGATGAATATTTTAGTTTACAGGAGGAGTTTGCGATAACAAAGTCGCGCTTCCGTCGAATTCAATTTTTTGATCTGGAAATAGCGGAAGTTGCCGAAGTTTGGGAAAATTTCGAATCGCGTTGTCTGTTAGCGCGAAAGCATGTCATTCTGTATAGGCAGCCGACATCTCGACACGATGAGTCCGCGAGGCACTATCAAGTCTCATTTTGAGACTGCCTCATGCCATATGACAGGATGATTGTTCGGAATAACCACCGGCAGTCTAGTCCGGAGACCATAGGCGCACTCTAGACCGAAACGCCGCCTAGGCCGAAATGCCGTTGGCAAAACAAGCCGAGGCGGTAGGTTTGAGGTGTACATGTTACAGTATGTTTCCCTTTGTCTCTCTCTCTGTATTAAGGCGCGCTCTGAGGCGGGGGCGACGCTTCGGTTACCATAAACGGCTATTGCGTTTTCCTACTTGAAGGATGTGTATCTCAGCCTGGGTAGCGATATCTAACGAACGCGATATCGTGCTCAGGTGGGAGCTTCTTCATGTTAAAGTTACTATGTACATAGATATCTAACGATATCATGCTCAGTTCTCTCAGTTGCCTGAACTCTTACAATGGTAGTTGCTGCGCTAATAGGATGGATCCTGAAAGTGACTCGGGATTGTATCAGATTTGTGAAGCAGCAATCCGCGGAGAACCATTGGTTGAGTAGAAGGAATAGGGCTAATTGTACGCGTCTTTCCAGTCATAATCATGCCATACAATGAGTGTACATTGATGTGTGATTCGGGGACTCAGTCCGCCACTCGCCGACGCTACGATGGTGAATAGGAATATCAGACTTCTCGTTCGGCCTTGAGATGAGACGGCTCAAAGGGACCTTCCATCGATGCTCGCCTGTGCCACCTGCCCCGGCAGCAGAAGCCTATCTGCGTCTAGAGATTACTTATCGGTAGCGGCGGCAAGTGCCAGTCCCCGAATCACACCACATGATGAGTGGGCAATGTAAGGTGTTGTTTTATGAACACGCCTCTTTTAATTCCTCACTATCGTGATGATAAGCTTTACTGAGCTATATACGCTATGAAGGATGAGGGTAAAAAAGGTGTAGACCTTTTCCCTCAGTCCTTCGAGTTCATATACTATTTACATGTAGTTTATTAAAGTACTGTGTGATATAACAAAAGCACTCAAGCGTGCACAAGTGGTGAAGTGAAGTAAAGTAAAATGGCCAAGATGACGAGGCCAGGGAAATCACTTAAATAAGTGAAAACATTGGATGATAGCGCATCACATGGATGTGCTCCTTACACCCTCCTCCCTTGCGATACAAAAAGATTGCAAATTTTAAATAAAAGAATTAGAAAGACAGAGATCCCATAAGGGAAAATTGGAACCTTAATGTTCTCCTAGATCAGAAAATTATCTCTGTATGAACAGAACAATCAAGGGTCAGGCTACTTTATTTTGTAAAGTAGCCCAAAATAGTTAGGACTGATTAGTCCATGCTTGAGATTTCCCTCAGTAGGAAATGGAAAACAAAAGGAGGGAGGGAGCAGGAGTGAACCACATCAGTGTTTGTTGTGTTAACACAAACAAGTGAAAGGCCAAGAAATGTTACATCATTAAAGATGTTATGAATATACAAGAGTAATTCTAAAAATTTGAATATGTATGACTTGGAAGTCATAATGGTATGGTACATCTCATAGGTTACAAGAGTAATTTTATCAAGACATGACTGGGGAGTTGCAATATTATGAGACAATTAAGATGTGACTGAAGCATCAACATCTAATACAAGATAACACAAAAATAGTAACAGTATGTTACAAGACAGACACAATGCAGGTGTCATCATCTATAAAGTGAGGAAAGTTCATCGATGATGATATTGATGAACCCAAGAAGAAGGAAGAATGATTACTAGAAAGACTGTCATGGATTGACAATCAAACTAGTGAGCAACCAATGAACACATTGATCTAGTATGGCAGTGGCGGTGGCATCGTAGTGTCAGAGTATGACCCTGCATATCAAACTCCATGCTTTTCCAATGCATCTCTGATGCATCTCCAAAGCTCTTCTGCATACTCTGATGCATTGTGTATCAGACTCCGCATACTACACAACTCTGCACTGCCCCCTGCATCTGCACCTCCACATGTGCCACCCCTGCTTGTTTGTTTGTTTGTTTCCCCTTCTGGGTTGTTTCCATTAATTGATGGGCAGTGGACCAGTGCTAAGTCCAACTCCACCCATAGTATAAGAAGGGGCCTTGGCAGAAGATTGAGAAGTAGTCTTCTTCTCAATTCTTCTCCTAGGTGTGACCTGCCCTGTAGAATAGTCTATTA
>WNFI01086659.1_pt1 | contig 15492 bp, 13 predicted proteins | sample 5400471 | NCBI WGS metagenome assembly WNFI01 (sample SAMN13153348, study PRJNA577476) | soil metagenome | isolation source: 100 cm saprolite on Douglas fir-dominated hillslope | place: USA:California | collected 2013-09-17 | reverse complement strand
CGTTAATGTGTGCCATCTTTAGTTATATCCTAGCTTTTTCTCTTTAAAATAAATAATTGATGCAGATAATATTAAAAGTGAAACAAAACCTGATAAAAGACTTGAAATTACAATCCAAATAATACTGGAATGTAATTGATTAAATGGTCCATTGACAATTCTCATAATAAATTCCCCAATCGTTACAATATACGGAATGAGTACAAAGGGTATATTCTTAATAACAAAATTGAATGACTTTTTGAAAGATTTAAATATTGATAATTTCTCAATTACCAAATAACTAGAAAAATATGGCATTATTAATCCAAATAACCCTATTAGCAAAATGATGATTGGAGAACCAACTGTAGATATTGGTTTTATTTTTATAAATATTAATACTAGGAACAGTAATATAAATAAAATTATAAGTGAACCCCAAGCTAATAAAAATAATATCCAAGAATAATTTAGAAATTTTTTAAAGATCAAGTTTGGTTCTATCTTTTTCTTCTCATACAAGTAATCAATGATTGAAATAAAAGTAAAATACGATCCAAATAATATTCCAACAAAGGACCATCCTAAAACAACATGATTGTTATTTATGAGATACTTATTAATTCCCAAAGGCAAGGCATATAAAAATATAATTATTGGATTTTTAATTATTAATAAAAATGCCTTTTTGTAATAGTTAAAATATTTTTTCATGGTGTTCGTTATTTTATCACCTTGTGTATCTCCAAACCACAACTCCATTAAAATCCAACTCGTTTATTTTTTTGTACCTCAAGCTTTCTACTTTTGCTCTTGTAGTGTCCGCTGGGTCACTGATAGCCTGGGCGTATCTGACTAGCCAAAGTTCTGAATAATCTTTCCCAATTGCACTAGGCCCGTAAATTAATGCCTTCGGGGCGTAATACCTATAAACTTCCATCTGTGAATTTGCAGGAAAAATTACGACTGAGTTTGAATGTCTATTTTTTTCAACATAACTTACAGCACTCTTCCAATCTTCTCTTTGGAATTTTTGATTTGTTAGATATATGAAACTTGTAATCAAATTTATGGTAAGAATTAAAACCAAAAAGAACATTTTTGGTTTTTTGTTCAGTGAGTTTATGCCAGAGGCGATTGTTAAGTAAAATGCGGGAAGAACAAATAAAAACCTAAAGTAATTTAAAACTGGTAATTTTATGCTTATCACTAAAGCTAAACCAAGAGGAATTAAAACCCACAAATAAATTAATTTTAATTTTTTAAAATCTTTCAAACTTCTGTAAATTAAAAAACTAAAAACTGCTGAAGCAAACCCAACAACGCTTATGTAAATAAATTTACTATCAAATCCAATCCTACCTATCATAAACTTTACTGGTATTAATAAAATATCTTTTAATGAAAACTTTCCAAGAACGTTTACCCAGGATGGGGAAGAGCTAGTTACATTTATTCCTGCTGTTAATTGTTTAATAAATGTCGGGCTCCAGATAACTGCAAAAAATAATAATATAATGTGCGACACAATAAATATCTTCCAGAAATATAAATCTCTTTTTGTTAGTAATACATAGATCCAGATGGGAATTAAAATTAGAAGGGGGAGATAGTCTGTTAAGCCAATTAATCCAAGCGTTATTGTAAAAATCCCCCACCAGATTTTTGTTCTTTTTTCTTTTTGTGAAGTAAGGCATGTAAATGAGAAAATTAATAGTGTAACTAAAAAAGTGCTCATTGAATACATTCTTGCTTCCTGACTGTAATAAATATGTAACCCAGAGGTTGCAAGTAGAATTGCAGAAACTATCCCCACTTCACAACTAACTAATTTTTTTCCAATTAAATAAATTAGATATATTGTTCCTATTCCGAAAATAATCGATAATGATCTCAAGGCTATTTCTGAGGTACCAAAAAAAGAGGCACATACTCGAAGGACTAAATAATATAGCGGTGGATGAAAATCCCCTGGCAAAAACTTTCCAAAAAAATCTGTCAGGTTCATTTTTGTAGTTAGAGCAGATGTTGCTTCATCTAGCCACAAAGACTGATTGAGAGAAAAAAATCTAAGTAAAAAAGCCAGTATAAGAATTAATATCATTTTGCTGTTTTTCCTGTGATTATCATTTCTAAAATACCTAAAAAAATTCCAAAATCGTAAGCAAGCTTGAATCTTAAAAATTGCCAATTTTTAATCTTAGATGATTTTAAAAACCCAATTATAATTGAGATGGGGAAACTTGATCTAAATAACGCTATTATTTTCCCAATAAATCCAAGTTTATATTCCCTTTTTCCAACCCACTTAGCTTGTTTAAAGACTTCATATAATGTATCAGGGTTTTTATGGTAATAAACGGCATTTTCTACTACATCTGCTTCAACTCCAAGTTTTTTACTTAGTGTATAGTCATCAGTGTAGCCTCCTTTTGAAAAACCCCCTACTCTATCAAATTCACTTTTCAAAATTGCCCGAAATACCTTTTGATGATTGGGGTAATTGAGTGGCAAACGCCTTTTTTCTGGTAAATTCTCATTTATATTCCAACACTTTGCCCAAACATTCTTCCAATTACTCACTAATTCATCTTTACTGAATGTGCCAATCGTCTTGTTTTCCCTTATTGGTTCGGTCAATTTTCGAAGAAAATTGGAATCAAAAGTCATGTCTGCATCTACAAAAACTAAAATATCCCCTTTTGCATTTTTAGCTCCTAAATTTCTTGCTGCTCCTGGTCCAAGGTGTTTTTGCTCTAAAACCTTTATTTGTAACTTCTTAAGAATTTCTATTGTATTGTCGATTGATCCGTCATCAACAACTATTATTTCAAAATCTTTTATTGATTGATTTTTGAGTGAATTTATACAATCTGCAATATTTTTCTCTTCGTTATATGTTGGAATAATTACAGATATTTTCATATAAATTAAACTAAACCTTCACTTTTTAATTTTGAAACTAGATCTTTATTGCCTTTTGTCATATTTTCATAAAATCCGCTATAAAGTATAGAGTGAATACCTATACTGCGTGCAGCTTCGAGGTGTCTTTCTTCATTATCAATATAAATAACGTTTTGAGGCTTTACGCTAACTCTTTTTAAGGCAATTTCAAAGAACTCAGGATCTGGTTTACCGATTCCAATAAAAGCGGAGCATACTATGTCTTTAAAAATATTATTCAGATTATAATTGGAAATTAAAAAATTCATCCATTCTTTACCATGATTACTTACTACACTGTTAACATATTTATTAGAAAGCTGGCTGATTAGATTCAGGAGTTCACTATTTACAAGAGTGCACTTTCTATAAATCACCTTGATTTCTTCCAAATTAGGTTCTTGTGTTGAATTTTCAATATATGTATTCCAAAAATCATCTTCAGATATTTTACCCAATCTGACTCCTTCTTCCCACATGCTAAAAAATATTTCATCAGATCTTTCGGGAGTAATGCCTAAAAGTTTTCTAACTGGCTTAAATTCATAACCTGAAATTTGTGCATTTGAAAAGAGAACTGCTCCAAAATCCCAAAAGATATTTGTAATTTTTTCTTGGCTCATTTTAATAAATCATTAAATAACTTTTTGTATTTTTTTGCTATATCGTCCCAGCTAAATTTCTCTGCCTGTTTTCTTGGCGCATTTCCCCATTTTATTTCCAAAGCTTTTGTCAAAATTCTTGCGTATTTTTCAGTGTCTTTCGGATCTACAAATAATCCTGCATTTCCAACTATTTCTCTTCTTATTGGATCATCTGTTGCAACTATTGGGAGCCCGCTGGCCATTGCTTCAACCATAACTATTCCAAAAGATTCCCAGGGAACAGTAGGGAAGGTAAATAGATCACAGGCCTCATAAACTGCAGGCATTTCATCATGGGGAAAATTCATAATCTTAAATCTATTCGGCAATAATTTATTACCGAGATCTTGTAAATGATTTTCTTCAGATCCTTTTCCAACTAATAAGAGTGATCCTTCGTTTAATTCAGCAACTCCCTTAATTGCGAGCTCTTGCCGCTTCCAATCTTGAAGAGCAGCAACATTTAGGATAATGGGTCTTGGTAAATCTATTTTTAACGATTTTGCTTTAAGCGTAAATTTATTTAAATCAACACCATTAGGAATTTTGGATGATTTTACAAAAAAATTAGCACTTTTTGCCCATTTTTGTTGAGAATTAGTTAGTGCAATAAAGTTATTGGGAAAAGTCCATAGATTAATCCTGTCATCTAAGCCCGGGCCAGATTGGCCTGAAATTATAATCTTTTTGTGATTAAACTTTGCCCAGATACTACAAAGAATACTTTGCCATTGTCCATTAGTAGGAATAACAATATCAACATCTTTTCCAATATTATTTAGAACTTTTTTAGTAAATCGACGGATCAATAATGACCAATAATTCATCATGGGAATGATAGAGCTTTTTTTATTCCAATCTATCTTTAAATCAATTGATATTGTTTTGTATTTGGCATCTTTATGAGTAGGCCCATTTTGATAGACGGTGACATCAACTCCTAACTTAATTAGTTCATTAGATAAAGAATGAACATAGGTTTCAACTCCTCGATATATTTCTCCAGAGTAAAAACTTAAAAAAGCTATTTTCATTTTCTTTTCCATTCCCAAATCCCTTTCTGTATTTCTTTTGTTTTTGTATAGTTATTCACGATATATTCTGTAATTATTTTTGGTTGATAGACTCCTATATCATACCAATTTCCTCTTCCTGGCGTTACCCAGAAAATTGTTGACGGTGGATTATTTTTGAAACTATTAAGAACGTTTCGTTGAACTCCTTCTATTTCTAAATACCAGCCAAAATTATCGAGCCATGGAATATTTGGTAATCGATTGGAAAAAGCATAAAGATTGGAATTAAGCCCCAATAAATAAATCGGTTGATTTGAGGGAGTTTCACTTTGGATATTCTCTGCTAAATTTATATCGCTACCTGTCCAAAATCTTGGCTTCCCAAATTGAAAACTTTTGAAATTAATAATTAAAATAAAAAATGGAGTTGCAACAAAAAGATATAGTATTTTTTTATTACAATTTTGTAGTAAATACAAATATAAAATAACAAGAAAAGCTAGTGCGGATTGAAAATGAAAAAATGAAAATCTTGGATAAATTCCAATTATTCCACAAACTAGAAATCCAAATGAAAGTAAAAAATATTTATCGCGAAAAACTTTTCTTTTAGATTTAAAGATTAAATATATTAATGGTAAAAAAAGTATCAGTAGACTTAAATTTTGTCTTAAACTTAGACTTAATTGAACATATCCCGGAAACTTTGTCCAATATTTACCTGGGTAAAGAATCGTCCATTTCCAAAACTCCTGGAAGGAATTTTGATAAAATAATGTGAATAGGAAAGGTAAAATAAGAAGCGAAATACCCAAAATATAATTAATTAGGTATTTTACTTTTCTTTCTTGAAAGAGGATATAAATTCCACCGAGCCCTAAAAAAAATACTCCTGTCTGTTTTGTTAAAATCGCTAATCCTATCGCAATCCCTGCAAAAAAATATTTTTTCTTTATTAAAAATAAAAACATTAATAGGAGAAATGGAACGATAAATAAATCTGGCCAAACCATATTTCCTTCCAAAACTGGTTGAAGAATGACATAAACCAAAAGACCCAATAGGGCTAGTATTTGTTTCTTTGTTAAATTTTGAATAATTAAAAACACCAATAGGTCGCTTATTAAAATAGTTGTCCAACCAAAAGTTTTTAAAACAATTAGTTTATATCCAAATATTCTAAATAAAACTGCAAGGGTATTAACAAGCAGTGGTGGATATGCATGTACCATATCTTTATATGTGATAAATCCATGGTTAATTAAATACGGAAATGAGACCATTTCTGGCCAAGCTGTAAATTGAAGTTGAGAGAGAATTAATAAATGAAGTCCTAGTAATGCGATTACTACCCAATATATCTTTTTCATTTGTTTAATTCTTCAAGAGCAAAATCTAAAATATCTGAATGTTCATGCAAATAATCAAATTGAATATATCTTGTATATATTTTTCCGAAAGCCAACATTAACCGATATAAATGAAAATTATCTTCATTCATCTTTACCCTAGAACCTTTTAAAAGATTCTTATAAAACTTTTCTCCATTTGACATGATGCTTGCATAAGCAATATCAAATAGGGGATCTCCTACCCAAGTTTTGTTAAAATCTATAATTCCCGTAAGATGCCTATTATTCACTATAAAGTGTTCTCTATGTAAATCTCCGTGCAAAATACTCGCTTTGTCTACATCAGTAGCTAACTTACTTATTTTTTTATCAATCTCATCACATCTCGAACTTATTTCTAAAAGTTTATCGATTTGTGTTACGTTTAATTTAGATCCTTCAAAACGATTCTCTTTATCTTTTTTAATTTTTGCAATTATCTGAAGTTTCCTAGATTCAAAAAGAGTATTTATAAATTCAAACCAAGAATTACTCTCACCTTTCAAGGTACCAGTTTCACGAAAATATTTCAGATCGATTTGACCAAAACCAGGAACATTGATTTCATATAATTTGGCCATTTCTTCTCCAACTTCATGAAATACTTGCGGCCAAAGGTCAAGAGGTAATACCTCTAGTGGAATTCCTTGTAGTTTTTCTTGCAAAGAAAATGAGAATGGTAATTGATCTAAATCGACATTTACAGCAACTACTTTCGGGACTTTGACTCCATGCTCCAAACCTAATTCCAAAATAGCTCTTTCAGCATCATAATTATTTCTTTCACAACAAGTTCGTAATATATAGTTATCTCCGACGCTAAAAACTATACTATCCCCGCCTTCACGATCTATCTTTTTTATAATCCCTTTTTCTTCAGGTAGAAATTCTTTAACTATCTTTCTGGCATCCTCTAATGTAGGTATGTATTCTGGCGACATCTGTTGTATTTTATATCTTAAGCTATAATTATGAAATGATTAAAGTAATAGCTTTTGATTATGGCGGTGTACTTGGGACTGAAGCTAATGCCTGGAACACTACTTTTAAAAATGTTCTTGAAGCCGGAAATATTACTATTGAAGAAATTAATCAAATTTGGAACGACCATTGGCCAAAGCTGAGAGTCGGGAAAGAGGAAATAGATGAGTTTTGGAGTGGAAATGAAAAACTTCGAGAACTTTATAATAATTCAATAACCATTGATGAAGAAATGCTCGGTTTTACGAAATCTTTAAAACAAAATTATAAATTGGTGATTTTATCTAATGACACAAAAGACTGGATGGATGCGAAAATTAAAAGATTTAGTTTACTTAAAACATTTAGTAAAGTTTATTGTTCTGGTAATTTAGGAGTAGCAAAACCTGACAAAGAAATATTCGAGTATGTTCTAAATGATTTGCAAATAGAACCAGATGAACTTTTATTTATAGATAACCAGAAAAATAATATTGAAGCAGCCAATTTATTAGGAATAAAAACTATCTTATTTAAAAATAAAACGGAACTTATTTCTTCCCTACCACACTAATACTATCTCCCATATTTAAACTTGTTACCAATATGTCGTAAGGAATATTAATTATATCTGTAAAAAATCTTTTTTTGCCGCTCATAAATGCTTCTACAATTTCAGCAATTGGATTAGCAAATTCAAACATACCTGATCTGCTTTTAGAATACTCAACTTTAAAACCACTATTCTTAAAAACTTGTGACAAACTTTCTTTAGTAAATTGATGCTTGTGTTCCTTGGGTAATCTATATGGCCAAGTGTCCTCCATTATTTGGGAGGCTAAGCTACCTGCATTTGGAACATCTACCAAAAGGATTCCATCTTTTTTAAGAATTTTATAAACTTTTTTTAGAATTAATTTCGGATTATCCAAATGTTCTAATGTATGGTTCATAATTACCAAATCAAAATAATTTTCAGGTAGTCTTACTTTTTCAAAGTATGTTTTTAATATTTTGTGTTTCTTGTTCTTAGCGCGAAGTGCGGATATTGATGGCTCTACTCCCCATGTTTCCCAACCATGTTCTTTAAAGATATCAAGCATTATTCCAGTTGATGCACCTATGTCTAAAACTTTTTTTGATGTACCTACTTTTACAAAGTAATTTGCAATTCTAAATCGAGTCATAAAGATATTTTTAAAATGACTTTCATTTTCCTGATAAGTTTTATCTCTGTGATATTTTTTGTAATTCATTTCTGTCTTATTCTTCTTTTAATTTTACGTATTGGTGTTTCAAAAAATGCTTGAAGCCAAAATTTAAAATTCATTTTATTCCAAATGTTAGGAATAATACTTGGTTTTTCTTTAAAAAATACTTCTGGATAATAAAAATCGTTTGTAAATTTTATGCCGATCTCATGTTTTATTTTTTTTATTCTTTGCATAACGCTATGGTCTTCAGATGACCTTACTAAATGTGTTGTATGAATATATGGAGCATCCATAAACAAAATTTTATTTTCACTTCTGTTTTGAATTGGTTGGTTTTTATCATCAAAATATCCTTCTTTTCCATACGGAGAATTCACATGAAGGCCTGGTATATTTTTATTTATAAAACGTAAGGCATAATGACCTTTTTTGTTACCAAAGTTATATTTGCCAGCTTTCTTTTCCTGGTAGTGATACATGTCTCCAATTAAATTAATTGTAGGGACAACAATTGACTCAATATTATTTTTATTTAAATTTATTTTATTAATTATCTTTTTAAGAGAACTTTCCCACCAGATTTCGTCTCCATCCAAAATAAAAAACCAGTCTGATTTTGTTTCATCAAACATTGCTTGTCGTATTTTGCTATATTGATTTTCATCGACTTCTCCTATTTCTTTAAAGCTAACTTTTTTAGGATATCTTCTTATAATTTCTTTTATTATTTCTAATGTTTTATCTGTACTTCCCGTGTCCCAGATCATAACACTATCAATATGCTCTATTACCGACATAACTGAATACCAAATAAAATTTTCTTCATTTTTAACTAAGACGTGGGCGGTAATCATTTTTTAGAATTTTTCCATAAAACAAAAACTGTAATTATTAAAAACGAAAGACATGAAAAATAAATTCCCCATTTAAGATATTCGTCTCCTTTAAATACAATACTTACTTTTCCAAATTCTGGATTTACATAAAATCCATTTACCATTGAATACATTGGGTAGCTTTTGTCAGTTTCATTTACACGCATTAAATCCCAGTTTTCGTTAAAAATATCTGTAAGAATTACCCAACCGGGTTTTGTAAAATCGTTTATGTCGTGATTTTCCCATTTATTATTTTTTAATATCTCTTTTATTTTTAGTTCGTCGTCAATCTTACTCATATCATAACTTGGGAAAATTCCTAAATAATTTTGAGTTAATTGGGACGCTGTTTTCATTTCCTCAACTGGAATTATGGCAACTGTATTCAAAACTTCGATATTATTTTTATTTTCGACTACATAATTAAAGACTCCATGTTTTAAGTTATTTTTATCTTCAAATTGCCAAGTCATATTTTGGTTTTTATTATCTAATTTCCGAGTTGCTAAGATATAATTCCCATCTTCTGGGACATTTAGATTAAAACTTATTTTTTCACCTAGCTTTGTCGAAAAAGCTATCCCTTTTCCGAAATCAAAATCATTTAATTTGATATCCCTAATAAGAAGTTGATATTTATAATTAAGATAATCATTTGTAGAAAAAACTGACCAGTCTTTTTGATAAGCTTCTTGTGGTGATACAAAATATTTTTGTAAAAAACTCATCTTTAAGTCATTTTTAGTTTTATTGTTGAAAACTAATATAGCCGAAGTTGAGGCGACATTTTGTAATACACTGGGATCAAATTTTCCATCTTCGATAAATATAAATCCTTGATTCCGAATTGAAAAACCGCTTTCAAGACTTTCAAATTTTTGGTAAATATCGTCTCCACCCAAAATTAGAAAGGTATTGCTAACAAAAAATTCATGCGGCATTGGATTAGAATTTTTATATACCGGGAAACTTGTACCAATATTTAGTGCTTGCAGTCGACTATCATTTGAGACAATATTATTTAGTCTTGTCCAATCTTCCTGATCACTCTTATCTAATTTGTTAATTCGAGGGTTTCCATTAAAAACTAAGTATTTTATTCCTAATAAATTAAACCAATCTAAATAACTTCTGTTATTCATAAAATTGAAGTGGTCGCTTGTTCCAACATTCATTGATGCAAAAGGCCTAAAGTTAACTAAGTCTTTAGCATCTAATGCTTGTTTTGTTTCGAGATGGAATGCAAATGGAGATTTTTCAATAAACCAGGCTGTTCTTGAAAAATTATTGTCTTTAGAGATAAGATTGTATACTTTTTGATAATCAGATAAATCTTGATTTTTTCCTAATACTCCTTGAATATTTCCTACAATTGCTGGAGTGATTAGAAGCGTTAAATATATAAAAACAAAAATATAAATTAGCTTATGTTTTAATATCTCTACGCTTTTACCTATCAAAATTCCTGCAATCAAAATTAACGGGATAAAAAACTTAGTTGAATCTCTAAATACACTTCCTACCTTAGTACTTATAAAAAGTTTATAAATAGATCCTAAAGGATACGATTCTCCTTTTGATAAAAATGCAAAGAATAAAAATATTGCAATTAACCAGATTGTTTCTTTTTTTCGAGATACAAATAATGGGAGAAAAATTAAGATTGGGATTAATGAAAAGTAAAAATATGGTGCAACTACTTTTCCAAATTCATTTGCTGGCCAATGAGGAGAAAATAAAAATAAAGAGTTAATTAACGATACATCTTGAAGTCCTGCTATGCCAAGATTTATCCCGTGTGTCATTAGTTTTAGAGTTGGGATAATCCAATAAGCCGATAATCCAATCAAACAAATAGATACAAAAACTACAAATTTCATTTTCTTCAGATTTGGCTTTATTAAAACAGCTGTCAGAATACAAATCGCGACAATTCTGAAATCAACGATTGCTAAGATAAAACTAAATATTAAAGCTATTAAAAAACTATCTCTTAATAAAAAATTGAGTACTAGCGGAAATAAACCGTAAGCCAAAACTATTCCAACTTGGCCTCCATCAACCAAGAGTAAAAAGTATGTGTTAACTATGTAAACTAGTGTCGCAAAAAAGGTTACAGTCTTCGAAAGTTTCAGAGTTTTGGTCAAAAGATATATTCCAACAAGACTTGATATTAATGATGGGATATAAAACAAAACTCTTAGTATTAGGTCGTTATTAAGATGTAAAAAATTTCCAAACAGGCCATATAAAACCATAAGTGGGTAAATCCATAAAAATAAATTAATTCCACCCAGGCTATTCCCTCTTGATGTCCAGGCATTTGGAAAATTAACTAATTCTTTTAGTCCTTCTTTGTAAAAATATGGTGCATCGCCCGAAACGAGAGGTCCTGATAAGAAAAACTTCCTGAAAACTAAAGCAATTATTATTGCAAGAAGGATGTAACTAATTTTTTTTCGTAACATATATTTTCCAAAGTGTAATAATAACTAAAAGATAGAATATCCAGTTTGTAAACCTAATAGCTATTCCAAAGTGATTTGTAAAAAGAAGAATAGCTGTAACTAGGAAGAGAAGTAAAATTAATCCCTGCTTCATATATAGTCAAAATTATACTAGAATTCATCTATAAATGAAAAAGTATTTACCATTTTGTTTAATTTTTATTTTTACAGTTTTATTTTATTTTCCAATTATTAAGAGTCCAACTTTGTTGGTAGATCGTGAAAATGATTTAACGGAATTTTTCTGGCCTATTTTTTATTTTGTGAGAGAAAGCATTTATAAATATCACCAACTCCCTTTTTGGAACAATCTGTTTTTTTCAGGCACACCGTTATTACCAGATCCACAAGCTCCAATCTTTTATCTGCCAAATATTATTTTTCTATTTTTAAAAAATATTGATCTTGGATTTGAAGTATCTGTTTTTTTTCATATCTTTATGTCGGGAATTAGTATGTATTTACTAAGTAAATTTGGTTTTAGATTTTCAAAGAGGACATCTCTATTTTGTGCTTTTATCTATATAGCGTCACCGAAATTATCTGGATATATAGAAGCGGGGCATTTTGGATTAATCACTTCCTGGACTTTCTTGCCTCTAGCTTTTTTAGCAACAATTTTACTATCTAGAAAACCGACCTTGAACAAATCGATATTTTTAGCCTTAATTTTATCATTCCTTTTTTATACCCATATATTAATTTTTGCAATTATGACTATAACTTCTTTCATCTTTTATTTGTATAAAACAATAAAAAACAAAAAGAATATATTTACAAATCTTTCCTATTTCTTTATCAGTGGCATTTTTTGTTTTGGACTAACTGCAATTGCTTTTTTACCACAATTAAATTGGCAGCAAGAAACGACAAGAAGTTTGTTACTTGGTAATCCAGATGTTTATCCAAAATGGATTTCTATTAAAGAGTTTATGATTTCAAGTTTGTCTCCAATCTTTTTGGGACCTAAATTTATTTGGGGTCTGGATACAGAAAAGACTATTGCTCTTGGTTTTTTTACAACAATACTTGGCTTCTTTGGATTTATAAAACTTAAAAAAGGTGAAAAGTTTTTCCTTCTTGTGTCTTTATCTTTAATAACTGCCTTATCTTTAAATAATATTTCTCCAATTTATGACTATCTAATAAAGCAGAATTGGTATATTTTACTTCGTGTTTCAACAAGATTCTGGTTTATTACCGTCTTTATTTCTATCTTTCTCGCAGGATTTGGACTTGAGACTTTACTTCAAAAAAAGAAGTACAATTTTTTAATTTATGTAATTGCATTATTTGCAATAATAGAGCTATTGACAATTTCATGGACCAGGATTACAAAACCAATTTCAACTGACACCAATCTAGTGCCAAAGCAGGTTTATGAATTTTTATCTCAGGACAAATCCCAATTTAGAGTGTTTTGTTTGAATAGATGCTTATCTCAAAAAGAAACGGCGATTTATGGTCTGGAGTTAGCTGAAGGGTATGGCACTCTTCAACAAAAGAATTATTATGAAATTTCCGAGCAAATTTCTCAGTCTTTTTACAGAAACAGATACACACTATCTATTCCGCCTTTTGAAATTTTTGAATATGAAAAATTACAGCCTTATTCTCCAAATCTTAGCGCTTACAATATAAAATATATAATTTCAAACCATCTATTAAAAGATAAAAACTTAAAGCTAATTAAACAAATTGACGAATACTTAATTTACCAAAACGAGATTAATAAGCCTCGTGCAAATTATCCAATAACTTCTTATAGCCCAAACCTAATAAGAATTGATACATCAAATTACAATGATAATAAAATAATTTTATCCGAAGTTTACAATAAAGATTGGATAGCATATTTAAATGGAAAAATAGAAACTAAGATTACTGAAACTTTAGATAAAACTCGTGAAGTTGAAATAAACGAAAAGACTAAATATGTTAGCTTTACATATTATCCAGTAAGTTTTAAATTTGGTTTACTGATTACATTTACGACAATCGGAGTAATTCTATCTATTTTTATTCTTAATTTTAAATTCTTCAAAAAGAAAAAGTAAAGTTCCAAAAACAAGGGATTCAAATGCATAAATTCCAGTTCTTTCTCCCCAGACATTTATACGTAATATAAAAAGCATTCCTGCAAAAATCCAAAAAATTAGTGTAACTAAAAAGACTGTTTTACTATTAGATCCAAGTAAGAAATATGACAATATCAAAGCAAAAATAACAATAAAATTAACGCTAATTGGAAAATATGGTTGAAAATATCCAGCAGATCTTAATAAGAATAAAAATACAATTATTATATTAAAGACAATAAGTCGATAATTATATTCTAAAACCCATTTTTTAAATTTATCTTCCATTTTTTCTCTTTCTTGTATCGTATATAAAGTAGGTAATTCCACTAACTATTGTGATTCCTGCAATGGCGTACCCAATTCTAAGTAGATTTTGAGGTTTGTAGTGAATCGTAAACTTGAAATTAGTATCTGCTCCTTCGATATACCAGGCATTTGCATAAAAATTTCCAGTAAAATGCAGTATCTTGACCGATCTATTTCCATTAATATTTATTTGCCAATTCGGTGAATAATTCTCGTTGAAAATTATAATCTGGGGTCCGTTACCACCGCTTAATTCTCCACTATAGGAAACGGGTGAGTTTTCAGTGTAACTAATATTAGCGGGTTTTTGTAATACCTTTGGCACTGATTTGAAAAAGAGATTATTGTCAAAAACCTTATAAACCCCTAAATTTTTATATTGTACTTTTGTTCCCAAGGGGTCTTTCGTTTGTGGAGCAAGAATGTCAACATTTAAATTTGAATCAGATTGGACTGGATGATAATAAAAGCTGAAATTCTGCCAATCAGGATAATTCGGTAATGCTTGTGTTTGATCTTTGAAAAGCGTCATTTTATTTCTCTGATCTATGAAAACTTGTGCATTGTTTCCATAAATTTGATTATATGTAAGACCAATTAGGTAATAGCTATAAGGATCAAATCCACTTATAGGGAAATTAAAACTTGCGTCTTTAGGTGATAAATTGAATATGCTAAAAATTCCATTAGAAGAATTAAATATTGCTGTCCCTGCCTGGTTGAAATTAGATGGTGAAATCAAATTCTTATTTTTAAGGTCAATAACAACGACGTGTTTACCTTGAGATAATGCAACCTGATCAAAATATAAATATGAGTCATCGGAGTTATCAATTGTCCACACTTGATTTTTTCCATCGATAGTCACAATAACCTTATTTTGGTTTACTATTCCAAATGAATCAATTCCGTATTTCTCTAAAATTGGTGAATAATTTCCACTTTTAGATACTTCGAGATTAAATTGAACGAAACTCAGGTCTCTTGTGAAAAGTCTTGATTTCAGATCTGAAGGCGAACTATCCATAGCTAGATAATCAGAATACTGAGAATTAACAGCATGTACTATTTCTCCGACACCCGATAATAGATTTGTATGAGTAAATAATGAATCTAATGGGTTAACCAAGATTTGATTTTGATCCAAAACAGAAAGATTTAAATCTGAATCAGCATAGGGGTAACTTAGAACACAACAATTTTTGGCACTAATTTTTGATGGGATCTGAGTGCTCCCCAGCCGATAGAAAGACCACTTTCCAAAGCTTACGATCTTATTGTCAAGTATTTCTTTAGGTAAAAATGGAGACAAACTATCCTGATCTCGTTTATCAAAAATTTCTGTTATTGACAGTTTGTCTGCCTGATTTAATACTTTTTTGGTTTCATCCTTCTTTAATCCCAAATAAATATCGCTTACTATTTTAGAGACCGGAGAATTTGTATCGTTTAGTGGAGAAAAAACGGCTTCTTTATCTGAAAATAAATTTAAGATAGAATCGGTCCCTGAATAACCCCAACTAAATCTTTCAATATTGTCATCTGGGTAACTTAAGACAGATCGGAA
>WNFI01238474.1_pt1 | contig 15494 bp, 15 predicted proteins | sample 5400471 | NCBI WGS metagenome assembly WNFI01 (sample SAMN13153348, study PRJNA577476) | soil metagenome | isolation source: 100 cm saprolite on Douglas fir-dominated hillslope | place: USA:California | collected 2013-09-17 | reverse complement strand
AGAAGTGACCTTGCAAGCAAAGTAAAAAAACTTGAGGAGCTTATTGCATGCTGCCGCTAATCCACCCACAACCAAACTACATGCCTGAATGGATTCACGAGCTTTGAATCCAGCAAAATGATTTAGTGTTAAGTATATGAAGAGGGAAAATGATTGGGTGGGATATTTTTCACCCGAGTCGCTAGTTCTAGTACAGTACCTAAAGTACGAGCCTTGAATGTCCGTTTATGATTTCAAGGGTGATTCATTATGTTTTCATGGTCCATCAGGTCTCAGGAATGTTTCAAAGACATGAGGGTCGGTGTGCACGGATGTGGAATTAAGAACTTATATAGTACTTCGATGTACCCAAAGCAATTACGTAATATAATCCCCCATCCGCGGATCAATCCGTCAATCCGCGGATGCCAATCTGCGGATGGAACAACCTCTAATGTGCTAATCCGAATCCGCAATCCGCATCCGCATCCGTCGGATATCGGAACCCAATCCGATCTGCCAGAAGCCCTGGGTCGCATTCAAAATTTCAGGAATCAGCTACATCTGCGAAGGGTATCCTCCCCCCTCCGAACTCTCAAGGTTAGGTGCCTCTCCATCAAAGAAGAAATTTTGTAAGTAGAAAAGACATGGTTGAAGGGGATACCGTTTGAAGCATTGTATCACTCTAGGAAATATTTCTCACTGGTGATTACGTGTAATCGCAGACAGACTTCATGTATGGGATTGTTTAATTGTGGAGAATATATCCCGTGAAACATTGAACTAAGAAAAGCAGCAGAGCAGGTGGTAGCGCGCGAAGCGAGCACTCTAGTCTGAGAGTGCGAGTCGTAAAAAAGTAATATATTTCATTAGTGTCGCGTGAGCGACACTTTAATTTTTAAATAGGGCGAATTTCCCACGCTTGCTACAACACGTTACATGGGAGGTATGAGCAGGGGAGTAGCAAAACCTGTGGGTTAAGGCGATTACCTGTGATTGCCCCACCACTCAACAATCTAAGCAGTGTATCGAACCACTGAGTTCTCACTCCGGAACTCTGTTCATGTGGGGGGATGATAGTGTAGAGTGTAATTGCAACATGCCAATCGCACATGTATTACCCCCCGAGTTAGTAGTAGTCTTCAGCACTGGCTCGGTAGCCTTGACATGAAATGCTGAATTTGGGCACGATACCTAGATCACATGTCCGATGGTCGATAGATTATCCAACTCCATCGATCAACAGTACATTAGCGCGGCCATCTCCCACACATGAACTAGTACCAATCGCTTGAGAAACCAAAGCTTATGTTACACGTTCCAGCCCTCCATTTCCTTCACCAGCAAGTTAACTTCCTCCTTCTCCCATCCGAACCCAGTTGGAATGGCGGTCTTTACATCAAACAAGGGACTAGGGCCAATGACAACATTCCGCGAGTCGCCAGAAGCCCCATCTGTAATTGCCGATCCAAAGAAGGTGTCGAAGAGATACCTCCGGACTGGCAGTCGGTACCGTCCTGTGCTTAGCATGTACAGTGCCCGTGCAAGAAGTGGCACTAGAGAGCTTTGAGGATAACGATGGTGATGATGGTGATGATGGTGATGATGATGATGATGATGATGGGGGTGCGGATGCGAATGTGGGGACGAGTGTGAATGAGAATGATGATGATGTTGAGAATGGGGTGAATGTATTGAAGAGTCCGGGGGACTTTGGATATTGGAGGGCATAAACTTCTGCGGCTGAGACTTGGCTCCTACTGGGGGCTTGCCCAGCATAGGATTCGGAGAGAGACTGGTTGTAGGTGAGAGAGAAGCTTCTTCGCCGCCCGGCATATTGGACGTTGGAGTCTCAGCTCCGGTAAATACAGTCCCCGAATCGCTCTCAGAGTATGACTGCGAAGATTCCTTTGATGGAGCGACGGATGGAGTAGTAGTCCCACTAGGGTTGGGTGGCATTGCTTGATCCACTGACGGCATGCCTGACGCCGGATTAGATGTGAGCGGGGAAGCAAAAATTGTTGTGCCAAACCGGGTCTTGAGCCTGGTTAAGGGATCACGGGCAACGAATAACGATGAGACAAATGAGTACACACCGAGCGAGTATACCAGGCCAACGGTTAGAGATAGACAACACATGCAGTGGTTGCCAGGTTCAGCCAAATGCAAGGGATTGAGTGCATTGGGGAATTAAGGCGGGGAGTAAGCGTGATAGGGGGATGGAATTTCGTGAGTACGCATCTCTGAACTGGAACAAGTACAAGAATGGCGTCATTGCCCCCTTAAGGTCGACATAGCGTACAATGATAGATATAAAGCACCTGACACATTTGATGAAGAACGAACCTTGCAAGATTCCGCGCCGCTTCATTCGCAATGACAGTATTGGACAGATTACCGATGGCCATTATGACATCATGTTCCACTTGAGCAATGACGGATGCGGATGTCCCCCCGCTCGGATGTCCTGTAGACCGTGTCGTCGGAGACTGCGGATGAAGCGAGATGGGAGGTGGAGGGGCAGAATACCGTTGAGGTGGGGTCTCCCAAGACGGGATCTATGACCACACCGTCCTTCAGAACAAAACTAGTCCGAAAAAAAATCTGTTCTCACGGAAAGGAACTTGGATGAATCTCTAGGCAAGCAAATTCCAGTCGCAAGCTGCAATGGAGTAAGCTTCGCCTCCCAACCATATTCATCGAGAATTTCGGCGCCTTGAGCCGAATTGGATATTAAACCTAAAACATAGAAGCATGTTCTAACAACAGCACAAGCGGGAGGTTAGTATGCCTCACAAAGGGAAGTGACAAGGACACCTGGAAGTGGACACGAAGGACCAGAGAGACAACCTACCCTCGTACGGTTAGAACTTGGGAGTGCTCAGCAATCTGTACAATTACTGGGATAATATCTTCTTCTTCGAGGAAGATCAGACCACCAGGCGTTGCGCCGATGTTCCCCTGGAACAGACAAAGTGCGACCTTGAATGGAATGCGAAGAGCGAGTATACGGTTTCCAGATACACACCACGGCCCATAGAACTGCTTTGAGCTTGGCGATGATCTCAATATCTTCCTCCTCAAGTCCGTGTTGGCGAATGAAATGAGCAAACTCCAAAAAATGACCATTTGACTCTAAGATTTGACACCCCATGGGAGTCTTTGCAAGCTCGCCGTAAAAGTGATGTGGGATGATGCCCTCATCCGACCTGGAACAGGAGTTGAAGTTAAATCGAGAACAGTACGTCGCCATCATAGATTTACATATCGGCATCCTTCTCTTCTGAGAGTGAGGACCCGAACATCCTGGCAAGGACTGTTTCAACTTGAATCACATACTGATAATTTCGCTCCTGGTGTCGTGAGAGACATCCTGCGATGGTAGCCCCAGGTAACTTACATGAAACCATATCTCCATTTCGCGGTGGATATACTCAGAATTGTACAGATACTGGAATCCGAATGAGGTGGACATGAACCTAAACCCACAGTAAGCATTTGGGGACTAAATCAAGACTATCTGGCGCACTTGAGTAACAGTGAATGGCCAACATCACCCAAGTGATGCAATATCGGCTGTAATTTCACAACGAGTTCGAGGATTTCGATGTCTTCGCACACCTCTTCGAGAAAACGGGCCGAGAGCTCAGCAACTTCGGGTGATGGATCGTAAAGCTGTGTAAGAAGAAGCCTCAAAACCCATTCATTAGCTGCAGGGGTGGCACGAATTAGCTTCCCGAGGTGATCCGTAGCATATAGTCGAATGTGCTGCACGATTAAGATAAGTATTCAGGCTAAACGATGCAATCCCCGACGAACCTTGTAACTAGACGTTAGGGCCTTAGAGAGAACAATACGAGAGTGACCATCTCTAATTCAAGCACTTCAATGATAGAATTGATCACCGGCATTTTACTCACAGTGAATAATCAAGATTCTCAATTATGCCCTTAATGAGATCCTCACGACTACGAAGTTCACTTAAATGATAAAATGATGTGAAAAACTTGAACCGCTCCATTAACCTAACATGAAACATGAAAGGAATCCAAGTCATCGAGTAACGCTACTTACTCGATGCCTTCGGGATACTTGCTCATTGTGCCAATCATCTCAAAATAGCCCGACGCGAGGGTGTCCTCCAGATTCTTCGCGGAAAACAGAGGCTCTGGGGAAGGTTTGCCGCTGAACTGGGGGTGATTCAGCCAAGAATGTAAGTGGGAACACCGATGCCTGGCGTACCGGGTCTAGCTGATTGAAGCACTCTGCGAGCTGGGGCAAAAGAACATCCTCAGAGTAAAGGTAGCGACGACCATCCGAACTCTTGATCAAAGCCACAAGTATTGCGCACCCGAGACGGATGTAACGCAGATTCACCTGAGAACCCGGTTGGTGAAATGGTAATGTGGAATGAAATCTTCCCAAGTACCTTCGTCTTCTTGATCATTGAGAAGCGGTGATTGAATGGATGGAAGAAGGTCATAAATCTCCGCATGAACCGACTGCCCTTCAGTGCCTCTTCCATCCTTTTAGGATTGGAAAGTGGACCTTCGACAAAATTAACAAGAGCGTCGAAGTTCCATTTCGTATGATCCTTATTAGGGATAACCTAACAACCCATGTCAGTAGCCACCAGGAACTAAGCGGCACTGAAACGTACCAGCGTGTCCACCATGAGAGCTTGGAAAGCTCTGTCGTCCAGCTGCATACCGAGTTGGATTTTGCTCTGCTCTACTTGCCGTTGCCCTCGTCGGACAGGGTCTTCGACGGAGTTAGCTCTTTAGGGATGGTCAGCCTACATACCATTGGCAATAGAGGAGCAAAAGCACCTGGTCCTTTTACTGGACGGCGTCGGAGGTTGAAGTCTTAATTTGTTCCTGTTGAAACTGTCAATGGAGGAGAACGCGTTGGATGCTAGTTGCCGGCTTTGACTGGTCCCTTGCTCCGCAGCGAGTTCAAAAAGGCGAGGAAGAGTCTTAATGGTAGGGTTCGAGTCATTCTTCAACAGAAATGACTTCAAGCACATTCAACAAACCTGCATTGCGGCGGCGGCAGACATCGGCAGGACCCGATTCGACGAGTGTAGCAGCTCTGCAAGGAGAAGTGTGGCCTTTCGTGACACATTTGCGTTGCACTGGGGTTCCTCAAGAATGTCAACGAGCGCCTAAATAGGCCATCATAAGCGCAAGACACCGATAAATGTTTTGCGCTTACATCTACGAGCCCACACTCGCCAAGCACCAATAACAGCAAGGCAATGAAGTGATCCGCCACGTTGAGACCTTCTATCTTGGTTGAGGTATCCCTAGTCTCGGAATGAGCTGGCAATTTCTTGTCACCGCTTCGATACACTATGTCAGAGGTTAGCGTACTCGATAAATGGAAACAAGAAAAGCCTACTTGTCAACCGACGACCCTCAAGGAATGTCTTATACCATTCTGGTGATTTGATATTGAAAAGATCAAAGAAGGTCTCCAGAATAGTTTCCTTTCAAACAAAACCGTACGTAAGAAGGCAAGAACGCAATAGACCCAGGAATATTTACGAACGCGCAGGTCGAGCGATGGAACACGGAGTATGTCCACAAGGGACCGTAAAGCTAACATGTCATCCATGCATAAGTACATCAACCCTTGATGCGTAGCGAGGACACGTTATTCCTACGCAACCATGAAACAGCCACTGGAGCACCTACCACTCCATGACCTCATCATGACAAAGAGGACCTTTGACGCGACTTTCATATGATCAGAGTTGGATCCACCGCGAGCATAGGCATCGGTAAAGGGTGACAGAGCAATCTTTAAAACTGGTAAGGGAGAGAGGACGTCCTGATGAGCGTAAAACGAACTTCAAGATCGCATCCCGGCTGCAAATACATCCTAGTCTTCGGCATATCTACTATTTTGAGCAGTGCCATGGCAATAGAAGGAGCCAGTTCTTGTGGACCATCGACCAAAGACTGTACCAGCAGCCTCATTCCACCACTGTTATGGACAAGACCAACATCGACGAGAACTAGAGCAAACACAAGCTCTTCGGCGTCATGTCATAAGACCTTCCAGTTTACATACCGATCTCGGTCAAAGTTTGTAAGCATACTGTCCGGAAAGGATCATCCGGATATTCTGCCACAGCTATCAGCGCCCGAACGACACTTTCGGACAACAATGATCTTGATGAATTGGGCAGGAAGGTCCTCGAGTCTCCTGCTTCGTACGAATTGACATCTACCAGTCTCCGGATCAACTTGATCACCTGCTCTTTTTCAACACCGTGCTTGTTGTCTCTCGCCAAGGACCTTTTCAGGATAACGTTATCAGTAGGGGGGAATTAGTCCATAGTGGGTACAGACCTAACGATATACCATTCTAGGCCCACTTGCTGCAAGCTCCGACCAGCATCTGCATCCACAATGAGATGGCGAAGAACACGATAACCAGCGGCTCGAGACTCCTTTGAGCACCCATCCGAAAGCGCAGGGAATACACTAAATAGATGATGTGAATACACAATATGCTATCTAAGCCGGTTTGAAAACGAACGCTTCAACCGTATTGTTGAAGTCCACTTCGTAGCATACTCGTATGTTACCTTTGAGAACGAGGACAAGTTGATTTAACTTCTCAACCCTCGTTCGATCTGCTTGTTGTCGAGTATGGAACCAGCCTTGCGTGATTGATGAAGAAGGGCCTGGGACACTTCCATTTCCTGAAGGGGTTTCAAATGTCTGCGGTGCGTACGAAGTCGGAATAGTTGATAAAGAAGTGACGATGGCTTTGGCCTGGTCAAGTGAAGTCTTCAGGTCCTCTAATAAACTCGTTGATGAATTCAAATGAGATAAACAAGGAAGTCTTACCAGATGTAGCTGAGGGGAGAGTCCCCTTGTTGGATGTCAAATGTTGCCGGCCAATGTTCAGTCCCTGTTTCAAGCCCATAGCATATCCATGGGATAAGCAGGATGAGCCGGGTGGACGCCTTGTCCCACTGGCTGTTGCTGAGGCGAAAGGGGTTCGAATCGATAATGCGGCACTACATTCCAAAAGGAGTTACATACTGGATGCCCTAGCCCTGACTGTGCCCAGTACGCGATTGATGTTGGCCATTTTCGATTTGGCAAACCGTAATTCCTGTTCAACCTTTTTCTGAAGCTCCTCCTTTCCTTCGGGAGAGCCGCGATCCAGGACTTGTAGAAAGTTCTCAGCCCCATCCCTGATACGAGTCTCCACCTCAAGCCGGTTGACTAGCACATCAATCTGCCACAGATAAGGATCGATAAAATTATTTAGTGTGAAAATGAAGAATATACCGACTTGGGCTTGCGTATCGAGCCCTGTGAGCTCTGGAATCCCGGCTGGGGAGGACGCATTGGAAACAGGTTGATGCCGAGGCTCTTGTAATGCATCCACAAAGCCTGGTACTCGGCTTTGACCCACAAAAACAGTCGCTGAAGCGACACTATTGCTGGATGTAGTACTAACAACTGGTGGCTCCTCGACTGGGCCCATGAGTTGTAGTTGATAACAGTCGCCGCCGTTGAATTTGCACAGCCATTCTGTCGCAATGTGACCATACTGATCTCATTATTGCATTATAGCTAAATCTATGCACATACTTCTTACTCTGCTGCATCCTAAGTAGAACACGACAGGAGTCTCTTATCATATGTGTACACTCCATTGCACAGCTCGTGGCACGAATCTCGGGACCCCCTGTCTTCGTTCATGTGATTCCCAACAACACGTCGCAAAAGTGCGACAAAGTTGATGCTAGTACGCGGCAGCAGGAGTCACTCGAATTTCTAGAATCGTTTATGACAGAATCGTCCACCGTTGGTGATTCCATCCTGTCGTCATCGCTTTCATTATATTACTGAATGGGTACCTTGTCAAAGGTCTCGCCACTTCGCTGTTCGTCTCGCCACCATTCTAACTCAGGACAGTATGACTTGCGGTTCGATCGAGTTTCCTTCCATTAATCAAGCTGCATGAGCCAAAATTTTGGGTTGATTCGCCTTGCGTGGTGTATTTGTCTCGACGTTTCGCTGATTACAGAGACTTACGTACACGCTTGCCGGTCATACGCTATATTTTCGCTTTACTATGGCGACGGGGGACGCTCTGGGTATGAACATGATCTCCAAGGGTACCAAGAAGGCACTCGAAGCCATGTCAGCCCGCTTCTCTTAAATGCGAGTCCCCGCCCTATCTGGAAACTACTGCACGGACAAGAAGCCAGCTGCGATCAACTGGATTGAAGGACGCGGAAAGAGTGTCGTTGCGGAGGCTATCGTGGCCCTTTTCACTGGGGATCAGAATGCCGTTTATTCTAAAAGCACTCGCTACAGCGACAGTGTGCTGGTTAATGAATTGCCTTATGTGATTGCTCAAGAACCCTCGGACCTGTATCGGTGTGATAGTCGCCAAATTCGAAATATCAAGATGGATATTTCATTGAACTCAGGTTGTTCACGTATTGAACCGAATCGTGTTGCTCCATCGCACATTATATTCAGATAAGGTAAGAGCTTATCCGGCGCATGCGCAAGGTACAGGAATCTGATAAAGCAGATATAGGTGATTCGCAAGGCCACGCGTTAGCTAAATTATCGGTGCTCTACATGCACACCAGGAAAGCCCCACACAGGAACCTGCTAGGAAATCAAATTTGGTGCGCAACCCAATACAACTGAATAACATGTATACCCGCACCCGATGACCAGATGATACGTCCCAAGTGCCAAGTGTCCTTAATTTTCTCGATTCAAGAGGAGCGAGTTTTCTGCATTGATGTGTACACAGGGACCGGTCTACCTGTAATGTGGGTGTCTGAGGTTCCTCGGGCGGACAAGCGGTTGAACGACGAACCATTATTACCCGCATTGGGTGAAGGGAGACATCAAAGAGAAGGATACAAATGGTGACAGCGTAGATATCAAATCAACTATTACGCACCTGCAGTCCCAACGGCCGGTCTGGAAGGCCAATCGTGATTCACAATGGGTCAAACCGATGAAGCGTCCATCAGACTGGCGACGAGCACTCTCCTTACGTGCTCTCGGTTCGAAAGCCCAAATCCATGGCAGGAGCTGAGAGCAGCATCGCAGAGTACTTCCTCAACAGTCAGGTCCTTGGCTACAGCACTTGATCTCAGATGAATGCACCTGTATGATTTTGTCAGTTTAAGCGTCCCGAGAAGCATAATGTGTCCTGGGTAAGCTACGAACGACTGGGTGGTCTAATATTTAGCAAGAAGGATACGTTACACGGGCTCGAGATGATACGCCGTGTGTCTAAGAAGCGTCTATGGGTGCCAGGAAGAAGGGAGGGAAGGGGGAGTTGTAACATAGTGATGAGGTGGATGGGGAAATATGCGTGGTGAGGAGCTTATAAGGCTAGCCTACTTGTGGGACAAATAAAAAAAGAGGACCCTACATATTCCCCCAAAACCCTGAAGAACCGGTGTGCAGAGGAACAGAAGTGATAGGATCCACTCGCCCAAAATTGCAATTCCGGAATGAATAGTAAAGACCAGACGCGAGGCAGCAAGGAAACCGAACGCCAAACCATGTAACGAAACCTGGCAGTTCTATATGGAGAGCCATATCACCACAAGAGATCGGCAGAGAGAGAAGTGACATGACCGTATCGCACGTCCAAGAACAAATAAACGAGAAGCTGTCAATATCAGCTAGGGGCGGAGCCGAATAATTCAGCAGAGGGGCCAATTACTCGAGCGAAAGCTTTCTCTTATGGCAGATGCAAGGGATTTGCCATTGGGAAGTGCCTCGAACACTTAGAGCTTCGCTTAATTAGTCCACGAGGCCCTGCTCGGATGGCATTCTGATACAAATATCATCGATATGATGGTGATGCCTGCACAAAAGAACTTCAAGGCTGATGTCTAGAACCATTTGTGGAATACAGACTCCCTTGGACGTTCAGACGTGATCGTCAGAGACCGAAACTTCAGTATCAAAGACAGTCGTTTAAAGTAAGCAATGAAGGACGTTTAGCACATCCTTCCGGCCCAAACATGGAAAAGGCAATACGTTAGTGCGCATGGAAGGAATGTGTTTGCTGCTTACGGCATGTTCTAGGGTGCTCTACACACAGTCGGGAATCAGCTGATGAAGGGTTAAAGGGAAACAGCTTACCTCAGCCCATGCCGCGCCTTGACGGCGCCCACCAAATGTGTTGGCCACTTATCAGAATTGGCCGCGAAATCTTGTGAATTAGTACATAACAGCTCGAAGGGGAGCCCCTAAGCGGTGAAAGGGGACAAGGTGATTGCTCAAGGCAAGGGAAAGCCAAGGGGATGAATCGCGTGAATGGGTCATGAAGGAATGGCAGAAAAATTAGCTTGAACATTAAATGTTGGAGATATTTGGAAGAGGTGATAAGTTTGCAACTGATACGATCCCCATAAACGATCGTGTCGTTGTATCCTCTACTGTTCCCAAATTTTCTAGCAGCCGAATCTCGATTGCGAATTGATAACGCTGAATCGACCCGATTGAAGACGACGCCCTGTCGTACCCTCAGTGCTGGACTCCGATCTTAAAAGGCAGAGGTCATGATTCACCTGTGCTTTAATTGTCAGGCTCTTGATAAGGACAAAATTGTCAAGATAATGATACACATTACCCTATGGGATGAGGGAATGCGGTACGGTAAAAAGGCAAGTAGAGGTTGCAAAGGCGCTTAGTACGGGGTTGAGTTTCTTAGCCGACCTCATATCATGTCAACGTGCCTTATGCCTTGTTGCAGAAAGAATACTACCGAGAGATCCCGGTATAGTCGACTGATAGGTTATCATGCGAGTATCATCGAGTCAGCCGCAAGTACGGTGTCCTTGATCGGGAAATGCTGACGGCACGAACCGCCAATATGATCGTGCGACTGTAACTCACAGTCCAGTTGAACCCAACCAAACGCGAATGTGGCCTTGATAAAATACGGAAAAACTCAGGAGACGGAATGGATCAAAATTATGTCTGCTGCTTTAGGGAGTGGCAACAGGAGTGGCGAAATAGCGAGGACATTGAGCTCACCATGTTCAACCTGACATCAAAACAAATCACCCGTTCAGGTAATTTAACGCCATCCTGGCACTGAAACGGGCGCCACAGGCACAAAGTGATCCGTACGAGACTTGATCCGAGTCCTTGAGAGGGAATCGCAAAAAGCGGGAGAAAGAAGCACTTTGGAAGTACTAATGTAGTACTAATGCCCAATTTATGGGGAAAGAGACAATAACAACCGTCAGGTACGCCATTTCGAATCGGCATAGCTAAGTTTTCACCGCATGGAGGTAGTTTTTGCCGTTAATCCACTGCGGAAAGGCCCAGAACCCATCTGAAACGACGTCATGTTCGTCTAGCCGGAACGTCCACGTCTGGCCTCCGGCATTCTTATACGAATGATATCGAATCTTCCCGTGTGCATCTGTAACAGTTCAAATCCAGTTATGGGTCATGAGACGCGGAAAAGCAACTTGATCCTTATTTGACAACGTAGCCTCGACAGAGTCTCATCTTCTAAGCCGGAGATCAGCCGGCGCTATATCATGGCGGAACATCGTGCCTCAGACTTGGATCACTGTGCGCTGCTATTGCTTCGGTGCCAGCATGGTGATGTCCGAAATCCCATGCTTCGTTTCAAAGGCCCCCTCGGCGAATACCTCTTACCTGAAGGGTAAGAGGCATATTAGCTTGCAGGGACTTGGGGTAGACATGCGCCTAAGACGTGCTATCAGCGTACATCGAGGAGAAGTGAGGCAAGAAGTGGCAGCTACTTGGGGTACAAAACACCATGTGGACAGTCCACAAATCGTCTTTCTGTAATTCATTCCTCGATCATATCGTCTTCGTTCTTCAGCCATTTCTTTCACCCCTTACCGCCCTTAGCGCCATACAGGGTGACTCTTCGGAGAGATGGATCATCAGTCACCACATATTTCTATTTCGCTGGGCGGCGGCAGCCACAGCGACCCTGAGCAAAATCAGGAGCAAGCGCCCACAACGAATAGGAAGAAGCCAAGAGCCAAACGTTACCAGTGTCACCTCTGTTCTCCGATAATAACATAGCATTTGGCTATGCATGCTGGGCATAAGCGTATGTCCTCTGTACTATCCCCTTCATATTGTGGACCGATCATTTAGATTCTTCTTCATTTTGTTTCTTCTACGTCGTTCACAGCATACGCGTGCGTTTGTGGCTACGCTACCCCGTACAAAAGTAATCTATCCCGGCACCAAAGTCGTTGCGAGAGCGTTCGCCCTCAGTCGTCACAAACGGCTGAACCCCATCCTACTTCCCCATCTTCAGAACAAGATCAAATGTCGCCCGTCTCAGAAAAGGCGTCGTGCATTGATGATGATGATCCTGAAGTGGGCGGACCTTATGTCGAGGAGGAAACCCCGCTAGCAAGTTCGTCGATGTCCTCACCACTGCATGGATCTCAACCCACGGACGCGCATTTCGTTCATCCCGAAACTCGTCGTTCCGTGAACATTGCTGAAGCAGACAGGCGTATCGGACCCCATCCACCCGGATTCATCCACGAGTCTTCCCAAAGCAACTTTGCTCCGCCCTCATCGTATCGAACTCCTTGGCCAGTTTCCGTGCCGGTACATCATCCTGGCTGGCCCAACCCGATGTCGCAGGTTCCGGCAATCAATCCTGATACCATTGGACATAACTACCCGACAACTCAATACACTTCTCATCAATCTGCATCGGAATCCGACCGCCATGTCAGTCGGTTTGAGCAGAACATCCAAAGCGGGCAATCCAGTAGTTTGATGTCTCAGCGCGAATTACATCATGCTCCGGAACCCGGTCCCCTGCGAGCTTATCGGCCTGCAGCCTTCGGGTCGGACAACTCGTCACATCCTCACCTCAAGCTTGGGTATTCACAGCCCCAGCGAGAACCCATTCATCATCAAACATTGTCCCACGCGGATCCGACTCCAAATATACCTCCTTGTACTCCTCATCACTCTTCCGTCCATCAGTTGCAGCCCGCATCCAGGGAAGCCCCACATCTCCTCTTCGCGACTGCATCTCAACAACCGGCCTCATATTTTGATTCAGGCCCCACCTCACCACAAGTTGCTTTTCAACAATCACAACAAACAGCATTCCAGAGCTCACATGAAAGACATTTGCACCCGAATGACCATGCTTCTCTGGAGCCGCTCCAATATCCTCCCTGGGACTCCATGCCCGACTCCTATGATCAATTACATTCAACTTCTAGCGGAAGCACGCATTATCCGTTTAATTCTCCGCCAAAACCTTCTGGCTGGCGATGATGCAGTTCCCTTTGACCTCGCTGATTGGAGTCTTCTTGCCGATCTTGGATCGTCAAGGAAACAATCGTTTGTGACATACACTCCGGCCATGCGTGCACCTTGCACTTTGCCGTGCTTTCACAGGCGTGGCAAGCCTAATGCAATGCCCTTATTTTATTCTTCCTGTAGCATATTTCACCATCCATATCCGGACATATTGAGGCCATCCTTCATTTTGTATCTACAGTCCTGGCAGATCATTCATAAGCTAATTCACTTATGTTCCTATGATTTATAGGACCATTACCTTCCGTGAACACGAACGACGTTCCATGCCTTATGCACCCTCATGTATCCGATATGTATTTTCTATTCTCATGTACCCATGATCGAATGCAGACGGCGGGCACGGCTAGATGTGCTAGGCGTCTCATACACCCATAATAGATCATTTGTAATTATGGACAAGATGCTTATCATGCAAAAGACGAATTTAGATCCCGGCATCCAGCGGGGTCAGACGATATAGGATGGATGAAACGCACTGCATCACAAGGCAGCGAGACAAGCATGGCCGTCATGAAGTCACCACCCACGGGCCAACGCAAAGAACCGTAAGACAATTGGCCAACAACTTGAGGCAGTGTTTACTTGCGTGCAATGAGTATTACGTCATGATCACGGACTGCTTGAGTGAGAGTGTTTTCTTGAGCCACTCTAGGATAACCTGAGAGCGGCAAATAATCGAATGCGGCACCCATTTTTAAATGATGTGATCATCGCCAAGCACAGGCTGTTAGTTGTTCCAGGAAAATGAACGAAAACGTCCTGAAACCAGTCGGCACCCCCATCCATCCCTACGCGAGCAACGCCCACGAAGGCATCCCCAGCACTGCACCCCTTCACGCATTCAAATTAATACGCGACTTAATTCAGATATTCGAACCGGCGGCAAGAAGAACGCTTGTCGTTCTGTGAGCTGGTGCCATATAGTGGAAGCTCGGCAACTTTCCGTCATCACCCCTTTGTATTCCCACGGTTGTCCGATCAAGATAACGTGACTCGCAACCTTAGCTGCATTGGTGAAATTGATTGCGATTTTGGGATTACATTTCCACTAGGCATCTTTTCTTTTCTTTTCTTTGTCTATGTTAGAGATGTTGAGTGTGAATGACTCACATGAGTCACTACTACATCCCAATTTTGCCATGCTTGGATTGCTGGATTATTGACAATATCAAGATGCCACAAAAGAATGGGATTATCAAATGTCAAGATTTTTTCCCTTGGTCTATCCCAAGCTAACACTTGTTGATTGACTGAGTTATCTACTTATCAGGTCATGAGCCCAGCTGCTCACAACAATGATGATGACCCTTGACACCAGTGTTACTGTCACCATAAGTAGGAAACTGGATTGCCTGGAAACTCACATTGAAGCAAAACTTGCTTTCATTGATACAAAGAACATCATCCTTGGAAAGGAACTGCATCCACTACCACACACTCCCAATTCTGATAGATTTAACACCACAGAGGAAAGTGATTCCATGATAAAATCCTGTCTGACACATAGGGCTGGTGATGGATTGGATTGAGACAGGATCATCTGGAGGATTGGATCCCAGATTCTGGATAGGGATTGCAGTAGTAGTGGGACAATAATCCTGGGATGGGCATCCATGGATCATCCAGGATCATCTGGAATTGCTTATGTAATGTACAGTATCAGAATAACTGTATAGCTCTGTTGGACATTCCCACTTCTTTGTTTGCTTCAGTTTACCTCTGTTAAACTCTATGGCAGGCCCTCATGATATTCCTGACCCCTCAACTATTGTACAAGGACCTCAGAGCAGCTGAAAGCATGTTCTTGATGATGGTACCCTAGCAACAACCTTTGACAAATGAGCCTGAACAGAGGCTGCTGCCATACACAACCTTGACACAAATGATACTTCCCCATCATCAGCAAAACATGCTTATGGTATGCTCCAGAGGCCTGAGAGAGCTGGGAGCACATGGAGGGCTGGGAGCAAAACAGCACCTTCAGGAGCAGTTTGAATACTCCAGGAGCCTGCCAGGAATGGCTGGGAATAGTGTGGAGAGTCTGTGCACCATCATGCCAAGAACTGAGAGTGCCTGGGAGAGTCAGGAGTAATTGGCCCCTCCAGGAGCAGAGCCAAGGCTCTTGAAGTGACTGGGAATGGCATGGAG
>WNFI01132156.1_pt2 | contig 15494 bp, 14 predicted proteins | sample 5400471 | NCBI WGS metagenome assembly WNFI01 (sample SAMN13153348, study PRJNA577476) | soil metagenome | isolation source: 100 cm saprolite on Douglas fir-dominated hillslope | place: USA:California | collected 2013-09-17 | reverse complement strand
GCCAGGATGCACTCATGTTTGAGCGAGGCGCGCAGCAGGGGGCTGTCCACGCCCGCCGTCACCGAGGTGCTGGGACTTCTCAGTGCTTGCCGAACAGGGCCTTCAGCTTGCCGCCGAGCCCGCGGCCGAGCAGCGTCCGGTACACGCGCAGGCCTTTGGACCACGCCGCGCGCGAATACGGGTAGTACCAGAAGGCCGGGAAGTTGAAGACTTCCAGATTCACGTGGCGCACCTCGCAGAAGTCGCGCATGCCGTGCTTGCCGTGCACGCGGCCGAGTCCCGAGGCCTTGACGCCGCCCCAGGGCGTCTCCGGCGCAGCATGAGTATACAAAGTATCATTATGCATGACGGTGCCGGCGACGAGCTGGTTCGCGATCGCGTCCGCCTTTGCCTTGCTCCTGGTGAACACGTAGGCGGACAGCCCGTAGCTCGAGTCGTTGGCGAGCCGCACCGCCTCCTCCTCCGTCTTGAAGGTCATCACCGGCAGCATGGGCCCGAAGGTCTCGTCGCGAATGATGGCCATGTCCTGCGTGGTGTCGGTCAGCACTGTCGGCTGCACGAAGCCTGGCGCAGCTTGCGCGCCAGCTCGGCCACCTTCTCGACGAACGGCTTGGCGACGCTCTCGTGCACGTAGACGCGCTCCACCGAAGCGCAGGTCTGGCCGGAGTTGGCGAACCCGCCCCAGGCGATCTTCTTGGCGGCCGAGTCGAGGTCGGCGTCGGCCAGCACGATGGCGGGATCCTTTCCGCCCAGCTCCAGCACGCAGGGGATCATCTGCTCGGCGGCGGCGAGGTTGACCTTCTTTCCCGTCGCCACGCTCCCGGTGAACACGATCATGTTCACGCCCGCCCGGATCAGCTCCGCGCCGACCTCGCCCTTGCCCTGCACCGCCGAGAAGAGCCCGCGCGGCAGCCCCGCCTCCTCGAAGAGCGCCCGCGTCTTCTCCATGATGATGGGCGTGTACTCGCTGGGCTTCACCACCACCGCGTTGCCGGCCATCAGCGCCGCCACCGCGTCGCCGGTGGGGATGGAGAAGGGATAGTTCCATGGCGAGATGAGCCCGATCACGCCCCGCGGATAGAAGCGGAGGTACGATTTCTTGTGCGGGAACATGTGCAGCGAGATCTTCTCGTCCTTGAGCAGCTTCTTCGCCTGGTGCGCGTACCAGTGCACGGCGTCGGCGACCGGCAGCACCTCCATGAAGAGCGACTCGTTGCGGGTCTTGCCGTTCTCGCGGGAGATGTGGTCGCAGAACTCGTCGGCGCGCTGGAGCAGCAGCTCCTTGAAGCGCAGGAGCACCTCGCGCCGCTCGGCGAAGGTCTTGCGCGCCCACTCCACCTGCGCGGCTTTGGCCGCCTGCACCACATCGCGGACTTGCTGCGCGGTTGCGACGCGCACTTCGCCGAGCAGCTTGCCGCTGCCAGGTTCGTAGACGGCGAGCGTGCCCTGCGGCGTGATGGCGCCTTGCATGACCCGGCCCGGCGCGGGTTCCTGCGCGGGAAAAACCGCGGGCGCCTGCTTCGTGGACTCGTGACGCGGCGTGGATTCGGACATGGATTTGCTCCCGCTTCGAAGGGCATCCGACCTACGCCCGGCTCTGCCCGGTGTCAATCGACCGCCCGGCCGCCCGCCTTCGCATTTGACTTGGCAACGTCAGGCTGGTCATGCTGAAACGCCCCCGCATGTTGGAACTCGACGACAAGGCCAAATCGCTGGACACGCCCTCGGAGGTGACGCCGCTGGAAAAGGCGCCACCCACCGTGCTGGTGGTGGACGACGACCGCGCCGTGCGCGAGGTGCTCTCGGCGGTGCTGCGCGAGGAAGGCTACTCCGTGCGCATGTCGGAGAGCGCGACGGCGGCGCTGGAGCTGATGCGCGGCGATGATCTGCCGCTCTTGCTCTGCGACGTGAAGATGCCCGAGCGCGACGGGATGTGGCTGCTCGACCAGGTGCTGCAGCGCCATCCGCACGCGCCGGTGGTGATGCTCACCGGATTCGGCGATACCGAGAGCGCCGTCGCCTGTCTCAAGCGCGGCGCGGCCGACTACCTGCTCAAACCGCCGCGCGTGACCGAGCTGGTGCGCGCCATCGAGCGCGCCTGGAGCCGCAGCCGGCTGGGAAGCGCCCGCGACCGCTACCACGAGGGCCTGGCGCGGCGCGTGCGCGAGCGGACCGCCGAGCTGACGGCCGCGCTGCAGGACGTGGCGCAGGCATACGGAAACACGCTGGCCGCGCTGGTGCACGCCCTCGACGCGCGCGAGCACGAGACCAGCGATCACTCGCAGCGCGTGGCGCGCTACACGCTGGCCATCGCGCGGCAGATGCAGATCTCCGAACCGGACATGGAGGACATCGGCCGCGGCGCGCTGCTGCACGACATCGGCAAGATCGGCGTGCCGGACAGCATCCTGCTCAAGCCCGGCCCGCTCACCGCCGCCGAGTGGGTCGAGATGCGCAAGCACCCGGAGGTCGGCTACCGCATCCTCGAGAGCATCCACTTCCTGCGGCCGGCGGCGGAGATCGTGCTCGCGCACCAGGAGCGCTGGGACGGCGGCGGCTATCCGCGCAAGCTTTCGGCGGAGGCGATTCCACTCGGCGCGCGCATCTTCATGATCGCCGACACGCTCGACGCGATGACCAGCGACCGGCCCTACCGGAAGGCGGCGTCGTTCGGGCAGGCGCGGCAGGAGATCGCGCGCTGCGGGGGGACGCAGTTCGATCCCCGGTGCGTCGAGGCGTTCCTGGCGCTGCCGGACGAGGAGCTGCAGTTGCTGCGCGACCAAGGCCACGATCTCTGATGCAGCTCGGGCTGACAGCGCGCGCCGCGGCGGCGGTGGCCGCGCGCGCCCACGAGGCCGGCGTCGACGGATGGCTGCTGCGCATCGCGGTGGTGGCAGGCGGGTGCAACGGCCTCACCTACGAGCTCTTCTTCGTCGCCGAGGCCGGGCCCGAGGACACCGTGGTCGAGGCGGCCGGCCTGCGCCTGGTGGTCGACGCGGCGAGCGCGAGGCTCCTCGACGGAACCGAGATCGATCTGCCCCGGCCGGAGAGCTTTCGCTTCCAGAACCCGCGCGCGCGCAAGTCCTGCTCCTGCGGCGCCAGCTTCGAATTGTGAGCGCCACAGTCTAGAGATCGGCAGGCTTCGCGGTATAGAGAGGGCATGCCGAAGATCCTCCGCAGCGGCGCGATGCTGCTCACCGTCGCCGTCCTCACTTGTCTGGTGGGCTTCGTCCACGCGCGGGTGTCGGGCGGACCGGCGGAAGCGGCGCGGCCGTGGATGTACGGTCTGCTCGTCTGCTTCGGCGCGATGGCGCTGGCGGCGACGTACATGGCGCTGGTCGGCGCCTACCACACGGTGCTGGCGCTGTTCGGCTGGGACGGCGGGCCCGGCCTCCTGCGCAAGAACAAGAGCTACGTGCCCGGCAGCGACGAGCCGCTCGAAGACGGGACGCCGCTGGAGGAGAAAAGCTGAGGCAGAGAAGGCCTCGGGCCTCGGGCCTGAGGCCTCGGACCAGCCGCTACTCGTCCCGGGACAGCGCGGCGAGAAGCGATTCGCGGCGAGCGTCGAGAAGGTGTGCGCAGGCGCCGAGGAGGCCGAGGTAGGCGGCGAACATCGCCAGCAGCGCTCCGGCGTAGGCGGCGACGAGATGAACCCCCAGCGCCTGCGCGATCAGGTACGGAGCCCAAGCCGCTCCTGCGAGGAGCACCAGGGCAAACATCCGCGCGCCGATCGGTCCGGCCCCGCGCACGCGACGCAGCCGCGCGCCGCGCACCGGCATCGGGAAGAACACGCTCAGCGCGTTCCCCATCGTCGCCAGGAGGGGAAAGATGGCCGCGTGCGCGAGCAGTCCCACCAGCACCTGCCCCGTGGTGACGCGCGCCGAGGTCCAGGCTACCGCCGCGAGCAGCAGGTAGATCAGGGCCGAGAAGCAGTACGCGACCGCATTCTTGGCGGCGAAGAGCTGCCGCAGCGAGAGCGGCCAGAGGAAGTACGCGCGCGCCGCGCCCACGTCGCGGCCGAAGCCGTTGGTGGCGATCTCCAGCACGCCGAGGTGCGCATAGACCGCGGCAACCAGCAGCGGCTGCGGGCCCGCTGCGACGGTGCGCACCAGGAGCAGATACGCGACCGGCACCAGCACGAGCTGCAGCCAGCCGATGCGCAAGACCGTCTTCGCTTCCTTCTCGAAGAGCGCGGAGAACGTCTCCGGCAGGAGCGGCAGCCGCCAGCCGCCGCCGCCCGCGCGCGAGGCCTGGACCGGCTCCGGCGGGCGCACCTGCTCGCGCAGCGAAAGCTCGTGCGCGGCGACGGTGCAGACGACGCCGAGCAAGAACAACAGCAGCGCGGGAGTGAGGGCGTGCAGCGGGCGGCCCTCCGAGAGCGCCTGAGCAAGGAGCGCGGTCCAGCCCGGCGGGGTCCAGGCGATGGCGCGCCAGTGGTGGCCGGCGAAGAGCGCGGCGAGGCCGGGCCGTCCGAGCCTGGCGACCGAGAGCTGGAAGCCGGCGAAGCCCGCCATCACCAGCGCGATGGCGAAGCCGCGCCGGAGCAGGGGCCGCGCGTCGAAGACCGCAGAGGCCGCTGCGCCCAGATGCAGCACAGAGGCCGTCGCCCAGATCGCGAGCGCCTCGGCGACGAGCAGCGCCCAGGCGGCAGGTCCGTCCGGAAGATGCGAGACTGCGATCGCGGTCGCGAGCAGCGGCGGATAGAGGAGCAGCCACGCCGGCTCGAGGAAGAGCGCGAAAAGGTTGATGCCGCTGAGCAGCCACGCCGGCACAGGGAAATTGCGGAAGCGGCGCGGGTCGAGGAACGACTGCTGCCCCGAAGGCATCAGCGCGAACCAGACGCGGCCCAGAAGCGCCATCGTCAGCCAGGTGGCGAACAGCGCCAGGGGCCCCCCGCGCGCCGAGAGCTCTGCGGGGGCCTTGCCCAGGTCTTCGGCGCGGCCGAGGATGAGCACGCAGAGCGAGAAGCTGAAGAGGCCGCCCGCCGCCGCCGCGAACAGCGCCACCGCCGCGCGGGCCCACTGGCGCTCCTGCACCAGGCGCCGCCACCACAGCGTCGCGCGCAGGGCGAGCAGCGCGCGGGACTGTTCGACGAGCCCGTTCACGGCAGGAAGGACAGCGCGCGCGTGCCGCCGCGGCCCTCGCCCACCAGCTTGACGAACGCTTCGTTCAGTGTAGAAGAGCCCGCGCCCTGCACCACGTCCTCCAGAGCGCCCTGCGCGACCAGGCGGCCGCGGTGGATGATGCCGACCCGATCGCAGAGCCGCTCGACCACCTCCAGCACGTGGGAGGTGAGAAAGACGGTGAGCCGGCGCCGCTGGACCAGGTCGGCGAGCAACGCGGTCAAGGAAGCCTTGGCAACGGCGTCGACACCTTCGAACGGCTCGTCGAGGAAGAGCAGCTCCGGTCCGTGGATGAGCGAGGCGGCGAGCGCGAGCTTCTTGCGCATTCCAAAAGAAAAGTCCGCCACCAGCTTGCGCGCGTCCTGGGCGAGCTCTGTCGCCTGCAGCAGCTCGTCGGCGCGGCGGCCCGCTTCGGCGCGGGGAAGGCCGAAGAGTCGCGCGACGAAGACCAGATGCTCGCGGCCGGTCAGGCGGTCGAAGAGGAGCAGCCCCTCGGGCACCACGCCGACCCGCCGCTTGAGCCCGTCCGATGCTGCTCCGGGCGCGAGGCCGAGCACGCGCATCGCGCCGCTCGAGGGCGCGAGCACGCCGGTGAGCATGGAGATGGTGGTGCTCTTGCCCGCGCCGTTCTCGCCGAGGAAGCCGTAGAAGCTGCCGCGCGGGACGCGCAGGTCGATGCCGTCCACCGCCGTCTGCGCGCCGAAGCGGCGGGTGAGCGCGTCGGTCTCGATGGCCCAGTCGGCGAGCCCGGTCATTCCACCTTGGCGAGCACGGCCTGCGCGGTGCTGCCGCCCGCGGCCGCCTTCTTGCCCAGCGAGACCGGCTGCGGCTGCGCGACGCTGCCGGTGCGGGCCAGCGCGGCGCTCTTTGCGAAGGCAAGCGACTCGTTGATCAATTCCAGCGGCGCCTTTTCGACGATGGCCGCCTGCGTTTTGTCGTCGAGGTGCGTGTGCACCTTCATCGAGCAGAACTTGGGCCCGCACATGGCGCAGAACTCGGCGCTCTTGAAGGCGTCGTGCGGCAGCGTCTCGTCGTGCTTGGCCTTGGCCGCGTCGGGATCGAGGCTGAGCGCGAACTGCTGGTTCCAGTCGAAGCCGTAGCGGGCCCGGCTGAGGGCGTCGTCGCGGTCGCGGGCGCCGGGACGGTGCCGGGCCACGTCGGCCGCGTGGGCCGCAATCTTGTAGGCGATGATTCCGGCGCGCACGTCGGCGGCGTTGGGCAGGCTGAGGTGCTCGGCGGGCGTCACGTAGCAGAGCATCGAGGCGCCGTGCCAGCCGGCCAGGGCCGCGCCGATGGCCGAGGTGATGTGATCGTAGCCAGGCGCGATGTCGGTGGTGAGCGGCCCCAGCACGTAGAAGGGCGCTTCGAAGCAGGCCTCTTGCTCGATGCGCATGTTCATCTCGATCTGGTCCATGGGCACGTGGCCGGGACCCTCGATCATCACCTGCACGTCGTGCTTCCACGCCTGCTGCGTGAGGTGGCCGAGCACCTTCAGCTCGGCGAACTGCGCCTCGTCGGAGGCGTCGGCGAGGCAGCCCGGGCGCAGCGAGTCGCCGAGGCTGAAGCTGACGTCGTACCTGGCAAAGATTTCGCACAGCTCGTCGAAATGCGTGAACCAGGGGTTTTCGCGGCCCGTGGCCATCATCCACTGCGCCATGAGGGCGCCGCCGCGGCTGACGATGCCGGTGATGCGGTGCTGCGCCAGCGGCAGGAAGTCCCTGAGGATGCCGGCGTGGATGGTCATGTAGTCGACGCCCTGCTGCGCCTGCTCCTCGACGATGTCGAGCAGGTCCCGGGCGGTCAGGCTCTCGATGCGCTTCACCCGCTCGACCGCTTCGTAGATGGGCACGGTGCCGAGCGGGACGGTGCTCTCGCGCAAGAGCACGTTGCGGATGTGCGGGATGTCGCCGCCGGTTGAAAGATCCATCACCGTATCGGCGCCGTGCTTCAGGCACAGGCGCAGCTTCTCGAGCTCGCCCTCCACGTCGGAGACCACCGCGCTGTTGCCGATGTTCGCGTTGATCTTGCAGGCGGAGGCGATGCCGATGGCCATCGGCTCCAACTCGGGATGGCAGACGTTGGCGGGGATGATCATCCGCCCGCGCGCGACCTCGCTGCGGATGAGCTCGGCAGGAAGGCCTTCGCGCCGGGCGACGTGCTCCATCTCTTCGGTCAAGAGTCCCTCGCGCGCAAAGTGCATCTGCGAGACGTTTTGCAAACCGCGTCGCTTCTCGATCCAGGCTGTCCGCATCATGTCCTCCGAGGGGAGCCGGACAGTAATGAGCCGCCGATGGGCCGTCAATAAGAGCCAGGCCATGCCCTGCTGAGGTGCAGTTGAGGCCCGAGGCCCGAAGCCCGAGGCCCGCCTCTACTTCGCCCCGCTCGGCGAGGCACCGTTCCTCAGCTCGGTGACGATGCGCTTCGCCCCGTAGATGTGGTCCAGGGCCTCGATGATCGCCGCGCTGTGCACCGCCACCGCACGGTTCACCGTCTCGTCGAAGCCGTAGGTCCCGCCCAGCGACTGGATGTTGCCGTCGAAGATGAGGCCGACGATCTGCCGCTCCTTGTCGAACACGGGCGAGCCGGAGTTGCCGCCGGTGATGTCGTTGGTGGTGCAGAAGTCGAACGGCGTCGAGAGGTCGATCTGGTGGTTCTCGTTGGCATGCACCCAGCTGTCGGGCAGCTTGAAGGGATCGCGGCCGGTGGCGCGATCGAAGGCGCCGGCGAAGTTGGTGATGGGATCGACGTGCCGCCCGTTTTCCTCGTAGCCCTTGCCCGCGCCGTAGGAGAGCCGCAGCGTGAAGGTGGCGTCGGGGTAATTGCTCTTGCCTTCGATGGCGAACTTCGCCGCCGCGATCTTCTCCTCGGCCGCGAGCTGCACCGGCTCGATCTCCTCGTCGTGCCACTTGCGCAGCGCGCGAGCGTCGGGGTCGATCAGCCGCGCGAACTGGATCATCGGATCGGTCGAGGCCGCCACCGCGTCGCGCCCTCCCTGCCAGAGCTGCTCGCGCAGCTTGACGTCGGCCAGCCTGGACTTGACCAGCTCCTGCGACAATTCTTGTGGCGACTTCTTGCCCAGCACCTTCTTCACGAACGGATGGTCGGCGCCCAGCACCTCGCGCAGCTTGGTGAGGCCGAAGGAGAGCTTGAACAGTTCCAGGTCCTCGTAGATGGGCGCCCTGGAAAAGAGCTGCTGCTTGAGCTGCGGGAGCTTCGCGTCGGTGTACTCGCGCAGGCGCTGCTCGTTGGGCTTCTGCAGCTCTTCGGTGCCGCGCACCAGCGCGCGCGCGATGCGGAAGAGCCGCGCATTGAAGCCCGCCCCGTTCTCTTCGTACTGGTACTCCTTGTGGCGCGGCTGGAAGGCGTCGATCGCTTTCGCCACCTCGTCCCAGGCCGAGGCGTACTTCGACCGCAAGGACGGCCTGCGGTTCACCTTCGCCCGCAGCACCCTCTCGCGGCCTGCCAGCTTGTTCCACAGCGTCGGCGTGGTCAGCGCCTCCAGTTCGCCCTTGAGCGCCTTGAAGCTGTTCTCCGCGAAGAAGAGGTCTGCCTCGGAAATCCGATGATGCTCCGGCGTCGCCTGCGCGAACATGGTGAGCGCGCCGCGGTACTGCGCCAGGTCGAAGAGCCGCTCCGGCAGCGCGATGTCCCGCTGGTACTCCAGCTCGCGCACCGTCAATTCGCGGTCGGTGTGGCCCGGATGGCCGGACACGAAGGTGAGATCGCCTTCCTTCGCCCCGCTTGGCGACCACTTGAAGTGGTGCTCGGTGTGCGCGGGCTTGCCGTCCTCGTAAGCGCGGATGAAGGAGACATCCAGATCGTAGCGCGGGAAATTGAAGTTGTCGGGGTCGCCGCCGAAGAAAGCGATGGCGAGCTCGGGAGCGAAGACCAGCCGCACGTCCTGGAAACGCTTGTAAGTATACAAGCTATACTGCCCGCCGTGGTACAGCTCCACCACGTCGCAGCGCAGCTTGTCGTTGCCGGCGGCGCACTCTTTCTCGACATAGGCCATCGCCGCCTTGCGCCTGTCGTTGAACTCCTTTCCCGGCTTGAGCCGCTTGGTCGCTCCCTGCACCTGCGCGGTGACGTCGGTGATCTTGACCAGCTCGTTGAGCTCGATCTCGGGACACTTCACCTCGTTCTCGAGGTTCGGAGCGTAGAAGCCCTGCGCGACGAAGTCCTTGTCCTTGGTGGAGAGCTGCTCGATGCAGCTGTGGGCGCAGTGGTGGTTGGTCATCACCAGGCCCTCCGGCGAGACGAAGCTCCCCGAGCATCCGCCGGCCAGCCGCACCGAAGAGAGCTGGGCCTCGGCGAGCCACTGCGCGTCGGGCGCGAAGCGGTACCTCTGGCGCACTTTCTTCGAGGGGAAGTTGTCGTAGGTCCACATGCCCTCGTCGGCGCGGGCGGCGAGGGACAGGGCAAGAAGGCAGAGCAGAGCGACCCGCTTCATTCGTGAATTCCTCCGGAGGGGCGCCTTTTCTGCTCCAGCGGCGGGCGCTCCGTCAAGATATGTTGGCGAGCCGTGCCCCTGCGCGCAGCGCAGCTCTTCGTCCGGTGCCGCTCGCTCGAAGAGCTGGGCGAGGCGCTCGACCGCGCGCTCCGGAAGAAAGGGAGGCCCGCCCGCGAGGAGACGCTGCTCGCGCTGCACGAGCAGGGCTGGGGCGCGCTCCTCTTGCCGGAGCCGGATGCCGCCCTGGCCCGGCACTTCAGCGAGCGGTTCGGCACCGCGCTCTCGCTCCACCTCGACGGGAGCCAGCTCGCCCTCAGCGTGCAGACCTGGGAGTCGGGGCAGCCCGGCGAGGAGGAGCGCGATCCACAGCCGCCGCATTTCCGCGACGTCGAGGCGGTGGCATGGGAGCTCTTGCGCTACCTGGGCGTACCGGCGTCGCTGCGGCTCCTGCAGCTCGCGCAGGTCGAGGTGCTGCGCGACGAGAACGCGGCGGCGCTGCGGGCGGTGCTGGCGCGCGCGGGGCCGGAGATCATCGAGACGTGGACGGTCTTCGTGGTGCCGCCGCCGCGCGAGGAGGGCGCGCCGCCCGTCGAGCCCGACGTCGTCGTCGAGAGCAAAGCGGGCGAGGCGCGGGCGCTGGAGGTGCGCACGCTGCCCGGCGGAATCCCGGTCGAGGCCTGGGCGCAGGCGCTCGCTGCCATCGAGGAGGCGCAGGCGCTGCGGCTGTTGCGCGCGCTCGCCGACGGCGAGGGGCCGCGGATGCCGCGGCCGGCGTTCGCCTACCAGTCGCTGCAGCCGCTGCGGGTGGAAAAGCTCCTGGCGAAAGCGCGGCGCGAGCGGCCTTGGCTCGCGCGGCTGCTCGACCCCGAGCGCGATGCGCCGCTGACGCGCGCCGGCCTCACCGAGCTGTGCAGGACGCGGATAGCGGACGTCGCCCGCGCGCACGAGCGCCATCTGGAAGTGATGGCGAAAGGCTTCGGACCTCGAGCGCCCGGCCCGAGGCCGGACGCGGTGGTGCGGGCGCCTGTCGAGCGAGCATACGCAGTTTATCTATCGACGCTGGACGCGGACGCGGCCGCCGCGCAGCTTGCGGAGGAGACGCGGGCGCTCGTCGAGGCGGCGCCTGCGCCGTTCGCCGCGGCGCACCTCTTGCCGACGCTGCTCGCGGGAGAGCCGGGCGATCGCGCTGCTCGATCGCTGGCGCCCGAACTGTACGCCGCGTTGCTCTTCGACGACGGCACGCGCATCGCGCCGGTGCTGGCGAGCGATCTCGCGACCCTCGACCTCGACATCGGCTCTGCCCTCGACATCGCCGTCAGGCGGCTCGACGCGCTCACCGACGCCGCGCCCGAAGGCATCCGCTGGTTCGACCTCGAGCACGGACGCGTGGTCATCTGCGACTTTCCCGACGCGGGCGGCGCGGGCCGGCTCCTCTCGGACCACGCTCGCGGGCTCATCCTTCACATCCTCGGCGCGGACTTCGCGCTCGCCGCCGCGCCCACCCGCGACGCGCTCCTCGCCTGCGCCGCCGGCGACGACGAAGGCGCCGCCTGGCTCGCGGATGAAGCGCGCCGCCGCTTCGAGGAAGGCCCCTTCCCCATCCACGGCGGCCTGTGGATGGTCGGCGCCGACCTGCTGCGCCCCGTGGCCGATGCGGACGCGCCGGCGTCCGGCAGCCAGGGGGACGAAAGACAGTGACGTTTCTCTGCGCCTTTTTGCTCTGGGCTTCGCCGGTGCTGGCGCAGCCCGCGCCGCCTGCTGCTGACGCCAACGAGGATCCCGCCGACGTCGAGGCGCGCGTCCGATACGAACGCGCGGTCCGCGCCGTCTTCGACGGCCGCCCCGACGACGCCATCCGCGAGGCGCAGGCCTGTATGGAGGCGAAGCCCGACGGCCGCTTCGCCGCTGCTTCCCGCGCGCTGATCGAGCGCCTCCACGGCGAGCCGCGCGCCCCCGTCCGCAGCACCGGCGTCGGCCCCCGCACCGAGCTGATCATCAGCTCCACCGCGACCGGCCTCTATCTGAGCAGCCTGGTCGCCGGCGCGGCCAACACCAGCTCGAAGGAGGCCGTCGCGCTCCTCATGGCCGGCACCGGCGGCGCGCTGCTCGCCTCGATCTTCGCCAGCGCAGACCGCCGGGTGCCGCAGTCGATGCCGCAGATGCTGCAAAACGGCGTCCTCTTCGGCACCGAGGCCACCCTCCTCGCCTACGCCATCGCCGACCCGCACGCGTCCAACTTCGCCGGCAGCGTCGCGGCGGGAGTCCTGGGCGGCGCGGTGCTCGGGCTCGGCAGCGCGCCCTACCTGAGCGGCGGCGATTCCGGCGCCATCACCACCGGCATCGTCGTCGGCGGCGGCCTACCGGCGCTGATCACCGGCGCCGTCCAGGGACGAACCGGCAACGGCACGCCCGTCGCGTGGGCGGCGCTGCTCGGCTCCACCGCCGGCATCATCGTCGGGCCGATCCTCAACGGGCGCGTCCACGCCTCGCGCGGCCGCTGGAACACCCAGGACTTCGGCGGCGACGAGCCACGCCCGGGCTCGGCGGGGCTGCTGCACGTCGAGGACGGCAAGCTGTCCGTGGGCGAAGTGCCCGCCGCCCTCTCTCCGGCGCGCGTGCAGGGCAGATCCGCCGCTTATCTGCGCCTCCTCGACGGGCGTTTTTAGTCGCGCGCCGCGCACACAAGCCGTGCTCGTGCTCGTGCTCGTGAACGTGCTCGTGCTCGCTCGGAGACACCGAGCTCCAGCACGAGCACGGACGATCAGCGCTAACTGATGGGCGTTGGGGCGTCGCGCGCCCGGTAGCGCTCTTCAAGGCGGCAGGATCCCCGCGAGGAGCGCGCCGAATCGTTCGATCTCGACGGCGATCTCTGGGTCGTGCAGCCAGTCCACCGGAAAGTGCCGCTGCGCCCGCAGATACGCGTCGAGCTGCACGTCGCGCCCGTACAGCGCCGTCGCGGCGCGGATGGCGCCCACCATCTCGCCGCGCGCGACGTCGGGCCTGGAGATGTTGAACTGCGCCGCCTCGAGGTGCCGCCCCGCGCTGGCCAGCTGCGCGCGATCGTGCAGCCTGAGATTTTCCCGCCGCGAGACCACCGACATCGAATCGAGGAAGCGCGCCAGGTTCTCGACCGCATTCTTGATCTCGCGCGAGCGGGGCGGCGAGACCTTGAACAGCTTGTAGAGGGTCGCGCGCGTCTCGAGGAAGATGCGCTTGTCGCTGGTGCGCAGGGCAGGCAGCGCCCGCGTCCGCGAGTAGGCGTGCAGGTCCTTGAGCGCATCGTGCAGGCCCGCGATGATGCGGTCGTCGGTGGCCGCGCCGATGCGCTTGGTGTGGCCCCGGAAGAGGAAGGCCAGGTTGGAGGTGGCCTGCCGCACGATGATGCCGGATTCCAGATCCGCGCTGTAGCCGGGCACCACGTCCTGCCGATCGACCTCGGCGACGAAGCTGCACACCTGGTAGATCAGCTCGCCCAGCCCGGCGCGGACGCGGCCACGGAACTCCAGCAGATCGCTGATGAGCATCCACGGATCGCTCACCACTTGCGGATTGCGCAGCCGCTCGCCGAGGTGGGCGACGTCGCGCCGCATCCCGGAGCAGACGCCGGCCACCAGCCTCGCGATCTCGACCTCGGTGCTCTGGGGCTCTTCGTCGACCTCCTGGTCCTCCGGTTTCGACGGTCCGAAGGCGGCATCGAGGTCGTCGACCTCGTCCTTCTCCGGCGGCGGCGGGAACTCGCCGGTGGCGCTGGCGATCAGCTCGTTGACCTGCTCGACCGTGCTGCCCATCACCGGCGCCAGCTCTTCCCACAGAGCCAGTGTGTGGCCGCCCTGCTCCTCGTCGGCCTCGTGCCGCACCAGGTCGAGGTCGGCGAGCTTGAGGATCGCCTCCGCCGACGAGAGCAGGATCCGCACCACCCGCTCGCGCAGCACTTTCTCGAAGCGCTGCCCCACTTCTAGCAGACGCCCTTCGACGGCCTGGTCGGCTTTGTCTTCGGGCGATAGAACCGGCTGCTCGGGGGCGGGCATCCAAGAACCTGCTAACACAGGCCTGTGCAGAGGGCGAACCAGCGGCGATCGAGGAGAACGGATGGAATACCGACAGTACGGACGGAGCGGCCTGCGGGTGAGCGCCCTGAGCCTGGGCGCGATGACCTTCGGCGAGGCACAGGGCTTCATGAAGGGCGTTCATTCGGACGATGCCGAAGCGCGCCGGGTGTTCGACGCAGCGCTGGCCGCGGGCCTCGACACCGTGGACACCGCCAACGGCTACAGCGAAGGGCGCAGCGAGGAACTGCTCGGCGAGTGGATGAAGGGACGCCGGCACGCGGTGACGCTGGCGACCAAGTGCCGCTTCCCGACGCTGGGCGGGACGGCGCCGATGCACCCGAACGAATCCGGCCTCTCGCGGCAGAGCATCATCTGGAACTGCGAGCAGTCGCTGCGGCGGCTGCAGACGGACTACGTCGATCTGTACCAGGTGCACATGCAGGATCGCACGGTTCCCATCGAGGAGACGCTGCGCGCGCTCGACGATCTGCAGCGCGCGGGCAAGGTCCGCTACATCGGATGCTCGAACTACACCGGCTACCGGCTGGTCGAATCGCTCTGGGCCGCCGACAGGCGCAACACCGCCCGGTACGACGGCGTGCAATTGCAGTGGAGCCTCGTCGCCCGCGACGCCGAGCGCGAGGTGGTGCCGGCGGCCCTCTCCAACGGCCTGGGACTTCTCGTCTGGAGCCCGCTCGGGCGCGGCTTCCTCTCCGGCAAGTACCGCAAGGGGGAGCCTCCTCCCCAGGGGACGCGGCTCGAGGCGTGGAAGGACAGCTGGGCGGCGACCGCCACCGAGGCGAACTGGCGCACGCTCGACGCCGTGCTCGCCGTCGCGCAGCGGCGCGAGACGACCCCGTCCGCCGTGTCGCTCGCGTGGCTGCTGCAGAAGCCCGAAGTGAGCAGCGTCATCGTCGGCGCGCGAAATTTGCTGCAGCTGAAGGAAAACCTGAAAGCGCTGGAGGTGAAGCTGTCCGCTGACGACCTCAAGCAGCTGGACGAAGTCTCGAAGCCCAACTGGGGCTACCCTTACACCTTCATCGCCAGCCGCGAGCCTTGGTAGATCAGGGGAATCTCAGCTCGCCCTTCCACCGTACGGCGACGGGCTTCCCGTTCTGCGTCGCGGGCGCATATCGACAACTTTCGAGATAGCGGCGCACCGCGCGCACCGCGCCCTCGGTGGCGTCGCCCTTCACGGCGACGCCGCTGACCCTGCCGTCGGCACCGACCTGGTAGTCGACGGCGATGCTGCCGCTGATGCTGTCGCGGGAAGCGAGAGGCGGCCCCTTGAGCCGGCAGCTCTTGCGCACCGGAGCAGTCACGCCGTCGCTGAGCTGCAGGTTCCGGGTTTCGACCGGCGGCGCCTCGACCTCCGCTTCCGGCCCGGAACCCGCGTGCGCGCAGGCGAGGACGAGGGCGAGCAGGGCAACGCGGCGCATCGGCACAGCGTACGCGATGCGGCGGGCTTTCAAAAAGCGCGTGGGGCGCCGCCCTGCCCGGGCGCGCCCCACGTCGTCGCTTCTCGCGTCCTCAGGCGGCTTCCTCGAAATCAGCCAGGTAGCGGCTGAGGAAGTTCCGCGTGCTCTTCTCCACCTGCCGCACGCGCTCGCGGGAGAGGCCCCATTCCTTGCCCAGCTCCTCCAACGTGCGCGGATCGTCCTGCGTCAGACGGTCGCTGAGGATGTCCCAGGCGAGCTCGCCCATGCGCTTGCGCACCTTGCCGAGCGCGTTGCGGACGTTCTCGTTCTGCTCCGCCCGCATCAGCTGCGAATCGGGTCCGGGGCCTTCGTCGGCCAGCCGGTCGAGGTGCGTCGCGTCGCTGTCGCCGTCGGTGCCCAGCGTCTCTTCGAGGGAGATGTCGCGCGGCGGGGG
>WNFI01694888.1_pt1 | contig 15495 bp, 13 predicted proteins | sample 5400471 | NCBI WGS metagenome assembly WNFI01 (sample SAMN13153348, study PRJNA577476) | soil metagenome | isolation source: 100 cm saprolite on Douglas fir-dominated hillslope | place: USA:California | collected 2013-09-17 | reverse complement strand
GCATTGACTTCGGAAGCATATCGCGCATTGATGGCATCGCGGCGAAGTTTGCCGTTGACGGTGAGCAACCCGTTCTCCGGCGAAAATCCATCGCGAACAATCGTGAAATTTCGAATCTGGCGGTAATGCGGGAGCTCCGGATTCACGGCATCAAGCACGGATTGAACGGCTGCGGAATCGACCGCGCCTGTCACGAGTACACAAAGATAGCCGCGGCCATTTCCGACAACCACGACTTGCTGTGCCGACGGCAGAAGCCTGGCGATTTTTTCCTCGATCGGCTCGGGTGCAATGTTATGACCGGAATTCAAAATAATTAGATTCTTGATGCGGCCGCTGATGCGCCAATCCCCACGAACATTGACTTCGCCCTGATCGCCGGTGTGGAACCATCCGTCTTCTAACACGCGGGAAGTTTCTTCCGGGCGGTTCCAATAACCGGGGAAAATGTGCGGTCCGCGCACGACGATCTCTTGGTTGTCGCCGATCTTCATCTCGATCCCAGCAATCACTGTCCCAACATAGCCCGGCTCGACGGGCACACCCGGGTCATCCAGGGTGCAAATACCTGTGGTTTCCGTGAGTCCGTACGCCTGCAGCACGGGAATGCCAAGCATCAGGAGGAATTGCTGGGTATCCGGAGCGAGCGGCGCGGAACCACAGATTAGCGCGCGAAGATGCGGACCGAAGCGCTCGCGAATTTTTCGGAAGATCAGCGCACGGCCAAGCGCGAGCCAGAATTTATCGTTTAGATGACCGCGCCCGACATGCAGTCTCTGCCAGGCGGCGCGGGCCTTCCTAAAGAGCAAGCGGATGACTGCAGGCCTCTTTGCAATTGCTTCTTCGACGCCGCGGCGGACACGCTCCAGCAATGTAGGCACATTCAAGAAATAATTCGGTGACGCCAAACGAATTTCGTCCGCGAGCTTGTTGAGATCGGTCGAAAGAGTAAGGGCGAGCATGTGCGTGAGATTTCCGACGTTCAGGCAAACGCCTTTTGGCTCACCTGACGTTCCGGAGGTATAGATGATGGTGACGATGTCGCTGTCCTGGCGTGGATTAGGTGCATCGGAAAGCCGAGGTTGTAGTTCGGGCTGGTGCAGAGCCTCATCGAAAAGCACGCGGCGCGGAGCTTCCGGCCAAACATGAGTAACGCCTTCGCCAAGGGCATCGTCATTCACAAAAATCAGCTGCGGTTGGCAATCCTTCATCATCCCGGCAAGTTCGACGGGTGCCTGCCGGGAATACAAAGGCACGACGATCACTCCTTCGGCCATGAGCGCCAGATGGAAAACGGCCCAGCGAATCGAATTTGGCGCGAGAAGAGCGCAACGGTCCCCCGGTTGGACGCCGGAGCTTCGAATGAACGCGCGAACCAGTTGGATCTGGTCCAGCAATTCCTTGCCCGTCACGCTTACAAAGCGATCACCGCGAATTTCGCGAAGAACCACGCGGCCGTCCGCGCGCTTCAGTTGAGCAAGAATCGTTTCCAGAAAATTAGGCATGAAGAATCAGCGAACCGCCGCAAGCGCCGCCGGTGAAGAGTCGTAACGCTCGGCGAGCTGAATCAAATTCTTGCTCAGCGGAGGCAGATACTCTTCCCAGGAAAAAATACCGGAACGCAGTGGAAATTCCGGATAGGTGCGCCGCACAACATCTTCCAGGAACGTGCCCATGCGGGCCATCACTTTGAGATTGCGGACCACCGTTTGCCCGATGCCTTCACGGACCGACTCGGCTTCCGCGACGAGAGTCTCCATGATTTGGAGGAGCTTGGGCTCCAGATCCGCATCATCCACGGTAAGAAAAAGATGCTGATGTCCGCGTTCGCGCATCAGATTGCGGATGCGTTCGTCCATGGTCACGCCCGCTGAAGCCACCAAACTCGGCATGCAGGTCACGATACCGTGGTAGCGCGAAGAAACCATGTAGGAACACGCACGCAAAATGGAAACCAGCTGGAACATATCGTAGTCGTCCGAAGTGAAAACCGGTGTTCCCGGAATCCGCGCAGCAATCTCGCGGCAGGCAGCGGCGTCAAGCCGTTCCATCGCCACAAGTATCGGAAATACGCGATGACGCTGAACGAACGCCTGAGTCGCCTTTGTGAATCCGGAGATATAATGCTCGTATTTTCGGTCGACTTCCGGGCCGGACTCAAAGAAATAGACAGTGCGGTACTGGCTGTCCTTATAGGCTCCGGTGGTTGCTCGCGCAATATATTTTCCGATGGAGGCCTTGACCGGCCACACAAAAGGATGAATCGGACATAGAACCAGGACCGGTGTCTTTTCGTCCCAGCCGGCATCGCGCAGCGTCTTTCGGCCGTATTCCGGCGGATGGGATTCAAATGTCCATGCCGTATCGGTGCCAAGCTCAGTGGGAATCCCGAGCGAACTCAAGAGCGTCCGCGATTCAACGTTTCGTGTGATGACCGTAGAATCCTGGACGTAGCGCTGGCACATGGATCGAATGATCCCGTCCATGTGGCCCGCCTCGCCGCCGTAAGCAAGCGAAACCTTGTTTTCTACCGAAGCCAGCCCCAGCGAACCAATCATCATCGTCGTCAGCGCGTTGGCAAACTTGCTCTTGAACATCGAGCCTTCGCAAGCGATGACGCCATGACTCTGCCTCGCCTCGCGAAAGAGAAACGGCGGATAGACGTCGGGAAGATGAACCTGGCGCGTGCCCTCGAAGTAGTCTTTGGTGCGCTCGAAGCTCTGCGTCATCACGCTGAAATCAACATGCTCCGCGCCGAGAACATGCCGAACCTGCCGCAGCATCTCCTGCACGCGCACATCGCTGCCGGTATTGCGCGTGCCGTTGTAGCCGGCGAAGAGCAGCTTCAGCTTTTCGCCCGGGGTCCAGCGCTTGCCGAGTCCCAGCATCCAGCCGAAGCGCGTGATCTCGATCAGCGCACTGACCCACGCGACGAGAAGGAAGTCCGTCATGCGCGTGCTCTCCCAGCCGCATAATTTTTCTGGGCCAGAGTGGAAGGCCAGGGTTTGGCGGGAAACTGGAATTTATTATCGCGGCTATATTTCAGAAGCGGAACTGCATAGGTCGAAAATTTCGCGGGCGCTTCGCCCATCTCGACAACAACACGCGAATTGTCGAAGACGGTATTCCAGTCAAGATAGGGCCAGAAAACTTTCAGCAATGAAGCGCCATATCCTGCCGCGCCGCTGCGATTGGCAACCCAATTGACGGTGCTCGAAAATGGTCCTCCCAGAGAAGGCAAGTACATGGGCCGCATCATGGCGCCGTCGTGCGAAATCGCATCCGTCAGTTCCTGATAGGTCTGAGAGCCCGTGCCGGAAGACAAGTGGTAGATACCGTGCGCGGGCGCTTCTTTTTGATGAATGGTCACGATTGCTTTGCCGACATAGTTCGCCGGTACGATGTCGATCTTATCGTGAGGGCGCAGCGGAAGAACAGGCATCTGCGCCAATACGTGAAACGCCTGGACCATGTCGAATTGCGAAGTCTCCGGACGGCGGCTGTCGCCCATGACGATGGCAGGGCGGAAAATCGTCTTGGGCACGTCGGGCAGAAGTTGATTGGCCATGTGTTCGCAGAATTTCTTGGTGCGCGCATAGGGATCGTAATCGGAGCGCGACCAGTCAATCGCGGAGTCTTCCGTTACCACTTCGTTTTTTCTTTTGCCCGCAACCGCAACCGTGGAGACCTGGGAATAGCGCCGCAACCCGCTGCGATTCTGCGCCCGGCGCGCGAGTTGAATCACTTCCAGCGTGCCGCGCAAGTTGACGTTGAGGCATTGCTTCTCCGATTTGCGGTTCAGCGAAGCCGCGCAGTGAATCAGGGAATCGGTCGTGTCCACCAGAGCATGGTATTCATCATCGGGGAGGCCAAAACGCTCGCCGGTCAGATCACCGCGAAAAATCCGCACGCGCGTGTTCACGTATTCTAAGAATTGGGGAAACTCAAAATGCAACTGCAGCGAAGTCCAGAGACGTTCGCGCGCTTGCTGTTCGGTTTTGGCGCGGATCAGGAGATTCAGCTGGTCGCGGTGTTCGGTGAGGAACCCCGCGGCAAGGTAGCTGCCCAGGTAGCCGGTCGAGCCGGTTACGAAGATCGCCATAGGGGGTCTGAGGGTGACGCAGCTTGGGAGAGCGGCGCACCACGCGCGGATTCGTCGGGCCAATCCAATTCACGCGGCGCTCGCGATTCGAGCGGGCGGCCTTCCATCAACGGATAGCACCAGCGGCGTAGCGCGGGAGCGCGCGTTTTCGCACTCGAAGACATGCTCATTATGAAGAATAAAGGGCTCGTAGAGTTCGATCAGCTTTTCCGCGCGGATCAGGTCGCGCTCCGCGCGCGCGAGCGGGGGCTTCTTCATGCGCAGGGAAACGGCCACGCGATTGATGCGCGAGATCACCGCCTTCTGCATCGGAATTGAGAGGCGCTCGTAGCGCTGCTTGGACACCGGGATGGATTCAAATTTCACCTTGAGCCAGCTATCGATGCCGTTCGTCGTTCGGTAATGCTTCCGGTGAGCGAGCCCCGTGAGCTCGATGCTGCGCCCCATATTGACCGGATTAATCGCGGAAGTCGCCAGCTGGTACATGCGAGCGTGCCGTCGCGCGATGACCGCGGAAGCAATTAGCGTCATCCCGCGGCAGACCATGTCCACGGGAATTACATCGAGGCACTTCCGCTCGTTGGAAGGAAGCTGCCGGAAATTCGTGCCGAGAAGATAGGAAAGCGGCCCGGAGGTATTGATGCCTTCATTCCAACCTGTGAAGGGAGAGCGCTCCGAGCTTTCCACGATCGAGGGGCGCGCGATGGCGATGGGCAGATCGCGGCCACGGCGCGCAAGAATCGATTCGCCAAGGCTTTTCGTGAACGTATAAGTATTCGGCCAGCCCAGATGTTGCGCCCTGCGCAAACCAATCCGCGTAAGCCGGTTCCTGGCCCAGCGCGCGCGATTGCGCCTCAAAACGCCGTCGAGTTCTCCGGCTGGCGCCGCCGCTTCGTTGCCGCCGCGTCCGAGCGCCTGGCGGCGTAGCGCCTTGTCGAGTTCGGGACTTTCGGAGCGTTCTTCGACCCGGCGAATGGTTTCGCGCAGCGACTCGACTTCCCGCTCGGCGTCAAATTTGGAATCGCCAGCAGGATTGTAGTTTTCCTGCAGTTGTTCGGTAACTCGGCCGTCGCGCATCCCGACAACGTAGCAGGTGGAAAGATGCATCAACCCGGCGTGCTGGCACTTTCGAAGAAAATCGAGTAGGTAGATCGCCGAATCGACGTTGGAAGAAACCGCATCGCGCAAATCAGGATTGAAATCTGTCAATCCAGCGCTGTTGACGATGAGGTCGAGCGATTTTGCCAACCGCGTTTGCGTGGCCTCGTTGAGGCCCAGCCCTGGAAGGCTCACGTCGCCTTCGACGACTTCCACTTTTTCTTTCAGAAATGCACCGAGCTTACCGCCATGGCGATCCTGGAGCGTGTCGAAGGCCGGTGATTCCTCAACGATTTTTTCGAAGCGTCTCTGCGCGGACGTGGTGCGGTTACGGCGGATCAGCAGCGTGATCTTCGAAATATTGGGAACATTTTCGAGCAAATCGACAAGCCACACCTTGCCGATAAATCCAGTTACGCCGATCAGCATCAGGTGCCGGTGCGCCAGACTTTCACGCACCGCGAGCCGCTCCACTCGCGGAGTCTCTCCGAAGAGCGCGACTGGCTTGCCCCACGGAGCAGCGGGACGAGCCGTCGTCTGCAACGCGTTCTCGAGCTGCTCGGGTTTTTCCGTCCAGCCAAGTTGCGTCAGAAGCTTTTCGCGAGGGATGCGGCCGTTCGTGTCGCCGCCGGCGATCCATGCCAGCGGTCCTCGCGGACGCACGATGGGATCGAGTAGTCGGCCCGTAGCCTTGCCGTCGCGAAATTCCAGACGATTCGAGAGGAACGACTCAACTCCGAAATGGTGGGCCAGCGGCCGAAGTGTGCAGGAAGCGCGTGGCAAACGTGCGGTTCGCAGAGTAAGCGAATGGTCTCGCCAGCGCCATGCCGGCCATGCCCGCGCGCCGCGCCCAGCGTTCAGCAAAACTCCGCGCGTTCCAGGTGAAATAACCCACCGGCCTCATAGCCCCCAGCTCGAGCAATGAGCCTTCCACACGCCAATAGGAAACGATGCCACTCCTTGAGGGTGGCACCACACCTTTCAAGTTGGAAGCGGTCTGCAACATAGCGGCCCTACGACGGGCGGCGATCGATGCGCCGCGAGAATTGCTCAAGAAAATGGCGATGAGTAATGATCTTTCTCACCTTCTGGTCAAGCTGCTCTGGAACGGATTCGCTGCCGGCGCCCTCGTCCACACGGCCGTGTGGCGCCCGATTCTGGCCGGCCGCAAGCTGCCTCGGAAAGTGTAAAAGTAGCATTCTCAGCGCCTTCTCGCAAGGCAAGCGCGGTGAAGGCAGAAGCGCGGCCCGGAGAATGTCCGGTCGGGATGAATCAGCGGCACGTGCAAGGTTAGCGGGGCGACGCTAGACGCCCCAGCCGTAGCGCTCGGCGTGTTCGAATGTCCGCTGCATCTCTTCCCGCAGGATTTCTGTGAACACGGAGCCGCCAACCCCGCGCGCGCCGGGCTCAGTGATGTCCGGCGTCCGGTAACCGCCAGCGAGTACTCTTTGTAGCGACTGCTCGACCCAATCCGCCTCCAACGAAAGGCCAAAGGCATCCCTCAGCATCATTGTCGCGCTAAGAATCGATCCGATAGGATTGGCGGAGTCTGTCCCAGCCAGTGACGGCGCCGAACCGTGAATAGGCTCAAAAAGCGGCGCGGACGACCCAAAACTAGCCGAAGGAATCAGTCCAATGGACCCGACCAACGCCGCCGCCGCATCGCTCAAAATATCGCCAAACATGTTGCTGTTCAGCAGCACGTCAAATTGCGCCGGCCGCAGCGTCAACTGCATCGCGGCGTTGTCCACGTACATGTGCTCGAGCTTCACCGTGGGATAGACTGCGCTCATGGCCGTCACCGTGCGGCGCCAAAGCTGCGAACTGGTCAGCACATTCGCTTTGTCCACCGAGCAAAGCCGCCGCGAACGGTTCTCCGCGCGCGCGTAAGCGAACGTCGCAATGCGCTCGATCTCCGGCGTCGAATACGACTCCGTATCCCACGCGCGCTCCACGCCCTTTTCGGCGGTATTCCCGCGCTCGCCAAAATACATTCCGCCCGCAAGTTCCCGCACAATCTCCAGATCCAGGTCCCCGAGCCGGTCCGCCTTCAAGGGTGAGATTCCTCGCAGCGACTCCAGCAGCTTCACCGGACGAACGTTGACGTACAGCCCCAGCCCTTTTCGCAGATCAAGCAGTCCACTCTCTGGGCGCTTCCCAACGGGCAGCGCATCCCACTTCGGCCCGCCGACCGCTCCGAGAAAAACAGCGTCGGCTTTGCGGCACGCGTCCAGCGTCTCGCTGGGAAGTGGTGTGCCAGTAGCATCGATAGCTGCGCCGCCGAGCGGATATTCCGCGAACTCAAACTGGTGATTGAATTCTTGCGCCGATTCGCGCAGAACCGCCGCCGCCGCCCGCGTAACTTCCGGGCCGATGCCGTCTCCTGGCAGCAGTACAATGGTCTTCTTCATGATGGTCCCCGCTACAAAAACAGAATTCTAGCAAGCCACACGCACGATGCAGGAAGACACCGAGCGGCGCGTTTCCAGCGTGGCGATTTTTTTGTCCGCAAAAAGAAAGATCAGGCGACTGACGACGATTCCGCGGCCATTGCCGTGGAGCGTCGCCGAATCACTTCGTGTGCGATGGCGACAATGTCCCTCGATCGCACCTCTTTGGACTGATCCGCCAGCGCCGTCACCCGGCTATAAACTTCCGCAAGCTCGGCATCGTTCGCTTCATAACCCAAATCCCGTAGCGACAAGCGCAGCGCGTTGCGGCCAGAGTGCTTTCCGAGGACCAGCGACCGCGCCGGCACCCCCACCGACTGCGGCGACATGATCTCGTACGTCAGGGGATTCTTGATGATGCCATCCTGATGAATGCCCGCCTCGTGCGCGAAGGCGTTTGCGCCCACAATCGCTTTGTTCGGCGCCACCTGCGCCCCGGTGATTTCCGTAAGCATGCGGCTCGTCGGAAAGAGCTCTTCCATCCGAATGCCCGTCGTAACCCCAAAGCTGTCCTTGCGCACCGCCAGCGCCACAACCACTTCTTCCAGCGAAGCATTCCCGGCGCGTTCGCCAATACCGTTGATCGTGCACTCGATTTGCCGCACACCTGCGCGTATCGCCGCCAACGAGTTCGCCACCGCCATGCCCAAATCGTCGTGGCAATGCGCGCTCAGTGTAATTCCCTGCGCATCCCCCAGGTATTCGCGGACTTTGGTGAACATCGCTCCATACTCTTCCGGCACCGCGTATCCCACGGTGTCCGGCAAATTCAACACCGTCGCTCCCGCATCCACCGCCACGCGGCAAACCTGACAAAGAAATCCAATGTCAGTCCGCCCGGCATCCTCGGCGGAGAACTCCACTTCCCCCACATGCTGCCGGCCATACCGAATCATCGACCCGATGGCTTCGAGCGCCTGCTCCCGGGTCATCTTCAGCTTCACGCTAAGGTGCAGATCGGAAGTCGCCAGAAAGACATGCAACCGCGGCGAAGCCGCCAGTTTCAGAGCCTCAATGGCCGCAGTCACGTCTTCTTTTCGTGCGCGCGCGAGCGCCGCAATCGGCACGTTGCGAACTTCTTGCGCCACTTTCTTGACCGCTTCCAGGTCGCCTCGCGACGCGATAGGGAAGCCTGCTTCAATCACGTCCACTTTCAAGGCCGCAAGCTGTCGCGCCAGGCGAATCTTCTCCGCGGTGTTCATCGAGAAACCCGGCGACTGCTCGCCGTCACGGAGCGTAGTGTCAAAAATGCGTACGACGTCCATAGAGTCCCCCATGCTCTAGTAACGCACACGAGGCACCCTGCGGTCCAATTTATCTTTGTTCTACATTTGATAATTTCATCTTATACTGGCGGCAAGGAGTCTTCCCTTGGACCTCGGCGAATTGCAGGTATTTCTGATGGTGGCGAAAGAAGGCAGCTTTTCTCGCGCTGGCGAGCGCCTTTACCGCACCCAGCCCGCCATCAGCCTCGCTATCCGCAAATTGGAGGACTCTCTTGGCCAACCGCTCTTCGTTCGTGGTGCACGCCCCGTTCGCCTCACCGATGCAGGAACCCTTCTGAAGGACTATGCCGAGCGCTTGATTAACCTGCGCGATGAAGTCAAAAAGGGCCTCTCCGAATTGGAAGGATTGAAGCGCGGCGAACTCTCCATGGGTGTGAACGAAAGCTCCATCCACGCCCTCCTCCCCGCCCTTGCCAAATTTCGTGAAAAGCATCCTGGCGTCCAGGTGCGCGTCCACCGCATGCTTTCGCGCGACATCCCTCATGAAGTCTTGAACTATCGCCTCGATCTCGGCGCTATCTCTTTCGTCCCTCGCGATGCCCAGCTTCTGGCCACGGAAATCCGCAAAGATGAGTTGACGCTTGTCGTGCATCCCAAGCATGTCCTCGCAAAAAAACGGGAAGTCGATGTCGCCGAGCTTGGCGAAGAAAACTTCATCGCTCACAGCGTCGAATCGCCCTTTCGCCGCCGGGTCATCGAATTGTTTGCACGAAACCGCACCGCGCTCAACATGCCCATTGAAATGCCCACCATCGAAAGTATCAAACGTTTCGTGCAAATGGGTATGGGCGTGGCTATCGTCCCGCGCATGTGCGTTCATTGGGAAATCGAGCGCGGTTGGATGAAGGAAGTAAAGGTGCGGCAACTAAATATGCCGCGGCATGTCTACCTTGTTTCGCGTCGCGGTGCGCGTCTCCCCTATGCCGCCAGTGAGCTCATGCGCATCCTTCGCGAAGAGTGAAACCTTCCGTATCTGGCGGTTGTAGGGGCGCCCTATTCGGCAAGACTGTGCCCCTTAGAATGGTTTTGCTGAACTCTTGAGATTTGTATTGGAAAACCGGCTAGGCGCGCGCTGCAAGAGCGTCTTCCACCGAAGCGTGGATAGGCAGCAGCCTATTGAGCCCCGCTACCTGAAGGACTGCGCTGCTTTGCACCGTCAATCCCGTTAGCGCGAACGTTTGCCCTTGGTTCCTTCGGTGAACAAACAGCTGCACCAGCGCCCCCACCCCTGCCGAGTCGAGAAACGACACGCCACTCAGATCAAGAATGAGGTGAGCAGCAGGCTCTGGCCGCAAGGTTTGAATGAAATTGTGAACCGTCTCCAGGCTGAGCTTGCCGTCGAGCCGCATTACAATCTGATTACCGTCGGACCCTGGCTGCTTTTCTAAATCCAATCGAACTGGTTGCATAGGAAATGGAGCGTACCTCAAGACTCGCCCCTCAAACATCACAATTCTTTGACAATCGTTAACAATTATTCCCATTTTGGAACATTTCTCCGCCACTTTGACTTCCACACTCAGTTTTGCTCCAAGCCGCGTCTCGCAGAATCAAGCGTTTACGAAATACAAATCTTGTAAGCCTTTTGTTTTGATATTTAGACAAAATGCCCCAGGGTACCCCAGCCTAACCTCTTCTCACTTCACCGCGCTGATGCGATAAATCACTCCTGCTCCGTCATCCGACACCAGCAGCGATCCATCCGGCGCAACCGCTACACCCACGGGCCGTCCGTTAACGTCCGATTTGCTGGGATCCGGCACCAGGCCAGTCATGAACGGAACAGGGTCAGCCGATGGCTTGCCACCTTTGAACGCGACAAACGCGACCTGGTAGCCCGAACGCGCAGCACGGTTCCAGGATCCGTGTTCGGCGACAAACGCGCCCCCTCGGTAACTCTCCGGAAATTGCTTCCCGGTATAAAACGCAAACTGCAAAGGCGCCACATGCGCACCGAGCAACACATCCGGAATAATCGCGCGCGCCACCAGCTCCGGTTTCTGCGGCTTCACGCGTGGGTCCACGTTGCTCCCAATGTAGCTGTAAGGCCAGCCGTAGAATCCACCATCCCTCAAAGACGTAAAATAATCGGGAGGCAGGTCATCCCCTAGCTCGTCGCGCTCATTCACGGTCGTCCACACTTCTCCGGTGACCGGCTCCCGTGTCAGCCCGACAGGATTTCGCAATCCGGTGGCGTATAGCCGCGCATTCTTGCCGTCCGGATCGCAGATGGTCACAGCGGCCCGGCGCGGATCTTCCCCTGTGTCAATATTTGAATCGGAGCCAACAGCAACAAAGAGGTGCTTCCCATCCGCGGAAAAAGCCAGCGATCGTGTGTCATGCCCGCCCGATGGTAAATCCAGCAGGTGCTCCTTTTCTCCGAGCCGCTTCGACGTTTTGGGATCGTAGCGAAAACGTGCCAGCTCGTTCATGTTTCCCACGTAAACGTAGTCTTCGCGGAACGCAATTCCGAACGGCCGCTTCAGGCCGCTCACAAAGACTTCTCGTTGCTGCGCCGCGCCGGTATGTTGCGGGTCGCGCATCACGATAATTTCGCCCGCTCCGGTATCGGCCAGAAAAGTGTCCCCGTTGGGCGCCACTGTCAGCCATCTCGGGCGCTTGAAATCGGCGGCATATACGTTTATGCGAAATCCCGCCGGCACCGTGGGCAGAAAGCCCGCGGGAGGTTTTGCGCCATGGGGCCCGTTGCCCGCCGAATTGGTCGCGAACGGTACCGGCAGCTTCGGCTTCTGGCCGTGCGTGACTTGCGACGGCGCAAGAGCAGGCACAAGTAACATGAAAGCTAGAACAAAACTATTTGGCGCACGCATGGCAATACCCTTTCAAAAAATGATTTTCGTTTCGCTTCCTATGATGCCTCAGGCAGGCGCTCGGTTCCAATCGCCGCAGCCTCCCATGGCAAGCCCTGCCGAATCGGCTCGGAGTTGCCGTACGACGGCAAATCTTCCCCCATCCAACATCCGTCGAGTCGCATCTAACCGAACAGAGAAAGAGTAAACTAAAATGGGCATCCACGGAGACCAGCCATGAAGAGCCCTTATATTGGCCGCGGCATCGCTTTCCTCCTGATTGTTGGCCTCGTTGCCTGGACCGCTTTCCGTGCCCTTGGCGCGAGGCTTCCCGAAACTCCGAGAATTCCGTTCCCGGCTCCGGCTATTGATGCACCTCTGGCCACTGCCAAAAGCCAGCAAACGGCTGTTTTTTCTGGAGGCTGTTTTTGGGGCGTCCAGGCAGTCTTCGAACATCTCAAGGGAGTTTCTTCCGCGACCTCCGGCTACGCCGGCGGCTACGTCAAGTCGCCGTCCTATGAAAGCGTGAGTCTCGGCGTGACTGGTCACGCCGAGACGGTCAGCGTCGTTTACGATTCTTCAAAACTCACCTACGGGCAACTCTTGATGGTTTTTTTCTCCGTTGCCCACGACCCCACGCAATGGAACCGGCAAGGCCCTGATACCGGCTCCCAATATCGCTCCGCGATTTTCTACACTAGCGAGGAGCAAAAGCGCATCGCCCAGGCCTACATCGTGCAGCTTGACGCAGCAAAGGTTTACTCCCGGCCCATCGTCACAAAAGTTGAGCCCTTCCGGGCTTTCTACCGCGCTGAGAGCTACCATCAGGACTACCTCAAAAACAATCCCGATAATCCTTACATCGTCTATAACGACCTGCCCAAACTGGAGAATCTGAAAAGGGTTTTCCCTAATCTCTATCAGCCTTAGTCGGGCATTTCTGCCATCCTCGCGACCGCCCAATCTTCTTTTCCGTCGAGGTAGCTTTTCAAAGATAACTGGTTACATCTTCAGCGGTGTTGCGCTAGATTAAGGTGGCAGTTTTTCTGAGAGAATCCGAATTCTGGACTACCATCCGCTGCGAGGAGACCTAATGATGAAATCTCTTACATGTGCCGCGCTGTTTTTCTCGGCGGCAAGTCTGGTTGCCGTACGGGACACTCGTGCCCAGGCCGCCGCCAAGCCCGTTACCGTGGATATCAAGAATGCACAAGGCCAGAGCGTTGGCACGGTTACTCTTACCGCCGCTGTGAAGGGCGTCAAAATCACGCTGGACATCAAGAGTCTTCCGCCGGGTGAACACTCCCTCCACATTCACCAAGTCCCCAAGTGCGAGCCTCCTGACTTCAAATCCGCTGGCCCGCATTTTGGTGGTGGTCACGCGCATGAAGGCATGAGTATGGGCGCCCCCGCCGGCGACATACCGGACTTTGCCCTGATTGTCGCCGCTGACGGCAAGGCCCATGCCACGACCGTTGCGCCAAATGTGACTCTCGGCACGGACGAAAACTCCGTCTTCAGCAACGGCGGAACCGCGATTGTCATTCACGCCGTCGCCGGCGGCACCGGCAGCGGCGCTCCGCCGCGCATTGCCTGCGGTGTGATCACCAAGCCGGAATAACTGCGGCGCACTTTTTTCTCGGATCTATTTCTTGTCCGGGCGCTCGGTCACCGCTTTGCCCGCGGCGCCCGGAAGCGTTGTCTTCTTGCCCCCAGCCGCTTCTCCATCAAATAGTGCTTTCAGGCTCGGATAGCCGTAGATGGTCGGCGCGTGATTCTGCATGAGCCCCCCGGTATCCGCGGTCGGGCCGTAATTGCTATGCAAATCCCGCCCGAACGTGCGCAGCGTCCCCATCTGCTGGCCTCGATGGTGAGCGGTGTGCGCAATCCTGCGAACCATCACCCACGCGCGTGATCTTTGCACATCGAAAAATTTCGTTTCGGACTCCCACCAGTCATCATCTTTCGCTCGTAATTCCGCAAGCCGTTTTCCACTGTCCTCAGTGTAGCGCTTCATGAATTCGAGTCGCGTCTCCACCGCTGGCAAGGGTGGTGCGCCAACGTCAATTCCCAGCATGTTGATAAACCACAGACTTTCGCTCACGCACTGGTGCACCATCTGTTCGTGAACGCTGCGCCCTCTCGAATCCGACTGGCGCGGACGCACCGGCAGATCCTCGTCGCGAAATTCACTCCACACGCTCACCACTTTTATCCGCTCGGTCCCGTACGTTTCCACAAGAAATTCATATCGCATGATGGCCATCCTGAAAAACGCGCTGCCGGGAATTTTCTCCTCCCGCAATCGGCCCGTCAACTTGGATGCTCGCCTGAAATTCCTGTTGCTCGGCCTTTTGTTAACATCCGCTTGTTGACTTGCGCGCTTTGGAGGAGTATTTAGACCTTCACGCGCGTTTCCTGTTGCTCCCTCCCGTTTCCGGCGCGCGTACATCTAAATGTCTAGGAGGTTACGATGTCGAATCCTGTCCGCGCAATCCCCGAGGGGTATCACACCGTCACGCCGTATCTGACTTGTAAGAACTCAGCCCAGGCGATTGATTTTTACAAGTCGGTCTTCGGCGCCACGGAAATTATGCGAATGGCGGGCCCTGGCGGCAAAATCGGCCACGCCGAAATAAAAATCGGCGACTCCCATATCATGCTTGCCGACGAGTTCCCCGGCATGTCCAACGCGCCAACGCCAGGAACCAAGAACCCGTGCGGCCTTTTCCTGTACTTGGAAAACGTGGATGCCACCTTCAACCGCGCTGTCGCTGCGGGCGCCAAGGTAGACATGCCACTCGACAATCAGTTTTGGGGCGACCGCTACGGCAAGTTGACCGATCCCTTCGGCCATCAGTGGGGTCTGGCCCAGCACGTCGAGGACGTCGCACCGGATGAGATGAAGCGCCGCTCGGAGGAATGGACCGCAAAGATGGCCAAAGCCGCGGGACAGAACTGAAACCTATACCTCCAAACCAATTGAAGGGCCTCGTCGCTTGTAAATGGATCGACGGGGCTTTTCTTTTTTATCCCAGGGGCCAGAGCCAGGCGGCGCCGCGCACGCCGCTGGCATCCCCATGCTTCGCGGGAAGAATCGGCGTGTCCGCTTCGTGACCGAAAACGTACTCCTTCAGACGGGGCGGAACATTTTTGTAGATGCGCGGAATTTGCGAAGCGCCTCCTCCCATCACGATGGCATCCGGATCGAGAAGGTTGATCAAGTGCGCCAAAGACCGTGCGAGGCGGTCTTCGAATCGCTCGAGTGCAGCCAGCGCGGCCGCTTCACCGGCGTTGCCTCTCGCGATGATCTCGGGGCCCCTGAGTTGAACGCCCGTCGCGCGATGATAATCCGCCTCCAGACCCGTTCCGGAAATCCACGATTCGATGCAACCGTTTCTTCCGCAATAGCACGCAGGACCGGGAAACTCCTCGGGGCGCATCCAGGGCAAGGTGTTATGGCCCCATTCGCCCGCAACTCCGTTTGAACCGCTGTGCAAGCGGCCATCGAGGGCAATTCCTCCGCCGCACCCTGTGCCGAGTATAACCGCGAAAACGACATGCTTGCCTGCACCGGCTCCGTCAGTCGCTTCGGAAACTGCCAAACAATTTGCGTCATTCGCGCATCGCACTTCGCGCGCCATCGCCCGGCTCAGGTCCTTGTCGAACGGTTTTCCATTCAACCACGTGGAATTGGCGTTCTTCACCAGGCCGGTCTTCGTGGAAATCGTTCCGGGGATTCCCATGCC
>WNFI01063773.1_pt1 | contig 15495 bp, 9 predicted proteins | sample 5400471 | NCBI WGS metagenome assembly WNFI01 (sample SAMN13153348, study PRJNA577476) | soil metagenome | isolation source: 100 cm saprolite on Douglas fir-dominated hillslope | place: USA:California | collected 2013-09-17 | reverse complement strand
GATTTCGGTCGCGGCCGACGGCACGCCGCGCCGGCACTGGGCGAACCGCGACCTGTGGATCACCTGCGCGCTGGGGCCCTACAACTTCGACTTCATGGATCGAGTCAATCGCGAGATTGTCTCGATGTACCGCGTGGACGGCATCTTCGCGAACCGGTGGGCGCCTCAAGGCGGCGACTGCTATTGCGTGCACTGTCGCGAGAATTTTCTCGCGGCGACCGGACGGGAGCTGCCGCGCACGAACGATCCCCACGATCCGGCCCGCCGCGCCTTCCTCGAGTGGCGGGTGGCGCGCCTGACGGAGCTGTGGAAACACTGGGACACGACGGTGCGTGCCGCGAATCCCGACGCGCGCTTCATCCCGAACGGTCCGCCGGATTTCAAGACCGCCGGCGAGCTGGCGCAGATCCAGTTTGCCGACTACCAGGCCCGCCGTGGCGTCACGCCGCCGTGGGCCAACGGCCGCCGCGCCAAGGAGTACCGGTCGGTGATGGGCCGCCGCCCGATCGGCGGCATTTTCAGCGTCGGGCTGGAGGAGCCGTACCGCTGGAAGGATTCCGTGCAGAGCGAGCCCGAGATCCGCCTTTGGGTGGCCGAAGGCACGGCGAACGGGATGCGGCCTTGGGTGACGAAGTTCTCCGGCGTTCTGCACGACCCGCGGTGGGTGCCGGCGGTGGAGCGCATCTACGAGTGGCACTTCCGGCACGAGCGCTATCTGCGCAACGAGACGCCCCTCGCCCGCGTGGCGCTGCTGCATTCCGAGCAGACGGCGACGTACCACGCGGGCGCCGCGGCGGGCGATCGCGCCGCCGATCACGTGCTCGGGATGTACCACGCGCTGATCGAGGCGCGCGTGCCGTTCGAGCTGGTGCACGAGGCTTACCTGACGCCCGACCGGCTCGACGCGTTCAAGCTGCTCATCCTCGCGAACGCGGCAGCGCTGTCGGATGCGCAGTGCCGCGCGATCCGGGATTTCGTCGGCCGCGGCGGCAGCGTCCTGGCCACGTTCGCGTCTTCCCTGTTCGACGAGCAGGGACGGCGCCGCGAGGATTTCGGCCTGGCGGATCTCTTCGGCGTGTCGTTCGACGGCCGCATCGACGGGCCGATGCAGAACTCCTATTTGAGTCTGGATGCGGATCCGCGTAGCGGGCGGCGCCACGCGGTCCTCGACGGTCTCGAAGACGCCCCGCGCATCATCAATGGCGTGTTCAGGGTCGGCGTACGGCCGACGATGGACTTTCCGTCTCCGCTCACGCTCGTGCCGTCGTATCCGGACCTGCCGATGGAAGACGTCTATCCGCGCGTATCGCACACCGACACGCGCGAGATGTACCTCCGCGATCTCGGCCGGAGTCGTGTGGTCTACTTTCCGTGGGACATCGACCGGACGTTCTGGGACGTGATGGGTGTCGATCACCTGCGGCTGCTGCGGAACGCCGTCGTCTGGGCCACGAACGAGCCGCCGCCGGTGCGGGTCGACGGACCGGGCGTGCTCGACGTGACGGTCTGGCGGCAGCGGTCGTCGATGACGGTCCACCTGGTGAACCTCACCAATCCCATGATGATGAAAGGTCCGCTGCGTGAGACCATCCCGGTCGGGCCGTTCCGCGTGCGGGTCCGCCTGCCGGCGGGCACACCGGCGGGCAAAGTGCAACTCCTGACGGCGGGCACCACGGTTACCGAACGGTCCGACGGCGACGTCGTGACCTTGACCGTTCCCTCGGTAGAGCTCCACGAGGTCGTCGCGATTGATTTCTGATTCCATGAACCGCCGGCAATTTCTCGAGCGCGCGGCGGTGGCGGCGGGGGCCGCCATGGTGCCGTGGCCGGCGGCGACCGGCCCTTCGCCGCAGCGCGCCTCGTCCCGGCTGCCCTGGTATCGGCGGACCTACCTCTGGGGCCAGACCAACATCACCGAGAAAGATCCGGTGCGTTACGACATCGGGTGGTGGCGCGACTACTGGAAGCGGACCGCCGTGCAGGGCGTCATCGTGAACGCCGGCGGGATCGTCGCCTACTATCCCAGCCGGTTCCCGCTGCATCACCGCGCCGAGTTTCTCGGTGATCGCGACCTGTTTGGCGAGCTGACGAAGGCCGCGCATGACGAGGGACTGTTCGTGCTCGCGCGGATGGACTCGAACCGGACCGCGGCGGATTTCTTTCAGGCGCACCCCGACTGGTTCGCCCGCGACCGGGACGGCCAGCCGTATCGCGCCGCCGAGAAATACATCGCCTGCATCAACAGCCCGTACTACGACGAGTACCTGCCTGACGTGCTGCGCGAGATCGTCGAGCGCTCGCGTCCCGATGGCTTCACCGACAACAGCTGGGCCGGCATGGGCCGCGAGAACATCTGCTTCTGCGCCAACTGCGACAGCAGGTTCCGCGCGAAGACGGGGAAGGCGCTGCCGCGGGACGCGGACTGGAACGATCCGGTGTACCGCGAGTGGATCATGTGGAACTACGCCCGCCGGACCGAGGTCTGGGATCTGAACAACCGCGTGACCCGCGCCGCCGGCGGTCCCGACTGCATCTGGGCGGGCATGAACAGCGGCTCGGTCAGCGCTCAGGCGCGGTCGTTTCGTGATTTGAGGGCCATCTGCGCGCGCGCCGACATCATGATGCTGGATCACCAGCGGCGCGACGACGACACAGGGTTGGCGGCATCCAGCCGTGGTGGCACCACGTCGGCGCCTACCAGGAGGATCGGCGTGCCTTCCACACCGCCGAGCCGGTCATGCGCTGGTGGAAGGCGAACGAGTCGTACCTGATCGATCGGACCCCCGTGGCCAGCGTCGGGCTCGTGTGGTCTCAGCGGAACGCCGACTTCTTCGGCCGCGACGCGGTCGCCCAGCGCGTCGACGCGCCGTACACGGGGTTCATGCACGCGCTGGTGCGCGCACGAATTCCCTATCTTCCTATCCACGCCGACGACATCGAGCGCGACGGCGCCGGCCTCGCGGTGCTGATCCTGCCCAACGTCGGCGCATTGTCGGACGCGCAGGTGGCGTCCGTCCGCCGCTTCGTCCGGGACGGTGGCTCGCTGGTCGCAACCGGCGACACCAGCCTTTACGACGAGTGGGGCGACCCGCGGCCGGATTTCGCGCTGGCGGATCTCTTCGCCTGCCATCCGATCGGCGGCACGCCGAAGCTCGAAGGCCGGAGCCGCGCCGACACCGGCCCGCCGGGAAGCGCGCACACGTACCTGAGACTGGCAACAGGCACGCGGCATGCGGTGCTGCGCGGGTTCGCAGAGACCGACATCCTCGCGTTCGGAGGATCGCTCGCGCCGTTGAAGGTCGAACCCGCCGCCGTGGTGCCGCTGACGTTCGTTCCGGCGTTCCCCACTTACCCGCCGGAGACGGCCTGGATGCGGCAGCCGGCCACCGACATCCCCGCGCTCGTGCTGAGCGAGCACGGCCGGGCGCGGGTCGCGTATATGCCGGCGGACATCGACCGGCGCTACGCGAGCGAGCACCTGCCGGATCACGCCGCGCTGCTCGCGAACGTCGTCGGCTGGGCCGCCGGCCAAAGCATGCCGCTCATCGTCGAGGGCGCCGGCCTGATCGACTGCCACCTCTACCGCCAGTCCAGCCGGACCGTCCTTCACCTCGTGAACCTGACCAGCGAGGCAACGTGGCGCGCGCCGCTGGACGAGCTGATTCCGGTCGGACCGTTCACGGTCAAGATCCACCTCGCGTCGGACGGCACCTACGAGCTGTTCCGGCACTACTACGGGGTGCCGTCGGCGCGCGACCGGGAGGGGCGGGAAATCGGCGCGGTGCGCGGCGTCGTCGCGTCGATGCTGGGGATGATCAACGGCGGCGCGACGCACGTCGGGATCGCGACCGATCACGTGATCGAATCGTTCCGCAACGATCTCTGGCCTGGCTACAAGACCGGTGAGGGTATCGATCCGGACCTCCTCGCCCAGTTCCCGCTGCTCGAAGAGGCGATGATCGCCCTGGGCGTCGCGACCTGGCCGATGATCCAGTTCGAGGCGGACGACGCGCTTGCCGCCGCGGCGCTGGCGGCAGCCAGGGACCCGCGCGTCGAGCGCGTGCTCATCTGCACGCCCGACAAGGATCTTGCGCAATGCGTCCGCGGCACGCGTGTCGTGCAGCTGGATCGCCGCCGCCGCGCCATCCGCGACGAAGCCGGCATCATCGAGAAGTTCGGTGTCCCGCCCCCGTCGATTCCCGACTACCTGGCGCTGGTGGGCGACAGCGCGGACGGCTACCCGGGCCTGCCCGGCTGGGGCGCCAAGTCCTCGGCTGCTGTCCTCGCGAAATACGGACGCCTCGACACCATTCCGGAGGACTGGCGCACGTGGGGCGTGAACGCCGCCAATCCCGCGAGCCTGGCGCGGACGCTGGCGCGCGACCGCGCCCGGGCATTCCTCTTTCGCGATCTCGCGACGCTCCGTGAGGACATCCCGCTGTTCGATTCGATCGACGATCTCCGCTGGCGTGGACCCACGGCAGAGTTTCCAGCGCTGGCGGCGAGGTTCGACGCCGCCGTCACCGTCGCGAGGCCCTCTTTGTAACGGACCGAATCTGCGCTACGATCGTGGGTTATACCCATGCTCAGAGCCGGAATCGTAGGCCTCCCGAACGTCGGCAAGTCCACTCTCTTCAACGCCATCACGCGGACCCGCAAAGCGGAGGCGGCGAACTATCCCTTCTGCACGATCGATCCCAACGTCGGGATGCCGCTGCTTCGAGGATCCCGACGTCCACCACGTCTCCGGCACGGTCGATCCGGTGCGCGACATCGAGGTCATCAACACCGAGCTGATGCTCGCGGACCTCGAGTCGGTCCGAAAGCGCCGCGAACGCCTGAGCAAGGATGTCAAACGGGGGGACAAGTCCGCGGCCGCCGAGGAGATCGTGCTGGCCAGGATCGAGGCCGGCCTCGACGCGGGAAAGCCCGCGCTGACCGCCGACTTGTCACTCGACGAACGCGCCATCGCCCGATCGTTCTTTCTGCTGTCGGACAAGCCGACGATCTTCGCGTGCAACGTCGCCGAGTCGGATATGGCGACGGCCGACAGCAATCCTCATGTCCTGAAAGTACGCGAGTACGTCCGCACCCACCTGGCCTGCGAGGCAGTCGTCATCAGCGCGCAGATTGAGAGCGACCTCGTCGATCTCGCCCCGGACGAAGCGGCGGAGTTCCTCAAGGAGCTGGGCGTCCAGGAAAGCGGCATGGGCGCACTGATCCGCTCGACCTACCATCTGCTCGGATTGCAGACCTACTTCACGGCGGGGGAGAAGGAAGTCCGTGCCTGGACGATCCATATCGGCGACACCGCACCGCAGGCGGCGGGCGTCATTCACTCCGACTTCGAGCGCGGGTTCATCAAGGCGGAGACCGTCTCCTACGACGATCTCGTTCAGTGCGGATCGGTCGCGGCCGCACGCGAAAAAGGCCTCTACCGGATGGAAGGGAAGGAGTACGTCGTCGCCGACGGCGACGTCCTGCTATTCAAGTTCAATGTCTAGCCGGTGCGGATTACCCGACGGGGTCCGTCGTGGTCAGGCGACGGAGCTTTCTGACGTCGCCGACGATCTCGATGAGGCCGCAGTTGCGGCACATGAGCGCTTTCGTCATGACGTCTCCGGTCTGGAGCGTCATGAATTTCGAGTCCTGTGGCCGGAACGAGAGGCGGACGGCGGAGTAAAGCGCCCCGGCGGCATGCATTCTTTCGCCACAGCGAGTGCAAGCGCGTGCAGGTTCCATCGGCTGCTCCCCTCAGTACTCGGTGAACATGCGCTGGATATCGGCTCCGCTCTGGGTTTTCGTGAGCGCCAGCATCAGCAGGAGGCGCGCCTTGACCGGCGCCAGATCTTCGCCCGCGATGAACCGCTCGAACTTGGGGTCGGGTGCGGCCGCCGGGCCGGCGCCGCTCGCGGGACGCTGACGCGCCGCAATCCGTCCGCTCCCGGCGCGGGTGGTCGTCACCACGAAAACCCCCTTCTCCATCGCGTAGTACAGACCGTCGCGCTGCGTGCCGCTCGTCGCCCCCGCGCCGGCGGCCGCGACGACGATTCCTTTGGCCCCTTGGTCGACGGCGGCTTTGATCAGATCGCCGGAGGCGCCCTGATAGACGAGAATGACGTCGACCCGGGGCAGCGACGTCACGGCGCCGATCTCGAATTCGCTGTCCACCGTGTGCTTCTTCTCGACGCGGCGATAGAAAACGACGCGGTCGGAGTCCACGACGCCAAGGGCGCCATAACCGCGGGTCTGGAACGTATGCAGCCTGAGGGCGTCGGTCTTGGTGACTTCACGGGCCGCGTTGATCTCGTCGTTGAGCACCACCAGAACGCCGCGGCCGCTGGCGGCGGGAGTCGCGGCGACGCGGAAGCCCTCGAGCAGGTTGGCGGCTCCCTCGTAACCAAGGGTGCTGGGGTTTCGCATCGAGCCGACGACGACCACTGGCTTTGGCGAGCGGATGGTGAGGTCGAGAAAGTAGGCGAGCTCCTCGAGCGTGTCGGTGCCGCTGGTGACGACGATGCCGGCGAGGTCTTGATCCGTCTTGAAGATCTGGTTGATGCGCTTCGAGAGCGCGACCCACTGGTCGAGAGTCAGCTCGGAGCTCGAGAGGTTCGAGAACTGCTCGTACTCCGCCCGCGCATAACGGTCCACGTGCGGTATCAGGTTGACGAGGTCCTCCGCGGTCAGGCGGCCGTCCGACTTGTTGGAGATGGTGCCTCCCGTGGCCAGCAGGCGGACCCGCGGCGGCTCCGCGGCCACGACGTGGCTCTGCGCGGCTGATATCCGGGCCGGCACGGACCATCCGGGCAGCCCCAGCGTCAGAAGTAGGGCGGCTGATACCCGGAAACGAGCGCGCATCGGGCCACTATACCTGAGGGGTCGGCCTTGCGTGGTTGAGTGTCAGCCAGCGGCTGAGAAGTTGGACGGCCTCGTCCGGAGTGTGCCCATAGAAAGGCATCATGGCGCGGGAACCGCCGGGAGCCCGGGCTATCTGGGCGCGCCACTGATTGCCGACCGCCGACACTTCGATGCGGTACTCACGGCCATTGATGGTTTCTTCGAAGCGTTGGACGGTCACAGCGAAGGGTGCATTCTAGCGCCGCGGCGGCAGGGCGCAAGCGAAAGGAGTCACGAAGGCGCATCCACATGCAGCACCGCGCGCGATTTGCGGTCACTGCGCGAAAAAATTTTCCTGGCGTGTCAGAATGTCCACAAGCTTTCCACCGATCATCCACATGTTTTCCACAGGGCGGTTTCGCCGCGCCATTTTCGTCAGCCTTCTGCTGTTGTACGCCGTTCCGCCGGTGGTGCTCTGGGGCTCCGAATCAGCGCAGCCGGCTCAGGCCGACGTCACGCTCTATCGCATCTTCCTCCGCGATGGCTCGACGGTCCTGAGTTACGGCGAATTCGCCCGCGTGTCGGATCGTCTTGTCGTGTCGGTGCCCCTGGGCAACAGCGCGGCCGACCCGGACCTGCACCTGGTGAGCCTGCCGTCGGACTCGGTTGACTGGGAGAAAACCGACGCCTATGCCGACTCCGTTCGCGCGGCGCGGTACGCGGGGACTCGTGGACCGGACGACTTCGCGATGCTCAGCGGAGCGGTTTCCACCTCGTTGGCTGACATTGCCTTGACCGCCGATCCGAATCGGAAGATTGCGATGGCGTCCGAAGCGCGGCAGAACGTCACGCGGTGGGCCGCCGAGCACTATGGCTATCGGGCGCAGGACGTAGCCCGCATGGCCGGCCTGTTCGACGATGTGGTGGCGCAGACGCGGGCGGCGTCGGGCGCGCCGAACTTCGATCTGAGCCTCATCGCGACCCTCGCCGCGCCGCCCTCGGTACCGCTCCTGCCGGCGCCGACGCTGCGGGAGAGCGTGGAGCAGGCGCTGCGGGCGGCCGTCCTGGCGCCGGACGCGACGGAACGCACGTCGCTGCTGCGCGCCATCGACCGAATTTTGGTAGACGTCGCGTCAGCCCGCGCGCCGTGGACCGCGCCGCTGCGCGCCCGGGTCGCCGGCGCGCTGGCCGTGGAGGATCGGGCGAGTCGCGGCTACCAGGCGCTGACGCGCAAGACGCTTCATGCGGCCGACCGTCGCGCGCGACTGGCGGACGTCACCGGGATCGAGCGGGTCCTGCGCCGCGCGCTGAGGGAAGACGACCGCCTGGGTCAGCGCCGGCCGCAGGAGATGGCTTCGCTGTTGGCGATGCTCGACGGAAAGCTCGACGCTGCGCGCCGCCTGCGCCTCGCGCGCGACAACCGCGCGGCCCGGGCCGACGAGTGGCGCCGCTACGACGCCGCGGTGGCGGAGCCGCTCGCGATCATGCGCCGCTCGCGCGATTCGCTGGATCAGATCCGCCGCCTCGCGGGCCCCTCGCGGGCGCGGCTCGTGCGGCTGGCCGCGCGCACCACGCGCGCGATGACGCTGGTCGCCGCCGTCGCCGCGCCGGCCGAGGTGGCCGACGCGCACGGCCTGCTGAAGAATGCGCTCCAGCTCGCGTCGCGCGCGGCCGAGTCGCGCCGGCGCGCCGTCGCGTCGGGCGACATGCAGCCCGCGTGGGAGGCTTCGGCCGCCGCGGCGGGCGCCCTGATGCTGTTCGAGCGCGCCGCCGAGGACTTGAAAACGCGGCGAGCCGTGCCGAAGGCGTCCCGCTGAACGTGATTACTCCCCGCACGACGCGGCTGATTCGCGCCGCCGATCTCCGCGCCTTCCAGCGCGCCATCGTCTCGTGTCTCCCGCTCGAGCCGCTGGCGGCGCGCGACTGCGCGGTGATCGTGCCCTCGCGCAGCGCCGCGGAGGAGCTGCGGCGGACAATCGAGAACGTGACGCTGCTCAATGGGGCAGCGGCGCGTGGGTTGCCGGACATCGTGACGCGCGACGAGTTCTACGCGCGGCTGCGCGAGCGGATGCCCGGCGCTCCCGCGTCGCTCACCCCATTCGACCGCGAGGTCCTGCTCCGCCGATCGGCCCACGCGGCGCGCACCGCCGGCGCGGAGCCGCCGTTCAATCTGCGGCCCGGCCTGATCGGCGAAATTCTGGCGCTCTATGACGAGCTGCGCCGGCGGCACCAGACGGTTGCGGACTTCGATCGCCTGATGACCGGCACATTGGAGTCGAGCGCCGCATACGACCGTGGCGCGGCGCGGCTGCTGGCGCAGACGGCCTTTCTGACGGCTACGTTCCAGACGTTCGAGCGCGCCCTCGCCGCGGTCGACGGCGTCGACGAACACGGGATTCGCGCCCTGGCCCTGACGTCACCGAACCCTCTCTACCGCCGTCTCGTCGTCACGGTGCCGGATCAGGCGGCGGACCGCCGCGGACTGTGGTCGGCGGATTTCGATCTGTTCGCGCGCATGCCGGGCGTGGACGCGATCGACGTGGTGGCGACGGAGGCGCTCCTCGAATCCGGCTACCATCAGCGCCTGCACGAGAGCGCGCTTCCGGGCATCGAGGATGTGCCGCGCGAAGACCGGCCTTCGGCTTCGGCGCCAACGCTGCTCGTGCCGGACGCCGAACCCGGTGCCGAGATGCAGCGATCGTTCGTGTGCCGCGATCGGGAAGAAGAGCTCGCGGAGTTTGCCCGGGCGCTGAAGTCTGGGCCGCGCGCGACGCCGCTCGGCCGGACCGCCATCGTCTTCCAGCGCCCGCTGCCGTACCTGTATCTAGCGCGGCAGGTCTTCCAGGATGCGCAGGTACCCTACCAGGCCCTCGACGCGCTGCCGCTGGCGGCGGAACCGTTTGCCGCGGCGGTCGACCTCGTCTTCAGCGCGATTGCGGCGGATTTTACCCGCGGCGCGCTGGTGGAATTGCTGCGGTGCCCGCACCTGGCCTTTGCCGCCGGCGACCATGCCCTGACGCTCGAGGAGGTACACGCGCTCGATCGCTATCTGGTCGAGAAGAAGTACCTGGGCGATGCCGAGCGGCTGTCCGGCCTGGCGGCGGCCGCCGGCGCCGAGCCGCGCGCCGGAAGGCGCGCCCTGGTGGCCGCCGCGACGGCGGCGCGGGAGCTCCGCGCCGCCGTCAGTGCGGCGACGGCGCCAGGGCAGATCGACGGCATCCTCGCGTTCATCGCGTCGCGCGAGCGGCAACCGGCCGTGAGCGACGCATGGTTCGCGCGGCACGTCCGCGCGCGCGCCGCCGTGTTGGCCGCGCTGCAGCTGCTCAGGGACGCGCACGCGGCGCATGATCCAGCGCCGTTGTCGATTGCGGAGCTGTCGGGCGGTGTGCGGCGGTGGATTGAAGGGCAGACGTTTTCGCCGCGGCTCGGCGCCAGCGGCCTCATGCTCCTGGACGCGAGCGCGGCGCCCTACGCCGACGTCGACGAGATCCGGATTGTCGGCCTTTCGGAAGCCGACTGGCCGGAGCGGAGCGGGCGCAGCATCTTCTATCCGCAGTCGCTGCTCGCCCAGCTGGGATGGCCGGGCGAACAGGAACGCTTCAAGTCCGCCCGCGCCCGTTTCCACGACCTCCTCCGCCTGCCGTGCCGCCGCGTCTCGCTCTCGTCGTTCACGCTCGAAGACGATTCCATCGTGTCGCCGTCGCCGCTGCTGGAGGAGATCGACGCTGCCGGTCTACCGGTCGAGCGGCTGGTGGGGACGGCCGGCGCGCCGTCGCGGCCGCGTGTCTTCGTGCACGAAGCGCTGGCGATCGATCCCGTCTACTACGCGGCGCACATCCTCAAGCTGCCGGAGGAACGCGAGGAACAGGCCTGGATGACGCCCCAGGAGCGCGGCCACTTCGTGCACACGGTGTTCGAGCGCTTCTTCCGGGAATGGCAGCGTCTCGGGCACGGCGCGATTACCCCGTCGAACGTCAGGGATGCGATCGCGCTCTTCGAGACGGTCGCCGAAGAGCACCTCGCGGCCCTTCCCGAAGGGGATCGTGCGCTGGAGCGGACGCTGCTGCTCGGCTCGGCCGCGGCGGCCGGCTTCGGCGAGCGCGCCTTCGCATTCGAGATCGACGACGGCGTCCCCGTCGTGGAACGCCTGCTCGAGTACCAGCTCGAGGACACCTTCACGTTCGCCACGGACGGCGGGACGCGGCGCGTCACGCTGCGGTCCAAGGCGGATCGCATCGACCTCCTCCAGGACGGCACGCTTCGCATCGTCGACTACAAGACCGGCCGCGCACCGGAGAAGAAGCGCTCGCTCCAGCTGCCGATTTACGGCGTCTGCGCGCAGCAGGCGCTCGACGGCCGCCGCGGCCGCACCTGGACGGTCTCGCGCGCCGGCTACATCGCGTTCAAGGACAAGACGCCATTCACCGCGCTGCCGAATCCGGAGAGGGCGCTGGCCGAGGGGCAGGCCACGCTGCTGGCAGTGGTCGACGGGATCGAGCGCGGCGAGTTTCCGGTCCGGCCCGACGAGCCGTTTTTGTGCAGCTGGTGCGCCTACGCCGGCGTGTGCCGGAAGGATTACGTGGGCGATGAGTGATCAGCTGCCGCTGTTCAGCGTCGACGACCGAAGATCGAGGAGCGAGGAGCGAGGAGCGAGGAGCGAGGATCCCGACGCCGCCGCGCGCGCCTTCGCGGGTGACCCGGACCACCACGTGGTACTGGAGGCATCGGCCGGAACCGGCAAGACCAGCGTCCTCGTCACGCGCTACGTGAACCTGCTGACGCGCGGCGTCGATCCCGCCAACATTCTCGCGATCACGTTCACGCGGAAGGCGGCGGCGGAGATGCGGGAACGCATCGTCCGCGAGCTGCGCCGGGCCGCGGCGCACTCGACATTCGATCGCGCGCGCTGGACCGCGATTCGCGAGCACCTCGCCGATATCCAGATCAGCACGATCGACGCGTTCTGCCTGTCGCTGCTGCGCGAGTTCCCGCTCGAGGCGGACCTCGATCCCGGGTTCGGGATGGCGGACGAGACCGAGGTGCCGCGCCTGGTCGATCAGTCGCTCGACAAGTCCCTCGCCATCTTCATCGGTCTGGCGAAGCGGGAGCCGGACCTGGCGCTCGTCCTCGCGCAGCTCGGGCTGGCGCGCACGCGCGAAGGACTGGCATATCTGCTGCAGCGGCGGCTCGTCGCCTCGGATGTCCTCGATCGGTTCCTCGCGCGCGGCCCCGCGAACCTCGACGCTGACGCCGTCTGCCGGCGCGCCGTGGACTCGCTGATCGACCTGTTCGCGGGCGCCACCGCCGGCCTCGAGATGTTTTTGGCGGAAGGCCCGGTCCGCCAGCCGCGGTTTCAGCTGCTGGCGCAGGATCTCCGGCGCCTCGAGACGTTCAGGACGGCGCGCAACGCATCGGTCCGTGGATTGATGAACCGGGTGGAGCGTCATCTGCTGAAGGCGGACGGCAAGCCGCGCGCGAGTGACCGGATCCATCCCTACAAGAACGAGGACTACCCGAGTCCCGAAGCAGGGAAGCGCCATCGGCTCGAGGCGCTGCGGCTCGGACGCCCCTTCGAGAACATTCTCCGGGCCTTCAGCCGCGACCTCAATGTCGTGCTCGCCGGCGGCATCCGCAAGATGTTCGCGATTGCCCTGGCGGAGTACCGGAAGGCGCTCAACGATCGCTCCCTGCTCGACTTCTCGGATGTGCTGCAGCACGCTGTCGATCTCCTCGCGACGCAGCCGTCGATCTTCATCGTCGGCGACCGGAAGCAGTCGATCTACCGGTTCCGCGACGCGGAAGTCGCCGTGCTGAAGGAGGCCGGCGCCTTCATCGACGCCCTGCGTCCCGGCTCGCCCGCGCGCCGCTCGATCGCGCGCAGCTTCCGTGCGGTGCCCGAGCTGCTGGCCTTCGTCAACGATCTCTTCGCCGGGATGGGCGCGAACGCCCGCCGGCCCGACGACTTCAAGTACGATCACGACGACCGCTTCCCCGTCGACGTGGCGGCGACGCCGCTTCCGGCTCTTGGCGTTGTCACCGGCGACGATGCCGACGAGTGCGCGGCGGCCGTCGCGGCGGAGATTGCGCGCATCCTCCGCGAGGAAACGGTCCGCGACAGGCAGACCGGCATCGCCCGCACCGCTACGCCCGGTGACATCGGGATCCTGTTCCGCTCGCGCACCAGCCATCGCGAGTTCGAGAGCGCGCTCGCGGCCGCCGGCATCCCGAGCTACGTTTACAAGGGTCTCGGTTTCTTCGACGCCGACGAGATCAAGGACCTGTCGGCGCTGATTCGCTTCCTGGCGAATCCGTCATCCGACTTGCGCGCGGCAGCGTTCCTGCGATCCCGCTTCGTGCGCCTGTCCGACACCGCGCTGGCCGCCCTCGCGCCCGGCCTTGCCGCGGCGTTGACCGCACCCGATTCGCCCGCCTCCCTGGCGTCACTCGCCGACGATGACCGAGCGGTTCTGGAGCAGGCGCGCCGCCAGGTGCCCGGCTGGCTGGCGCGGGTTGACCGGATTCCGCCCGCCGATCTGATCGAGCAGCTCATTCCGGACACGGCCTACGCCTACGAGCTGCGCGGCGGCCGGCGCCAGCAGGCGTGGGAGAACGTGAAGAAGATGCGCGGCCTGATCCGCCGGATCCAGAACCGCGGCTACGCCACCCTCGCGCGCATTGCCGATCATCTCGACTCGCTGACGGCGGGCGACGAGTCCAACGCGGTGCTCGAGGCGCTCGACGCCGTCAACCTGATGACCGTGCACGCGTCGAAGGGCCTCGAGTTTCCAATCGTGTTCGTCGTCAACCTCGCCCGCGGGGCGAGCGGCTTTCCGAGACCCGTGCGCGTCTCGGGTGAGGAGGTCTCCGTCGGGCCATTTGTCTCAGAGAGCGACGAGGCGGAGCGCTTCCGCGAGCGAGAGGAGACCAAGCGCCTGATGTATGTCGCGCTCACGCGCGCGCGCGATCGGCTCTACCTGGGAACGGTCCTGAAGAACGGTGTGTTCGCGACGGGCCGCGGCAGTCTGGCCGATGTGCTGCCGGAGTCGTTCCGGACGCTCTGCGTGTGCGCCGCGCAGCAGCCAGGCGATTCGATCGAGTGGACGGGTCCGGCGGGCCGCGCCTACCAGTTCAGAATCTGCAGAGCTCTCCCGGTCCCAGACAGGATCCCGGTCACTTCCGCCTCCGCGAGCGCCGAAGCCTTGGCGAAGAGGGTCAGGCGGCAGGAAACGCCGACCGATTTCTTCGCGCCGCTCACCGACCCGGCGGCGATCGAGCGCGTTCCGGTGACCGCAGCATTGGCTCCCGCCCCAGAGTCATCGGTCGGAACACCCAGTCCCGTGGATGCGGAGCACGACGCGCTTGTGGGCACCCTTGTGCATCGGCTGTTTCAGGTCGCGGCCGAGCTCCCGGCGCCCTTTGGCGCGGCAGACGCCACGGCCCTTGCAACACGGCTGATTCGCCCCGAGGAGCGCGCCACCGCGGCGGACGCGCCGGCCGCCGTGACGCGCGCGGCTGAGGTCTGGATGGCGATGAGGGCCCAACCCGGTGTCAGCGCCTTGCTCGAGTCGGGCGAACGGATCCACGAGGTGCCGTTCTCCTGCATTGCCGACCATCAACCGGGGCGCGTGCTCCGCGGGACGATCGACTGCCTCGTTCGCCGCCCGGATGGCTCGATTGTCGTGATCGAGTTCAAGACCGGCGCACCCTCACCCTCACACGAGGCCCAGCTTGACCTCTATGTACGTGCTGCCTGCGGCATGTTTCCCGACGCCGCCGTGACCGGCCGGCTGATCTATCCGCGTTGAGTCGCGGATACGTCACCGCTGGTTGCTCCGCATACCGTTCTGGTCACCCGTGTGGCGGTCCAGCACACACCGGCGAAGCGAGCCTAAACGGCATCCTGTGAGTCACTTCCTGAAGAACCATATGGCCGGGCTTGGATTTCCGGCCCTCGCTGTCTCCTGCAGGCGCCACTCGGATGTCTTGGGCTGGCGCGGGGGTGCATGCTTCGGAACTGCTTATTTTTCATGGAGTTCCCTGCAGAAGGGAACCAAAGGTGCCGATAGCTGGTCTAACGGAATAACTGGTCCCGGGATTGCAGTGAGGGCCGGCGGACGTCAACCGCACCGGGTGGTTGACTAGGGGAGGTTCTTATGGCAGTCCAAGCGGCGTCCATCAGCTCCGTCAGGCCGACAGGCACCGTTTTCGAGCTCGAAGCGCTTGAAGGCATGCCCTGCGGCTGCGTCGCGGCGGCTTACCGGGCGCGTCCGTGGGACGTCGCGGTCGTCTCCCTCGAGGCGAAAGGACCGCACTGCATCCTTCCCGGCCATACTTCAGGGCAGATTCTGCGGCTCGGCGACCCCTCGGAGTTCGACGAGGAAGACGACGAAGAATAAAGAGCTTTCGTCATTGCGTTCTGCCCAACCCATTCCATACAATTTCAAACATGCCGTTGACCTGTCCAAGTTGTGGCAACGACCACAACTTTCTGGTGAAGACTCTGCAGATGCACGTCGTCCGGCTGGACGACTCGCGCGTGGAAGTGAATGACGAAGGCAAACCCGCGGTCATCGAGGTTCTGTGCGACGAGTGTGAGACCGCGCTGAACTTCGAGGACTTCGACGATGCCGTGCGGAAGGAAATGCTCCTGACGCTCGG
>WNFI01019652.1_pt1 | contig 15501 bp, 13 predicted proteins | sample 5400471 | NCBI WGS metagenome assembly WNFI01 (sample SAMN13153348, study PRJNA577476) | soil metagenome | isolation source: 100 cm saprolite on Douglas fir-dominated hillslope | place: USA:California | collected 2013-09-17 | reverse complement strand
CTTCCAGCCGAATTTCTTTTCGACGATCTCTTTCGCCACCAGCTCGCCGCACGAAAGCCGCATGGGCGGCAGAAATCGGCTGTCCGGCAATTGCGGCAGGCCTTCATACGACCCGCTGATGCCGATGTAATTCTCCACGTGGTCGTAGTAGGGCTCAAGTTCCTTATAGCTGATGGGCCAGTCCTGCCCGTAGCCGTCGCGGCTCGCGGCCTTGAATTCGAAATCGCTGTACCGATAGCTTACGCGCGCCCAGCAGAAGGTCTTGCCACCCACCTGCCGGCCGCGAATCCACATGAAAGGTTTGTCGGCGGGAAACGTGTAAGGATGCTCGTGGTCGTTGACGAAAAACTGGCGGCTGTAATCGTCGCAGGCATAACACAGCCGCTGCACGGGCTGGTCTGCCAGCAACTGTTTCTGGTTCCCAAAGCCGCGATACTTCAATTGATACGGCCAGATGTGCTCGGTGAAATCGCGTGTGGGCACGCGCGGCGGCCCGGCCTCCAGCATCAGCACCTTCACGCCTTTTTCGGCCAGCTCCTTGGCGACCCAACCGCCACTTGCCCCGGAACCGGGTCGGGTTTCGAGGCGGATATTCATGCTGCGTCTCTCAAAATCATGCCCGAAGAAGCGGAAGTCGTAGCGGTGGCTTCGCCCACCCACGGGCACCCGGAAGCCCTGGCGAAGAAATACGGCATCCCGCGCGTATTTCACGACTACCGCGAGATGCTGAAGGAAAACGATATCGAGATGGTTACGATCAACGCGCCGAATTACCTGCACTGCGCCATGACGAGTGACATCGCGCAGGCCGGCAAACACGTAGTGTGCGAAAAGCCGCTGGCCATGACGCTGGAAGAAGCCGACGAGATGATCGACGTCTGCAAGAAGCAGGGCGTCATGCTCGCCTACGCCGAAGAACTGCTGTTCACACCGAAGTACGTCAAGGCCAAACAGATGGCGGACCAGGGCGCATTCGGAAAAGTGTATCTGGTGAAGCAAAGCGAGAAGCATTCTGGCCCGCATGCCGGTTGGTTCTGGGATGTCGACAAGTCTGGCGGCGGCGTCTTCATGGACATGGGTTGCCACGGCATCGCCTTCTGCTACTGGTTTCTGGGCCGCCCGAAAATCAAGAGCGTCTATTGTCAGATGGCGACCTACGCGCACGCGGACAAAACAAAAGGCGAGGACAATTTCATCTGCATTCTGGAGATCGAGAACGGCGCCACCGGCTTGATCGAAGATAGCTGGGCCAAGCCCGGCGGCATGGACGATTACACCGAGATCTATGGCACGCGCGGCGTGAGTTACGCCGACCTGCACATGGGCAACGCGCTGCCCACCTTCAGCGAACCGGGTTACGGCTATGCCGTCGAAAAAGCGCCCAGCACGCAAGGTTGGACCTATCCGGTTTTCGAAGAACACTGGAACTATGGATTGCCGCAGGAGCTTGACCATTTCGCCCGCTGCGTCCGCGGCAAGGATACGCTGCGCTCCACCGGTGAAGACGGCCGTCTGGTGCAGGAAGTGCTGCTCGCCGGCTATCAATCCGCCGGCACGGGCCGAAAAGTCGAGCTTCCGTTTCGTCCCAAAGGCGTGAAGAAGCCCATCGATCTTTGGTGGAACCCTATTGGCGCCTGTGCGGAAAACGTGTAACGCCGAGCCCAACTTCGGATGATCGTCTCGACTAACATGAGAAGAGACCCTATGAGACCAACCGCATTGTTCGACCGCCGCTACTTCATGAAACTCGCCGGAGCCGCGCCGCTGCTGGCGTATGTCACGGCGCAGAGTCTGGCGGAGAAAGCCTGGGGCGCTGTAGGGAAATCCGCTGCGCCGGGCGACATTTACTCCACCATCGGCGTTCGCTCGTTCATTAACGGCAGAGGCACGTGGACATACTTGAGCGGTTCGCTGGAGCTGCCCGAAGTCCGCGCCGCCAAGCAGGCCGCCGCGCAGCATTTTGTCGATATTTTCGAATTGCAGCACGCCGCCAGCAAACGCCTGGCTCAGCTATCGGGTGCGGAAGCCGGCATGGTGACCTCCGGTGCGGCCGGGGCGATGGCCTCTGCCACCGCCGCCTGCATCGCCGGAAACGATCCGGCGAAAATCTGGCAGCTTCCCGACACCACCGGCCTGAAACATGAAGTCATCATGCACGGCGGGCGCAGCGCTTTCGACAGCGCCATCCGGCTGGCCGGCGGAAAGCTGGTGGTGGCGCACACCGATGACGAAGTTCGCGCCGCCATCAACGAAAACACCGCGATGATTTACACCACCTCGCTGGGCGCTCGCCTCGAGAAAGTCATCGCCATAGCAAAGGCCGCGAAGGTTCCGCTGCTGCTCGACGATGCCGCCGGCATCCCGCCCATCGAAAACCTGAAGCTCTACTCCAGGATGGGCGCCGACATGTACTGTTTCAGCGGAGGCAAGGGCCTGGCCGGGCCGCAATGCTCGGGCGTTCTGCTTGGCCGCAAAGATCTAATTGAAGCCGCCATGGCGAACACCAGCCCGTGGGAAGGCGCCGTCTGCCGCGCCATGAAAGTCGGCAAGGAAGAGGTCATGGGTTGTCTGGCGGCGATCGAGGCCTGGACGAAGATGGATCTGAACGCGCTCAACCGCCAGTGGAATGAGCGTGCCGTTCGCATCCGGAAGCTCCTCGACACTGTTCCCGGCGTCAAGACTGAAATCCAGATTCCGGAAGACGGCAACCGCTATCCGACCCTGATCGTGACGTGGGATGAAGATGCCTGGGGATTTACGGTGGCCGATTGCGACAACAAACTCCGCGAAGGCGAGCCGCGCATTGAGGTCCTCACGTCCAGCAATCCCAGCATGGTGCCCGCTGTGGAGGAGCACCATGACTCGAAAACCCCGAAAAGCCGCGACCGCATTGAGATCGTTTCCATGACGTTGCAGCCGGGCGAAGAGCTCATTCTGGGCAAGCGGCTGCGCGAGATTCTAATGCAGGCGCGCAAGAAGGCGTAACCAGCGCTCCAGCATCGATCATCCAGAGAACACCTGCATAGGGCTACAATAGAGTCCGGCCCTTATGAAAGCGATTCCCGGCGTCGCTATGCTTGCGGCTGTTCTTGCGCCAGTGCTGTGCCGCGCCCAGGAAGTCGAGTTCAATCGCGACATTCGCCCCATCTTCTCCGACAAATGTTACACCTGCCACGGGCCCGATAGGGCCAATCGCAAGTCCAAGCTTCGTTTCGATACCGAAGCCGGCGCCAAGCAGGACCTTGGCGGCCACTTCGCCATCGTTCCCGGCGACACGGCGAAGAGCGAGCTGGTGCGCCGCATCACGGCCGAGAAACCGGCCATGCGGATGCCGCCCGTCTGGTCCGGTTACAAGCTCACCGATCAAGAAATCGGCCTCATCACCCGCTGGATTGAGCAGGGCGCGAAATGGGAAAAGCACTGGGCGTTCATTCCACCGAAGCGCCGGCCCTTGCCGGACGTAAAGGACCGCGGCTGGCCCCGGAACGCCATCGATAATTTTGTGCTGGCGCGCCTGGAACGCGAAGGGCTCGACCATTCGCCGGAAGCAGACCGCGAGCGCTTAATCCGCCGCGTCACGCTCGATTTGACTGGGCTGCCTCCCACGCCCACGGAGATCGACGCGTTCCTGAACGACAAGTCGCCAACTGCATACGAAAGGGTTGTGGACCGGCTGCTGGCATCGCCGCGTTACGGCGAACGCATGGCCGAGCGCTGGCTGGATGCCGCGCGCTATGCCGACACGAATGGCTACCAAACCGACGCCGAGCGCAGCATGTGGCGCTGGCGCGACTGGGTGATCGACGCCTTCAATCGCAACATGCCCTTCGATCGCTTCACCGTCGAGCAGATCGCCGGCGACATGCTGCCCAATGCTACGCTCGATCAAAAAATTGCGACCGGTTTCAACCGCAATCATCGCGGCAACGGCGAGGGAGGCATCATCCCCGAGGAGTACGCGGTCGAATACGTAGTCGATCGCGTGGATACGACGGCGACCGTCTGGCTGGGTCTCACACTCGGCTGCGCGCGTTGCCACGACCACAAGTACGATCCGTTCACCCAAAAAGAGTTCTATCAGGCCTTCGCGTATTTCAATAACGTTCCCGAAAAGGGCAAGGCGTGGAAATACGGAAACTCTCCGCCCGTCGTACCCGCGCCCACGGCCGCGCAGCAGGCCGAGTTGAGCGCCATTGACGCCCGGCTCGCCACCGCTGAATCCAAGTTCTTGAGCATGAAGCCAGAACTGGCACGCGTACAGAGGGACTGGGAGAAATCGGACGCGCTCTCGGCGCCCGTGGATTGGACCATCTCGCGAGGCATGGTGGTTCAGCGGCGCCTTATGGGTAGCGGCGCCTTCGATGGCAAGCGCGCGGTTGAAGTCGATGTTGACGACGACGTGGCTAAGTTCGGCTTCTATGACAAGTTCACGCTGTCCGCGTGGATTAAGCCCACCGCGCCCACCGGCGCCATCCTCACGCGCACGGAAGATGTGTCCGAAGGCGAAGGATACGGCCTGTATCTCAAGGATGGAAAGGTGCAGGTCAACCTGGTGAAGCGCTGGCTCGACGACGCACTTCGCGTTGAGACCGATCAGAGCATCACGGTTGATCAGTGGCATCACGTGCTCGCGACTTATGACGGCTCGCGCGTCGCCGATGGCGTCAAGATTTATGTGGATGGCGTTTCGCAGAAACTGAAGATCAATCTGGACGACCTGAACCAGTCCTTCGACACCAAGGAGCCGCTGCGTATCGGCGCCGGCGGCCGTCGGGAGAACCGTTTTCACGGACAGATGCGCGATGTGCGTGCCCATAAGGTGGTGCTCACCGCCGAAGAAGCAGCCGTGGTTGCCACTGACGTCCCGGTGGGCGAGATCGCCGCCAAGCCGCCGGCTAACAGAGCACGCGCGCAATCCGACAAGCTCGCGCTCTTCTTTCTGGAACGAAACGCGCCGGCGCAGATCCGCGACGCATGGCGGCAGGTAACCGAGCTGCGCGAGCAAAAGGCGCGCATGCTCGAAAGTTTCCCCACCGTGATGGTGATGCAGGAGCGCGCCACACCACGCGACACTTTCGTGCTGATTCGCGGCGCGTATGACCGCGCCGGCGATAAAGTCAGTCCGGGCGTTCCCTCAGTGCTGCCGCCGTTGCCTGCGGGTTGCGACAACAATCGCCTCGGCTTAGCCAAATGGCTTGTGGATCCATCCAATCCTCTGACGGCGCGTGTCACTGTGAACCGGTTCTGGCAGATGTATTTTGGCGTTGGCCTCGTCAAGACCGTCGAGGATTTCGGTTCGCAAGGCGAATGGCCAGCCAATCTGGATCTGCTCGATTGGCTCGCCACGGAATTCATCCGCACGGGTTGGGACGTGAAGGCTCTGCAGAAGCTGATTGTCACCAGCGCCAGCTACCGGCAATCTTCGAAAGCCACGCCTGAACTGGTGCAACGCGATCCCGAGAATCGCTTCTTGGCGCGCGGGCCGCGCTTCCGCCTGCCTCCCGAAGTGGTTCGCGATCAGGCGCTAGCCGCGGCGGGGATGCTGGTAGAAAAAATTGGCGGCCCCTCCGTGAAGCCTTACCAACCGGCCGGTCTGTGGAAGGAGCTGGGCGGCGAAGATTATAAAGCGGACACTGGCGAAGGCCTCTATCGCCGCAGCCTATATACATTCTGGAAGCGTACCGCGCCGCCTCCCTCCATGGTCAACTTCGACGCAGCTGGCCGCGAAGCTTGCACCGTGCGGGAGAACCGGACCAATACGCCACTCCAGGCGCTCGACCTGATGAACGACGTGACTTATGTCGAGGCGGCCCGTGTGCTCGCTGAACGAATGATGCGCGAGGGTGGCACAACCCCCGAGGATCGTATTGCGTTCGGGTTCCGCCTGGCCACCGCGCGGCATCCCAGGGCCGGTGACACCGCGATTCTGTCGAGCAGCTTCCACCACTATCTCGATCGGTTCCGTACAAACCCGGCCGCCGGACTCAAGCTGCTGAGTGAGGGTGAATACAAACGCGACCAGACTCTCGATGTGAGTCAACTCGCTGCTTACACAAGCGTAGCCAGCTTGATTCTCAACTTAGATGAGACAGTAACTAAAGAGTAAGTCATGAACGCGAACTTACAACCCGGACTGCACCTGACACGCCGCCATTTCTTCAGCCGCAGTGCCGCCGGCGTTGGGATCGCCGCTCTTGCCAGCCTCTTGAATCAGGATCTCAGCGCCGCCGAGGACGTTGCGTCCGCCACCGGAGGACTCCCCGGTCTGCCGCACTTCCCGCCGAAAGCCAAGCGTGTTATCTATCTGTTTCAGTCTGGCGCCCCGTCGCAGATGGAGTTGTTCGACTACAAACCCAGGCTCACCGAGTTCCGAGGCGCCGAGTTGCCCGATTCCATCCGCATGGGCCAGCGCCTCACGGGAATGACTTCGACGCAATCCTCGTTTCCGGTTGCGCCATCGCTTTTTCAGTTCGCGCAGCACGGCAATTCCGGCGCATGGGTCAGTGAGCTGATGCCGCACACCGCCAAAATCGCCGATCAGCTCTGCTTCATCAAGTCCATGCACACCGAGGCCATCAACCACGATCCGGCCGTCACGTTCTTTCAAACCGGCGCGCAGCTCGCCGGCCGGCCCAGCATCGGCGCGTGGCTGTCGTACGGCCTCGGCAGTGAGAATAAGGATCTGCCCGCGTTCGTGGTCATGATCTCCCAGGGCACTGGCAATCCCAACGATCAGCCGCTTTACGACCGCCTTTGGGGCAGCGGCTTTCTTCCCACGAAATACCAGGGCGTGAAATTCCGCTCGCTCGGTGATCCCGTGCTGTACTTGTCCAATCCGCCTGGCTTCGCGCCCGACGATCGCCGCCGCTTTATCGATGATCTGAGCCAGCTCAATCGCCTGGAGCTGGATGAATTCGGCGATCCTGAAATTGCCACGCGCATCGCCCAGTACGAAATGGCGTACCGGATGCAAACGTCCGTTCCTGAGTTGACCGATCTTTCCAAGGAGCCCGCGCGGACCTTCGAGCTTTACGGTGACGACGCCCGCAAGCCCGGCACCTTTGCGGCCAACTGCCTTCTTGCGCGCCGGCTGGCCGAGCGCGGCGTGCGCTTTATCCAGCTTTTCCACCGCGGTTGGGACCAGCACGTTAAGCTGCCGAAACAGATTGTTGGCCAGTGCCGCGACACCCAGGGCAAACTTACCGCCGATGATTACGGCCGCGACCACCACCCTCGCTGCTTCACCGTGTGGCTGGCCGGTGGTGGCGTCAAGCCCGGCATAACTCACGGCGCGACCGACGATTACTGCTATAACATCACAAGCGACCCGGTACACGTGCACGACTTACACGCGACCATCTTCCATTGCCTGGGCATCGATCACACTAAGTTGACCTTCAAATTCCAGGGCCGTCATTTCCGGCTTACCGATGTCGAAGGAAATGTCGTCAAGCCTGTGCTGGTGTGAAGTAAGTCAGGCTGTCCTGACCGACTTACTAACTTACTCGGAACCTATCGCGGTGTCGGCTCTGGTCCTGCGGCTTCCTTGCCAAGACCCGCGTACTCTTCCTTCACCTTGATCACCTTGTTGCCATTAAAAGTGACAAACACAATCTTACCTGGCGGCGTGCCGTAGACCCAGTCTTCCACTTCCAGCCCTTCTTTTGTTTCGCGCGATTTGTGCACCGGGTGCCCCGCGGCTAGCAGCACCTGTTCGCGATCCATGCCTTCCATCACGCGCTTCTCGGCAATCGCTTTCTTGATGGGCGCTGGCAAAGTATCCGCATACACTTCCGTCGCCGATCGCTTTTCGAAATCGAATAGTGGCAACAGGATCTTCTTCACGTCCGTCGACTTCAGATTCGCCAGCGGCTTATGAAAAAGAATCTCGAGGTTTGTCCCCGTGGTCGGACGAATATCGCCATTCGAAATCGGCGATGTCTGCTGGCCCATACCGATCTGCACGCGATCGTACCAGTGCTTCCCGCTCTTCAGCCCGCCGTTGATCTCGAGCACGATCTTGTCGTCTTCCAGGCTGACCTTGGTGATCTGCACCAGGTCGCCCAGGCGCGCCGCTGGACCCATCTCCTTGCCCATTTCCTCCCACTTCCTCTTATCGAAGGACCCCATGGACTCGTATTCCAGAGGCTTCTTCGACCGCGGGAGGAACTGTTTGACTGTGGCGTACTCAAAACTCAGACCGCGCATCAACTCGACGCGCTCATCGTATGTGAGCTTGTCCGCGCTGCGCAACGGAACCGGGAGGCCCGCCAGCGCCAGCGTCAGAATCGCGCCTGTCAGGGGACGCATTTCATTTCTCCACGGGTTCATCCAGCAGCAGATTCGGCTGCGCCCGCACGGGCGCCTTCCACAGAAACGCCCACAGTAACAGCAGAACCACGGCAGTCAGAATGCTCGCCTCGGGCCCGTATTCACCGCCCGACCATAGCGCCCCGGCTTTCCACTGCATCTCGTAACCCGTTACCCCTATTTTAATCCCGCTGACACTGGTTCCGAAAAACGGCAGTGTAAAGTTCCAGCCAAAGTGTAAACCGAACGGCAGCCAGAGGTCGCGGCTTCGCAGGAAAGCATACCCGAAGAGCATCCCGAACCCCGCTGTGTTTACAAGGCCTAAATTCGTGACGTGCGGGTTGCTGGCGTGCAGTGCGCCAAACAGCACGCCCACCGGCAGAATCGTCGCGTACGGCCCGATGCTCCGCAGCAGCACTTGAAAACCGTACCCGCGAAACAAGATTTCCTCGCCCGCCGCGCCGAAGATCAGGATCACGGTGACGAAGATGAATGTCCCCACTGGCCCGTCGACGCCGCTCCCACGCTGCATACTCGCCACCCGGACAACCAGCGGCCCAGCCAGGACGATGACAGCCGCCGCAATCCCGCCCGCAAGTCCCCATAGCAGATTGTGGGCCGACGCTCGATTCCAATGAAAGCCAATGTCCGCCAGTCTTCTTCCCTCGTAAATCCGGAGCGTCACCACATTGGCCACCACCGCTCCCACGAATGTGCCGAGCGCCGAACCGATCCAAATGCCGAAGACGGTCCCGAGGCCGGCGAGCACGAACAGCCACGAAGTTAGGATGAAGAAAAAGATGTAGAGCCCGGCTTGCAGAGCGATCCGCAGCGGATCGGCATGCGCGGGCATGGTTACTCGGCGGACGTGCGCACGTTTACGCCTCGCGGCGCCACGCGCACCGGCAGCACCTTTGCGCCCGCGCCTGCTATGGCCGCGGCCACGCGTTCTTTGGCGCCGCGTTCAACCAGGAAAAAGACGCACCCCCCACCGCCCGCGCCGCACACTTTTGCGCCCACCGATCCGGCGCGCCGCGTCACATCCACCAGCTGGTCGATCAGCGGTGTCGTGATTCCCGGCGCATTCTTCTTTCGGTTCGTCCACTCCTCGCGCAACAGGCGTGCTGCTTCTTTCCAGTCGCCGCGCTCTAGCGCCCCGCGCATGCCGCTGGCAACGGCTGCGATGTGGTCGAAGTTCCGATGCACCGCGCGATCGCCGTCGATGTGCGCCTTCATGACCTCCCAATTATTGATCCCGGAATTGCGCGGCACGCCGGTATATGCCAGCACAATGCGCTCATTCAGATCTTCCAGATCCACGGCCAGCGCCTTGCGCGTAATCCCGGCTTCGCCCAGCTCGATCACACTCGCGCCGCCGTACATCGCCGGATAATAATCCTGCGCGCCCGTGGGCACGCGGATGATCTGCGCCTCGATGTTTTGCGAAATCTCCCGCAGCTTTTCTAGCTTATGCCCCGCGCCCGTCAGCTTGTTCAGCGCCGAAGAAACCGCAATGATCAGCGTGGATGACCCGGCGATCCCCGCGCCCGCGGGCGCTTCGGAATCCGTGGCCAGTTCGATGCCGGTCTGCGGCGCGAAGAATTTCACCAGATACGCCAGAAGCGGCAACCGGTACTTCTTCGCTGCCCGCAGCGCATCCAGCGATTCGAAAACTTCTTCCCCGCTCAGATCGCGTGATCGCAGGATGATTTTGCCGTCCCGCCGCGTCGCCAGCCGGCAGCTGGCGTATCTGTCCACGGCGAAGTTCACGGTGCATGCGCCCGCATGGAAGAGGTAAAGCGGCCAGATATCGATCGTGCCGCCCGCGATGTCCACGCGGCACGGCGCTTTGGAGGTGATAGTCATGCCAATGTTCGATTGGAACTATCGAACATAGCACACCGGCGATCCCCCTTCTCCACGCCTCTAAGTGAGTATCTGGCCTCCCTCCCGCCTCACATCGTGAGACAATGTCGTGACTTCAAGGAAAATCCGGACATGATCGTTGTTCTTCAATTCATCGTGGGTGCGGTGGTGGGTGTGCTGGTCGGCCTGACCGGAACAGGCGGCGCGTTCGTCATCCCCGCGCTGATTTACCTGTTTCGCATGGATCAGCTCCACGCTCAGGGAACCGCGCTCCTGATCTCTTCACTGCCCATCTGGATCATCCCCTTCATTCCCTACTTCAGATCGCGCAACTTTGACGTGAGGTTAGCGCTCATACTGGCGTTGGGTATTGGAGTCGGCGGCTACTTCGGGGCCAGTTGGGCGCAGCACCTGCCCATGCCGGTTCTGCGTCGGTTGCTCGGCGTCGTGCTCATTGTGATCGGCGCGCGGTTTGTCTTTCAACTTTGAACTGGGACCGACGTTTCCGCTGTTGAGGAGCAAGTCTAAGAACAGTAGCGATCAGTTTTTCAAATCGCCCAACGAGCGGAGGCCAATGAACAGTGCCAGCAGCAGGAACGCTCCACCCGCCGCCAGCGCCCCATTCATGCTTAGGGCTGCTGGATTGCTGCCGAACGCCGGTATGAATGGCAATAGCCACCAGGCCATCAGCCCGAGCAGCGCCACAATCGCGCCCCATCCCACAAAGTCCAGAACCTCCGGCACGAACGACAGCCGCCGCGCCGAAGCCTCGTGCTCCACACGCCGCCGCACCGCCGCGGTAAATGCCGCCGAAGCGTCGCGCCCGCTGAACCGGGCGGTCAGCTCCGTATCCACTAGGCGTAGCGCTTCCAGAAACTGGCGGCAGCCGGCGCACTCCGCCAGGTGCGTATCCACGCACGCCCGCGCTTCGCCTTCGATGTCGGCGTACTCGATCAGCCGGTCTTCAAACTCCGGGCAGGCCATCCACGTCGTCCATCTCATATGTTACCCCGGGCCACGGCCTCCGCCAGTTCCTTGCGCGCACGGTGCAGGTAAACTTTCACGGTTCCCATCGGCCATTCGAGCAGCCGCGCTACTTCTTCGTACGATTTCTCCTCCAGGTAATAGAGGCGCAGCACCCGTTGGTGCTTTTCCGGCAGCTGCTTGAGAAAGCGCAGCACATCGACGCCTGCCGCCGTGCCGCCTCCCGCCGCTAACCCCGTCTCCTCCGCGATGCGCGCTATACCCGGCTCCTCCATCGACACCTCCCGCTTCATGCCCGCTTTCCGGAGCGCCGTCAGGCACGCGTTTCTGGTGATGGCGTAAATCCATGTGGAGAGCGAGGATTGCCCCCGGTATCCCGGCAATGCCTTCCAGATGCGGATGAAAACGTCTTGCGCCATATCCTCCGCCGCTCCGGCCTCTCCCAGCATGGCGTACGCCAGCCGGAAGACCTTGTTCTGAAATTCCGGCAGCAGCCGGTCAAATGCTTCCCGGTACTGCTTCTGATCGAGGCACGCGCGTATCTCCTGTTCCATGCCCGTCAGCGAACCCGGTGCGGCATCAATGTTTGAGACCTCGCCGGGCAGGTCAAATGTTTCAACCAGCTCTGAAACATTCCCACCGGCCCCCTGAGTCTCAATGCCAGGAGGAAGGAAAACAATGGGTCCCGAAGTCGTAATCATCCTGATGGTGCTGTCCGCCGCCGCCATTATTGTAAACGCGCTGTCGCTCCGCCATAAACGGCACGAGTTGCGCCATCAGGAGCGGATGACCGCCCTTGAGAAAGGCGCTGAGCTTCCCGCCGATCCTCCGGAAAAGCCCCCCGTGCCCTGGAGTCCGCGCGTCTATCTCCTGAGAGGGCTCATCTGGCTGTTCACTGGATTGGGGCTGAGTGTCTTTCTGCTTGGCCTCTCGCTGACCATCGTCAGCCATCCACAAAACTTCGAAGACCGCTTATGGCACGCTCAAAACCTGCGCCGCAACGGCGCCACCGAAGAGGAAGTCAAACAATTCCTGAACCAGAGCGAAAATCAGAACGCGCCAAGAAATGAATTTCCCGCCGGCGTCTCTATGATTGGCCTGATCCCCATGGGTGTCGGTCTCGCCTATCTGATCTACTACCGCGGCGAAAGCCACCGCCCGGTCGACATTTCTTAGGCGCTCGGCAGGCGCTTTGCGCCGTGCATTGAATCGATTGAAAGTCTGATTGCAACCAGGCGGCTGATCTTTGCATCATAAGTGCAGGATGCTTCGGCGCACTTTAATCGGCAGTGGCCTTGGAATCAGCGCTTTAGGGGCGTTCGCGTATCGCGCGGCACCGGCTTTCTGGCAACAGTACAGCCGGGAGCTCGGCCGTCCCATCCTGCCTCCCCTGGATCACCCGACTCCACAGCTCTGGCCCGATCAGGGTCTGCACGCGGCGTGGCTAGGCCACAGCACGGTCCTGCTGAAGGTGGACGGCCTGTTCATCCTCACAGATCCCGTGTTCAGCGACCGCGCCGGCCTCAACCTCGGCCCCATCACCCTCGGTGTCAAACGGCTCACAGCCCCGGCGCTCGATGTCACTCAAATCCCGCGGCCCGATCTCATCCTGCTCTCGCACGCGCACATGGATCATTTCGACATCCCCAGCCTGCGCGCGCTCGAACACGGTGGAACGTCGGTCATCACCGCCGCCAAGACATCCGATCTGCTGCGCACCGATCGTTACAAAAGTGTTCGCGAGCTCGGCTGGGGCGAACGTGCCCGCGTGGGGGCAGCCGAAATCCAGGCGTTCGAGGTGAATCACTGGGGCGCGCGCATGCGCACCGACACTTACCGGGGGTACAACGGTTATCTGATCGAAGCGGGCCGGTATCGCATCTTATTCGGCGGCGACACAGCGTCCACTGACGCGTTTCGCGGCGTGCGTACATCGCGGCCCGTCGATCTCGCCGTGATGCCCATTGGCGCGTACAATCCCTGGATTTACTACCACTGCACGCCTGAGCAGGCCTGGCGCATGGGGAACGACGCCGGCGGCGAGCTGTTCGTCCCCGTCCATCATCAGACGTTCCAGCTCAGCCGCGAGCCGTTCCGCGAGCCTATCGAGCGTTTCCAGGAAGCCGCCGGCCGCCACACCGACCGCGTGGCCGTCACGCGCATCGGCCAGGAAGTGCACCTCTCGTAGCTGATCCGGCTGTTTACCTCGCCGCGCGCTCCACACTGCCGGGCAACGTGTTCCCCAGCGCCATTGTTGCCAGAGCCGTGGCCGTGGCCGAGATCCACTGGTCGTGATCGTACGGAAAGCCGCTCTGGAAGTACGGCTGGAATTTCACCGCGCGGCTCTTCACGTGCCAGGAACCATCCGGCTGCTGCGTCTTCAGCAGGAAGTCGGCGCCCCGCCGCCCTGCATCTCCAGTCCCGTTCGCGCCCGATTGGCCCAACGCATACACCGCCTGCGCCGTCGAGTAGGCATCGCTTGCCAGATACCGGTTCCCCGCCCAGCCGCCGTCACTGCGCTGCTGTTCGAGAAGCGCCCTGGTCGCCGACCCGATCGCTTCCTTCTCCGCCGCCACCCACTTCAACCCCAGCAGGCGCATGGCCAGATCGTCGGTCGTCTTCGGCTTCGTTTCCAGCAGATAATTCCGCGCCCTCGCAATGCGCTGATCGAATTCCGCCTTCATCCCGGGAGGACCGTAGAGCTGCATCAGGCGCGTCCCGATCGCCGCCCGCGCAATGCAGCCTTCGGAGATGGGCGAACGCGCAAGTGCGCCGTAGCACCAGGAGCCATCCAGCGTCTGCTCCGCCGCGAAGTTCAGCACCATGGCATCCGTAACCGCATCACCCGGATAATCCACCGCCGCTCCCATCCACTGCGTCTTCACCACTTTCAGCTGCTCTTCGGCCGCGATTTCATCGACGCGCACGCCGGCCTTGCGCGCCGCCCCTACTGCCATTGCCGTGAAATTCTGATGATGGCAGCCCACGCAGCCGCTCTCTTTGAAAAATTCCGTGCTCGACCGCTGCAGCAGCGCCACAGCCTTCACCATGGCCGCGCGCGCGTCCGCGGTTTCCGCTGCCGCCGCAGTCGCTGCGTGCTCTTCCGCCGATGCCAGTGCCCCCGCTTCCTGCAGCAGGCGGATCGTTTCCGGATTGGCGAACTTCTTCGCCCAATCGAGCGCCGTCTCGCCCATCACGCTCTTGGGCTTTACATCCGCGCCTTTGGCCAGAAGCAGCCGCACCACATCGGGATTCTGCGTCTCCGAGCCCACCGCCAGCATCAGCGGCGTCATGTCGCGAATATCCTTCGCGTTCACCTGCGCGCCCGCGTCGATCAGCGTGCGCACCAGTTCCGGGCTGCCGTACGGCGCCGCGTACATCAGCGCTGTCAGATGGTTGAGCCCGAGCGGCCCTTTCCTCACCTGTACTGACTCTGCGCTGGCGGCGTTGACGTCCGCGCCCTTGGCCAGCAGCAGCTTCACCATCGCCAGGTTGCTCGCGCCCGCCGCAAAGTGCAGCGCCGTATCCCCGCGCTTGCTCGCGGCATTCACGTCCACGCCCTTCTCGACAAACAGCCGCGCCATTTCGAGATCGTTCGCCGACGCAGCCGTAATGAGCGGCGTATATCCGCCCGCGCCGCCGGAGTGTCGCCGCCGTTTCTCCAGGGGATCGTTGGGATCAACCGTGGCCGCCGGCGTGGCTCCGCTCTCCGCGCGCGGATTCACTTCGGCTCCCTTGGCCAACAGGAAGCGCACGATCTCGATCGAGCCGGCATTCGACGCCGCAATCAGCAACGCCGTCATGCCCTGTTTCGAGCGTGCGTTGACATCCGCCCCCGCGTCCACCAGCAGCCGCACTTTTTCCAGGTTGGTGATGCCCCACATCAGGGGCGTGGCGTCGAATGAATTCTTAACTTTCGCGTCCGCGCCGGCCGCCAGCAGCAATTTCACGGCATCGACGCTGCCCACCGAAGCCGCATACATCAGCGGCGTGGCCCCGCGGCGGTCTTTCTCATTTACGTCGCCCGCGGCAATCAGACTCTTCAGTTGCGCGAGATCGTTCGCGCGGATAGCTTTGTAGTAATTGTCGCTTGAAGCTCCGGCAGCCAGCCCCGTAAACGCGATCGACAGCAAAACGGCACAGATTCTCATAGTTCCCCCGTGTTCAACGTTTGACCTATGCTAGCCGAAAAAGTTGGCGGAAGAAAGGCTTTGTGCCAAAAAATACAGATCGCCATTGGCGGCAATCCTGGAGTTTTGGCCCATGCCGGCGTGCGTGGGCTCCTGACACACGCGCCCCGGCGGTAAACTTGGGCCAGAGGTGGACGATGTATTGCCCTCA
>WNFI01086217.1_pt1 | contig 15505 bp, 10 predicted proteins | sample 5400471 | NCBI WGS metagenome assembly WNFI01 (sample SAMN13153348, study PRJNA577476) | soil metagenome | isolation source: 100 cm saprolite on Douglas fir-dominated hillslope | place: USA:California | collected 2013-09-17 | reverse complement strand
GGCATTGACTGCCAGCAAATAACCTCCGTTCCTGGTTTTGGCTGTCGGGGAATTACCGGTAGTCGTGTTGGCTGCTCCCGTATGGTCCCCGATTATATCCCAAACACTAAATACTTTATCGGAGCCGGCCGGGCTGGAACCCGTGTAGACGGTAGGGCTTGTATTGTTGACGATGCTGTATTGTGCGTCGATAGGCGCGTTAGCGGCAAGGGTCGTAAAAGTGTAACCTGTTACATTAGCCGAAGCCGCGCTGCGGTTGGTGGCGCTGCCCGAATTGAAGGTTCCTCCGGATTCCTGGGTAATATAATTGGTTGTACCCGGGCTGCTACAGGCATAGAAGGGCGAGATAGCCAGCGTATTGGGGGTAACATTGGTTGTCTTATTCGTACCTCCGATCTTGTAATAAAAGGTACCGGCTGTCGTAATGGAAGACCCATAAGAGGCCGTGACCTGCACCTGGTAGGCTACCATCAGGATAGAGGTGTTTGTCTGAAAGACCGGAGTGGTGGAGCCGCCTGTTACACTGCCGCCTGCCGAGGAAGTGGCGCCGGTCCCCATATAAATGGTGATGGCCGATCCGACGATCTTTCCCCGGTCGCCGTCGGCGGCATCCGTATACGTACCGGTGTTGGAAATGGCGCTTATTACCTTGTTCTCGTTGGTAACCACTTTCAGTGAGCCGCTCACAAAGCTGGCGCCGGAAGGAATATTGTCGGTATAAGAAAGATTACTTATGCTTGTTCCGGAGTTTACACTTATAACGGCGTGCAGCTCAAGGATGTCCCCGGGGGCAACAGGACCGCCGGAGGGGCGGGTTATGTTGAGATAAGATCCGTTGATCTGGACCTGAGAAAAGCTGGTCAGGCAAGCTAACATGCCTGAAATCAACAAGATGACCCGGGTCATAGGGGATTAGATTAAGGGTTTTCTTTGGGTTAAAGGATAATTGAAACACAAAAATATGGTTTCAACAGGAAAGCCGCAATTTTGTTACATTAAAATATGAAGAAAACAAAGACTCCTGACCCGGCCCTGAAGACCCCCAACCCGGCCTTGCCATTGACCTGGAAACAGCGGCTCAACGCGCTGCGTAACCTGCCGCGATTCTTCCGGCTGGTATGGCAGACGAGCCCAAGCATTATGGTGACTAACTGCCTGTTACGCATAGCCCGGTCGGCAATACCTGTAATTATTCTCTATGTGGGAAAATTAATCATCGACCAGGTGGTGCTGCTGGCAAAGGTGCGCGGGGCGCACGATCTTCACCTCATCTGGGAGCTGGTGGCGCTCGAATTTGGGCTGGCCCTGTTGTCGGATATTTTGGCGCGGTCTATATCCCTGATGGATACTTTATTAGGAGATCGGTTCTCCAATTTTACTTCTATTCGGATCATGTCCCACGCTGCCCGGCTTGACCTCGACCAATTTGAGGATTCTACCTTTTACGACAAGCTGGAAAGGGCGCGGCAGCAGACCAATGGGCGTACGGTGCTGCTTTCGCAGGTACTGGGGCAGGTACAGGACCTGATCAGCATGGCTTTTCTTGCGGTGGGTCTGATGGCTTTTAACCCCTGGCTTATACTCTTATTATTGGTCGCGGTGGTCCCGGCATTTTTGGGAGAGTCCTATTTTAACGACCGGAGCTATGCTTTGACCCGGTCGCAGACGACTGAGCGGCGGGAGCTGGACTACCTTCGTTTCTTAGGGGCCAGCGATGATACGGCCAAGGAGGTCAAGCTGTTTGGGCTGTCGGATTTTTTGATCGACCGGTTCCGGTCCTTATCGGACAAGTTCTACCGGGATGGGCGGTCGCTGGCTATCCGCCGCTCAGCCTGGGGTACTTTCTTTGCTTTGTTGGGAAGCGTTGGTTATTATTCCGCGTATGTGGTCATCATCTTCCGGGCTATTCATGGAAGCCTGTCTATCGGTGACCTGGTCTTTCTGGCCGGTTCCTTCCGGCAGTTGCGGAGCTTGCTGGAAGGGATATTGTCCCGTTTTACCAGCGTCTCGCAAGGGGCCATCTATCTGCAGGACCTCTTTGAATTTTTTGAGATACAACCCCGGATAATTCCGGTATCGCATCCCCGGTCTTTTCCCGATCCGATAAAGGAGGGTTTTACTTTTGAAAATGTCGGTTTCCGGTATTTCAACTCCGAGCGTTGGGCCAACCGCCATTTGAACTTCAACTTGCGGGCCGGCGAGAAGCTGGCCCTGGTGGGTGAGAACGGCGCCGGTAAGACTACCCTCATCAAATTACTGACCCGGCTCTATGACCCCACCGAAGGCCGGATACTGCTGGACGGGGTAGACCTCCGGGAATATGATCCGGAAGACCTGCGCCGGAACATGGGTGTCATCTTCCAGGATTACCTGAGATATCAGATGACCATGGCGCAGAATATTGCCGTCGGCAATATATCGCATAAAGAGGACCGGGCGCTGATAGAGATGGCTGCCCGGCAGAGTCTGGCCGATGTGCTGGCAGAAAAATTACCGGGTCGTTATGACCAGGAGCTGGGGCGCCGTTTTGGGCAGGGCGTGGAGCTGTCGGGGGGCGAATGGCAGAAGATAGCGCTGGCGCGGGCCTATATGCGGGAGGCGCAGCTGCTCATTTTGGATGAGCCAACGGCTGCGCTGGATGCAAGGGCGGAATATGAGGTCTTTCAGCGTTTTGCCGAGCTGACGAAGGGGCGGACGGCCGTGTTGATCTCACACCGTTTTTCCACGGTGCGTATGGCCGACCGGATATTGGTGCTGAATAAGGGAGAGTTGATAGAGATAGGAAATCATGAGGAGCTGCTTGCCCGCGAGGGAAGGTATGCGGAGTTGTTTCACTTGCAGGCCAGGGGCTATCGGTAGGCGGCGCGACCGCCGGCCGTTGAGTCTGCTTCAAGGTTGCTACAGAATTTTTGTCGATCTAGCACCCTGAAAAACATATTATTTTTGTTATATGAAGGTGTTGATCATTGAAGATAACCAGGAGTTGGCCCGGAATATCCACGATTTCCTGGGCCGGGAAGGATATATCTGTGAATCCAGCGAGACGTTGGAAGGGGCAAAGGAGAAACTCAGTCTTTTCCGGTACGACTGTATTCTGCTGGACATCGGGCTGCCGGACGGCAATGGTATCAGCCTGCTCAATATGATCCGGGCGGAGCATAAGGAAAGCAATGTGCTGATTATCTCCGCTAAAAATGCGTTGGACGACAAGATCATCGGGTTGGAGAAAGGGGCGGATGACTACATCACCAAGCCTTTTCATTTAGCGGAGCTGCATGCGCGGATACGCGCCGTATACCGGCGGAAGAACCTGGGCGGTGCGAGTATCGTAGAGTTCAACGAGATCAGCCTGAATACCGACACTTTCGAAGCGCGCATTAATGATACGCTGCTGGATACGACACCCAAAGAATTCGACCTGCTGTTGTATTTCCTTGTCAACAAGAACCGGGTGTTGTCGCGGCAGGCGATAGCGGCGCATCTGTGGGGGGATTACACGGATAATTTGGCTAATTTTGATTTTGTTTATCAGCACGTTAAGAACCTGCGGCGGAAGATCAGCAGTGCGGGGGGGATGGATTATATCAGCACCGTGTATGGGCTGGGGTATAAGTTCAATTCGCATAAGCAGGAGTAGGGGCGCGCGGGAGATAAAATATGAACCTGACTACAAAATTCACGCTCTGGTATTTCGGCATTATGCTGGTCGTGCTCCTTATCGGGGGCGCGATCGTCTATTATGAGATACAGTGGAAGATCAGCCGGGTGGAAGTCGTCCGGCACCAGCGGCTAAATGATATCATTGCCCAGCAGATACGGCTGGGGGGGGACTATACGGGGCATCCTACCCGGAAAAGGGCAACGATACAACTTATTCCTGCAGATTCTGTTCCGCGGGGTGTCACTTCCTTTTATACAAGGGGCGTCGGCTGGAACCCGGAGTTTCAGAGCAGGGAATACAGATTGGTCATCACTTCCTTTTATACGATCAACGGATCGCACTATCGTATCACGACCTATTCCTTCATCCCTTCCTTTTACCAGCTGCTGCCCGGGGTAGTCGACTCCTTCAAATGGATATTGTTATTGCTGCTGGTATTGGTGGTTATTTCGGGAGGACTGATCTCCAAATACATACTGGCGCCTTTCAAGCGCACGATACGTGTGATCCAGGCTTTCGATCTCAAACAAAAGGAGCCTATCCATCTTTCCGGCACCCGCACTTCCGAATTCCGGGAGCTGAATGAATTCCTGAAAAAAATGACCGATGAGGCACGGGAGGATTATCAATCGTTAAAGGAGTTTACGGAAAATGCTTCGCACGAACTGCAGACTCCGACGGCCATCATCCGCGGCAAGCTGGACCTGTTGATGGAGTCGGATATCCGGGATGAACAGGCGGTACTCATTGCCGAGATGCAGAACGCGCTGGAGCGGCTCAGCCGGATACATAGCTCGTTAACCTTGCTGACCAAATTGGAGAACAAGGAATACGAAGCCAAAGAGCCCGTTTGCATCAGCCGGTTGATGCGGGAGGCATTGGGCTCGTTTGCAGAGCTGATGCAGATGAAGGCGCTGACGTTGCACGCGGATATTGCTGAAAAAATATATGTTCCCCTGCACGCTTCCCTGGCGGACTTGCTGCTGACCAACCTGATCAGCAATGCGATTCGGCATAATAGTCCTATTGCGGGAGATAGCGGAACCATCTTCGTTAGTCTGAGCCGTGAAGGGCTGGTCATCGCTAATACGGGCCGGGAGCCGCAGATCCCAACTATAGAATTATTTGAACGGTTTAAAAAGGGAAACCCGGGTAGCGACTCCATCGGCATCGGGCTGGCGATTGTGCGCCAGATATGCGATCTGAGCCATTTTGACATCATCTACGAATTCCGTTCAGGATTTCATATACTCTCCATCAGTTTTCAACCAGGCTTTTCTTCAAAATTGCTTCAAAATCTTTCGCTCCCTTTATATTCTACATTGCAGCCATAAATTTTCACGCTGCTCCCTTACTTGCAGAACCCGACAAACGCCTATGAATAAGCAAGGGATTAAATTTTGATTAAAAAGAATGGAAAAAAATAGCGCATCTGTCATGTCAAAACAATTACTTTTTGGCGGGTTATGGGTATTGCTCTTTAGCGTATCGGCCGTTGGGGCGAATGCCCAGGTGCTGACGCTCAAACAGGCAGTACAAACAGCTTTGGCCAACTATGGAACTATCCGGGCCAAGGCCAATTATGTAAAAGCCTCTCAGGCCAATGTCAAAGAAACGAAAAGGGAGTATCTGCCGGATATAAACTTTGCTGCACAGCAGGATTATGGTACGGCCAACAGTAGTTACGGCCCTTTAGCGGCTTATAAGGTTCCCGGCGTATCTTCTGCGGGGCCGATAGGCGCCAATCAAAGCTGGAATACCGCCTTCGGCGCCCTTTATCTGACAAATGTCAACTGGGACTTCTTCCAGTTCGGCCGGGCGAAAGAGAGAACGAAAGTAGCGCAGACCATTCTCAACAGGGACCAGACCGACCTGGACCAGGAACGTTTCCAGCAGGGCGTCCGTGTTTCGGCTGCCTATCTCAACCTGCTGGCGGCGCAGAAGCTGACCATTTCCCAGCGAAGAAACCTGGATAGGGCTCTTTCCTTCCAGACGGTGGTTACGGCCCGCGCCAGGAGCGGTCTGAACCCCGGCGTGGATTCTTCCCTGGCTAATGCGGAAGTATCGAATGCCAGGATCGCCCTTACCAACGCTATCGAGTTCCAGCAGGAGCAGGCTAACCAGCTGGCACAGCTGATGCAGGTGCCGGCGCCGGATTCAAACAATTTTTCACTGGATAGTTTTTTTGTATCGAGGATACCCAATGCCATGACGACACCGCCGGCACAATCGATCGACAACCACCCTTTGCTGAAATTCTTCCGCGAACGGATCAGCGTCAGCAATGAACAGGCGAAATACCTCAAGACCTTTAACTATCCGACCTTTTCTCTTTTCGGTGTTTTCCAGGACAGGGGCACCGGATTCGGGACCAGCTATGGGACAAATCCGAACGCGTATACAAGCAATTATCTGAAAGGCGTGAGTTTTGGTACGGCCAACTACCTTGTCGGTGTTGGAGTCGCCTGGAATCTGACTACTCCCATCCGTATCCATCAGCAGGTGGTTGCGCAGCACTGGACTTCGGAAGGTCTGAAGGAAGAATATGGTCTTATCGACCAGCAGCTAAAAGCCCAGCTTGTCCTGTCCGCGACCCGGATAAAGAATTCGCTGGATAATTACCGGGAAGCCCCGATACAGGTGAATGCCGCCAGCAACGCCTACGTTCAGAAAACAACCCTTTATAGAAACGGACTGGCGACCATCGTTGACGTAACGACGGCCTCCTTTATACTGAATCAGGCGGAGACGCAGCGGGACATAGCTTTTAACAACGTATGGCAGGCCCTGCTGTTCAAAGCTGCATCCAGCGGTGATTTTGGCTTGTTTTTTAATGAATTTTAAACCGAATCGTTCAAACAATGGGATTAATCAGAAGCGCGCTCAGAAAACCTATTACCATATTAGTGCTGGTAGCCGGTATGCTTTTCTTCGGTATCAGCGCTGTCCGCAGCATCAAGATCGATATTTTCCCGGACATGAACCTGCCGGTGATCTATGTCTCCCATCCTTATGGAGGGTTTACCCCCGACCAGATGGAAACCTATTTCGGGAAACAGTATGTCAACCTCCTGTTGTATGTCGGCGGTGTGAAGAGCATCGAATCCCGGAATATCCAGGGTTTGACACTGATAAAGCTGACCTTTTATGAAAATACGAATATGGCGCAGGCGGCTGCGGAAGTAACGTCTTACACCAACCGGGCGCAGGCCAGTTTCCCGCCTGGTTCGCAGCCACCCTTCATCTTGCGGTTTGACGCTTCCACGCTGCCGGTGGGACAGTTGGTGTTGAGCAGCTCTATCCGCAGCAATAACGAATTAATGGACCTGGCCAATATCTATGTCAGGGCCCAGTTCAGCTCTGTTCCGGGGCTGGTATCACCCGCCCCTTTCGGCGGTAATGTCCGTACGATCGTGATCAAGGCCGACCCGGATCTGCTGCGTTCGCATAACCTTACGCCCGACCAGCTGGTGGAAGCGCTGCGGATCAACAACCAGGCTAATCCATCCGGAAATGTGCGTATCGGCAACCTCAACTATTTCACGCCTACCAATACGACCATCGAAACGGTCAAGGACTTCGGCAATATCCCCATCTATGCCAATGGCGTACAGAACTTGTACATGAAGGATGTGGCTTCGGTGGAAGACGCGGCGGATATCACGGCCGGGTATGTGCTGATCAACGGCAAGCGGTCGGTTTATCTGCCGATCACCAAGTCGGCTGCCGCCTCCACCTGGGAAGTGGTGCAGAATCTGAAAAAGGCGATACCGAGATTCCAGGCGCAGCTGCCGGAAGACGTAAAGCTCAGCTATGTATTCGATCAGTCCGTATATGTGATCAATGCCGTTAAAAACCTGCTTAGCGAGGGTGCGATCGGGGCCATTCTCACCGGTCTGATGGTGTTGCTGTTCCTGGGTGATCCCCGCGGCGCCGCCATCGTCATCCTGACCATACCCATCTGCGTCATCTCCGGGGTCCTCTTTCTCAGCCTGTTTCACCAGACGATCAATATCATGACATTGAGCGGGCTGTCGCTCGCCATCGGGATATTGGTGGATGAGTCGACGGTGACCATCGAAAATATTCACCAGCACCTGGCGATGCACAAGCCTAAATCGCTGGCCATCTGGGATGCCTGCCGGGAGATCGCCTTCTCCAAGCTGCTGATCCTGCTTTGTATCTTAGCGGTGTTTGCGCCGGCCTTTACCATGGGCGGAATACCCGGCTCGCTGTTCCTGCCGCTGGCTCTCGCCATCGCTTTCTGTATGATCGTCTCCTATCTTATGGCGCAGACCTTTGTTCCTGTCATGGCCAATTATTTGATGAAGGGGCATCATAAAAAAGGAGACAAGTTTGCTTCCGACGATGAAGAATACAAGGCTTCCGGTCTAAACCCGGCAGAAGAGAACGACCTGGCGGAAGAAAAGATGAAGGCATTGGAACATGGCAGCGGCAAAGATGGAAAGCTGACCAGGTTCGATAAATTCAGGAACCGGTTCATCCGTTTTCTCGACCGGCTGTTCCCTTTCCGGGCTCCGATAGCTATTGCCTATATACTGTTGGGGCTGGGCGCCGCTTACCTGATGATCAACAGCATTGGCCGCGATGTATTGCCGAAATCCAATGCGGGGCAGTTCCAGGTGAGGCTGCGGGCGGCGGACGGCACCCGGATCGAGCGGACCGAAGAATACACGCTGAAAACCCTGAAAGTGCTGGACACCCTGGTCGGGCATGACAATATAGAGATCACCTCCGCCATGGTCGGCATGCACGGCGGTCAGTTCTCCACCAATCCTATCTACCTGTTCATGGCCGGGCCCCAGGAGGCGGTATTGCAGGTGAGCCTGAAGGAAGACTTCAAGGTGAACCTGGACCAGCTGAAAGAGAAATTCCGGCACAAGCTGGCACAGGATGTCCCCGAGCTGAAATTGTCCTTCGAACCGATAGAGTTGACCGACAAGATCCTCAGCCAGGGATCGCCCACACCTATCGAAGTGAAGATATCAGGAAAGAACAAAAAGCTGAATGAGGAATATGCGGAAAAGGTTGTCGATAAACTAAACGAGATCGCCTATCTGCGGGATGTGCAGATCGGGCAGGCTATTCACTATCCTGCCGTCGATATCAATATAGACAGGATAAGGGCCGCGCAGCTGGGCACCAATGCGGCTGTCATCGGCCGGTCGCTCATCGCAGCCACGTCTTCTTCCCGTTTTACCGAAAAGAACGTATGGCTGGATCATAAGAGCAATCTTTCTTATTTCGTACAGGTCGAAGTACCTGAAAATAAGATGACCAGTATGCAGGACATTGGCGAAACCCCTATTCAACCGAATTCTCCGCGGCCTGTATTGAGCGAAGTCGCTTCGCTGAAAATTGATACTGTCTACGGAGAAAATGATAATGCCGGTGCGACGCCGGTCCTGTCGGTAACGGCCAATCTCAACAAGATGGACCTTGGAAGGGCTTCTACCGATGTGCAAAAGGCGATCGCTTCCCTGGGCAAGCCTCCCAGGGGGCTTACTATACAAGTGAAGGGCTTGTCAGAAGTATTGACTGATACGCTCTCGAGTCTTCAGGCGGGGTTGCTGACGGCTATCGCGGTCATTTTTCTCATGCTGGCTGCCAATTTCCAGTCCTTTAAAGTGTCGCTGGTAACGCTTTGTACCGTACCTGCGGTGTTGCTGGGCTCGCTCGCCCTGCTCATGCTGACCGGCTCGACCCTCAACCTGCAATCTTACATGGGTATGATCATGTCGGTGGGGGTATCCATCTCCAACTCGGTGCTGCTGGTGACCAATGCCGAAGAAATTCGTAAACACACCGGTAATGCGCTGGAGGCGGCACGGGAATCGGCGGCCATCCGTATGCGACCGATCCTGATGACCAGTGTAGCCATGGTGGTTGGGATGATCCCTATGGCTTCGGGTTTTGGAGAGGGCGGAGACCAGGCCGCGCCGCTGGGTCGCGCCGTTATCGGCGGACTCATCGCTTCGACTTTTGCAGCCTTATTTATATTACCACTGATATTTGCCTGGGTACAAAACAAAACTTCAACCCAATCTGTATCCCTGGATCCTTCCGATAAAGAAAGTAAACATTATATACCGTCATTATATGAACAAAATGAGAAATAACAAAACTTCTATTATCCTTTTGGCAGCCTGTGCCTTACTCACTGTAAGCCTGGCCGGCAGCTGCACGTCTTCGGACGGAGAGGAAAAGGGCAAGGCAGCCAGCCAGCATGCCGATAGTACTGCCGCTCCTGTGGCCACCTTTACCCTGGAAAAGGGCCGCTTGTCCACCAGTCTTAGTACAGCTGGCGAGCTGATTGCCTACCAACAGGTAGACCTGTATGCTAAAGTGAGCAGCTTTGTAAAAAAATTATATGTGGATGTGGGTTCAGAAGTGAAGGAGGGACAGTTGCTGGTTACGATGGAAGCCCCTGAAATTACCTCCCAGCTGGCGAGCGCCCAGTCAAGGGTAAAAAGCCAGGAAGCGTTGTATATCGCCAGTAAGGCCAATTACGATCGCCTTATAGAGACCAGCAAAACGCCGGGTACGGTCGGGCAAAACGATATCGACCAGGCGGACGCCCGCCAGAAATCCGATATGGCGCAGTGGGATGCCATGAAGTCCGCTTACAATGAAGTGGCCGAGATGATAAAATACCTTGAAGTAAGAGCGCCTTTCAGCGGCGTGATCAGCTCCAGGAATGTAAATCCCGGGGCATATGTAGGACCTGCCGGTAAGGGCTCCGATCTGCCGATGTTCACGCTGCAGGAGCAGAAGCACCTGCGGCTCGTGGTGTCCGTGCCGGAGGCTTTCACCGGTTATCTGTCTGAAAGGGATGAAGTGAAGTTCAGCGTAAAAGCCCAGCCGAATCATTTTTTCACTGCAAAGGTCAAACGCCTGGCCGGTGCGCTGGACAGCCGTCTTCGTGCAGAAAGGACGGAAATGGACGTATATAATAATGACGGGAAACTGCTGCCGGGTATGGTCGCTGAGGTCATTCTTCCCATGCCGGCAAAAGACAGCACTTTTGTGGTGCCTGTTACGGCTGTGGTCAATTCAACAGAAAGGGTATTTGTGATCAAGGTTGATAGTGGCCACAAGGCACAATGGGTAGATATCAAGATAGGTCGTTCGGAAGGGGGTAAGATGGAGGTGTATGGTGACCTTAAACCGGGTGACCAGCTGATCAAAGTCGCCAGCGAAGAGCGCCGGAACGGGTCGGTGATACATTAATAATTATTATGGCGCCAATTATTATGGCGCCCAGTAATTTCCGGAAAGGATGATCATATTGATCATTTTAATGCTATTGTCATAGTAGTCAAAGTCCTTGCGCTGGAAGTGGACGATGTAGTCCCATAGTTTGTTCAGCCATAACTGGTTGTCGGGACTGGCTGTAGCGGCTACCGCGAAGGGGCAGATAAAACACAGGGCTTCAAAATACCGGTGGGGGAGGTCTTCACCGGAAAGGTTATAACCGGCAGAGATATTGTCCGGATTGCCTTTGGTGGTCGACTTGATCCATGGATTGAGTTTGGCCAGGAATGCGGCTGCCTGCGGGTCACCGGACAGGAGGTAGTCGGCTGCAACACGCCAGGGCACGCGGCAGGCGTTGAAGTTGTACAGACCGTCGTACTGGGATTCCAGGTAATGAGGCTGGGCGGGTACGGCCGAGATCTTTTCGACTGCGGCTGTCTCCGGAAGGTTGCCGCCGGGAGCCTCTCCGTCTCCCCGGGTTACCAGCGGCATATCCTGTTGCGAAGGAGTCGAGACATGGATCTGCCGGATAAAGTCGGGGACTAATCCTGCTTCAGGGCTATAGGTATCCTGCAGGTAACGAAATACACGGTAGTTATTGACGACGGCAGTATCCCAGAATGCGTCGCCGGAGGCTTTCCGGAAGGCTCGCAGGTGGTCGGGCATAAAGTCAGAGGACCGCATATCGAAATAGTCTTTACTCTTTTTCGTCCAGCCATTACTTTCCATAACGATATAAGTCTCGGGGTTGACTTCCTGGTGGCGGATGGCATTGATCATGCCCAGGGCCTCTTCCCGGTAGGGAATGGAGGAATGTTTGCCCCACTGTGCGTCGGCGAGTAAGAGGGAATAGGCGATGTCCATGTCACCATCGGTTGCGGTGCCGCCGTCGAGGCTTTGACAATCCTTCGTTTCCATCCAGGCCATCAAATGGGGGCTGGTCGAGGCGGGATGTGATTTATAGAAATGATAAAGGGCGTCATAAGTGGCTTGTGCTTCAGAGTCGTAACCAGCCATGAGGGCGACGATCATCATGCCGTAACCCTGGCCTTCGGAAACGCAGATATTGGTTCCCTTGGTCCCTTCAAACCAGACATAGGCTTCATCGGGGGCGCAGCCAACACGGATATAATGCTCTTTCCAGGCCTTATAGAATGAGCGAACGCTGTCGTCCATTACTTCCTGGCTGATATGATCCGGAAGGATAGTCCCTACGCGATAGGGAGTGTGTTGGGGAAAAGGCCGGGCCGGTTGGTCATCGGCGGACGGGATGCCGCCCGGGGCAGCGGAGGATGATAGGTGCGGGACGGCCCCATTGGCGGGCGTTGTGCTGTCGGGACGGGTAAGTGTTGGTTGCGTCAGTAAAGTCAAACACACCAAGGCTAATTTTATACTGTGCATTGTAACGGATAATTTAAAAACAACTTATGCAAAGCAATTTCCCTGCCATTTTGTTGAGGCAAAGGGAAAGGAATCTGTTAACATTTCTTAAAGGAAATATTAACAGGCGCCATGCATCACTGTTTTCCTTCCGGCGCTCTTAGTAATCGGATTCCCCAGGAGATAAGGTGAGTATGTTCATATCGGTGGCCTTAACCGGCCGCCTGACTGTTGTATAAAAACTAACGTTTATGCATAATCTAATTTTATTCTTTGTTTTTTCCGCTTTCCTGTTTTCCTGTAAACCTGCCAATCTACCCAATACCCAATTGGGTGACTGGGTGCAGGCGGCTGCTATCGGCAATGCTCCCCGAAGCAGCGCCTCGTGTTTTGTCATCGGCGACACTGCCTATGTGGGGCTGGGTTATAACGAGTCGACCACTCTGCCGGGAAGGCTGAAAGATTTTTGGTCTTTCACTGCTCAGGCCGGCTGGACACAGATCCAGGACTTTCCGGGTGATGCCCGCAGCAATGCAGCTGCATTCAGCATTGGAAGCTATGGATATGTCGGGGTGGGTTTTGATGGCAACCGGGTCTTCCAGGACTTCTACCGGTACGATCCGGCCGGGCAGGTATGGACCCGGAAAAAAGATTTTCACGATCCCCGTTATGACGCCGTCGGGTTTGGTTTACAGGGCAAGGGATATATCGGCACCGGCTATAATGCCTACAGCCGGAATGATTTTTACCAGTATGATACGGCAGCTGACAGCTGGACATTGACGCCGGGCACTTCGGGGAATTTTTCCAAGCGCAGAAGGGCTGTAGCGCTGGTATACAAGAGCAAGGCCTATATAGTGACGGGGTCCGGCAATAATGTTATGGTGCGGGATATGTGGTCTTTCGATCCCTCCCAGGCCGAGCCCTGGCATCCATTGGCTAACATTACCAATACGGATCCCGGTACATGGGACGATGGGTATACGGACATCGTGCGGGAGGATGCAACGGCATTTGTCAATGGCGACCAGGCTTATCTGACGACGGGCAGCAATGGGGCCCTGCAAACTTCTACCTGGGCTTATGATTTTGCCAGTGACCGGTGGAGCCGTCGTACCGCCTATCCGAAGGCGCCCCGTACGGGGGCCGTTTCGTTTACCATCAATGGGTTTAGTTTTTTGGGATCGGGCTTTAGCGGAAGCAATGCCACCTTCGATGATTTTGAACGGTTTCTGCCCGATGTGCCGTTTAATCCGAATGACTATTGATTAAATGCGAATGACTATTGATTACTTGACAAGGATGATCTGTTTGGCAAGGGTGGACTGCCCATCTGACAATCGGGCAAGGTAGGCGCCGGCCGGCAGTGTTCCGCCATTGCTGCCGATAGTCACCTGCCCGCGGCCTTCCAGCATGGACCAGTCTTTTTCCTGCAGCTTCCGGCCATTCATGTCAAAGAGTTCCAGCCGGGCCTGACGAATAGCGGTGGGAGTTTCGACGAACAAATTGCCACTTTCGACGAGGGTGGGGTAGATACGGGCCGTTTTTGCCCCATGTCTGACCAGGCTAACGATGCTGGAATAATTTGTTTTTCCATCGATGTCTATCATTTCAAGACGATAGTAGACCGTACCATCGTAGTTAAACAGGTCTGTATAAGAATAATCCTGTGTGGTGCTGCCGGCGATGGAGGCGGAAATGTTGCGTACATCCTGAAAGGACTGTCCGTCCGTACTTCTCTGGACGACGAAGTGCTCGAAGTTAATAGCGTTGGTGGCGGTCCATTTCAACAGGGCCTGGTCCGGATTATTGGGCGATGCAGTTGCCGACCAGCCGGTAAGGGTCACCGGGAGAAGGGTTGAGCTCATGGAGAAGCTGACCCGGTCATACCCGCCATTTTGATAATACTCCAGGACCATGTTCTTAGTGCCGCTGAGCGTTGCGGTATAAGTCGTTGTAGTATAAGAATGGTCGTTCCAGTTGTTGATCACCCAGGTAGATCCGCCGTCCAGGCTGAACCGGTAGCCGTCATCTCCGCCGACCGTGATGACATAGTTGCCATTGGGCAGGTTTTGCTGCAGGCGATAGCGGGCGCTGAACTGCTGGGTCATAATATAACAGCTATTGGTATTGTATTGGACGGAGGCGCCGCCGGGATTGCCAAAGTTCTCGTCGAAGGTCGGATTCAGAGCGCTGCCTTCTGTTACGTAGCCTTTGTATGTGTCGAAATTCATACCCTGGTACATATAGGCCTGCCAGACATTGTTGGTACCGTAAGTGGCCTGGTTCCCGGTGCCTACACAATTGTAGACCATATTGAAGGAGACGCGGTTTGCCCCGCCATCCTGATAATATTCCAGCACCAGGTTGGTGCTGCCGCTCAGGTTGAGGGTAATAGCTGTAGTGGTATAAGCGTGGTCATTCCAGTTATTGATGGCCCAGGTGCTGCCTCCGTCAAGGCTCAGGCGGTAGCCGTCGTCCCCGCCGACGGTAATCGTATAGTTGCCGGTGAAGGACTGGGTCAGCTTGTAGCGTACGCTGAATTGGGTTGTGGTGATGGAGCAGCCGTTGGTATTGTAGGTGGACCCCCCGCCAAAGCCTTCATCGAAATTGGGGTTGGTGGAGGTTCCTTCGGTTACATAACCCTGGTAGTTGTTGAAATTCATGCCGGTATAAACATAACCTATCCACACATTGTTAGTGCCATAGGCTGTTTGATTTCCCTGGGCGGTGCTGCAGGCCTGGGCTTTCAATTGTTGCCCGGAGGCAACCAGGAGGATACCGAGGGCGAGGGCAAAATTTTTTACAAAGGGTGCGTAAAAAGAATTCATTGCGTTACGGGTTTAATAGGTACTAAGGGTAATACCAGATAGGTGCCAAACTGTAACGTTTTGATTTATATATTAATGTGAATTATATTTTAATTTATATCGTCTATGAAATGGAAAAATTTCTAAATGGGGGAATTATCTAATATTGATTATCTAATATTGATTAGGCCGGGATTTGGTGCTGGTATCGGCATATTGACTGGCGTTTCCATTGCCCTGGTCGAGTCCTTCGGCTCCCGGTGGAGGTGTTTTTTCGACGAGGCCGCCTACGCCATCAGTGTAGAGGCTGCCGGCGGGGATGCTGTCCGGTTTTGGGAAACGGGCATTTCGATTTAAACCAAGGGTTTTATCGGCGAGG